>JAABUS010000151.1_pt1 | contig 168821 bp, 157 predicted proteins | sample 5560161 | NCBI WGS metagenome assembly JAABUS01 (sample SAMN10711885, study PRJNA513376) | rock metagenome | isolation source: Antarctica rocks | place: Antarctica: Victoria Land, Trio Nunatak nord | collected 2016-01-04
CGAGCCGACCACGGCGCCGCCGGCTGCCGGCCCGCCGCCGGCTCCGGCCGAGCCGACCACGGCGCCGCCGGCTGCCGGCCCGCCGCCGGCTCCGGCCGACCCACCGAGTTAGCGACTGGGGCGTCAAGCCCTCGAGCAGAAGGGAGGTTGCTGTCGGTCGAACACCGGAGGAACTGTTACCTCCAGTAATTCCGTCGTCTCATTGTGTAATAGTCACCGGTCGAGCGGCCGACGTACGGCCGGCAAAATGGTCCGGATGGCCGTTTGCGGCGGCGGCTGCGGTCAATACACTCCGTCCCGTTGGCGGCCTCTGCTGCGCACTGCAGCCACCGCCGGAAGCCCATGGGAGGGCCCTTGAAGACGTCCACCAGACGATGGCGGAGGAGCACGATCCTCGCCGCCGGGGCGGTACCCGTAGCGCTGTTGATGTCAGCGGCGCCCGGTGTCGCCAGCTCGCATGCGAACCAAAAGGCCGGGCCGCTCGCCCGGGCTGCGGCCGAGAAGGGCGGCGCGGAGGAGTTCAAGGGCGGCACCGAGATCCTCGAAGGCGCCCAGCAGTACGCCGCCATCCGGACCGCCCCCGGCACCAGCGTGAGCTCCGCGGCGTTCGCGGCCGCCCGGGCGCAGGCCGCGCGGCTGCCGGTGTCCGGCCGCAGCTGGCGTGAGATCACCGACATCCCCTACCAGACCGACACGGACAACTACCGCGACCCGTTCTGGTCCAACTCCGGCGCTGGCTTCGGTCTGGTCAGCGGCCGGATGACCGCGCTCGACACCGACGGCGCCTCGGTGTACGCCGGTGCCGCCGACGGTGGTGTCTGGAAGTCCACCGACCGCGGCGCTCACTGGACGACGCTGTTCCAGCAGGAGGACCGCATCGCCATCGGTGCGCTCAAGGTCAACCCGGCCGACCACTCGATCTGGGTGGGCACCGGCGAGGCCAACACCGCCTTCGAGAACTACTCCGGCGCGGGCATCTACCGCTCCGGCGACGGTGGTCGCACCTTCGGCAAGGTCGGCCAGACGATCAACAACAGCCTGGTCTCACAGATCACCTTCGACGGGGTCGGAAACGTCTACGCCTCGACCAGCCGTGGCCTGCTCCGCCGTTCGATCGGCATGCGGGGCGAGAACTGGGTCACCGTCCTCAAGCCCGACCCGAACCCGACGAACTCGCCGTACCGGCACTCGTTCTTCACCGACGTGAAGGTCAAGCCCGGCACGGGCGGGCGCTACGTGCTCGCGGCGCTCGGCTGGCGGGGCGGCACGCTGCCCGACGACATCAAGTACAACGGCTGGTACGTCTCCAAGACCGGCGGCCAGAAGGGCTCCTGGACCAAGCTGCGCCCGAGCGGCGACGTCGACCCCAACCTGATCGGCCGCACCACGTTCTCCTGGTCGGCCAACGGCGACGTGCTGTACGCCGTCGTGGAGAACCCCACCACCCTGCAGCTGCTGGGCGCCTTCCGCACGCGGATGAACGGTGGCGACCCGGCCGGCCCGTGGAACCTCATCGCGGACGCGGCCAAGCTGGCCCGATCTGGCTCGGCGCTGGCCAAGTCGGGTGGCACGCCAGGCCAGCAGGCCTGGTACAACCAGTACATCCTGGTGGACCCGAAGGACGCCGGGCACGTCTACCTGGGCCTCGAGGAGATCTTCGAGAGCACCAACTACGGCGGCAAGTGGAGCACGATCGGGCCGTACTGGAACTTCCCGCTCGCCTGCTGGAACCCGAACCCGGCACTGGACACCTGCCCGAAGACCACCCACCCCGACCAGCACTCGGCCACCATCGGCGCTGACGGCACCTTCTTCGCCGGCAATGACGGCGGGGTTTGGCGCCGGCCCACCTCGCTGCACAACGTGGTGAGGTGGACCAACCTCAACCGCACCTTGCACACGCTGCAGTACTACTACGCAGGTGTCGGCCGGATGGCCGGTGGCGACGCCATCTGGGGCGGTCTGCAGGACAACGGCGTGTCGCTGCTGAAGCCGAACGCGAACCAGCTGGTCTCGCCGTTCGGCGGCGACGGCGGCGACGTCATCGTCGACCCGAACAACGGCAACAAGGCGGTCGTCGAGTACGTGTTCCTCAACATGGCGCGTACCGAGAACGGTGGCCGGTCGGACGGGAGCACCCGGTCGTTCACCACGATCTCACCGGCGTGCAGAAGCTTCGAGTTCGCCCCTGACCCCTGCGACCCGAACCCGCGGTTCATCGCGCCGTTCGAGGCCGACATCAAGAACATCAACCGCTGGGTCGCCGGCGGTCAGATGATCTGGGACAACCAGGGCAAGGGCTGGAACACCGTGTGCAACAACGACACGTGTGACTGGAAGATGGTCCGTGACCTCGGCGCCGGACGCCAGACCACAGCCATCGAAGCGACCGGCAAGACCATCTACGCCGGCTGGTGCGCCAACAGCTGCAACCCGGGCCTCGAGTCCGTGGGGCTGCCGTTCCGCTCCGGCATCGACACCAACTACGGCGGCAAGTGGCACCGGGTGCACGCGCCGGTGCTGCCGAACCGGATCGTGACCGAGATCACGGTCGACCCGAAGGACGCTGCGCACGTCTACGCGACGTACGGCGCGTTCTCCCGGCGCTGGATCCCGGGCGGCGGTGTGGGTCACGTCTTCGAGTCCCGCAACGGCGGCACGAGCTGGACCGACATCAGCGGCAACCTGCCCGACATCCCGACCAATGACCTGGTCATCTCGGGGAGCCGGCTCGTCGTGGGCACCGACATCGGTGTCTTCGCCAGCGCCGCTGACCACCCCGGCAGCTGGTCCAACTTCGGCAAGGACCTGCCGAACACCTCGGTGAACGACCTGGTCCCTGACCCGACCGGTCGCACCTACCTGCTGGCCGCGACCCACGGTCGCGGAATCTGGAGGCTCGACCTCTCCTAGAAGCAGTCGTACGACGGCTGCGGCCCCGCCTCCACCCGAGGCGGGGCCGCAGCCATGTCCAGTCCGCCGCAAGCGACGAGGGGCGCGACATGGATCGAGTCCTTGCGCCGTAGCCACAACATGGCGGTGCGGCATGCTGGCGGACATGCCGTCGGTCAAGGAGTTCGAGCGCGCCTTCAGCCGGCTGGCCATGATCGGCCGGGACCCAGCGACCGGGGGCTGCTCCCGCTTCGCCTGGACGCCGGAGGACCGCTTGGTACGGGAGTGGTTCACCGCCGCGGCGGCGGAGCGAAGCCTCGCCACGGAGACCGATCGCAACGGCAACCTGTGGGCCTGGTGGGGTCCGCTCGATGGTCCGGCGGTCGTGCTGGGCAGCCATCTCGACACCGTTCCGGCGGGCGGCGCGTACGACGGCGCGCTGGGCGTCGTGTCTGCCTTTCTGGCCCTCGATGACCTGCGGGCGGCCGGCGTACGGCCGCGTCGGCCGGTCGCCGTAGTGGCCTTCGCCGACGAGGAGGGGGCCCGGTTCGGGCTGCCGACCTGCGGCAGCCGGCTTCTGACCGGTGCGCTCGACCCGGCGGCGGCGCTGCGGCGTACCGATGCGGACGGTGTCGACCTCGAGCAGGCGCTCGCCTCGTTCGGCGTGGACCCGGACGGCCTGGGGCCGGACCGGGAACGGGTCGACCGGATCGGGCAGTTCGTGGAGCTCCACATCGAGCAGGGCCGGGGGCTTGCCGTCCTCGACGCGCCGCTCGGCGTGGCCACCGGCATCTGGCCGCACGGCCGGTGGCGGCTCACGCTGACCGGCGAGCCGAACCACGCCGGCACGACCCGCCTGGCCGACCGGCGGGACCCGACGCTGCCGCTGAGCGCGGCGATCGTGGCCGCCCGCCGGTTGGCGGAGCACGGCGGTGCGGTGGCGACCGTCGGCCGGATCCTGGTGGAGCCCAACGGCACCAACGCGGTCCCGGGCCAGGTCACCGCCTGGCTCGATGCGCGAGCGCCGGACGACGGCGTCCTGGACTGGCTGGTCGGGGACTGGAGCGAGGAGGTACGCCGGGCGGCCGCCGTAGAGCGGGTGCACGTCGAGCTCGTCGCGGAGTCGCGCAGCGCGGCGGTCACCTTCGACACCGCCCTCACCGACCGGGTGGCCGGGGTGCTGTCAGCGCAAGGTCTCTCGGTTCCGAGGCTGGCGACCGCGGCAGGGCACGACGCCGGTGCGCTGGCGGCCGTCGTCCCGGCTGCGATGCTCTTCGTCCGCAACCCGACCGGCGTGAGCCACAGCCCGGCCGAACGCGCCGACCCCGCGGACTGCGTGTCCGGGGTGTCCGTGCTGGCTGCGGTGATCGAGGAGCTCGCGTGCCGGTGAGCCGGTGGCACGCCGACCTGGCGTGGACCGGCCGGCCGACCGCCCGGGTGCTGATCGAGGCCGACGGCGGGCGCATCACTCGGGTGAGCGCCGACGTCGACCCGCCACCGGACGCGGTCCGGCTCGCCGGGATCACCGTTCCGGGACTGGCCAACGCACATTCGCACGCCTTCCACCGGGCGCTGCGGGGCCGCACCCACACCGGTGCCGGCGACTTCTGGACCTGGCGCGAGCAGATGTACGCCGTCGCCTCGCGGCTGAACCCCGATTCCTACTACGCGCTGGCCCGGGCGACCTACGCCGAGATGGCGCTCGCCGGGATCACCGCGGTGGGGGAGTTCCACTACCTGCACCACCAGCCAGGGGGCCGGCCGTACGCCGACCCGAACGAGATGTCGCACGCGCTGGTCAGGGCCGCCGCGGACGCGGGGGTGCGGCTGACCCTGCTCGACACCTGCTACCTGCAGGCCGACGTCGACGGACGACCGCTCGACGGCGCACAGCTGCGCTTCACCGACGGCGACGCCGACGGTTGGGCGGACCGGGTGGATCAGCTTGCCGAGCGCGACCCGGTTCGGGTCGGCGCCGCGATCCACAGCGTGCGGGCGGTCGACCGCGCTGCCATGGAGTCGGTGGCCGCCTGGGCTGCCGACCGGGAGGCACCGCTGCACGTCCACCTGTCCGAACAGCGGTCCGAGAACGCAGCCTGCAGGGCAGTGCACGGCGCGACGCCGACAGCCCTTCTCGCCGACGCCGGCGTGCTGGGGGAGCGGAGCACCGCCATCCATGCCACCCACCTGGAGGCTGCCGACATCGAGCTGCTCGGGGGCAGCGGCACCTCGGTGTGCCTGTGCCCGACGACCGAGCGCGACCTCGCCGATGGAGTCGGCCCGGCCGCTCGATTGGCGGCGGCCGGCTCGCCGCTCTGTCTCGGCACCGACAGCTCCGCGCTGATCGACATCTTCGAGGAGGCGCGCGCGGTCGAGCTGGACGAGCGGCTGGTGACCGAGCGGCGGGGACATCACCGGGCCGAGGCGTTGCTGGATGCCGCGACGGCGGCGGGGATGGCCGCTCTCGGCTGGGACGCGGGCCGGCTCGAGCCGGGTGCGCTCGCGGACTTCGTCACGCTGCGGACCGACTCACCGCGTCTGGCCGGCGTGGACCCGGAGTCCCTCGCCGCCTTCGTCGTCTTCGCCGCCAGCGCGTGCGACGTGTCCTCGGTGGTCGTCGGCGGCCGAGAGGTGGTCGCCCAGGGCCGGCATCTCGGGGTACCCGACGTGGCGGCTGAGCTGGCAGCTGCGATTCGACCGCTAGCGGGAACCCCCGGCGCGCGCTAGCGCCGAGCAGAACCGGTCGTACGCCGCCAGCTCCTGCTCCACCGGTGCGATCACTGAGGTGTCGGCGACGCCGGCCACCCGTTCGGTCAGCCGGCGGCGGGCTCCCCGAGCCCGCCGCCGGGCACCCACGGCGGTGAACCGCCGGAACACCGCCGCGAGCACCAGGCCCAAGAGCACTCCCCCCAGCAGCAGCAGTGTCGGCACCGGCACCCGGCCTACGTGCGGCGACGGCGGCTGCGGCAGCTGGAGGTAGGAGAAGCCGAACAGCACGAGCAGCCACAGGGCGCCGACCACGGAGACCGCCGCCAGCAGCTTCTGTACGGCGTTCGCCCCGCCCCACCACTTCGGCCGACGCTCCATCCCGAGGTCGGTGCCGGCCACCGCGCGGTCGAGCAGGCTCGGCAGTGCCTCTTCGTCGCGGCCGGCGGTCCGTCGTACCAGCTGCGGCCACGGTTCCGGCAGGTCACCGGCGGCACGGTCGCTGAGTGCCCGTACGGCGGCCGATGCTCGAGCAGCCTGCACCGGCGAGGCGCCCGGCAGCGAAGTGCGGGACTCCTCGGCCGGGCGGTCGCCGAGGTGCAGCCGGCGCAGCGGATCGGGGCGCAGCCCGCGGACCCACCGCCAGAACGGCCAGCCGGTCGACGCCGAGGCCCGCAGCCGGTGCGACTTGTCGACGGCCCGCACCACCGTCTCGACGCCGGCAGCGCCGCTGAGTGCGTCGACCAGTGCGCTGCGGTCGACGGGGCGGATCGAGCCGGCCGAGCCGGTGCAGCCGACCGAGAGCCGGTCGACCGCGCGGTCGAGGTCGGCGGAGAGTCGCTCCACCGCTGCCCGGCGCGCGGCCACCCGCTCGACAAGCGTGGCCCGCAGCTCGGACAGCCCGTCGCCGGTCCGGATGGATGTCCCGATCACCGGTGCCCGCTCCAGCCCTTCGGCGGCAAGCAGGCGTTGCAGGTCCAGCAGGCAGGCCTGCCGCGCCGCCGGCGCCAGCCGGTCCAGCTGGTTCAGGACGATCAGCATGACGCCGGAATGGCCGGCCAGGGGTCGCAGGTAGCGGTCGTGCACGGCCGCGTCGGCGTACTTCTGCGGGTCCAGCACCCACACCAGCAGGTCGACGAGCTCGACCAGCCGGTCCACCTCCAGCCGGTGGCTGGCCTCGGTGGAGTCGTGGTCGGGCAGGTCGAGCAGCACCAGGCCCTCGAGGGCCGGATCGGAGGAGTCGGCCTCGAGCTGGTGGCGGCGAGGTACGTCGAGCCAGTCCAGCAGCGGCTGCGCGTCCTGGGTGCCCCAGACGCAGGCGTGCGCCGTGGAGGTGGTGGGCCGGGTCACCCCGACGGTGGACAGGTCGGCACCGGACAGCGCGTTGAACAGCGAGGACTTGCCGCTGCCGGTGGCGCCGGCCAGCGCCGCGACGGTGTGCTCCTCGCTCAGTCGCAGCCGCTCACCGGCCCGGGCGGTCAGCGACCGGGCGGCGGCGACCGCCTCCGGCTCCAGCCGGCCGTCCGCGACCTCGACGGCGGCATCGAGTGCCACGAGTCGATCGTGCAGGTCGGGCGGATGTGGCGGACGTCGGCGCATCACGAGCGGCCCGCCCGAGCCGCCTCCACGGCGGCCAGTGCCGACCGCAGAGCGCCGGCCTGCTCCTCCGCGTCGACGGGCTCGAGCAGCCGGTCGAAGCGGGCGACCTCAGCGGCGAGCAGGCGCTCCACCCGGCCCATGAGCTCGACCCGTGCCTCGCTCGCCAGCGTGCGGACGGCCTGGTCGCCGAAGATGGCCTCGAGCAGACGCTGTCCCGCCACGGTGGTGCCACCTGCCACCGCGATCTCGCCGCCGGTGAGGCCGCCCGTGTGCGAGAAGACCCCGATCATGACCGCCAGCCCGGCCCCGTTCACTCCGAGCGAGGCGATCCGCGCAGCCAGCCGCTTGTCGGCACCTTCAGCCGAGACCAGCTCCAGGACGTGGCCCTGCCAGCCCCGCACCTCGTCGCCCAGCCGACTACGCAGCTCGGCCGAGGACCGGGACAGCTCCCGGGCCGACTCTCCGAGCAGCGACTTGCCCGCCGGCTCCACCCGCCAGGCCTCGACGCTGCGCTCGGCCGCCCGGTCGGCCGCGTCGAGAACGAGGGAGTCCACGCTGGTCTCCACTGCTCCGCGCAGCTGTGCCTCGGGGGTGGACCGCCCGGTCAGCGTCGCCATCACGCGGTCCCGGAACTGGCCGATGCGCGACTCCAGCGTGCGCATGAACTGCCCCGTACCGACGAAGTCCTGCCAGCGGGCCAGCACCTCGCCGCGCAGGAGCGAGCCGCCGCGTACGCCGGTATCGACCTCCTTGACGGCTGCGGCGTACGCCGCGGTGACCTGCCCGTGCAACGTTCTCGCCGCAGCGCGCTGGCGCTCGACGGCTTCGGCCAGGACCGGCACCCGGGCGCGCAAGCTGTCGAGCGCGCCGCCGAGGGTGGTGCGGATCACCGCGGCCCGGCCGTCGGCGTCGGCGGCGAGAGCGTCCAGCCACGTCCGGACCGGGGCCAGCTCGGTCGCCGGCAGCTCCCCGTCGACCAACGCCATCTCGCGCACGGTGAACAGCGCCGCGCCCGCCAGCCCGTTGTCCCGCAGCATCGACGCGAGGTGGGCCGAGACGTCCGCGACGGCCTCCGGCGGGACCCGGTTGAGTACGACAGCCAGTGCGGTGCTGCGGGCCTGGGCCGTGTGCAGGAGGTCCCATGGCACCGCATCGGCGTACCGCGCGGCCGTCGTGACGAACAGCCACAGGTCCGCCGCCGCGAGCAGCTGGGCGGCCAGCTCCCGGTTGGCGGCCACCACGGAGTCGATGTCCGGTGCGTCCAGCAGCGCGAGCCCGGTCGGTACGCCGGTCGAGGTGACCAGCACCAGGCTGCCGGCGTCGGCCGCGGCACCCGTCGTACGGGAGAACCCGGGGAGGATGCGGGCGTCGGCGAACCACGGCCGGTCTGCCGGCGAGCAGACCAGCACCGGCGCACGGGTCGTCGGCCGCAGTACGCCGGCGGCGGTCACCTGCTCTCCGACCAGGCTGTTGACGAGCGTGGACTTGCCGGCTCCCGTCGAGCCGCCCACCACCGTGAGCAGCGGGGCGTCGAGCTGCCGCAAGCGGGGGAGCAGGTAGTCGTCGATCTGTCCGACGATGCCGTCAGCGTCCCGCCGCGCGTCCGCAGCGCCGCCAACTGCCAGCGGCAGCGCAAGGCCGGCGATGCGATCTCGAAGTGCGGCGAGCGCGGCGACGAGAGGCGGTTCGCCCGCCAAGACCTGCATGGCGGCAGCGTTGCCCGTACCGGCACGGGTCAACCCTGGCCGACCGGAGCTGCGGCTCCTCAGCGCCGACCGCAGCTGGGGCAGCCGGCGCCGGCTGCCATCGTCTCGCCGCCCAGTGGCTGCAGTCCACCGCAGTCGGCGTACCGGCAGACCACGTAGTCACCGGACTGGACCACGGTCCGGCGCTCGGTTGCGGAAGGCCCCTGCGTCCCGCCGTCCATGCGGTGTGGCGGGGCCTGGCTGGGCGGGGGCGGGCCATGCTGGCGTGGAGCCGGCCCGTACTGACTCGGGGCCGGCGGGCCGGTGGTGAGCACCACGTGGTCGGAGGGGTGCGACGAGCCCGCCGGCAGCGGCTCGCTCGACGCGCGGCGGCTCGCGGTGAGCGCCCGTCGGGCGCGCACCCGCCAGGCCGGGAGCAGCACCGGCGTACCGGCGCCGGTGTCGACCACGCGATGGCGCCGGCCATGGATGTCGACCAGCAGGCATCCCACCGCCGCGCTGCCGTCCCACCAGTCGCGCTGATAGGAGATCGGACGCGCGCCGGCGTCCAGGGAGCGGGCGAAGGCAACCAGGTGGTCGACGGTCAGGCGGTCGCGCAGTCGCTCCGCGTCGGTGCTCATCAGCTCCAATGAGTCGGCGGCCGGGGTGCGCCGCTCAGCCACTGTTGGCGACACCGGCGAGGTCATGCCGGCAGTCTGACCGGCGACCGGTCCGCCGGCGCGCAGGTTGTCCGCGTGTCGCCGGGAGGAGCGCCGCGAGCCGGGGTGCGAGCGCGAGCGCGGCGGCGTCGAAGAAGCAGTAGCCGCCGGCCACACCGCTGGGCGGGTTGCCGATGCCCACCAGCCCGGTCGGATCGTGCAGCCCCCACGTCCAGATTCCCAGCGAGGTGCCCAGCAGTTCGAGGTACGCCGTCAACAGGAACGCGCCGGCGTACACCAGCGGCGCCCGCCCGCGCAGGATGAACGCCGCCAGGCAGCCGAACCAGAGTGCCCCGAGCACGTCGGGTCGTGGCGCGAGCAGCAGCCCCCACAGCGCCCAGCCGCCGCCGCCGAGCAGCACGGCGCCCAGCACCACCCGCCGGCCGGCGGCGAACAGCGACGACCGACCCAGTGCCAGCGCCCCGAGGTAGACCAACCCGTGCCCTGGTGGCACGAAGGAGGGGATGTTGTGCAGCCGGTAGGTGTAGACGTCCAGCGCTCCGGCGAAGGTGTACTCCACCCAGGTGGCGAAGACGACGGCGACCGCGACCTGAATCCGTACGCCGGAGGGCTCGCCACGGAGCAGGGCCAGCAACAGCAGCCAGGTTGCCAACCCCAGGCCGCGCTGTTGCCAGCTGCTGGCGCCGGCGTCCAACACCAGGACGGCGAGGATCCAGCCCACGACGAGGCCGGCCACGGTGGAGTTACGGCGACGTTCCAGGACCCGCACGGCGTCGATCATGCGCTGGTTTCGGTCACGATGAGCTCGACCAGGTGAACCAGCACGCAAGCTCCTCGACGCCCGGACGATTTCGGCGGTCTACCCGGATCTGTCCTCCGGTCCCGGCCGGCCGCCCCGGATACCATCGAGGTCCGCGCAAGTCTCCAGGGGAGCGCTCGGCTGCCCTGACGGAGGAAGCCGTATGGCTATACAGCAGGAAGCCACCAAGGCAGCCACGATCGACGAGGTGGTCGCCCAGCTGCACGAGAAGCTGCCGACCGAGACGGCGGGCGCCCTCGCCCCCTTCGTCCGCGAGTACTACCGGGGGATGGCGCCGGAGGACCTGGCCGGACACGCCGTTCTCGACCTCTACGGCGCTGCGGTCGCGCTGTGGAACTTCGCCGGCACCCGCCGCAAGGGCGAGACCTCCGTGCGGGTGGTCAGTCCGCGCCTCGAGGACCACGGCTGGCGCTCGCCGCACACCATCGTGGAGATCGTCGCCGAGGACATGCCGTTCCTCGTCGACTCGGTGGCGATGGAGCTCAACCGGCAGGGGCTGACGATCCACCTGATCGTGCACCCGGTGCTGACCGTACGGCGTGACGACGAGGGCCGGCTGCTCGAAGTGGTGCCGGCCGGCGAGCCAGCCGGAGACCCGCACTTTGAGTGCTTCATCCACGTCGAGGTCGACCGGCAGGGCGACCCGGCGGTGCTGCAGCAGATGGAGGGCGACCTCGTCCGCGTGCTGGGCGACGTACGGGCCGCCGTCGAGGACTGGCCGCGGATGCGCGAGCGGGCCCACCAGATCGTGGCCGAGTACGAGGAGCACCCACCACCGGTGCAGAAGGTGGAGCTCGACGAGGCCCTCGAGTTCCTGCGCTGGGTCGAGGCCGGCCACTTCACCTTTCTCGGCTACCGCAAGTACGACCTGCTGCCGACGGACACGCTGCAGGAGGTGCGTGACTCGGGGCTCGGCATCCTGCGGAGGGACGACGGCGACACGCCCGCGCCCAGCATGGCCGAGCCTTCGGCCGAGGTTCGGGAGCTGGCCCGTGCCCGCAACGTGCTCTACCTGACCAAGGCCAACTCCCGGTCTACGGTCCACCGGCCGTCCTACCTCGACTACATCGGGGTCAAGCGCTTCGACGGCGCCGGCGAGGTCATCGGGGAGTGGCGCTTCCTCGGCCTGTACACCTCGGTCGTCTACCACGCCAGCCCGCAGCACATCCCGCTGGTCCGCCGCCGCTGCCAGGAGGTCCTCGACCGGGCCGGCTTCCCGCCGAACAGCCACAACGAGAAGGCGCTGCTCGACGCCCTCGAGACCTTTCCGCGCGACGAGCTGTTCCAGATCTCGACCGACGAGCTGTTCGAGACCACGATGGGCATCCTCAACGTCCAGGAGCGCCAGCGGGTCCGGCTCTTCGTGCGGCGGGACATCTTCGGCCGGTTCCTGTCCTGCCTGGTCTACGTGCCGCGTGACCGCTACAACACCGACGTCCGCAAGCGGATCGCCGCGATACTCACCTCGGCATTCGACGGCACCGTCGCGGACTTCACGGCTCGGATCTCCGAGTCGATCCTCGCCCGGCTGCACTGGATCGTCCGGGCCGACGTGACCGACATCCCCGACCCGGACGTGTCCGAGCTGGAGGCGCGGATCGTGGCGGCCAGCCGGTCCTGGCGCGACGACCTGCAGGCCGCCCTGGTCGAGATGCTGGGCGAGGAGGAAGGCAACGCGCTCTTCGCGCGCTACGCCGATGCCTTCCCGGCGGCGTACAAGGCCGACTTTCCTGCGGTCAACGCGGTCCACGACATCGCCCGGATCGAGTCGCTCGGTCCGCAGGAGGACCTGCAGATGGCGCTGTACCACCCGGTCGAGGCACCGGCCGGCTTCCTGCGGTTCAAGCTGTTCTGGCTCGGTTCGCCGCCGACGCTGTCAGACGTCCTACCGGTCTTCGAGAACATGGGGCTCAAGGTCTTGGAGGAGCGCCCCTACGAGATCCGCGCGCTGGGCCGCGAGCCGGTCTGGGTCGACGACTTCGGGCTCCAGCACGGAAGTGACGGGAAGCTCGAGGCGGCGAACCTCAAGGAGATCTTCCAGGACGCCTTCGCGTGCGTATGGAAGGAGGAGACCGACAACGACGCCTTCAACCGTCTGGTCCTCGGAGCCCGGCTGACCTGGCGGGAGGCCGGGCTGCTCCGTGCCTACTGCAAGTACCTGCGCCAGGCCGGAGTCACCTTCAGCCAGGCCTACATGGAGCAGACCGTCACCGCCCAGCCGGAGGTGGCCCGGCTGCTCGTGCGCCTCTTCCACGCCCGGTTGGACCCGGCTCTCCCGCGCGACCCCGCGGCGGTCCAGGGGATCGTCAGCGAGATCGAGACCGCTCTCGACGCGGTCGCGAACCTCGACGAGGACCGCATCCTGCGCGCATTTCTCACCGTCGTACTCGCCACCTTGCGGACCAACTACTTCCAGCGCGCTGACAACGGCCAGCGCAAGTCCTACCTGGCCCTCAAGCTGGACCCGGCGGCGATCCCACTGCTGCCCGAGCCCCGGCCGATGTTCGAGGTCTTCGTGCACTCACCGCGGGTCGAGGCCGTGCATCTGCGCGGCGCCCGGGTCGCGCGGGGCGGGATCCGCTGGTCGGATCGGCTCGAGGACTTCCGCACCGAGGTGCTCGGGCTGATGAAGGCGCAGATGGTGAAGAACGCCGTCATCGTGCCCCAAGGGGCGAAGGGCGGCTTCGTCGTCAAGCGCCCACCGGCTGACCGCGACGCGCTGCGTGACGAAGTCGTCGCCTGCTACTCGACGTTCATGCACGGCCTGCTGGACCTTACCGACAACTATGTCGGCGAGCAGGTCATCCCACCGCACAACGTGGTGTGCCACGACGACCCCGACCCCTACCTCGTGGTGGCCGCCGACAAGGGCACGGCGACCTTCTCCGATCTGGCCAACTCGATCGCGGGGGAGTACGGCTACTGGCTCGGCGACGCGTTCGCCTCCGGTGGGTCGGCGGGCTACGACCACAAGGAGATGGGCATTACCGCCCGCGGCGCCTGGGAGTCGGTACGCCGGCACTTCCGGGAGATGAGCGTCGATGTCCAGGCGGAGGACTTCACGGCCATCGGCGTCGGGGACATGTCCGGTGACGTGTTCGGCAACGGCATGCTGCTCTCCCGCCACACCAAGCTCATCGGCGCCTTCAACCACCTGCACGTCTTCCTCGACCCCGACCCGGATCCGGAGGCCAGCTTCGAGGAGCGCGACCGGCTGTTCCGGCTACCGCGCTCGACGTGGGGGGACTACGACCCGGCGAAGCTCTCCGCCGGCGGCGGGATCTTTCCGCGGACGGCCAAGTCGATCCCGATCACACCGGAGGTCCGCCGGGCGCTGGGGATCGAGGACACCCGGCTCGCGCCGACTGACCTGATCAAGGCGCTGCTGCGGGCGCCGGTCGACCTGCTCTGGAACGGTGGCATCGGCACCTTCGTCAAGGCGACGACCGAGACCCACGCCGAAGTGGGTGATCGCGCCACCGACGCGCTTCGGGTCGACGCGCCTGAGCTGCGGGCCCGCGTGGTGGGTGAGGGCGGCAACCTGGGGCTGACCCAGCGGGGCCGGATCGAGTACGCCCTCGGTGGCGGCCGGATCAACACCGACTTCATCGACAACTCCGCCGGGGTGGACACCTCCGACCACGAGGTCAACCTCAAGATCCTGCTCAACGCGGCCGTCGCGGCCGGCGACCTGACCGAGAAGCAGCGCAACGAGCTGATGGCGGAGATGACCGACGACGTCGCCGCGCTGGTGCTGGCCGACAACTACCGGCAGGCCCAGGCGATCAGCGTTACCGAGGCGACCGCGGCCGCCTCGCTGGACCGGCACGCCCGGCTGATGCGGAGCCTGGAACGTGACGGCCGGCTCAACCGAGCGCTGGAGTTCCTACCGGACGACGACGCCGTCGCCGAACGGCTCGCGGCCGGCAGGGGCCTGACCCGACCCGAGCTCGCCGTCCTGCTGGCCTACTCCAAGATCAATGTGTACGCCGCGCTGCTCGACTCCGACGTACCGGAGGACCCCTACCTGGGGGCGGAGCTCTGTCGCTACCTGCCCGCGCTGGTGCGGGAGCGCTTCGAGAAGCAGATGCAGGCCCACCGGCTGCGCCGCGAGATCATCTCCACCAGCATCTCCAACGCACTGGTGAACCGGGTCGGGTCGAGCTTCGTGCACTGGCTGCGCACCGAGAGCGGTACCGAGATCACCGATGTGGCACGCGCCTACACCGTCGTACGGGACGTCTTCGACCTGGAGCAGCTGTGGCTGGACGTGGAGGCACTCGACCACGTGCTGCCGGCCCACGTGCAGACGGCGGTGCTGATCGAGAGCCGCAAGCTGGTCGAGCGTGCCTCGGTCTGGCTGTTGCGCAGCCGGCGACAGCCCCTTGACGTGGCCGCCGAGGTGGCGCGCTTCACGCCGGGCGTCACATCGCTCGCGGCCGCCCTGCCCGAGCTCATGGTCGGCGCGGACGCCGAGTCGATGGCGGGACGCGTCCAGCGGCTGGCGCAGCAGGGTGTTCCCTCCGACCTGGCGGCCCGGATCGGCGCGCTGGTCCCGCTGTCGGCCGCGCTCGACATCGCTGAGGTGGCCAGCGGCGCGGGGGAGGAGGTGGGGCACGTGGCCGCGGTCTACTTCACCCTCGGTTCGCGGCTCGAGCTCGACTGGCTGCGCTCGGAGGTCACCGGCCTGTCGGTGCAGACACACTGGCAAGCCCTGGCCAAGGCATCCTTGCGCGACGACCTGGCGATCCAGCACCGGGGACTGGCGGCCGGCGTACTGCAGGGCAACCGGACGGGCAGCGCCGACGATCTGGTCGAGGCCTGGCTCAGGGACAACGCGAGCCGGGTGGACCGTTGTCTGGCCACGTTCGCCGACCTGCGCGCCGCCGGCGCCCTCGACATCGCCATGCTCGCGGTCGGCATGCGGGAGCTGCGCAACCTGGTGCAGATCGGTTCGACCGACCGTCGGTCGACCGACGCCCCGTCAGCCGACCCGCAGCGGCAGGTTCTCGCCGCGGCGGAGATAGGACAGTGAGGTCGACAGCGGCCGGCTGGCTGCGAGCTGCTGGAAGTCGGCCAGCGGCGACTTGAACACGCCGTAGTCGTCGTAGTGGATCGGCACCGCGGATCGCGGTCGGACCAGCTCGACCAGCTCGACCCCCTGGGTTGCGTCCATGGTCACCAGCTTGCCGAGGATGCGGGTGCCGCCGAGGTGCAGGAGGGCGAGGTCGATGTCAGGATGCCGGGCGGGGATCTCCTGCAGGCCGGGAAAGACCAGCGTGTCGCCGGTGATGTAGATGCGCAGCGCGACCGTGCCCGGCGAGGTCGCGAACTCGAGCAGGCTGCCCATCACCGGCGGCAGCACGGTGCGCAGCAGGCCGTTGGTGTGCCGGCCCGGCATCGACGTCACCCGCAGCGTCGTGGAGCCGTTGGTGACCTGCTGAGCCTGCCAGGTCGTCATGGGCACCGCCTCGCGGAAGCCCTGCCGGCGCAGGCGCCGGGCCGCGTGCCGGGTGGTGAGGATCGGCAGCGTCTTTCTCAGCCCGTGCCGGGCCACCCGGTCCCAGTGGTCGCCGTGCAGGTGCGAGAGGACCACGGCGTCGAGTTGCGGCAGCTGCTCGACCGAGAGCGCCGGCTCGGTCCTGCGCCGGCTGGTCAGCCCCCGACCGAGGTAGGCACGCTGCCCCCGGTGCAGGAAGTTCGGGTCGGTGAGCACTCGCAGGCCGCCGAAGCTGATGATTGTCGTCGCCGTACCGATGAAGAAGATCGAGTTGTCGGCCGCTGGTGAGGTGGGATCCATGGACCCGTGCCTGCCCATTCGCACGCCGGGAAACGCCGGGACCGACCTGGAGCTCCGGGCGCTGGACCGATCCGACTTCCCGCTGCTCATGCGTTGGCTCGCGGCGCCGCACGTCGGGCGCTGGTTCCGCCGGCCGGCCGACGCCGCGGCCGTGGAGGCCAAGTACGGCCCGCGCGTCGACGGCACTGCCCCCATCCGGATGTGCCTCATCCTGGTGGCCGGTGAGCCGGTCGGGCTGATCCAGGGCTACCGGCTGGCCGACTATCCGATCTGGGCGGGGGCGTTAAGCCTCGACGAGCCGAACGCCGGCGGCATCGACTACCTGATCGGCGAGCCGGAGATGTGCGGGCGCGGTGTGGGCAGCGCCGCCATCCGCGCGTTCACAGCACGGCTGTTCGACGCGGACCCCCAGCTGAGCGCGGTCGTTGCCGTGCCGCAGTGCGACAACGTGGCCTCCCGCCGGGCCCTGGAGAAGGCGGGCTACTCCCTGGTCGACGAGCGCCGGGTGGACTCCGACGACCCCGCCGACGTGGGTCCGTCGGCGATCTACTCGGCCCGCCGCCCTCGTCGGCTTGCCGGTGCCGTACCGGTGCGGCGTCGCAGTGGACCCCTCCGGTCGTAGGTACGCGTGGATGGAGGACGCTAGGTCTCCATTGGGTCCTCTTAGCCCAGCAGCGGGAGGCGACCGGCGCCCTCGCCGAGCGCTTCCCGCTCGGCCGCGGACAGCGGCTGCCGACCGGTGGCCTTGACGGCGTACTCCTCGTCAGTCCAGTCCAGCGGAAGCGGCATGCCGAGCAGGCCGTCGAGGGTGCGACGTACGAGGGCCAGCCCGGCGGGGTCCGCGGGCGCCGCGCTCATCAGGTGGGCGGTGAGGTCCAGGTAGTGGATGGTCGCCTCGACGGCGAGGGTGACGACGAGGTCGGGCACTGCGATCACGTGCCCCTGGGTGACGACCCGGCCGCTCCAGTCGGTCGCGCGGGCGGCGTACACCGTGGCCGCCGCCGTCTGCGTCCACTGTTCCACCAGAACGGTGGGCTTGCTGCACGCGGAGGCGCAGATTCGGACGAAGCGGGCGTGCGCCAGCCGGGCCTCGGCGCCGACATCGGGTCGGAACGGCCGCCAGTAGGTGACGAAGTTGACGTCCGCGGCCGCATCGGTGGGCTGGCCAGCGCCACCAGGGCGCGCTGGGCGTCGAGAAGCAGATGGAACAGAAGGTCCGCCACGACCCAGCCCTCTGTCAGGGTCGGGCGCAGGAATTGTCCGAGCTCCAGGGACGCCACCGCCGTAGTGACCCGCGAATAGCTCTGGTCGAGCGCGGTCAATACCTCCCCCGGCCGAAGGTGTGAGGTCACCGAGCCAGCGCAGCCATCCAGCGCTCGATCTCGTCCGGGTCGGTGGGCAAGCCGTCGGAGAGAACCCGGCAGCCATCCTCGGTGACCAGGACGTCGTCCTCGATCCGTACGCCGATGCCGCGGTACTCCGCCGGCACCGTGAGGTCCTCCTGCTGGAAGTACAGCCCCGGCTCGACGGTGAGCACCATGCCGGCCTGGAGGGTGCCCTCCTGGTAGTGCTCGTCGCGGGCGGCGGCGCAGTCGTGCACGTCGAGCCCCAGCATGTGCGACGTGCCGTGCAGGGTGTAGCGCCGGTGCAGGCCGCAGTTCTTGTCCAGCGACTCCTCGGCGCTCACCGGCAGGATGCCCCACTCCTCGAGCCGTCCGGCCAGCACCGCCATCGCGGCCCGGTGCGGGTCGAGGAACGCGGCGCCGGGCCTGGTCGCCGCGAAGCCGGCCCGCTGCGCCTCGAGCACCGCCTCGTACAGCCGGCGCTGCGCCGGCGACCATCGGCCGTTGATCGGGAGCGTCCGGGTGATGTCGGCGGTGTAGAGCGACGTCGACTCGACGCCCATGTCGATGAGGAGCAGCTCGCCCGGGCGAACCGGGCCGTCGTTGCGCACCCAGTGCAGGATCGTCGCGTGCGGGCCGGCCGCGCAGATGCTGCCGTAGCCGACGTCGTTGCCCTCCACCCGGGCCCGCCGGTCGAATGTCCCCTCGATCCAGCGCTCGCTGCTCTCCACCGCTCGCGGCAGCTCGCGGACGACGTCCTCGAAACCCCGGACGGTGGCCGCCACCGCCTCCTCGAGCATGGCGACCTCGTGGTCGTCCTTGACCAGTCGCAGCTCCGACAGCGTGGTCGCCAACTCGGCGTCGCGCTCGCCGACCGCAGCCGGGACCGCCGCGTCGACGCGCTCGTCGTACCCGCGCAGCACCCTGGTGCCGTCGGGAAGCGACTCCAGCACGCCGGGCAGCTCGTCGAGCGCCCGGCAGTCGATCGCCAGCGCGGCCGCGGTCTCGGGGACGCCCCGGCGGGGGCCGACCCACAGCTCGCCGTACCGCCGGTCGGTGTAGAACGCCATCGACGACCGGTCCGAGCGCGGCGGGACGAACAGCGTCGCCGCGTGCCCGTCCCCCTCCGGCGTCATGACCAGTGCGGCGTCCGGCTCCAGCTCGCCGGTCAGCCAGTAGAAGTCGCTGCCGGCGCGGAAGGGGTAGTCGGTGTCGTTGGCCCGCACCTTCGGCCCGCCGGTCGACACCACCAGGGCCTCGCCGGGGAAGCGGGCTGACAGGGCGGCCCGGCGCTTGGCGCAGTACGGCGCCGCCGGCTCCGGCGCGATGTCCAGCGCGGCCGGCTCGGCCCAGCCCTGGGCCATGAACTTGCGCAGCGGCTCGGGGACCTTGATGTCGTGGCGAACGGTGCCCGCGGCCACGGTGCCCTCGGCCTCGGGCGTGACCTCCACCTCCGGGGTCACCTCCACCTCCGGGGTCACCTCTGCCTCGACCGGTGTGTCGTCACTCACTGAACCTCCCCAGCGGTTAGCGACCAGGCTAGCGCGACGCCGCTCAGAGCGTCCGTAAGGCCACGGCGTCACCTGCTACGATATGAGCATGTTGGATCGGCGACTACAAGTGCTCATCGACGAGGAGCGCTGGTCGCGACTGGAGCATGAGGCCCAGCGGCTGCGCGTGTCCGTGAGCACACTGGTCCGCGAGGCCATCGACTCGCGATATCCGGGTTCTGCCGAGAAGCGCCGAGCCGCCTTCTCGACCCTCCTCGCCGCCGAGCCCATCTCGGTGCCCGAGCCGGACGAACTGAGCAGCGAGCTCGACCAGCTGCGCGGCCGGCGGCTGGCTTGATCCTTCTCGACACGACGGTCCTCGTCTACGCCGTCGGTGGTGAGCACCGCCTGCGGGAGCCGTGCCGGCGCGTGCTGGAGCTCGGCCGAGACGGCAGTCTGCGCGTGACGACCACCGTGGAGGTCTTGCAGGAGTTCACCCTCATCCGGGCGCGCCGCAGCGTCCGCTCAGAGGCGGTGGGCCTGGCCCGGGCGTACGCCGACGCACTCGGCCCCCTCAGCCGCCCGGAGGACGATGACCTGCTCGAGGGGCTCGCACTCTTTGCAGATGCGGATGCGTTGGGTGCCTTCGACGCGGTGCTGGGCGCCACGGCGCGTCGTAGGGGGTGGCCGGTGGCGTCGGCCGACCGGGGCTTCGGTCGCATCGAAGGTCTCACCCATCTAGACCCGGCGTCCCCGACCTTCGTCGAGGACGTTCTCGGCGCGGGATGACGCCGCGGCGTATAGCGTCGCGACGCCGCCGCCCCCGAGGAGCCGTCCGCCGATGAGCCCGTTCCGCGCCTCCGCCGGCTTCACCGAGGATTGGCGGCACTTCGACTTCGCGGTGGAGGACGGCGTCGCCACCGTCACCTTCGACCGGCCCGAGCGGCGCAACGCCCTGACGTTCGACGTCTACGCCGACCTGCGCGACCTGTTGCGCGAGCTACCGCACCGCGACGACGTACGGGTCCTCGTGATCACCGGCCGCGGCGCCGGTTTCTGCTCCGGCGGAGATGTCGACGAGATCATCGGTGAGCTGCTGAAGATGGCGCCGCGCGAGATCCTGGACTTCACCCGGATGACCGGCGCTGTCGTGCAAAACATGCGCGAGTGCCCGCTGCCGATCATCGCGGCGGTCAACGGTACGGCGGCCGGCGCAGGGTCGGTGATCGCGCTGGCCGCGGACTTCCGGCTGCTGGCGCGGTCGGCGAAGTTCGCCTTCCTCTTCACCAAGGTGGGCCTCGCCGGGGCCGACATGGGATCGGCGTACCTGCTGCCGCGGATGGTGGGCATCGCCCGCGCCACGGAGCTGCTCATGCTCGGCGACACGATCGACGCGGAGACGGCCAGTTGCCACGGGCTCGGCTCGGTCGTGGCCGACGAGGAGCTCCCCGCGGCGACGGCCGCGCTCGCCCGGCGGTTGGCGGAGGGGCCCGCGTTCGCCTATGCCAGCACGAAGATGCTGCTCAGCCGGGAGATCGACATGGACCTCGCCGGTGCCCTGGAGCTCGAGGCGACGACCCAGGCGCTGCTGATGCACTCCGATGACCACCGCGAGTTCCATGCGGCATTCACGGAGAAGCGGCCGCCGCGGTGGACCGGCCGGTGACCTCGCCGCACCGGCTCGTCAACCCGGCGACGCTGGCGCCGGCGGTCGGGTTCGCACACGTCGTCGTACCGACTTCTGGTCGAACGGTGTGGCTGGGCGGCCAGACCGGCATCGACGAGGACGCCCGGGTGGTCGGACCGTCGCTGGTCGAGCAGTTCGACCGGGCGGTGGCCAACGTGGCGACTGCGCTGGCGGCCGCCGACGCGGCGCCGGAGCACCTGGTGTCCATGCTGATCTGTACGACGGACATAGCGGCGTACCGGTCCGCGTTGCCCGAGCTGGGGGAGGCGTACCGGCGTCATCTCGGGCGGCACCATCCGGCGACGGCGCTTCTCGGCGTTTCGGAGCTCTTCGACCCGGCTGCGCTCGTCGAGCTGATCTGCGTGGCCGTCGTACCGGACTGAAGACGCGCGGGGATGAACTCCAAGCGGCGAGCGGTGTGCTGCTCCTGGACGCCGGGTAGCGCTCAGTGGTCCCCGCCCGATTCGCACTGGAGGTACGCCGAGATGGGAAGCCAGCACACGCCCGCCGACGACATCGTCTACGACTTGATCAGCATCCAGTACCACGCCCTGCAGGGAGCCCAGACCTACGCCAAGTACGTCGAGGACGCCGAGGAACACCCGGAGGTCCAGGACTTCATCCGCGAGGTCCAGGCGCAGGACGGCCAACGGGCCGAGCGCTGCCACGCACTTCTTCGTGACCTGACCAAGGACCACGGCATCGGATAGCCGGGCGGCGCGGGTCGCCGAGCGAGCAGCCGTCCCGGGTGAGCAGACTGGAAGGCTGATGCCATGAGCAAGCCGACCATCCTGACGGTTGACGACGATCCGCTGGTCGCTGCGGCCATCGCCACGGACCTGGCCCGCCAGTACGGCGCCGACTACCGCATCGTTCGCGCGTCGTCGGGGTCCGAGGCACTGGCCGCGCTGGCCAAGCTCGCTCTGCGCGACGTGCCGGTGGCGCTGATCGCCGCGGACCAGCGGATGCCACGGATGACCGGCATCGAGATGCTTCAGCAGTCCCGTGCCCATGCGCCCGGCGCGAAGCTCCTGCTGCTCAAGGCGTACGCCGACACGGACGTCGCCATTCAGGCGATCAACGACATCGGCCTCGACTACTACCTGCTCAAGCCGTGGGACCCGCCGGAGGAGCGGCTCTACCCGGTCATCGACGACCTGCTCGGCGACTGGCGGCGGGCCAATCCGGACCAGACGTCGGACGTCCGGGTGGTCGGGCACCGGTGGTCGGACCGCAGCTACGAGATCAAGATGTTTCTCACGCGCAACCACGTGCCCTACCGCTGTACGACGTGGAGCGAAACCGAGGCGCCGCGGCTGGTGGATCTCGCTGAAGCCGCACCGTCTGACCTCCCGCTCGTGCTCGTCCCGGACGGCGACACGCTGCGCTCGCCGTCGACGCTCGATGCGGCAGGCGCGCTGGGGTTGCACACCACCGCGCAACAGCAGCTGTACGACGTGTGCATCGTCGGCGGCGGCCCAGCCGGCCTGGCCGCCGGTGTCTACGCGGCGTCCGAGGGCCTGAGCACCGTCATCGTGGAGCGCGAGGATCCCGGGGGTCAGGCGGGACTGAGCGCGGCGATCGAGAACCACCTGGGGTTCCCCAAGGGCCTGAGTGGCTCCGACCTCGCCCACCGCGCGCTGGTGGCTGCCAAGGACGACGGACACCTGGAGGTGCTCACGCTGGCCGATCGGGACTCCGGCGTCACGGAGGAGGTTCCGTCCAGCTGGCTCTTCGTCTTCATCGGGCCTCGCCCCGCACGTCGTAGCTCGGCCCGGACGTGGTGCGCGACGCGAAGGGGTTCGTCGTCACCGGCCAGGAGCTGCTGGATGCCAAGTATCCCCAGCGGTGGCCGCTCCCGCGGGCGCCGTACGTGCTCGAGACGAGCGTGCCCGGGGTCTTCGCCGCCGGCGACGTACGGCTCGACTCCATGAAGCGGGTCGCCTCAGCCGTCGGCGAGGGCGCCATGGCGGTCTACCTCGTCCACCGCTACCTGGCCACGATCTGATGCGACTCGACGAGCTGCGGCCGCTGAGCCTCTTCGACGGCCTGACCGACGATCAGCTGGCTGAGCTGGTCGAGCCCGGAACCGAAGTCCGGATCGAGCCCGGAGTCGATCTCTTCCGCGAGGGCGAGCACGCGGACTTCTGGTGGGTGCTCGTCGACGGTGCTATCGACCTCGTCCGCCACGTCGGTCGCGAGGAGGCGGTGGTCGCCAGGATGGACATGCCGGCCGCTGGGCCGGCGGGTTCCGGGCCTGGGACGACGAGGGCGTCTACCTCGCGACCGGTCGAGGGGTGACCGACGGGCGGGTGCTGCGGGTGCCCGCCGAGGTACTGCGGCAGCGGTCCGACTCCTGGTTCCCGTTCGGCGGACACCTCATCGAGGGCCTGTACCGCACGGCGCGCTCCATCGAGTCCGCCGCCCGGCAGCGGAACTCCCTCGTCACCCTGGGCACGCTCGCCGCCGGGCTCGCGCATGAGATCAACAATCCGGCATCGGCCGCAACCCGGGCGGTCGATGCGCTCGAGGCTCGACTCAGGCGCTGCTCGCGTCCCTCGGTCGGCTGGCCGAGGACGACATCTCCGCCGCTCAGTTCGCCGCTCTGGACGCTCTGCGTCGTGAGCTCGAGCCCGTCGCCGCGGAGTCTGACCCGCTGGTCCGCGCGGATCGCGAGCAGGACCTCTCGTCCTGGCTGACCCGCCACGGCATCGAGCGCGAATGGATTATCGCCCCGGCGCTCGCCGCCGCCGGGGTCGACGTCGACTGGTGCGATCGAGCCGCGACCGTTCTGGACCGATCGGCTCTCGAGCCAGGGCTCGAGTGGGTCGCGAGCACGTTCTCCGTCGCCACCTTGCTGTCAGAGGTGAAGGAGGCGACCCGGCGCATCTCCGAGCTCGTCGCCGCTGTCCGGTCCTACTCGCAAATGGACCGCGGCTCCTTGCAGTCGATCGACGTGACGGACGGCCTGGAGAGCACGCTGGTGATGCTCGGCCACAAGCTTCGCGACGGCGTCACGGTCGTGCGCGAGTACGGCGCCGACGTGCCCTTGATCGAGGCCTACGCCGGGGAGCTCAACCAGGTGTGGACCAACCTCATCGACAACGCCGTCGACGCGATGGACGGCGGTGGCACGCTGCGGATCACGACGCGGGTCGAGGGGGACGCTGTCGTCGTCGAGATCGGCGACACCGGGCCGGGAATGCCGCTGGAGGTGACGGCGCGTGCGTTCGAGGCCTTCTACTCGACCAAGGACGTTGGCAAGGGCACCGGGCTCGGTCTGGACATCGCACGGCGCATCGCCGTGGATCGCCACGGTGGCACGATCACCATCGACTCCCGGCCGGGTGGAACGGTGCTGCGGGTCGGCATACCCGTCCGGCTGCACGAGCAGTAGGCGTAGCTGGCTAGGCGTCGAGGAGATCGAACAAGGCGCGAGTCACTTGGCCGCCAGCTTGCCCCTTACATCGGTCGCCACCGGAGGGCTGCGCCTCGTGGCCGCCGGCATCCGGTTCCATGAGCCTCTAGTCGCCGTCCCAACCGATACCGTTCCCCTGTGGCACCTCCGGTCACGGCAGTCGATCTCGCCAAGCGCATTGGCTGGTCACCCAGGCGAATGCGCCATTGGCTGCGCACCGCCGCGACGGCCGGCCATCCACTGCTGGCCAGTCATGGTCGGTACGACCGGTGGCTCTTCAGCTCGAGCGACGCGGACCAACTCTCCCGAGACGCGCAGGACGGTCCCTGGCTGGCAGGGCGCGTGTAGTGCGAACGCTCCAGCCAGTTCTGCACAACCGAGCCACCCACGGCGGCTTCAATGCCCCCCAAAGGCGTCGCTGATTGGGGAAGCGGTTGTGTCTTCCAGGTACCTTGTGTGCTGGAGAGGAAAGTTCCTGAGGTGATGACCATGCCGCGAAGTTGTGGAAGACATCCTCAAGCACGCTGACGAGCTGACGAAGCGTTTCGAGAACTACGAGCCCAAGGCGCAGGACGAGCGCGATCCTGAGGCAGTGAACATGCTTCGCTGGGCCGTCGTGGCGCGTTTGTGTGTGGAACGGTCGATTCGCGATGTGGATCACACCCGGCTTACTGGCCTTCCATCGGCCCTGATCGGGTCCGTTATCGGACCTGGGGTAAGGCGGCCCGCCAGCGCGTTGGGATACCGGGCGCGAGACCGACCGGTAGCGAACTCCGTCAGCAGCTTCGACCCCGGTTGCGTTCGCGAATATACTTTCTGTGGCCGACACGTCTCAACGTGGAAGCACAATCCGCGTCTCGAGCAACGGCGCGGAATGCTGTAGTTGCAGCCCTGCTTGCCAATGACGGGCGGTATGAGCAGCTCAAGGCGAAGAGCACCATGCTCGGGGCACCCACAATGACGCCCGGAAGTCGGGCCGACACGTGGTGCGAGCGCTACAATGGCCCAGTACCCCCTGTCGGCGCCTGACGCTGGAGTCGAAGTGCTCGGCTCTGGAACGCGGTCACGACCTGGCCTGCCGCTCGGTCGAGTCTCCACAATGTCGCTGATGGGGTGGGAGCGGCAATTTGGCCGACGTCGCCTATGCTTGGGCATGGAGCTTGAGTGGGTCCTCCGCTGGGACTGCGATTAGCCAGACTCGAAGGAAGGTACTCCTGGCCCACCAGCAGCAAACCCCCTTGGGCGACCAGTCTTCGCTGTCGAGGTTGCGCCTCAGTTCGGCCGCCAGGGGTTGCCCCAGCCGGCCGGCGTGTCCATGGGAGGCTCAGCCTTCCGTCGCCAGATCCGCGTAGCATCTGGCCGGGAAGGAGGCAGATGCAGAATGGCAGAGTCGCCCGGGTACACGACCGTACCTGGCAAGATCCCCAATCTTCTGAAGAAGATCCGAGAGACGGGGGTGCCAGGCAAGGCGAACAAGGCTTGGCTTGATTCGCTCGGATTCACGTCAAGCAACGACCGCTCAATGGTGAACGTGCTCCGTCAGGTCGACTTCATCGACGCGTCGGGTGCACCAACCCCGGCGTGGAAGGAGTATAGGGGGGCCGATTATAAGGCGGTACTTGGACGTGCGTTGCGTCTAGGGTACAAGGACCTCTACGAAACGTATCCGGATGCTCATGTCCGCCCGAATACGGAACTGGGTTATGTGTTCAGTACGAAGACGGACGCTGGTAAGCAGGCAATCGACAAGATGGTGTCAACCTTCAAGACGCTAGCCGGAGAGGCTGAATTCGGGGTCGCAGAATCAACGGTATCGTCAATCACTGCGGCGAAAACAACTGACCCCGGAAAACGTACAGGGCCCGTAGCTGCGCGGACCCCCCGGACGGGTGCCGATATGACCGTGAACATCAATGTTGAGCTCACGCTGCCGGCGACAACTGATGAGAAGGTGTACGAGGCCTTCTTTAAAGCTATGCGCAAACACTTGCTGTCCGCCGACACGACGTGAGTGGCGAACTCGAAGAACTCCTCAGCCGTGTCTCAGACTTTGAGCGCACAGCACATTCGTTGTTGTCTTCATTTGAGACGGCACCTTCGCGAGTAATCTCGTTAGCCGAAACACGTAGACAAGTCACGATCCTCAACCTAAAGCAATCGGAACTTCTAGAAGAGGCGCTTGGAGCGATAGAGGTGTCTCTCTTCCGCCCCGCAATTGTGATGGCATGGGCAGCTTTTATGGACTTCATTCAAGAGAAGCTGTCGGCAGACAGACTCGTAAAGGTCCATCAAAACCGGGCCAATTGGACGAAGTGGACCACACTTGAGGATCTCAGGGAGAATGTTTCGGAATTCCAGATGCTCGAGGCCGCCAGGGACGTGAAACTACTGACGAAGTCAGAGACTAAAGCCCTTCAAGGTCTCTTGTCGAAGCGCAACGAGTGTGCTCATCCAAGCGGCTACAGGCCGGGACTCAATGAAGCGCTCGGTTATGTGTCCGAGTTACTCAACCGCGTTCCTACGATTGGCCAACGCTCGCTGTAGTGTCGGGGCTCTCAACGAGTTTCCCCCTTGGGCTCTGCGGTCTTGGGACCGCTCTCCCCGCAGGACGTGCTATGCAGGCGCCTCCGACTGCACAGCTGGGTGCCAGACAGCGCTTGCGACCCGTCGACCAATGGCGCAGCTCGAGCCAGCAGCAGCGCTTCTACCAACCCAGCTTGTAACGGATGGCGACGTTACGGCACGGTGATCGCGCGCGCGATGATTGAGCGCTGGACTTCGGTGGCGCCTTCATAGATGCGGGGGGCGCGGACCTCGCGGTAGAGGTGCTCAAGGAGGTGGCCGCGCTCGAGCCCACGGGCGCCGTGGATCTGGATTGCGGCGTCCACGACGTACTGGGCCGTCTCGGTGGCGAAGAGCTTGGCCATTGCCGAGCGTTTCGGCACGTCGTAGTCGCCCCGGTCGTACGCCGCCGCAGATGCGTAGACCATCAGCCGGGCGGCTTCGGTCCGGGTGGCCATCTCGGCCAGCGTGTGCCCGACCGATTGCATCTGCGCCAGCGGCGCGCCGAACGCAGACCGCGAGCCGGCGTGGGCGATGGCGGCGTCCAGGCCCGCCTGGGCCATCCCGACGGCGAAGGCCCCCACGCTGGGGCGGAACCGGTTCAGCGTCGCCATAGCCACCCCGAAGCCGCGGTCGACCTCTCCCAGCACGGAGTCCGCGTCGACGTAGGCGCCGTCGAGCAGCAGCCGGCCGATCGGGTGCGGGGACAGCATCTCCAGTGACTCACCGCCGACGCCCTCGACGCCGCCGTCCACGACGAACGCTGTCACGCCGCGCGATCGGGTGCCCTCGGTCGTCCGTGCGAACACGGTGTAGACGTCGGCCTGCGGAGCGTTTGAGATCCAGGTCTTCTCACCGGAAAGTCGCCACCCGGAGCCGTCAGGCTCCGCCCGCAGCTTCAAAGAGCCGGCGTCGGAGCCGGCGTCCGGCTCGGACAGCGCGAACGCCGCCACCGCCTCGCCGCGGGCGATCGCCGGCACCCACCGGCGTACGACGTCAGGCCGGCCGGCCGACGCGATCGGATGACCGCCCAGCCCCTGCAGCGCTAGCGCCGTCTCCGCCTCGGTCGCGACCTGGGCGAGCGACTCCCGTAGCAGGCACAGCTCGGTCGCCGATGCCTCGCCGGTCTCCGGGAAGAGCCGGCCGAGCAACCCGTGCCGGCCCATCGCCTCCAACAGCGGCCGGTTCACCTTGCCCTCCGCTCCCGCCGACACCAGCGGCAGCAGCTCCCGCTCGGCCAGCTCCCGCGCCCAAGCGGCGAACGACGCCTGCTCCGGCGTCAGGGCGAACGCTGTCACGGGGACTTTCCAGCCGGAACCGCATAACGCAGCTCGACGAAGCTTCCGCCGACGACCTGTGTGTCCAACAACTGCAGGCCGGTCAGCCGCCGCGGCAGAAGTGGGGCACCGCCGCCCAGGGTGACGGGCGTGACCCCCGCGATGATCTCGTCGAGCAACCCGGCGTCCGCGAACTGGCCGACCAGTTCGCCGCCGCCGATCAACCAGACATTGCGACCGGCCGCGGCCTCGACCATTTCCGCATGCACTGGTCTGACGTCGCCGGCGACGAAGCGAATGCCTGCACCGGGAATTGGCGGGAGGTCGCGATGGGTGAACACCCACGTGGGCGTCTCGCCGTACATCAGCGGCCACTTGGCCGGCTCGTCTAGAAGGCGCTCGTGCTCCAGCACCCACTCGTACGTCGTAGCTCCCATCGCCATCGCCCCGACGTCGGCGAAGAAGGCACGGAAGCGGTCTTCGGTACCACCACCGCTACCCCGGTCGGCCTCGAAGAGCCAGTCGAGGGAGTTGTCGGCGTCCGCGATGAAGCCGTCGAGGCTGGTGGCGGTGTAGTACTGCGTCCTCATCATGCCGGAAGCATGGCCGGTCGCGGCATCAGGGCGAACGTCCGTCATGGTGTCTGCTCGCGCCGCCGCGCGGTCTTGCCGGACAGGTACTGCTCCGGCCAGCGGTGGCCCTCGTAGCCGAGGTCCATCGCCGCGTTCAGCGTCCAGTACGGGTCGACCAGGTGCGGCCGCGCGAGCAGGCACAGGTCGGCGCGCCCGGCCATGATGATCGTGTTCGCGTCGTCCACGGACGCCACCGCGCCGACGGTCATCGTCGGGATGCCGACCTCGTTGCGGATCCGGTCGCTGTACGGCGTCTGGTAGAGCCGCCCGTAGTCCGGCTTGGCGTCCAGCGAGGTCTGGCCGGTCGAGACGTCGACGATGTCGCAGCCGTGCGCTTTGAGCCGGTGCGCGATCGCCACCGCGTCGTCCCCGACCAGCCCGCCCGGCGTCCAGTCGGTGGCCGAGATCCGCACCGACATCGGCCGGTCTGCCGGCCACACCGCCCGTACGGCGTCGAAGACCTCGAGCGGGAACCGCAGCCGGGCGTCGAGATCGCCGCCGTAGGAGTCGGTCCGCAGGTTGGACAGCGGTGAGATGAAGCCGGACATCAGGTAGCCGTGCGCGTAGTGCAGCTCGAGCAGGTCGAAACCGCAGTCCGCGCCCAGCCGGGCGGCCGCGACGTACTGCTCCCGCACCTCGTCCATGTCGGCGCGCGTCATCTCGCGCGGCACCTGGCCGTACGGCTTGTACGGCACGGGGGAGGCCGCCATCACCGGCCAGTTGCCGTCGTCGAGCGGCTCCTCGTTGCCCTCCCACATGAGCTTCGTCGAGCCCTTGCGGCCGGAGTGGCCGAGCTGCAGCCCAATCGCCGCGTCCGTTTCGCCGTGCACGAAGTCGACGATCTCCGCCCACGCCGTCGCCTGCTCGTCGTTCCACAGGCCGGGGCAGCCAGGGGTGATGCGCCCCTCGGGCGATACGCACGTCATCTCGGTGAAGACCAGCCCGGCGCCGCCGACGGCGCGGGAACCCAGGTGGACGAGGTGCCAGCGGGTCGGTACGCCGTCGACCGCGCAGTACTGCGCCATCGGTGAGACCACGATCCGGTTCCGCAGGGCCAGCCCGCGCAGCTTGAAGGGATAGAACATCGGCGGCGTGCCGTCGGCCACCTCCAGCCCGGAGGCCCGGGTACGGCCGGCGAACCAACGGTCCAGTCCCGAGGCGAACTCGGGGTCGCGCAGCTCGAGGTTGTCGTAGGTCACCCGCTGGCTCCGGGTCAGCAGCGAGAAGAAGAACTGCTCCGGCTCCAGCTCGAGGTAGCGCTGCACGCCCTCGAACCACTCCAGCGACGCCTGGGCGGCCCGCTGCACCGAGGCCACCAGCGGCCGGCGTTCCGCCTCGTACTCCTTCAGCGCCGTCTGCAGGTCGTCGTGCGTGCGCAGCGCCCCGGCCAGCCCGATCGCGTCCTCCATCGCCAGCTTCGTGCCCGAGCCGATCGAGAAGTGCGCGGTGTGGGCGGCATCGCCGAGCAGTACGACGTTGCCGACCGACCAGGTGGCGTTGCGCACGGTGGTGAACTCCAGCCACCGCGACGCGTTGCCGACCAGCGGCGCGCCCTCCAGGTGCTCGGCGAAGAGCCGCTCGCAGAACGCCAGGCTCGCTTCGTCGGTCTGCCCTGGCCGCAGCGGTACGGCTGCGAAGCGGTCCAGCCCGGCCCGTGCCCAGGTCGCCGGGTCGGTCTCCACGATGAACGTCGCGTGCCCGGCGTCGTACGGATAGACGTGCGCCTGGAACAGGCCGTACTCGGTCTCGGCGAAGAGGAAGTGGAAGACGTCGAACGGCGCCGTCGTGCCGAACCACGCGTACTTCGACCGCCGTACGTCGACCGTGGGCTGAAACTGGTCGACCAGCGCCCGGCGTACCGCGCTGTTGACACCGTCGGCGCCGACGACGAGGCCGGCGTCCTGCAGGACGGACAGCTCCGGCACCTCCGCGCCGAACCGCAGTTCCACGCCGAGCTCCGCCGCGCGGCCGGCCAGGATCGCCAGCAGCTCCTTGCGGGCCAGCGCCGCGAAAGCGTGCCCGTTCGACCGCATCGTCCGGCCGCGGAAGCGCATCTCGATGGTCTCCCACGACCGGAACGCCGCCGAGATCCGGCCCAGCGATTCCGGGTCGGCCGCCTCGAGGTTGTCCAGCGTCTCCTGGGAGAAGACCACGCCGAAGCCGAAGGTGTCGTCGAGGGAGTTGCGCTCGTAGACGGTGACCTCGGTGGTCGGGTCGGCCGAGCGCAGCAGGATGCCGAGGAACAGCCCGGCCGGGCCGCCGCCGACGACCGCGACTTTCACGCGAGGCTCACACGCCGACGTCGAGCAGGTGCTCGTAGTCCAGCGCGAGGTCGTTGACGGCGTTCGACAAGGCGGCGAGGGCCGAGCGCACGTTCGCGGTCACGCAGGGCGCCAGGTCGTCGCGCGCCGCCAGCTCACGCAGGCCGGCGTAGATCGCGAGGAGCGCATCCTCGGCCGGCTCGGTCGGCCGTCCAATCAGGTCGGTGCCCACGCCGTGATCGTACGACGGGCAGGGCGCGGCACACTGCCGATGTGGCCGCGCGATCGTACTGGGGAGTGACGCCCCGGCAGAGCGTCGAGGCCGAGTGCGAACGCCGCGGCAAGGACGCGGTGGTGGCCGGCTGCATCGAGCTGCTCATGGGCCGGGCGACGGACGACGCGCTGGTCGCCGCGCTGGGAGGCCCTCCGGCGAGCGAAGGGTCTGCGGGCGTCCCTCAGCCGTACTGGTTACGCGTGTGGGCAGCCCGTGGGCTGCTGTGGGCGTGGGACGACGCGGCCCTCCCGGCACTGACTCGCGCACTCGCCGACGAGAACTGGCGGGTGAGGGAGATGGCCGCCAAGGTCGTCGCCCGGCACCTGCTCGGCGACGCGCTGCCGGCGGTGGTGGAGCTGAGGGCCGATCCGGTGCAGCGCGTACGGGCAGCCGCGTCACGAGCCGTCCTCGTGCTCACCGAGGCCGGCGCCTGAGACGCAGTGCGACGAGCGCGTCCCCACTGACGGCGAACTCAGGCGCCCTTGGGGGTCGTACGCAGATCGATGAGGCGGCGGGCCTTCAGCTCGAATCGAGGCAGTGAGCCCGCCGGCGCCTGCTCGACGCGGAAGCGGAGCCCCTCGTGGGCGGAGGCGAGCTCCTTGCCCAGGATCTCCGTGGCCTCGGCGCAGCGGCTCTCCGGCGTACCGCCGGCGTACTCGACGAGCAGCGCGATCTCGTCCCGGATGTCGGCGCGAAAGATCTTGATCTGGAACTCCTCGACCTCCGGGAAGCCGCGGACGATGCCTTCGATGGCGCGGGGGTAGACGTTGGTTCCGCGGACAAGCTTCATGTCGTCGACTCGGCCAAGCACGCCACCCTCGTAGATGTCGAAGGTGCGGGCGCACGAGCAGCGGTCGGCCGGCACCTTCACGACGAGGTCGGCGGTCCGGTAGCGCAGCAGCGGGATCATGCTCCGGCCGAACGACGAGACGACGCGCTCGCCCATCTCGCCGTACCCCACCGGTTCGCCGGTGGTCGGGTCGACAACCTCCTCGAGCACGTGGTCCTCGATGAGATGTGCGCCGCCCGGCTGGTGCGAGCACTCGAACATGAACAGGGTGGAGATCTCCGTCATCCCCGCGGTGTCATAGGCCTTCGCGCCCCACTGGGCCTCGACCAGCGCCTTGGTCTCGGGGATCGAGCCGGCCGGCTCACCGGAGAGCACCACGGTCTTGACGGCCGAGCTGGCCAGGTCGAGGTCGAGCTCGCGGGCCGCCTGGGCGAGCCGCAGCGCGTACGTCGGCGTGGAGGCGACCACGGTCGCGCCGAAGTCGACGATCTGGCGGACGCGGTTCTCCGTCGGCTGGGCGCCGCCGGGAATGACCAGCGTGCCGATCTTCTCCAAGCCGTAGTGCAGGCCCCAGAACCCGATGAAGGAGCCGTAGCCGAAGGCGACGTAGCCGATGTCGCCGGGCCGCACCCCCATGGCCCACAGCCCGTAGCACCACATCTCCGCCGCCCAGGTCCAGTCCTTGCGGCTGTCGAGCGCCCGCAGCGGCTCCTTGCCCGTCGTACCGGAGGTCGTGTGCAGCCGGATCGCGGACTCGGGACCGGCCACCGGAAGCCGGCCGTACGGCGGCATCGCCGCCTGGCCGTCCATCCACTCCTGCCGGGTCAGGAACGGGATCCGGCGCACGTCGTCCGGCGAACGGAGCTGGTCGGGGGAGAAGCCGGCCGCCGCGAAGGTGTCCCGGTAGTGCGGGCTGCGAGCCGCGGCCCACTCGCAGACCCGCCGTAGCTTGGTGAGCTGCAGCCGCTCGAGCTCGGCGCGCGGCAGCGTCTCGATCTTCGGGTTCCAGTACGGCGACTCGGTCACCTGACCCCCTCGCGACTCGTTCTACCGGCCTTTGCGCGGTGATCCAGATCCCTCCAGCCTGCCATTACGGGCGAAAGGGGCTTGCTGAAGGGATCTGGATCAAGGCGCGGCGGGCGGCTACAGCTCCATGTCGGGCAGCCGGGTGAGCGCGTCGCCGAAGCGGGCGTCGGTCAGCTCGAGGTCATCGATCTTGCCTTCGAGGAACGCCGAGTAGGCCCCCATGTCGAAGTGGCCGTGGCCGCAGAGTGCAGTGAGGATCACCTTCTCCTCACCGGTCTCGGTGCAGCGGCGGGCTTCCTCGATGCAGGCGGCCAACGCGTGCGTCGGCTCGGGCGCCGGCACGATTCCCTCGGTGCGGGCGAACAGAATGCCGGCCTCGAAGCACTCGGTCTGCTTCTTGGCCACCGCCTCGATCATCCCCAGCTCGTAGATGTGTGACAGCAGCGGCGACATCCCGTGGTAGCGCAGGCCGCCGGAGTGGATCGGGTCGGGGATGAAGTCGTGCCCCAGCGTGTGCATCTTCATCAGCGGGGTGAACCCGGCCGTGTCGCCGTAGTCGTAGGCGTAGCGGCCACGCGTGAGCGACGGGCAGGCGGCCGGCTCGACGGCCCGCAGAACCGGCGAGATCGTGCCGGCCAGCTTCTCGCGCAGGAACGGGAACGCGAGCCCGCCGAAGTTCGACCCGCCGCCGGTGCAGCCGACGATCAGGTCCGGCGTCTCACCGATCTTGGCGAACTGCCGGATCGCCTCCTCGCCGATGATCGTCTGGTGCAGCAGCACGTGGTTGAGCACGCTGCCCAGCGCATAGCGGGTGTCCGGCTCGCTAGCCGCCACCTCGACCGCCTCGCTGATCGCGATGCCGAGGCTGCCGGTGCACTCCGGGTCGTCGGCGAGGATCTTGCGGCCGGCCTCGGTCAGGTCAGAGGGGCTCGGGTGCACGGTCGCGCCGAACACCTCCATGACCGCCCGCCGGTAGGGCTTGCCGTCGTAGGACGCCCGGACCTGCCAGACCTCGCACTCGATGTCGAACAGCGCGCAGGCGAAGGCGAGCGCCGTACCCCACTGGCCGGCGCCGGTCTCGGTCGTCAGCCGCCGGATCCCCGCCTTGGCGTTGTAGTAGGCCTGCGGTACGGCGGTGTTGGGCTTGTGCGAGCCGGCGGGGGAGACGCCCTCGTACTTGTAGTAGATGCGGGCCGGCGTACCGAGGGCTCGCTCGAGCCGACGAGCGCGGTAGAGCGGCGAGGGCCGCCAGAGCTTGTAGACGTCGAGCACCTCGGCGGGGATGTCGACGTAGCGGTCCTGCGACACCTCCTGCAGGATCAGGTCCATCGGGAACAGCGGGGCCAGGTCCTCCGGCCCGACCGGCTGGTGGGTCGCCGGGTGCAGCACCGGCGGCGGCGGCGAGGGCAGATCGGGGATGATGTTGTACCACTGCGTCGGCAGCTCGGACTCGGACAGGACGATCTTGGTGGCGCTGTCGGGCCTGGTCATGGCGCTCCCAGTGTGGTCCGGCGTACGGCGTACGGCGTCGAGCCCGCCACCTTAGGCGCCCGTAGCGGCACCGGCCAGGCCCGCGGGTGGACTTGACTGGCGTTGGCGGTGTCTGGGTGGGCACGATAGGCGCCATGACGCTTCCGGATCGCGATGTCGTGATGAGTTGGGTCGGCCTGTCGGTCGAAGACGCGGAAGGAGGACAGGTCGGCAGCTGCACGGCCGTGTACATCGACGACGCAACCGGCGTGCCCGAGTGGGCGCTGGTCCAGGCAGCCGGCGATGCCGGGCTGCGCTTCCTGCCACTGCTCGACGCCCGCGAGGACGGTGGCACGCTGCGAGTGCCCTTTGCCGCGGAGCTCATCGACACGGCGCCGCGGGTGGGCAGCCAGGGACATCTCTCCGAGGCGGACGAGGCGGAGCTCTACGAGCACTACGGCGTCGACTACTCGGCCGGCCCGTCCAACACGCTGCTGCCCGCCGCCGTCAGTGACGACGTGCAGGAGGCGGCGCCGGAGCCGGAACCTGAGCTGGAGCCGGCCGCACAGTCGGTGCCCGTCGACGAGACGCCGGAGGAGGCGATGGAGGTCCTGCCGCCGCAGCCCGAGCCACTGCCGACACCTGAGCCGGTGCTACCCAGTCCGATGCCGGAGCCGTTGCTGCCTACACCCGCACCCGAGCCGCCCCAGCCGAGCCCGGCACCCCAACCGTCCGAGCCGTCCCCAACTCCCGGCCCACCGCGGCCGGCACCACCGAGCATCGACTACAGCCCAGGTGGTCGCATCCGGCTTCCCGCCGAGGGCGTGGTCGCCGGCGTCGCGGGCGCGACGGCGGCAGCCTGGCTGCTGCTGCGCGAGCGTCGGCGAGGCGCTGCGCCGAAGCCGTCCCCCCGGCCCCTGGTACGGGCCAAGGGCGGAGCCCGGCGCGCCCCTGCCGCCAAGGCGCCAGTGCTGCTGCAGCACGGCGTGCGCTCGGTCGGAACCGCCGTCACCGGAGCCGCTGGACGGGTCACCGGCGTGGCGGATGCGCTGGGGTCGGAGGTCACCCGGGCGAGCGGCCAGCTCGGCAAGGCGACGGCGGGCGCCGCGCACAGCGGCGCCCGTGCCGCCTCCGACGCTGCGGCGAGCGGCGTGCGCGCTGCCGCTGACGTCGCCGGCGGCGTCAAGGACTCGGCCGCGGAGAGCCGTCGTCAGGTGCGCCGGAGTCGCCGGGCGGCACGCCGGTCGTGGCGACGCACGGTCCGGCGCGGCATCGGGTTCACCGGGCTGGGCGCCGGCTACGTGCTAGGCGCTCGTGCGGGACAGCAGCGCTATGCCCAGCTCCGCTCGACGGCCACCCGCCTCAGCGACCGGTTGCGGGAACGGTGACCCACCGGCTGGCCGGACCTTACCCGCTCAGTCGAGGTAGTCGCGCAGGACCTGCGACCGGCTCGGGTGCCGGAGCTTGGACATGGTCTTGGCCTCGATCTGGCGGATCCGCTCCCGAGTGACGCCGTACACCTTGCCGATCTCGTCGAGCGTCTTGGGCTGGCCGTCGGTCAGGCCGAACCGCAGTGACACCACGCCGGCCTCCCGCTCGGTCAGCGTGTCGAGTACCGAGCCCAGCTGATCCTGGAGCAGGCCGAAGCTGACCACGTCGACCGCGACCGCGGCCTCGCTGTCCTCGATGAAGTCGCCCAGCTGCGAGTCGCCGTCCTCGCCGATCGTCTGGTCGAGGCTGATCGGCTCGCGGGCGTACTTCTGGATCTCGACGACCTTCTCCGGCGAGAGGTCGAGCTCGCGGCCCAGCTCCTCGGGGGTCGGCTCGCGGCCGAGGTCCTGCAGCATCTGCCGCTGCACGCGCGCCAGCTTGTTGATGACCTCCACCATGTGCACCGGGATCCGGATCGTGCGCGCCTGGTCGGCCATCGCGCGCGTGATCGCCTGCCGGATCCACCAGGTGGCGTAGGTCGAGAACTTGTAGCCCTTGGTGTAGTCGAACTTTTCCACGGCCCGGATCAGCCCGAGGTTGCCCTCCTGGATCAGGTCGAGAAACTGCATGCCACGGCCGGTGTAGCGCTTAGCCAGGGACACCACCAGCCGCAGGTTGGCCTCCAGCAGGTGGTTCTTGGCCCGCTCTCCATCGCGAACCAGCCACTCCAGCTCGTGCCGGAGCTGGGGCGAGAGCCGGCCGGTGGCCTTCTTGCCCTTCGGCGTACGCCGGGCCAGCTCGTCGTCGGCTCGCAGCTTCTCGGCTGCGAACAGGCCGGCCTCGATGCGCTTGGCCAGCTCGACCTCGAGCTCTGCGTTGAGGAGCGGAACCTTGCCGATCTGCTTGAGGTAGGCGCGCACGGGGTCGGCCGACGCCGCCGACTCCGCGTCGCGGCGGGCCTGCGCGAGCGCCTTGGCCTCCTCGTCCTCCTCTTCCTCGGCGACCGGCGCGCCCTCGGGTTCGTCCTCCTCCTCCTCGTCCTCCTCCACCGTCGGCACCACGACCACGCCGTCGGCCTCCTTGGCGGGGACATCCCCGACGGCGAGCTCACCGACCGGCGACGTGGCGACGGAGACGTCCTCCTCGCCGGTGTCGGCGAGAATCTCCTCGTCCGACGGGCTGGGATCGGTGACGTCGACGGTGCCGCCGGTGGCAGCCGCGTTCGGCGGCTGAGCGCCTGGCATCGCCGCCGCCGCCCGCCGCCGGGACCGGCCGGCGGTCCTGGCGCCGGTAGCCGCCTTGGCGGCCGAGGCGGGTGCTGCCGGGACCGCGGCCGGCTGTCCCACGGCCGGCACCAGGCTTGCGCCGGCCTTCTCGGCAGCGGTGAGGTCAACCGTGGCCACCGCAGGAGCTTCGGTCGCGGTCCGACGGCGTCGAGCTGGCTCGGGGCTGCGGCCAGCCGCGTCAGCGCTGTCCGCGCCGGAAGGGGCGGACGCACGGCCTGAGGCGACTCTTGCCAAAGTCACATAACCTCTCGAAGCGGAAAGAATACGACCCGGCCGCCCATGCACGCGTGAACGACACCGGCGGGCGCCGGCGGCCGTTGTCGGGAAGCACAAGGGTAACGGAAGACGCCGCGTCAGGATTCCCTCGTTCAGCTGACCTACGCCATCGGCCCAGGGAGCCGAGGGCAGTACCTAGACCAGGCTGTCCAGCCAGGCCCGGTGCAGACCTGCGTAGCGGCCGGAACCTCCCAGCAGCTGGTTCGGTACGCCGTCCTCGACCAGCCGGCCGTCCTCCATGACGAGCACCCGGTCCGCGATCTCCACGGTGGAGAGCCGGTGAGCAATGATCACCGCCGTCCGGTCCACCAGGATCGTCCGCAACGCGTGCTGGACCAGGCGCTCGGAGGGTACGTCGAGCGAGGAGGTCGCCTCGTCCAGGATCAGCACGGCGGGGTCGGCGACGAAGGCCCGCGCGAACGCCACCAGCTGCCGCTGGCCGGCGGAAAGCCGCCCGCCCCGCTTGCGAATGTCGGTGTCGTAGCCGGCCGGGAGCTCGCGGATGAACTCGTGCGCTCCGATCGCCCGCGCAGCAGCCTCGATCTCGGCGCGGCCCGCCCCCGGCCGGCCGAACTCGATGTTGTCGGCCACCGTGCCGGAGAACAGGAAGTTCTCCTGGGTGACCATGACCACCGCCCGACGCAGCTGCTCCTCGGTTCGCTCGCGCAGGTCGACCCCGTCGAGGCGGATGCTGCCCTCGCTCGGGTCGTAGAAGCGTGCCAGCAGCCGGGCGAGGGTGGTCTTGCCCGCGCCGGTGGCGCCCACCAGCGCGACGGTCTGCCCGGCCGGAATGGTGAGGCTCAGCCGCGGCAGCACCAGGCTGGCGCCGTAGCCGAACCGGACGCCGTCGAAGTCGACCGCCCCGCGCGGCCCCGGCAGCTCGCGCTCCGAGCTCGGCTCCGGCACGGACAGCGGCTCCTCGAGGACACCCCCGAGCTTCTCCAGCGCCGCGGTCGCCGACTGGAAGGAGTTATAGGCCTGGCTGAGCTCCTGCATGGGCTCGAAGAACCGCCGCAGGTAGAGCAGGAACGCGGCGAGTACGCCGACCGTCAGGTGGCCGCCGACGGCCCGGTAGCCGCCGTACAGAAGCACAATGGCGATCGTCACGTTGCCGAGCAGCTTGATCGTCGGGCCGTAGATGGCCACCAGCTGGAAGGCCCGCTCGTTGGCCTTCCGGTAGCCGCCGTTGAGCTCCTCGAAGATCTCGGAGTTGCGCGGCTCACGCCGGAAGGCCTGCACGGCGCGGATGCCGCCGAGGGACTCGACGAAGTGCACGATCACCAGCGCGACGGTCTCTCGGGTACGCCGGTAGGCCAGGGCGGACTCCCGACGGAACCAGCGGGTCAGCAGCACGAGCAGGGGGAAGACGACGAGCGTCACCAGGCCTAGCGGCAGGTCGAGCAGCAGCAGGATCACCGCGATCGAGGCCACGGAAAGGACCGCGGTCACCAGGCCGTCCAGGCCCGTGTCGAGCAGCTCGGAGATCGCGTCGACGTCCGAGGTCAGCCTCGAGATCACCCGTCCCGACGTGTAGCGCTCGTGGAAGGCCACGCTGAGCCGCTGGAAGTGGTCGAAGACCCGCCGCCGCAGCTCGAGCAGGAGGTCCTGGCCGATCCGGCCCGTCAGCACGAGGAACGCCCGGCGGCAGGCTGCCTGCGCCAGCGTGGCGAGCACCAGCAGGGTGACCACGGTCGCGAGCCGACCGGGGCCGGCGCCCGCGACCATGGCCGGGATGCCGGAGTCGATGCCGACCTTGACGAGGTAGGGGCCGGCCATCGCGGCGGCGTTCTCGGCGAGTACGACGGCAAGCACCAACCACAGGGCCCGCCGGTGCGGTCTCAGCAGCGAGCCGAGCAGCCGCCGGGAGCGGGCTCGCAGCAGCACCGACACGTCGGCCGGCACGTCCTCGCTGGCGTCGGGTCCGACGCCCCGCCAGCTGTCGACCGTCGAGGCGCTCATGAGGCCACCGCGACGGTCTCGGCCTGCTCGGACAGGATCGACCGGTACGCCGGCACCGTGGCCAGCAGCTCCGAGTGGGTTCCCACCGCGCGGATCGTGCCGTGCTCGAGCAGCGCCACCCGGTCAGCCAGGGCAATGGTCGACGGCCGGTGCACGACCACGAGACCGGTGGTCCCGGCGAGCACCCGGCGAAGCGCCTCCTCGACCAGCGCCTCGGTGTGGACGTCGAGCGCCGAGAGCGGGTCGTCGAGCACGAGCACCCGCGGCCGCCCGAGGATCGCCCTGGCCAGCGCCAGCCGCTGCCGCTGACCGCCCGAGAGCGAGAGGCCCTGCTCGCCCACCCGGGTGTCGAGCCCGTGCGGCAGGTCATGGACGAACCCGGCCTGAGCGACCGCGAGAGCCGTCTCGATGTCGTGCTCGGTCGCCTCGGGGGTGCCGAGCAGCAGGTTCTCCCGCACGCTGGCGGAGAACAGCGTGGGGTCCTCGAACGCCGTCCCGACGACCTTGCGCAGGGAGGTGAGCTGCAGGTCGCGGATGTCGATGCCGTCCAGGGTGATGCGGCCGGCGGTCACGTCGTACAGGCGGGGCACCAGCGCGCCGAGGGTGGTCTTGCCCGAGCCGGTCGCGCCGACCAGCGCCAGCGTCTCGCCCGGCTCGATGGTGAGGTGAACGTCGCAGAGGACCGACTGGTCACTTCCGGGGTAGCGGAAGCCGACGCCTTCGAAGCGCAGGCGTCCGGACGGGCGGGCCAGTGGCCGGGCGTTGGGGCGGTCGACGATGTCCGGCTCGGTGTCGAACACCTCATAGAGCCGGTCGGCGGCGGTCATCGCCTCCTGCCCGGTGGCCAGGATCCAGCCCAGCGCCTCCACCGGCCAGACCAGCAGCAGCATGAGCGACATGAACGCGATCAGGCCGCCGAGGCTGAGCCTGCCCTGCTCCACCGCGAGCGCGCCGGTGAGCAGAACCAAAGCCAGGGTGAGGTTGGGGATGAGGTCGAGCAGGGCCCAGAACCTCGCCTGCAGCCGCACCTTGTCCATCGAGGAGCCCTGCAGCGTGCGGGCGCCGCGCTCGAACCGCTCGTTGACCAGCCGGCGCCGGCCGAAGGACTTCACCACCCGTACGCCGACCGCGGACTCCTCGATCACCGTCGTCAGGTCGCCCTGCTGGTCCTGCACCCGCCGGGACACCTCGATGTAACCCGCCTCGAACCGCTGGGAGAGCCACAGGATCGGGACCGCGGAGACGGCGACGATCAGGCCGAGCGGCAGATAGAGGTGGACCAGCAGACCGACCACGGTCACGAACGTGGCCACGTTCACGACCAGGAAGACCAACCCGAACCCGAGGAACCGGCGGATGACGCTCAGGTCGGTCATCGCCCGGGAGAGCAGCTGACCGCTCTGCCACCGATCGTGGAAGGCGACCGGGAGCCGCTGCAGGTGCGCGTAGAGGTCGTTGCGGATCCGGGTCTCGATGCCCAGCGCGCAGTAGGACTGCACCCAGCGGCGTATGAAGATCAGCGCTGCCTCGGCCACGCCCAGCGCCAGGGCCAGCAGGCCGAGCCGCAGCAGCCGGGCGTGGTCGCCGTCGCGGATTGGTCCGTCGACCACAGACTTGGTGACCAGCGGTACGGCGATGCCGGCCCCCACCGCGAGCAGTGCCGTGACGAGCATCGTGAGCATCTGGGCGGCGTAGGGCCGGACATAGGACCGCAGCCGCAGGAGCGAGCGCATGCGGCTGCGGGCGGTGGTTGTGGGGGGCATTGCCTACGACGTTACCTCGCGGGTGTGACAGCGGCACGACGTTATCTGCGCCGAGTGCGGCCCGCGGCGACTCGCTAGCCGCGGGCGGGCGGCGGCGTCAGCCGGTCGCGCTCGACATAGTCGGCGCCGAGCTTGCGCAGCCGGTCCTCGTGCTGGCGACCGTGGTGGCGGCAGAAGAACAGGTCGCCGCCGGCGCGGAGGACGACGTGGATCTGTGCCTGGGCGCCGCAGCGGTCGCAGCGCTCGAGAGCGGAGCCGGTGCGCTCCGGGGTCAAGGTGTCGGTCATCGTCGCCTCCTCGGCTTGGTGTCCTGAAGGCCACCGTAGACGTCAACCGCCGGGAGGACCCCCGCGTTCCCGCAGCCGTTGCAAATCCGTCGCCATTTGTCAGCCGTCCGCAGTAGCGTGAGTCTCCGCACTCGCGGACGGAGGGGCGTCGATGGGCAGCAAGAACAAGGGCGGCCGGGAGACCAAGAAGCCGAAGAAGCCGAAGGCGAGCTAGCGCCACCCGCTCAACCGGTCGGCACGCAGCGGGCGGACCGGCTCCAGCGCCGTACGCAGCGCGTCCGGCAGCGCGCCGGCTCCATCGCCCCGCGTGACCACGTAGACCGTGTGGCCGCGGGCGAGCGCCACGCCGGACCGGCGCACCTCGAAGTCGAGGCTGAAGCTGGTACGGCGTACCGCCGCGGTGCTGACGGCGATCTCAAGCGGGGCGGCAGAGGTCGCCTCGGCGTGCCAGTCGAGCTCGGCGTGCGCCGCCCGGATCGCGACTCCGCCGGCGGCGAGCTCGTCGAGGCTCACGCCGCGGCCGGTGAGGAAGGCCGCCATCGCCTCGTCCAGGTAGGCGACGTACCACATGGACCCGATCGCACCGGTGGAGTCCAGTTCCGACCGGCGCGGGCCGATCCGATGGAGAAAGACGTCGTCCACGCCCCGCAGCGTAGAGATGTGGCAGCCTTCTCTCGGCTACCTGGGTGGAAGGAGTTCCGCCGATGCCCGACCTGGTGCTGGGGCCGATGCTGCGCTTCGCCGACGACCGGTGCGCGACCGTGTGGGTCGAGACCAGCGGTCCCGCGACGGTCGAGGTGCTCGGCCACTCGGTGCCGACCTTCCACGTGTCGGGCCATCACTACGCGCTGGTGCAGGTGTCCGGCCTGCAGCCGGGGTCGGTGACGCCGTACCAGGTATCGCTGGACGGCCGCCTGGTCTGGCCGCCGGCCGGCTCGCCGTACCCCGAGAGCGTCATCCGCACGACCTCCCCCGACCGGCCGTTCCGGCTCGCCTTCGGCTCCTGTCGGGTCAGTGCGCCGCACCGGGCGCCGTACACGCTGGACCGCACCCAGGACAAGCGCGGGGTGGGCGTCGACGCGCTGCAGGCGCTGGCCACCCGGATGCGGCGGACGCATCCGCAGACCTGGCCGGAGGCGATGCTCTTCGTCGGCGACCAGGTGTACGCCGACGAGGTGTCGCCGCAGACCGCGGAGTTCATCCGGAACCGCCGCGACACCACCAGGCCGCCGGGGGAGGAGGTGGCGGACTTCGAGGAGTACACCCGGCTCTACCGGGAGGCATGGAGCGAGCCGACGGTCCGCTGGCTGCTGTCCACCATGCCCACGGCCATGATCTTTGACGACCATGACGTGCACGACGACTGGAACACCTCGGCGATCTGGCGCCGCCGGATGGCGGCGACCAGCTGGTGGCGGGACCGCATCGCCGGCGGCCTGATGTCGTACTGGCTCTACCAGCACCTCGGCAACCTCGCGCCGGATGCCCTCGCGAGTGACGACCTGTTCGCCCGGTTGCAGGAGGTCGAGGACGGCGGGCCGCTGCTGCGGGAGTTCGCGCTGATGGCCGACGCCGAAGCGGACGGCTACAAGGGGGCCCGGTGGAGCTACCGGCGGGACCACGGGCGCACCCGGCTGCTCGTCATCGACTCCCGCTGTGGGCGCATGCTCGAGGACGACGACCGCCGGATGGTGGACGCCCGCGAGTGGGACTGGATCGTCGAGTCGACCCAGGGCGACCTGGACCACCTCTTGATCGCAAGCTCGCTGCCGCTGCTGTTGCCGCCCGCGGTGCACGACCTCGAGGGCTGGAACGAGGCGGTGTGCGCCGGGGCCTGGGGGCCGCGTCTGGTGGGATTCGGGGAGAAGGTCCGTGAGGCCGTGGACCTGGAGCACTGGGGGTCGTTCCGGCGGTCGTTCGAGGCGCTCACCCGGCTGATCGCGGACATCGGCTCCCGGCGGGACGGGGCGGCGCCAGCGTTGATCGCGGTGTTGTCCGGGGACGTGCACTACTCCTATCTGGCCGAGGCGTCGTTTCCCGAGGAAGCCGGCGTACGCAGCGCGGTCTATCAGGCGGTGTGCTCGCCGACGCGCAACCCGACGCAGCGCTCCGTGCAGGTCGCCGACCGCTTCTCCAGGACCCGCGCCGGCCGCGCGGTCGGGCGGCTGCTGGCGCGCAGTGCCGGCGTACCCGAGACGTGGCTTCGCTGGGAGCTCGTCCGCGGGCCCTGGTTCCACAACGGCCTGACGACGTTGACCGTATTCGGCCGGGACGCCGCGCTGGCGGTCGAACAGGCGCCGCCGGGGTCGGGTGAGGACCCGGAGCTGATCACGGTTTACGCCGGCGACCTGGTGCGAGAGCCGCTGCCCGACAGCTAGCGGCTCGGGTAGCGAGGCCCGGCCTCAGCTCGAGCCATCCGTGGGCCAAGACGGCGCTGCAAGCCGGCCCGGCGGGAGTGGGCAACGCCCCTGTCTGTCTGCCGCATCGGGTAAGGTGCGGCGGCTGGACGCCGTTCCGGTCGGATCCGGACGACCGTGCGGCGCAGTCCTCGCCGTTACCATTGCCGGGTGCCAACCGCGGCGTACTGGGGTTCGCTGTTCGGGTTGACCCTCATCGGCGGGGCGGCGCGGGTCGTGCGCGGCGGACCGCTGCTGCGCGGCCGGGTGCACCGGCTGGGTCGCCTGGAGCTGGCCGCAACGGTGGTCGCGATCCTTGCCCTCGGGTTCCACTGTGCGGCGATGTTCCTCCCGGCCGTGGTGTCGAGCCTGCCCGGCTCGATCGGTGCGGCCCGCGCTGTCCGGGATCTCGGTCTGGTCAGCCAGATCGCCTACTGGGTCCCCGCCGCACTTCTGTTGACCGCTCTGCGGCGGGCATGGCCGCCGCTGTTGGTTATCGAGAGCGGTGCACTTCTCGCGGTCGGCGTAACGATGTTTTCCAGTTTCGGCCTGCCGGCCCACCTGGTCGCCATCGCCGGTTCGGTTGCCGTGACGGTGGCCGTGCTGACGACGCTGGGCGAGAGCCCGGCCGGTCGAACCAACGGCGCTGAAAGGTCCGTTTGAGCCGCAGACCATTCAGCCGCGACCCGCAGCGGCGCGCCAGCGGCACGTGAGCGGCACGCAGGATGCCTCGGCCGCGTGCCCGCCGCCGTCAGTGCCGTCCTAGCCCGACCGCGGCAGCGGAACTCCTGCGGTCGGAGCTGGCAGGAGCCGCCTGAGGTGCGCCTTCGTAGTTCCGCTGTCGACCGCTAGGCCGGCGGGAACGCGCAGAACTCGTTGCCCTCGGGGTCGGCCAGGATCGCCCACGGCTCGTCCGGTACGGCGCCCCAAGGGCGCAGCACGGTGGCTCCGAGCGTGACCAGCCGGTCGAGCTCGGCGGCGTCGGCCAGGTTGACGTCGAGATGCACGCGGTTCTTGCCGGCCTTGGGCTCGGGCACCAGGTTGAACCACACCGTCGGGCCGTGGTCCGGCGGGTCGATCACGACCGACGGGTCGTCCTCTACGTTGTCGATGCCGGCCGCGCGCAACCGCTCGACCTCGGCGTCGTCGTACGGGCGCACCGTGTAACCCAGCGCGACCGCCCAGAACCGGGCCAGCTGGTGCGGACGTGCGCAGTCCACGACGATCGAGCGCAGGCCGGGGGAGCTCACCGGGCCAGTAGAGCACGGTCGGGTGGCGCGCAAGAATGCGCGCATGGCCATCCCGAGCGCGTCGTACTCGATCACCGTGCGGCTCGAGGTGCCGCCGGACCCGACCGCGGTCGGGCTCCTCACGACCGCGGTCGGTGGGGCCGGCGGAGTGGTCACCGCGCTGGACGTGACGGAGTCCCAGCCCGACCGGTTGGTGCTCGACCTGACCTGCGCCGCTCGCGACGCCGACCACTCCGAGCAGCTGACGGCGGCCCTGCGCGGCGTGGACGGCGTGTCGATCCGCAAGGTGAGCGACCGCACGTTCCTCCTGCACCTGGGCGGCAAGATCGAGGTCCGGTCCAAGGTGCCGCTCAAGACCCGCGACGACCTCTCGATGGCCTACACGCCTGGGGTAGCCCGCGTCTGCCTGGCCATCGCCAAGCACCCCGAGGACGCCCGCCGGCTGACGGTGAAGCGCAACTCGGTGGCCGTGGTCACCGACGGCTCGGCGGTCCTGGGGCTCGGCAACCTCGGCCCGGCGGCGGCGCTGCCGGTGATGGAGGGCAAGGCGGCGCTGTTCAAGCGGTTCGCCAACATCGACGCGTGGCCGATCTGCCTGGACACCCAGGACGTCGACGAGATCGTGCGGGCGGTGCAGCTCATCGCGCCGGTCTTCGGCGGGATCAACCTCGAGGACATCGCGGCGCCCCGGTGCTTCGAGGTGGAACGCCGGCTGCGCGAGCTGCTCGACATCCCGGTCTTCCACGACGACCAGCACGGCACGGCGATCGTCGTACTGGCCGCGCTCACCAACGCGCTGCGGGTAGTGGGCAAGTCGCTCGCCGACGTCCGCATCGTGATGTCCGGCGCCGGAGCGGCCGGCTCTGCGGTGCTCCGGCTGCTGCTGCACGCGGGCGCGCGTTCCGTCGTCGTCTCCGACATCCACGGGGTGATCTACGCCGGGCGACCGGCCCTGGACGACAACACCCGCTGGATCGCCGAGCACACCAACCGGAGCCGGCGCACCGGCACGCTGCGCGAGTCGCTCGCCGGGGCCGACGTCTTCATCGGGGTGAGCGCCCCGGCCATCCTCACCGGTGACGACATCGCCACGATGGCGCCGGCTGCGATCGTCTTCGCCCTGGCCAACCCCGACCCGGAGGTGGACCCGGCGGCCGCCCGAAACTCCGCGGCGGTGGTGGCGACCGGACGCAGCGACGAGCCCAACCAGATCAACAACGTGCTGGCCTTTCCCGGGGTGTTCCGCGGCCTGCTGGACGCCGGCGCCCGCGACGTCACCGTCGAGACCGAGGTGGCGGCCGCCCGCGCGATCGCCCATGTACTGGACGAGGACGAGCTCAACCCGTCCTTCATCGTGCCCAGCGTCTTCAACCCCGACGTCGTGAAGGCGGTGGCCGAGGCCGTGCGTCAGTGTGCGGTCGAGGTCCCGGATCCGGCTGCCGCGGAGAGCGAGCCGGGGCTGGCCCCGGTTCGCTGAACGCGCTGCCCGGAACACCTCGGCTGCTCGGCCGCCGGCGGAGGCGTGGCGGCCGAAACACGGGGGAAGGTTCCGGGACGTAACCTACGACGCCGTAGCCAGCACCCGCTTGCCGAGGGAGACCTATCCGGATGCCGACGTCGACACCCACGCCCGCCCAGCTGCTCGTAGAGCTCGAGCCCGTGGTGGCCGACAACCTCAACCGGCACCTGAGTACGGCCAAGGACTGGATGCCGCACGAGTACGTACCGTGGGGCGAGGGGCGCGACTTCGACGCCGAGCCGTGGGATCCGAGCCAGTCCCGACTGTCGCCGGTCGCCCGGGTCGCGATGGAGGTCAACCTCCTCACCGAGGACAACCTGCCGAGCTACCACCGCGAGATCGACAGCCGGTTCGGCCGCGACGGCGCGTGGGGCACCTGGGTGCACCGATGGACCGCCGAGGAGGGCCGGCACGCGATCGTGATCAGGGACTACCTCGTCGTCACCCGCGGCATCGACCCGGAAGAGCTTGAGCGTGGCCGGATGCAACAGATGCAGCAGGGCTACGACAGCGGCGGCAAGAACGCCCTACAGGCGATGGCCTACGTCTCCTTCCAGGAGCTGGCGACCCGGATCTCGCACCGCAATACCGGCCGCTACACCGAGGACCCGGTGGCCGAGAAGCTGCTGGCCCGGGTGGCGGCCGACGAGAACCTGCACATGGTCTTCTACCGTAACCTCGTCATGGCGGCGTTCGAGCTGGCGCCGAACGAGACGATGACGGCGGTGGCCGACGAGGTGATCGGCTTCGAGATGCCCGGCAGCGGTATTCCGGGTTTCGTACGCAAGGCCGCCTTGATCGCCAAGGCAGGCATCTACGACCTGCGCAGCCACCACGACGATGTCGTGATGCCGGTCCTGCGGCACTGGGGCGTCTTCGAGCGGGCCGGCTTCTCCGCCGAGGGCGAGGCGGCTCGCAACCGGTTGGCGGCCTTCATGAGCGACCTGGACGCCAGCGCCACTCGGTTCGAGGAGCAGCGCGCGGCGGCCGCGGCCAAGACCGCCGCCCGGCGGGCGGCGGCTTCGCTCACCGCCTGAGCAGCTGCGGCGAGGAAAGTCAGCCCAGCCGGCGCAGCTCCTCGCGGTAGCGGGCCGCGTTGCCGACGTACTCCAGCACTCCCTCGGCAAAGGCGCCGGGCTCGACCGCATCGGGGCGGATCTTGGCTGGTACGCCGAGCGCCATCGCCCGCGCCGGGACCTCCACGCCGTTGGGGACGACTGCGCCGGCACCGACCAGAGCCCCGCTGCGCACTACCACACCGTGCAGCACGACCGACCCCGAGCCGATCAGGCAGTGGTCCTCGACGGTGCACCCCTCCAGGTGCGCGATGTGGCCGACGACGCAGTCCGCGCCGATCCGGGTCGGATGCTCCTCGGTGGCGTGGATGACGCAGCCATCCTGGATCGACGTACGGGCGCCGACCGAGATCTCGCCGTAGTCACCGCGCAGCACGGCGCCGGGCCAGACGCTGCACTCAGGTCCGAGGGTCACCGAGCCGATGACCGTGGCGTCCGGATGCAGGAAGGCGGTGGGGTCGATGCACGGCACGCGCGGCCCGAGCCCGTAGACGGCCATGGAGCTCCGATCGGGATATGTTCCCAGCCGCTGCGGCGGGGGTTACCGAACGTTAACCGTCCGCTGCGTTCGCGCCTCGCCGCAGCGGGAATCGGTCCGGCGGCCGCGGCGGCGAACCGTTGCCGGTCCGGGATCGAAACCGGGAGACGGCGCGTTACATCCCCCGCAGTCACGACGAGAGCGAGGGCCATACATGGCTACTGACTACGACACCCCACGCACGAACGAAGACGAGGTCAGCGAGGACAGCCTCGAGGAGCTCAAGGCACGGCGGGCGGAGGCGCAGGCCGGCACGGTTGACGTCGACGAAGCCGACCTGGCCGAGTCCCTGGAGCTGCCCGGCGCGGACCTTTCCGGCGAGGAGCTGACCGTCCGGGTGCTGCCGCGGCAGGCGGACGAGTTCACCTGTTCGCGCTGTTTCCTCGTGCACCACCGCAGCCAGCTCGCGAGCAGCCGCAACGACACGCTCGTCTGCCGGGAGTGTGCGGCCTGAGCTCCGAGCCGGGGCCGGAGCACTTGAGCGACCCGTCGAGGGCGCGACCGGGCCGGAGCGAGCTGCCGGCGCTGGTAGCGCGGATCACGCGCGACGAGCCGATGGACACCCGTGCCCGGGCCGGGCTGATCGGTCGGCTGGCCGCTCTGCTGGCGCGCAGCCTGGGCCCCGCCGGCGCCGGCGCCTTCGCCAGCGGGCGTTGGCTGGTCGACGTCGTGCTCGAGGTAGCGCCGGCAGTGCCGGTTCGCAATGCTGCCACGCTGCGGGACCAGCACCCGGGCCGGTCCGAACCGGAGATCGCGGCGACTCTGGTGAGTGCGGCCAGCAAGGCGACCGCCGCCGTCGGCGCCGCGGGCGGAGCGCTGGCTGCGGTGGAGTTCGCGGCTCCGCCGATGCTGCTCGGTGCACCCGTCCAGCTGGCGGCGGAGACCGTCGCCGTAGTGGCCATCGAGCTCAAGTTGGTCGCCGAGCTGCACGAGATCTTCGGCCAGGCCCAGCCCGGTACGCCGACCGAACGCGCGATGGCCTACGCGGCGGCCTGGGCTGCTCGTCGCGGCGTGGACCCCCTGGCGCCGGGCGGGTTGTCCGGCATCCTCGGTGGTGCGGCCCGCCGGCAGCTGCGGTCACGGCTGCTGCGTCGGGCCGGCCGCAACGCCGCCACGTTGGCGCCGTTCCTGGCCGGCGCGGTGGCGGGCGCCGAGCTCAACCGCCGCGACACCCGCATGCTCGGCGAGAAGTTGATCGCAGACCTGCACAGCCGGCGTACCGGTGGCTGGTACAAGCCTTAGCCTCAAGAGGCGGTCAGCGGCGTCGGCCCGCATCCGGGGGCGCAGCGGTCGCAGCGGCCGCAGGGGACCGCCACGGGCTCGCCGTAGTGGTCGAGCAGCAGGGCTCGGCGGCAGCCGTCGCCGGCGGCGTACCGGCCGAGCGCCTCGCGCGCCGGCAGCCCCGGCGACGTGATCTCCGCCAGCTCGTCCGGGGTCAGCAGGAGCACCGAGGCGGCGGGCTCGCCGCGGCGGGAGGCCAGCCCGAGCATGTCGTGCAGGGCGTCGAGGTCGGCCGGCGGACCGGCCAGGTGGACGAAGTGCACCCACGCCCGGCCGACCCCCCGGTGGAGTTCCGAGGCGGTGCCGTCCGCCACCACGAGCACGTCCAGCCGGCCGGTGCGGTAGGCGGCCAGCGTCGTCGCCTGCCGGCTCGCTCGCATCCCGGCCGCGATGGTCCCGGCGCGCAGCCCGCGGTGGGTCAGTGACCCGGCCAGCCGGTCCGCCTGTTGGTGCCCGTTGGCGAGAAGGAGGCCCGGGCCGGTCGCGCCCGCTATCAGCTCGGCCGCTGCCCTGGCCCGCGCCGCCCCCCGGCCCACCATCCGGACGCCGAGCCAGGTGGTGGGCCGGTCGAAGCCGCCGCCGGCATGAACAGGGCTCGTCAGCCCCAGCAGCCGGCCGAGCTCCACTCGTCGTTCTCCGTCGGTGGGTCCGGTGACGACCAGACCGGCGAGGAGCCCAGCTCCCGTACGGCGGTCGCGACCGCGGCGGCGTCGTGGGGCGACAGCGCAGCGGCGTCGTCGACCACCGTACGGCCGGGGCGGACCTGGGCCAGGTGCGCCGCGGTGGCCGGCTCGCCGAGCGCGGCCGGCGAGAGAAAGACGAAGTCCGGTGCGGCGGACACCTCCTCGGCCACCGCGACGAGGTCGGCGGGGCCGGGCGCGCGGGCGGTCGGCTCTGCGCCGGCAGTTCCCGGCCACGTCTCCCGAAACGGCCGCGGCGGTCCCTCGGGCGGGGCGACCGGTGCGGGCGCGTCCGTCGGGTCACCGCGTCCGGATGACGGGCTTACCCAGAGGGTCGGACCGTCCCCGGCCAGCCCCGCGAGCAGGCCCGCGGCCGAGCCGCCGTACCCGGGCGGCATCGCGAGCAGCACGTCCCGACCGGTCGACAGGGCGGTGTACGCCTCCGCCTGGCCGGGGCGCGGCTCGTCGAAGCCCAGCGTGGCGAGCGCCTGGGCCAGCGACATCGCGCGGCCAGCGGGCCGGCGTACCGGCCACCGGGGGAACACCGCCCGCGGCCACAGATAGGGCAGGTCGTCGGGCACGTCCGGGAAGTACCGCCGGTAGTGCTCCGGCTCCTTTCGGACCAGGGCGGACCGGTGGCTGACGTGCAGCGGAGCGAGGCCCAGCCACGGTGGCAGCTGGCCGCGGACCGCCAGCCGGCCGAGGTCGGGCGGGAAATCTCCGGTGAACTCGAGCATCGACGCGGCCACGGTGTCGGCGAAGCCGCGCCGCTGCCACTCCGAGCAGGTCGCCAGCCCGTAGCCGACCAGCGCCGGCACGAATCCGCGCCACATCCGCACTGCGGGATGGTTCTTCCAGGCGTACGCCGGAAAGACGAGCGCGCGCAGGATCTGGAACGTCTCCACCCGCTGCTTGCCCAGGCGCCGGTCGTCGAGCACGGCGGCGCTCGCCGCGAAGTCGGCGTACGGGAGGAAGGTCTGCATCGGCTGCGACTGTGCCATCCGGCCCGCTCCGGCACCCGGCGGCGAGCCCCTACGCTGACCGCCTCCCTGCGCTTTGGAGCCCCCGGTGAAGATCGCGCGCTACGAGCATGGCGGCTCGGTTCTGGTGGGGGTCGTCGACGGCGACCGGGTGGTGCCGGCCGCCGTGGGCACCGGGCGCGCCGGCCAGGCGGCGCTGCTCGACCTGGCGATGGCCGCCCGCGTCGACCCGGGCCTGCGGCCGCCGAGGACCGGCGACGCGGTGCCGCTGGCCGAGGTCCGGCTGCTCTCGCCGATCGCCGCGCCGCCGAGCGTGCGTGACTTCTACGCCTTCGAGCAGCACGTCAAGACGGCGCGCGTACGCCGGGGGCTCGACGTGCACCCCGACTGGTACGAGATACCGGTGTTCTACTTCTCCAACCCCGCCGCCGTCATCGGGTCAGGGGACCCGGTGCCGGTGCCACCCCGTTCCGAGCGGCTCGACTTCGAGCTCGAGGTCGCGGTGGTGATCGGTCGTTCGGGGCCGGTCGTGTCCGCTGCGGACGCCGACCCCCTCGTGGCCGGGTTCTGTGTGATGAACGACTGGTCCGCGCGCGACGTGCAGGTCCGGGAGATGGCGCAGTCGATGGGGCCGGTCAAGGGGAAGGACTTCGCCACCTCGCTGGGTCCGGTGCTGGTGACCATGGACGAGTTCGCGCCCGGCGGGCTGCGGACGGTCCCCGCGGCCACGATGACCGCGCGGGTCAACGGCCGGGAGTACAGCCGCAGCAACCTCGACACGCTGTGGTGGAGCTTCGCCGAGATGCTGGCCTACGCCGCTGAGTCCACCGAGCTACGCGCTGGCGACGTGGTCGGCTCCGGCACCTGCGGCACCGGCTGCATCCTCGAGCTCTCGCTCAGCCACGGCGAGGAGACCTATCCCTGGCTGGCGCCGGGCGACGAGGTCGAGCTGGAGGTAGAGGGGCTCGGCGTGCTGGCCAACCCCGTGGTCGAGTCGCGGCTGCCGCCCTGGCGCCCTGATCCCGACCGGGTGCGGCCCGAGCGGGCGACATGAGCGACGCCGTACGCCGGCTGCGGGCGGCGGCCGGTCGGCTGCGGGCGGCGGCTGCTGCGGTGGATCCGGCGCGGTTGACCGGGGCTGATCACGCCACCGGTGAGCAGTGGGAGAGCAGCCAGGTGCTGTCGCACTGCGCCGAGATGGTCCCGTACTGGGTAGCAGAGATCGAGACGCTGGTGGCGGCGGGCGCGGATGCGCCGTTCGGCCGGGTGAAGAGCGACCCTTCGCGGATCGAACGGATCGCGGCCGGCCGCCACGACGACCAGAACCGACTGCTCGCCGAGGTCGACCGTGGCGTGGCCGAGGTCGAGCAGGTGCTGGAGCGGCTCTCGGCCGAGCAGCTCCGGCTGGTCGGGCACCACTCCACGCTGGGGTCGATGACCGTGGCGCAGATCGTCGAGGAGTTCCTCGTCGACCACCTGGAGCAGCACGCCGACCAGCTGGAGAGCCTGCGCGGTTGACCCGGCTGCGCGGCTGCATCCCGCGAGGTGCGGTGCAGTTCCGCCGCGAGACGGTTGGGCTAGGGGATCAGCCGGAAGTGGATCACGACCCGGCCCTTGGTCCGGAAGTCCAGAGTCGCCTCGCCGCGCGCGTTGGCGTACCTGCCGCTGCCGCCGGTGACGCTGAGCTCGACGTCCTCGGCCAAGACCCGGCCGACGCCCTGCAGCTGGATCTCGTCGCCGCCCTCGGTGTTGGTAGTGGCGGTGATGATGCACTGCTGGCGCTGCTCGTCAGGACCTGACGGGTTGCTCGTGGTGACGCAGTGGCCGTCCAGGCGCCCAGTGGTCTGCGGCTTGGCACGCATCTTGAGCGGGCCGCCGAAGACCAACATGTCGCCCAGGCTCGGCCCCCGCGGACCAACGTCGATCTTCGCCCGCTCCTCGTCCGGCGCCACCAACGTGAAGCTCTTGGCCTGCGTGATCGCCGTGGCGGACGGAACCATGGCCACCACCAGGCCGGACGCCCGGGAGCGCCCCCCGGCCTAGGTGACTTCCTCGAGGCCGGGCGGCAGCTTGCCGCTCCGTTTCGCCCAGGTGGCGGCGGCCTTGCGGGTCGCCAGCAGGCGGGCCACGCCCATCACCACGCCGCTGGCGGCGGCCCAGCCGATCGCCTCCGGCCAGGTGGTGTCGGGCGAGGCGGGGTTCGTGGGCGGGGTGCGACCGGTCAGCTTGGTCCACACCGTCGCGAGCAGCTTGCGGGCGGCCAGACCGGCCAGCACGGCACTCAGCCCGCCGAACATCCGCCATTGCGCTTTGGTCGTCGATGCCGACATGTCGGCTCCCTCCCCTGCTACGCCCGGCCTGACACCGCTCCGCGCCCGGCTGCCAGACTGCGCCGGCCGGCGGCAGCGGCAACAGGGGGAGGGCTGGTGCGGGAGGCGGCGCTGACGGCGTTGCGGGTTCTCGTCTTCCTGGCCGGTCTCGCGGTGGTCGCGCTGACAGCGGCCTCCGCCGTACGGACCGTGGTGCTACCGAGGGCGGTCCCGGCGAGGCTCACCCGGGTGGTGTTCCTTGCCGTTCGCGGGCTCTACCGGCTGCGGCTCGGCCGAGCCGCCGGCTACGAGCAGCGCGACGCCGTGATGGCGTCCTACGCGCCGGTGTCGTTGCTGGTCCTGCTGCAGATGTGGCTGGTGCTGGTCTGGCTCGGCTACGCCGCGATGCTCTGGGCCGCCGGCGCTGGTTCGACGGCGTACGACCTCGTACTGTCCGGCTCCTCGCTGGTGACCCTGGGGTTCGTGGCGCCGCACACCACGGTGCTGATCCTGCTGGCCATCACCGAGGCGGCGGTCGGGCTGGTGCTGCTCGCCCTGCTGATCACCTACCTGCCGAGCCTGTACGGCGCCTTCTCGCGGCGTGAGGCGATGGTCGCCAAGCTCGCGGTCCGGGCCGGCGAACCGCCCAGCGGGGCCGAGCTGCTCATCCGGGCCTCCGTGCTGAGCAACCTGGACGCCTTGGGCGAGTTCTTCGCTGGCTGGGAGGACTGGTTCATCGAGCTGGAGGAGACCCACACCTCGTTTCCGGCACTGACGTTCTTCCGCTCGCCTCAGCCCGACCAGTCCTGGGTGACGGCCGCGGGCGCGGTACTCGACGCCGCCAGCCTGCGGGCCTCCACCGTGGACGCCCCACGCGACGTCACGTCGGAACTGACGATCCGCGCCGGCTACCTGGCCCTACGCCGGATCGCCACCTTCTACCGGCTGCCACACCCGACCGACCCGGCGCCGACCGACCCGATCACGGTCTGCCGGAACGAGTACGACGCGGTCTGTGCGGCGCTGGAGGGGGCGGGCATGGCGCTGCGGTCCGACCGCGAGGCCGCGTGGGCGGCCTTCGCCGGTTGGCGGGTCAACTACGACGTCGTCCTGGTATCCCTGGCGACACTCACCATGGCGCCGTACGCGCCCTGGTCCTCAGACCGCTCGCTGCCGCGGGCGCCGAAGGGGCGCGTCCTGCCCCGCCGCGCGAGGGTGGGGGCATGACGCGCAAGGCCTAGTTGCGGCCCCTCGTCCGCTCCAGCGCCGCGGCCAGGCGGTCCGGCTTCCGGGACCCCACCAGCCAGTACGGCGTGTCGTCGTCCGGGTCGCGCACTTCGACCCGAACCGAGCCAGCCAGCCACGGGCGGGTGTAGGTGTAGGCCGCCGGATCCGCCGACGGCCCCATCAGTGCCCTGGTGGCAGCCCGGTCGAGGACCCGCACCTCGCCGGCGTACCGCAGCGGCAGCGTGGCGGGTCCGGCCACGAGCTGACCGTTGCGAACGCCGACTCGGGCGGCACCGGCGAAGGCCAGCAGGCCGGCCGCCAGTGCGCCGAAGGTCACGTAGGTCCCGACCTTCCAGGCCAGCGGCAGGCCGACGTGGAACTCGGCACCGAGAAGCCCCACGATGCCGGCGGCCACCGGCCACCACCAGGCCGGGACCGCGAGCCGCTCCTCGTAGTCGGTCACCTCCGCATGATCGCACCGGGGTGTTGCGGCTTGCCATCCTCGGGAGGCTCGGCCATCGTCGGGGCGCGTGACCCAGACCGACAGCGACTTCGACCGCCTTCTCGACCAGTTCGTCGCCGAAGAGCTGGCGGCCGACCCGACGACGGCGACCGCGCTCGGCGTACCGGGGCATGACGACCGGCTGCCCGACCTCACCGCCGACGGCTTCGCCGAGCGGGCGGCCGCCCAGGACCGGTGGGCGGCGCGGCTGACCGGGATCGATCCGGCCGGCCTGGGCCCGGAGCAGCGGATCGACCGCGAGCTGGTGCTGATGCGGCTGCGCGGACGCGCGGTGGTGCGCGACTGGGCGGACTGGCGCCGGTCGCCCGACACCTATACCGGCCCGGCCCTGAGCGGGGTGTTCACCGCGCTGCTGCACCGGCTGCGCCCCGAGCCCGAGCTGGTCGTGGACGCGGCCGCCCGGCTCCGCGCCATGCCCGACCTGCTCGCCGCCGGGCGGGCGAACCTCGATCCCGAGCTGGCCTCCCCGCTGCTGGTACGCCGGGCGCTCGGCCAGGCCCGCGGGGCGGTCGGCTACCTGCGCGAGGACCTGCCGGCCGAGGTGTCGGACGAGGACGGTCGCCGGGCGCTGGCGGCGGCGGGAGAGGTGGCCGCGACCGGCTGCGAGGAGTACGCCACCTTCCTCGAGGACCTGGCGGAGCGGGCCACCGGCGAGTGGGCGATCGGCGAGGAGCGCTACAGCGCGATCCTGCGCGAGGCAGAGGGCCTCGGCTACGGCGCCCGCGAGCTACGCGATCGAGGTTCGGCGGCGTACGACGAGCTCGCCGCCGATCTGCGCCGGCGGGCGACGGAGATCTGCGGCAGCGAGAACTGGCGGGCGCTGCTCGAGGAGCTCAACGCCGACCATCCGCCGACCCCGGAGGCGATGCGCGAGGCCTACGCCGACTGGACCGAGCGGGCGAGGGCGTTCTGCCGCGACCACGACCTGGTGACGCTGCCCGAAGGTGAGTCGTGCGCCGTCGTGGCGTCGCCGGCGTTTCAGCGCTCGGTGCTCGCGGTCGCCTTCTACGTCGAGCCACCGCCGTTCTCCGACCGGCGTACGGGGCACTTCTTCGTCCCGTTCCCGCCGGCCGGAGCCACTGCGGAGCAGGTGGCGCAGCGGCTGGCGACCAACAGCCACGCGTCGATCCCGACCATCGCCGTGCACGAGGCCTATCCCGGCCACCACTGGCACCTGGCGTGGTTGGCCGCCAGCTCCGACCGGCCGGTACGCAAGGTGCTGCAGACGTCGTACTTCACCGAGGGCTGGGCCCTCTACGCAGAGGAGCTGCTGCTCGAGGAGGGCTTCTTCACCGACCCGCGGCACGCGCTGGCCTCGGTCGACGCCCGGCTGTTCCGAGCGGCACGGATCGTGGTTGACACCTCGCTGCACCTGGGCGAGATGAGCGTGGAGGAGGCGGTGACGTTCATGTCGACCAAGGCGTCGCTGTCCGAGGAGACGGCGCGGGCCGAGGTGGCCCGCTACTGCGCCTGGCCAACCCAGGCCTCGTCGTACCTCACCGGCGCGCTGGAGATCCGCCGGATCCGGGACCGGTACAGGGGATCTGGCAGAGGAACGGCAAAGCAGTTCCATGACGACTTGGCCGGCAGCGGCGCCCTGCCGCTGGGACTGGCCGAACGGGCACTTCTGGGCCCGACCGACTAGCCACTTTCGCCCGATCTGTCGCCTTGGTCGGCGTAATCGGCTAGAGTGCGGGCGCAGTCACTTCCGCTCGATTCTTCCGCCGAACACCCTTGCCGGGGCGCGACAGCGCTCCGGCTCCGCCCGTAGCCACCAGGAGCTCCATGCGCCGTCGTCGGGCCCTTGCCCTCGTCTCCGCCGCCGCAGTCGCCGTCGCCGTACCGTTGGCGGCCGGCCAAGGCCAGGCCTCATCCCCGCAGTCGCAGTCCATCAACGTGCCGGGGACTGTCGGATCGACGGTCATGGTGACCTGGACCGGCACGATCCCGCCGGGGGTCAACCCCACGAGCACATGTGACGGGACCACTCCTGAGGACACCCACGACATCACGGTGAACGTGCCGGCCGGCACGTACTCCAAGGTGACGGCTGCGTTCACCTTCTCCATCACCTGGAATCCCTCCTCGGGTGACGCGACGACCAACGACGAGATCATCACGGTCGACGGTCCGTCGACGCAGGGACAGGAGGGCAGCGGATCGGTCGGCTCGAGCGACACCGCCGGCACGACGGAGGTCGTCAACGCGAGCAACCTCCTGCCTTCTACCTACAAGGTGCGGGCGTGCGGCTTCCTCAACACCACGCTGCAGCCCTACACCGGCAAGCTGGTGATCAAGACCGCGGGAGCTGCCGGTGAGGCCTCCCTGCCGTCGGCACCGGCCAACGGGCTGGCATTCTCTGCCAGCGTCGCGGCCGACCCGCAGCGCGACGAGGCGGAGCCGCTGATCGAGACGGCGCCCGACGGCCACACCTACACCTGCGGCCCGACCGGCTTCGGCAGCGCTGCCGACTACGCCCAGGTCTCGACCGATGGCGGTGACCAGTTCCACCTGATCGGCAGCCCGCCACGCGGCCAGCAGGCGGTCGGCGGTGGCGGTGACTGCTCGATCGCCCTGGCGCCGGAGAAGAACGCACTGGGCAACTACCAGTACGCCTACACCGGGCTCGGCCCGCTGACCGGCTTTACCACGTCGACGTCCCCGGACAACGGCCGCACGATTCTGAACGCACCGGTACAGGGGAACGGCCTGCAGAGCACGGGTGTGCTGGCCGACCGGCAGTGGAGCGTCTTCCTGGACAAGGACACGGCGCTGCTGAACTACAACCAGCAGGCGCCGCGCAACATCGTGGTGCAGCGTTCCGACGACGCGGGGCTGACCTACAGCCCATTGACCGCCGTGGGCGGCGCCGACCCGGACTTCCCCGGCCCGATGCGCACGCTGCCGGCGACGTTCAACCCTCTGGGCTCCACCAAGGGCCGCGTCGTCTACTTCGGCTGGAACCGCGAGGACAAGGTCAACCTGTCGTGGTCCGGTGACGGCGGCCGTACGTTCCGCAACTGTGTCGCTGCGGTAGACCCGGGCCAGCCGCGGGCCGGCTTCGTCACCGTGGACAACGACAGCGCGGGCAACATCTACATGGCCTACGCCGAGAAGGCGCGGTTCCACAGCTACATGGTCGTGCTGCCGGCCGGCAACCTCAGCAAGTGCAACCAGCCGGTCACCCCGGGCAACTCCAACCTCAGCACCGAGGCCGTGCCGCCGAAGAACGACCCGGCCACGGTCGGGTTCACCAAGCCGGTCCAGGTCGACCGCGATGCGGTGCGCACCACGGTGTTCCCGTGGCTCGCGGCCGGCGGTGCCCCCGGCCGGGTGGCGGTCACCTTCTACGGCACCCAGACCGAGGGCGACCCCAACCGTGGTGACTTCAAGGCCAGCTGGAACGTCTATGTGAACCAGTCGGTCAACGCGCTGTCGTCCACCCGGACGTTCAGCCAGGTGAAGGCCACCACCCACCCGTTCCATTACAACTCGATCTGCCTCAACGGCCTTGGCTGCAGCCTGACCCAGCCCAACGGCGACCGGTCGCTGGCCGACTTCTTCGCCATCAAGACCAACCCGGCCACCGGGAAGCTGCAGGTCGTCTACGACAACGACGCCAAGAAGGCGACCGAGAACTTCGGGCACGTGGCCAGCCCGATGGTGTTCACCCAGACCGGCGGCCCGAGCATCAAGGGCGGCACGATCTCGAACAGCCGCTCGACCCTGCGGGCGAGCTCCACTGACCCCACCGGTGACGCGCAGTCGAACTACTCGAACCTGTTCGTCTCCCCGCACGTGCTGAACACCGCGCCGATGAACCAGCTGGCGGCCGACTTCACGTCGGTGACCGTCAGCCCGTACGCCGAGAAGGGCGGGTTCAGCGTCACCATGCAGCTGGCCAGCCTCTCCCAGGTGAACCTGGACAAGGCACTGTCGGAGACGGAGTCCGGTTCGCTGCTCTACGTCTTCCGGTTCCTCAACGGCTACCAGCCGGCTGCCCTCGTGGCCCGCTACCAGCCGGCTGACCCGGTGTCCGGACAGGCTCCGCGCTGGACCTTCAAGTACAACGACTACCAGACCCTGGCGACGCAGTGCCTGGCGGTACCCAGCACCAGCGACGACAAGTGCCTGGCCTTCGGGGTGGCCGGCCAGCCCGGCGGCGGCGTCCTCGGTAGCGTCAACACCAGCACGGGGACCATCACGATGAAGCTGCCGCGGAACAACACGGCGAGCGGCAACGCTCAGCTCTTCGCGCTCTCCGGCAGTCAGGGAGACAAGCAGACGCCCGGCCTGGTGCCGGCCGTCTCCGGGTCCCGGTTCTACGACGCGTCCGCGTTCACCCTTGGCGACACCCAGACGAAGAACGGCGACATCCGCGAGGTGCAGAGCTACCTGTACCCGCTCGACAACACGCCGGCAATGGACTTCCTCCTGCCCTAGCCGGGCACCTGGTCGCGGGCCGTCGTCCTCCGGGGCGGCGGCCCGCTGCCGTCGGCAGCGCAGCGGGTAGGTTGGCGGCGGTGACAGATGAGCTCGAGGTGCCGCTGCGACGGCTGGACCAGGATCTCCCGCTGCCGGCGTACGCCCATCCCGGGGACGCGGGCGCGGACCTCAGAACGGCGGTGGACATCGAGCTGGCGCCGGGGGAGCGGGCCGTCGTACCTACCGGGGTGGCGCTGGCGCTCCCCGAGGGGTACGCCGCCTTCGTGCACCCCCGTTCCGGGCTGGCGGCGCGGCTCGGCATCTCGCTGGTCAACGCACCCGGCACCGTCGACGCGGGCTATCGAGGCGAGATCCGCGCCATCCTGATCAACCTGGACCCGAAGGAGCCGGTGCGGTTCCGCCGTGGCGACCGGATCGCCCAGCTCGTGGTGCAGCGGGTCGAGCGGGTCCGCTTCACCGAGGTGCCGGAGCTGCCGACATCCGTGCGAGCAGAGGGGGGCTTCGGCTCCACCGGTGGCTACCTCCCGCCGACATCCGACCGCGCATCCGAAGGGGACTGATCCATGTTCCGACGCCGCCGCCGGGACGAGCCGGCGATTCCGGCCGTCGACCTTCCGGTCGAGGAGGAAGAGCTCGCCAAGGAGGAGCCCGCAGCCGGCGAACCCGCGATGGGCGGCCCCTGGGACGCCGGCGACGCGCCTGCGGACGACATCGCCCGACTGGACCTGGGCAGCCTGCAGGTGCCTGTCTACGAGGACATGGAGGTTCGCGTGGAGGTCGGCGAGGATTCCCAGGTGGTCGCCGCAACACTGATGTACGACGATGGCGCGTTGCAGGTCAGCGCCTTCGCGGCTTCCCGCCGGGAGGGCCTGTGGTCGGAGGTCCGTGCAGAGATCGCCGCCTCGGTCAAGGAGGCCGGCGGCGCCACGGAGGAGGCGGCGGGGCGCTTCGGGACCGAGCTGCACGCCCAGATTCCGTCGGAGCCCTCCGGGCTGCAGCCGGCTCGGTTCCTCGGCGTGGACGGGCAGCGGTGGTTCCTTCGCGGGGTCATCACCGGCCCGGCGGCGACCGACCCCACTCCGGCGGCGCGGCTCGAGGACGCGTTCGGGCACATGGTGGTCGTCCGCGGCGGGGAGGCGATGGCACCGCGGGACGCGTTGCCGCTGCGACTGCCCAAGGAGGCGCTGGAGGCCGCCGGGACGGCCGACGCCGGACTGGAACCCTTCGAGCGCGGCCCGGAGATCACGGAGATCCACTGATGGACGGGCGCGGGGGTCACCACCACGGTCCGGGCAGCCGGATCCGGCGGGCTCTGCACCGGCTGGCCGCCGACCCCGGTCAGCTCGACGCCGAGAAGCTGCGTGATCACGCCTCGACGTTGGGGGCGAGCCCGGTCACCCACTGCGGCGACCGCGAGAAGGTCTGCATCGCCGGGACGCTGCGCGCCGTGACGCTGCGGCCCGTCGGTGGTGTACCGACGGTCGAGGCGGAGCTGTGGGACGGCACCGGCACCGTCTCGCTGGTGTGGCTGGGCCGCCGCCGCATCGGCGGCATCGGCCCCGGGCGGGTGGTGCTGGCTCGCGGTCGGCTCACCTACGCGGACGGCCGCCGGGTGATGTACAACCCGGTCTACGAGCTGCAGCCGACGGCGTCCTAGCCGCCGCCTGCGGCGGTCAGCCCGATACCAAGAGGTCGTGCAACTGCCCCTCGACGTCGGGCGCGGCGATGAACAGCAGCTCGTCGCCGGCCTCGAGCGGGTCGTCGGCCCCGGGGACGAGCACGTGGCCGCCGCGCAGGATGGCCATGAGGGCGCAGTCCGGCGGCCAGCGCACGCTGCCCACCCGCTCGCCGATCAGCGGTACGTCGGGTGGCATCGTCAGCTCGACGAGATTGGCCTCGCCGCGCCGGAAGCTCATGAGCCGCACGACGTCCCCGACGGTGACCGCCTCCTCGACCAGCGCCGAGAGCAGCCGCGGGGTGGACACGGCGATGTCCACACCCCAGGACTCGTTGAACAGCCACTCGTTCTTCGGGTGGTTGATCCGCGCCACGACGCGGGGCACGCCGTACTCGGTCTTGGCCAGCAGCGACACCACCAGGTTTACCTTGTCGTCGCCGGTGGCGGCCACCACGACCTGAGTGCGCTGCAGCCCGGCGCGCTCCAGCGTGGAGATCTCGCACGCGTCCGCGAGCAGCCACTCGGCGTCCGGAACGCTGTCGGGCTTGATTCCCTTCACGTCCCGCTCGATCAGGAGTACCTCGTGGTTGTTGCCCAGCAGCTCGGTGGCGATCGAACGCCCCACGTTGCCCGCCCCGGCGATGGCGACGCGCATCAGTGCCCGCCGGGCGCAGCGCCGAAGACCTGCTCAACGCGCTCGAGCTCTGTCGCCGACGTCACCACGTGGACGAGATCGCCTTCCTGCAGCACGGTCGAGGCGGTAGGGATCAGGCCCTCCCCCCCGCGGGTGACAAAGGCGAGCCGTACGCCAGCCGCTGTCTCCAGGTCGGAGACCCGCCGTCCCACCCAGTCGGCATCGACATGGACCTCGGCGAGCACCACCGCCCCGCTGGGGTCCCGCCACTCCGGTTCCGACCCCTCCGGCAGCAACCGGCGGAGCATCCGGTCGGCGGTCCACCGGACGGTACCGACCGTCGGAATACCGAGCCGCTGGTAGACCTCGACCCGGCCGGGGTCGTAGATCCGGGCCACCACGTTCGCCACCGCGAACGTCTCCCGTGCGACCCGGGCCGCGATGATGTTGGAGTTGTCGCCGCTGCTGACCGCAGCGAACGCCTCGGCCTTTTCGATGCCGGCCGAGCGCAGGATGTCGGGGTCGAACCCGACCCCGACGACCCGCGAACCAGCGAAGTCGTCCCCGAGCCGGCGGAAGGCGTCGGCGTCGCGGTCGATCACAGCGACCGAGTGGCCGCCCTCGAGCAGCCGGGTGGCCAGCAGCGACCCGACCCGGCCGCAGCCCATGATCACGATGTGCAACGGCACTCTCTTCCGATCGCCTCGTAAGGCCCGCGACGCCGCCGAGACGCTACACGGGCCGGCTCCGGATAGGCGCGTGCTGGCAGCGCTGGCCGCCTACCATGTCGCCGTGGCATCCGTCCCCGACCTGTTCAAGCGGCTCTTCGTCGGACGGGCGCTGCCGAGCGACCGGCTGGGCGAGACCGAGCTGCCCAAGAAGCTGGCGCTGCCGGTCTTCGCGAGCGACGCGCTGTCCTCGGTCGCCTACGCGACCGAGGAGATCCTGCTGGTCCTGTCCATCGGCGGGCTGGCGCTCTACCACTACGCGCCCTACCTCGCCGGTGGCGTCGTGCTGCTCATGCTCGTCGTCGTCGCGTCGTACCGGCAGAACGTGCATGCCTACCCCAGCGGCGGCGGTGACTACGAGGTCGCCAACACCAACCTCGGCGCGCCGGCCGGGCTGACCGTCGCCAGCGCGCTGCTCGTCGACTACGTGCTCACCGTCGCCGTGTCGATCAGTGCCGGGGTGGCAAACATCACCTCGGCCGCCCGGGGCCTGGCCGGGCACGAGATCGAAATCGCCGTCGTCATCGTGGCGATCATCACGTTCCTGAACCTGCGCGGACTGCGGGAGTCCGGCAAGGCGTTCGCGCTCCCGACGTACGGCTTCATCCTCGGTATCGGCGTCCTGCTGCTCTACGGCGGCTACTCCATCCTGACCGGGCACACCGTGCGGGCCGAGAGCGCCGACTTCACCGTGCGGCCGGCGGACACCAAGCTGGCCGGCCTGGCGCTGGTCTTTCTGCTGCTGCGCGCCTTCGCCTCCGGGTGTACGGCGCTGACCGGGGTCGAGGCGATCAGCAACGGCGTCCCGGCGTTTCAGAAGCCCAAGAGCAAGAACGCCGCGACCACGCTGGCCATGATGGGTGCCATCGCGGTGTCGATGTTCATCGGCGTCACCGTGCTGGCCCTGGTGGCCGACGTGCACGTGGTGGACCCCGACCACGGCGGGCAGCTGATGGGTGCGCCGGCCGGCTACGACCAGCGCACGGTGGTGGCCCAGATCGCCGCCGCGGTCTTCGGAAACAACTCGCCGGGTTTCCTGTACGTGCAGGTCGTGACCGCGCTCATCCTGGTGCTGGCTGCCAACACCGCGTTCAACGGCTTTCCGGTGCTCGGGTCGATCCTGGCCCACGACCGTTACCTGCCGCGCCAGCTGCGCACCCGCGGCGACCGGCTGGTCTACAGCAACGGCATCCTGCTGCTGGCCGGCTTCGCCTGTTTGCTGATCGTGGCCTTCCGGGCGTCGCCCACCCGGCTGATCCAGCTCTACATCGTCGGGGTCTTCGTCTCCTTCGTCACCAGCCAGACCGGCATGGTGAAGCACTGGACCCGGCTGCTGCGGACCGAGCGCGACCCGGCGGTACGTCGGCGGATGTACCGGTCCCGGGTGATCAACGGGATCGGTGCCTGCTTCACCGCGGTGGTGCTGACCATCGTCCTGGTGACGAAGTTCGCGAAGGGTGCCTGGATCGTCGTCGTGGCGATGCCGCTGATCTTCCTTACCATGAGAGCGATCCGCCGGCACTACGACAACGTGAGCGTCGAGCTGGCACCAGAGCCCGGTGAGGTGACCACGCTGCCGGCCCGCACCCACGCCGTCGTACTGGTCTCCAAGATCCACAAGCCGACCCTGCGCGCCCTGGCCTACGCCCGGGCCACCCGCCCATCCACCCTGGTAGCGCTCTCGGTCAACGTCGACGACGCGGAGTCCGGCGCGCTGCAGGAGGAGTGGGAGGCCCGGCAGATCCCGGTGCCGCTGGTGCTGCTGGACTCGCCGTACCGCGAGATCACCGACCCGGTGCTCGACTATGTCGGCAGCATCCGGCTGGAGAGCCCGCGGGACGTCGTGATCGTTTACGTGCCCCAGTACGTCGTGGGGCACTGGTGGGAGAAGACGCTGCACAACCAGAGCGCGTTCTTCCTGCGCAACGCGCTGTTCAACACACCCGGGGTGATGGTCACGAGCGTTCCCTACCGGCTGCGGTCGGCTCGCGATGCCGGCGACGGACGCGCGTCCGGCGGCGCCGAGGTCCGGCGATTCATCCGCGGCCCCCAGCCCGCGCTGCCGGAGCCGCCGGGGCGAGAGACGCCCGGTGCGGCCAGCGCCCCGGTCCGCTGAGCGCAGCCTCGCCGGTCGGCGCGGTTCTCGAGCTCGAGATCGGTGCGGTAGCCGCCGGCGGCTCGTGCGTGGGCCGGGCGGACGACGGCCGCGTCGTCTTCGTACGCCATACGCTGCCCGGTGAGCGGGTGCGGGCGGTGGTGACCGAAGGGACGGCACAGCGCCGCTACCTGCGCGCCGACGCCGTCTCGATCCTGCGGTCCTCGCCGGACCGCGTCCACCCGCCCTGCCCGTACGCCGGTCCCGGCAGGTGCGGGGGATGCGACTGGCAGCACGCCAGCCGGTCGGCCCAGCGGACGCTCAAGGCCGCGGTGGTCAGCGAGGCGCTGCGCAGGTTGGCCGGGCTCGAGGACCCGGTCGAAGTGGAGGAGCTGCCCGGCGCCGCTGACGGCCTCGGCTGGCGGACCCGGGTCTCCTTCACGGTGGGCCCCGACGGGGAGGTCGGGCTGCGCAAGCACCGCTCGCACGAGGTGCAGCCGGTCGACGCCTGCCGAATCGCGCACGAGTCGGTGGAGTCGGTCGGCGTCGAACGACGGCGTTGGCCCGGCGTGACGACCGTGGAGGTCATCGCGGCGGCCGCTACCGGCGACCGCGCCGTGGTGGTGACACCGGCCGACCCGGCGGCCGAGCTGGCGGTGCCGCCGCTGGACGCGCCGGCCGCGCTGCTCCGCAGCGACGGGCGGGGTGGCGCGACCCCTGTGCGTGGACGGGCCGCCGTCCGCGAGACCGCTGCCGGCCGTAGCTGGCGGGTGAGCGGCAGTGGCTTCTGGCAGGTGCATCCGGCCGCCGCCGACACGTTGGTCGCTGCGGTGCTGGCAGCGCTCGCGCCGCGGCCCGGGGAGACCGCGCTCGACCTGTACGCCGGCGTGGGGCTCTTCGCCGGTGCCTTGGCGCCGGCGCTGGCGCCGGGCGGTGGCGTGGTGGCGGTGGAGGCGGATCCCGGGGCCGCCGCCGACGCGGCGTACAACCTGCGCGACCTGCCCTCGGCCGAGGTGGCGACCGGTACGGTCCGGGCCGTGCTGCGCCGCCGCCGCGGCCGCACCGTGGACCTGGTGGTTCTCGACCCGCCCAGGACCGGCGCCGGGCCGGGGCTGTGCCGGTCGCTGGCGGGCTTGCGACCGCGGGCGGTGGCCTACGTCGCCTGCGATCCCTCCTCGCTCGCTCGGGACGTCGCCGCCTTCGCCACGGTCGGCTACCGGCTGGCCGGACTGCGCGCCTTTGACCTGTTCCCCATGACGGCGCACGTGGAGTGCGTCGCGCTGCTGACGCCGGTCGGAGCCCAGCCGTGACGAGCGGAGGGGTGGCACCGGCGGGATGGCCGGCGCAGGTGCGGCCGCCCGGGGCTCCGGACTGGGAGCGCACCGCCATCGGCTGGCTGTTCGACCTGTGTCCGCCGGACTACCGGGCGTACGACGTGCTGCGCCGGCATCCCGTGGTGCTGGCCCGGTTCGCCGCGATGCAGGTGAGCGCCGGCGTCGAGGCGGCCCGCTCGGGGCTGGCCACCGCGCGGGCCGAGCTGCGCGACGTCGTACCGGCGGAGGCGGTGGAGGCCGCGGTGGCGGCGTACGAGCGGGAGGGTGCCCGACTCGTCGCCGTCGGGCGGGCGGTGACGCTGGTGGACGCGGCGCTGCGGGGCCGACGCTTTCCGGCCCGGCTCTGAAAGAACCAACGGACCTTCAGCGGTGTCGGCGTCCCGCTCGGTTTCCATGAGCTACCGGGCGGCCGGCAAGCGTTGGCGCGGCAGAGGTCGCCCGCCGGGGAAGTCTCCCCGCCGGCGCCTAGACTGGAAGTACTGCCACGCCCGAAGGAGACCACCGGTGACCCTGCTCGAGTCGATCGCGGGTCCGGCCGACCTGAAGCGGCTCGATGCGGCCGACCTGCCCCGGCTGGCCACCGAGATCCGCGACTTCCTGGTCACCGCCGTCTCCCGCACCGGCGGTCACCTCGGCCCCAACCTCGGCGTCGTCGAGCTCACGATCGCGCTGCACCGCGTCTTCGACTCCCCGCACGACCGGATTCTCTGGGACACCGGCCACCAGGCCTACGTGCACAAGCTGCTCACCGGCCGGCAGGCCGGCTTCGAGACCCTGCGGCAGTCGGGCGGCCTGTCGGGCTACCCCAACGCGACCGAGTCACCGCACGATGTGATCGAGAACTCACACGCCTCGACCGCGCTGTCCTACGCCGACGGCCTGGCCAAGGCCTACGCCCTGCGTGGGGAGAGCCGGGCCGTGGTCGCCGTCGTGGGTGACGGTGCGCTGACCGGCGGCATGTGCTGGGAGGCGCTGAACAACATCGCCGGCGCCAGGAACCGACCGGTGATCATCGTGGTCAACGACAACGGCCGGTCCTACGCGCCGACGGTCGGCGGGCTGGCCGACCACCTGGCCTCGCTGCGGCTGGCTCCGGTCTACGAGCAGGTGCTCGATGTAGTCCGCACCGTGCTCGGGCGTACGCCGCTCGTGGGCGCGCCGCTGTTCGAGGCACTGCACGGCATCAAGCGCGGCCTCAAGGACGTCATGCAGCCGCAGGTGCTCTTCGAGGACCTCGGCCTCAAGTACGTCGGCCCGGTCGACGGTCACGACGAGGCCGCGGTGGAGTCGGCGCTGCGTCGGGCGCGCGACTTCGGCGGTCCGGTGATCGTGCACTGCGTCACCCGCAAGGGCTTCGGCTATGCCCCCGCGGCGACCGACGACGCGGACTGCCTCCATGCCGTCGGTGTGATCGACCCGCTGTCCGGGCGGCTCCTCTCCCCGTCGGAGCGCAGCTGGACCGCGGTCTTCGGCGAGGAGATGCTGGCGATCGGGGCCGACCGGCCGGACGTCGTCGCGATCACCGCGGCGATGCTGGCGCCGGTCGGTCTGCACACCTTCGCGGCGGCCTACCCCGACCGCGTGTACGACGTCGGCATCGCCGAGCAGCACGCGGTGGCCTCCGCCGCCGGGCTGGCCCTCGGCGGCCTGCACCCGGTGGTCGCGGTATATGCGACGTTCCTCAACCGGGCCTTCGACCAGGTGCTGATGGACGTCGCCCTGCACCGGTTGCCGGTGACCTTCGTGCTCGACCGGGCCGGCGTGACGGGTGAGGACGGGCCGAGCCACAACGGCATGTGGGACCTGTCCCTCCTGTCCGTCGTACCCGGGCTTGCCGTCGCCGCGCCGCGGGACGGCGCCACGCTGCGGGAGGAGCTGCGCGAAGCGCTGGCCGTCGACGGCCCCACCGCGCTGCGCTTCCCGAAGAGCCCCGTCGGGCCGGACATTCCGGCGGTCCGCCGGGTGGGCGGCATCGACGTCCTGCGCGAGGGGGCACCGGACGAGAGCGACAACGACGTCCTCGTGGTGGCGGTCGGCGCATTTGCCCGGCTGGGGCTCGATGTGGCCGACCGGGTGGCCCGGCAGGGCATCGGCGTCACCGTGGTCGACCCGCGCTGGGTGCTGCCGGTCGACGCCGGCCTGGTCGAGCTGGCCGGTCGGCACTCGCTGGTGGTCACCGTCGAGGACAGCGGCCGGACCGGCGGGGTGGGGACCGCCATCGCCCAGGCGCTGCGCGATGTCGGTTCCGCGACGTTCGTGCGCGACTTCGGCATTCCACGACGGTTCCTGGACCAGGGCAAGCGCGGCGAGGTGCTGGCCGAGATCGGGCTGACCGCACAGGAGCTGGCCCGTTCGGTGGTGGAGACCGTCGCCCGGCGCGAGCCGGTGCTGGAGCACGATCGGTCCACCCAGCCGGCCGACTGAGGGCCTGGCTGCGTTCCTCCTGGCTTCCAGACCCCCCGTAATCACTGGCAGCGGTCAGCGGTAGAGCGCCTCGCGCAACTCCCCTGACCGGACGGCCGGGTCGCGCAGCACGATCTCGGCCGGTCGCCCGCCCGGGGTGGGGAGCACCACCTCGTCCGCGGTGATGAGCAGCGGTCGGTCGAACCCCCGCTCGGCCGGCTCCGTCGCCGCGGCGGCGGCCAGCGCGAACGCCGGGTCGATGCGGGACAGGTCGAGCCAGCCGCGGGTGCGCATCGGTACGGCGATCGCCCGCATGCCGCCCGCCGTACCCCCGGCCAGGGCGGACCGCAGCGTGGCGGAGCCGAGCAGGGTCACCACGTCACAGTCGCCCATCGGCCGCAGGGCGGCGGCCGGATCCCGGGCCCATCGTTCGGTCGCGCGGGCGCCCATACGTTCCAAGTAGTCCATTGCCGCCGGCCACCAGCCGGCGGAGTCGATCCCGGCCGCTGCCAGCACGCCGTCCGCCGGGATCACCACGCCATCCGGACGGGCCAGGTCCAGACCGAGGAAGCCCAATCCCAGCTCGAGCGCGCCGCCGAGGATGCGCCGGCGCGCCCAGCCGCCGCCCGGATGCGACTCCGCGCCGACGACCATGCCTACCGGGCGAGCCCGCTCCGCGAGCTGGTCGGCGGTCCGGTCGGCGACCCACCGGCGAGCCAGCAGCCAACGGGCGAGGCGCGCTCGACCGCGGTGGCTCTCCGGGTCGGCGTCGCCGAGCGCCCGTTGACAGTCCTGCCAGCTGGCGTGCACCGGCGGGGGGCCGACCAGTACGACGGCGTCGGTGTCGGGGAACAGGTCGAGGTCGTGGCACACCGAAACCGCAAGGGCACAGCGGCGCAGCGCGAGGACGTCGTACCTGTTCTGCATCCCTGAACGGTGCCACCGCGCCGGCTGGCTGACTGCCCGCCGATCGGGTGAGTGCCGCTCGACTTGATCGGCCATCCGGGTGAGTGCGAGTCGCGGAAGGCGCCGCCGCGGATCAGCCGGTGACGGTGATGGGCGTGCGGATGCCATCGCCCTTCTGGCCCGGCTTGCAGGCGATCGAGTAGGAGCCGGCCGCCAGCTTGACCTTGAGGTCGCGGCTCAGACCCGGACCGACGTCCTCCACCTCGCCGATCACCTTGTCGCCGTCGCCGTAGACATAGACCTCGGTTGCGTCCTTGCCCTTGTTGGTCACGGTGAACGTGTGAGTCCCGGTGCTCAGGCTGGTGCTCGACACGTCGCACGTCGAGTCGGTCGAGGTCACGCTCAGCCCGCTCGAGGAGCCCTTGGACTCCGAGCAGCCGGTGACCGCCGTGCAGACCAGGAGCACCGGTACGACGCCAAGTGGCAGCCGATTGGGCATGGGGACGGACCTCCGGGCAGTGGGGCGATGAAGTCAGGAAGCCGGCGTGGTGACCGTCGACGATCTCGGTGCTGGAGCAGCTGTCGCTCGGCGAGCCGGCCGGAAGAAGAGGTAGAGAACCGGCGCCAGGTAGCCCACGTGAGCGAGCACCTGCAGCCACGTCGAGTTGGGCGTGAAGCCGAAGACGCCGTGCAGCAGGGCGCCGTACCACGACGAGAGCGGCACCGCAGCACGGACGTCGAAGGCGAGCGAGCCGAGGCCGGGCAGCAGCCCGCCCTCCTGCAGGTCGTGCACGCCGTAACCCAGTACGCCGGCCGCCACGACGACCAGTGCCGCGCCGGTCACCTGGAAGAACGTCGCCAGGTTGAGCGTGATGGAGCGCCGGTAGATCAGGTAGCCGAGGACGACGGCGGTCAGCAGGCCGAGCGCGCCACCGGTGATCGGCGCGGCGCTGCTGCCGGCCGCCTCGATCGCAGACCACAGGAACACGGCGGTCTCCAGCCCCTCCCGGCCGACCGCAAGGAACGCGGTGGTGGCAAGGGCGACCGAGCCGATGCCGAGCGCGGTGTCCAGCCGGCCGTGCAGCTCGCCCTTCAGGGACCGCGCGGTGCGGCGCATCCAAAAGATCATCCAGGTGACGAATCCCACCGCGATGATGGAGGTGACGCCGGCGAAGGCCTCCTGCTGCCTGCCGGTCAGCGTGGAGCTGGTGAAGGTGAGCACCGCACCCACGCCCAGGCTGAGCAGGACGGCGGTGCCCACGCCGGTCCAGACCGGGACCAGCTGACGCCGGTGGCCCGTCCGGACCAGGTAGGCCACCAGGATGCCGACGACGAGAGCCGCCTCGAGGCCTTCCCGAAGGCCGATGACGAAGTTGCCCAACATCAACTCTCCCGGTGCCTCGAACTCTGGTTAGGGCAACCTAACCAGGGCCGTGCCGGACGTCAAATGCCGCAGCCGGGCGTGACCTAATTCGCTGCCGACGGCTCTGCGCCGGCGCTGATGAGCGCGGCCGTGACGGCGCCCTCGGTGAGCTCGACCTGCCAGTTCCGGGCGCCGCGGGTGCGGAGCGCGGACACCACCGCCGCACGGTCCACCGGCGTGGGGGGCGCCCAGGCCAGCGCACGGATCGTGTCGGGAGCCAGCAGGTTCTCGGCCGGGATCCGGGAGCTCTCCGCCACGGCGGCGACGGCGGCCCGGACGATGGCCAGCCGGGCGGCGGCGGCGGGGTCACGATCGGCCCAGCGGTTGGTGCTCGGTGGTCCGTTCCCGCCCGCTGAGGAGGGTGGCAGCGCCGAGTCGGCCACCGAGCGCGCGGACGCCAGCGCTGCCAACCAGGTCGCGGCGTGGCGACGGGTGGCGCGACCGCGGAATGGGGCCAGCTCGAGCAGACCGGCGGAGTCTTCGGGCAGTGCCAGCGCTGCCGCCATCAGCGCGGCGTCCGGCAGCACCCGGCCGGGCGCCAGGTTGCGGTCGCGCGCCATCGCGTCCCGGGCGTGCCAGAGCTCTCGTACGGCGGCCAGCTGGCGGCGGTTGCGCACCCGGTGGATGCCCGTCGTACGCCGCCAGGGGTCGGGCCGTGGTGCCGCCGGTGGCGCTGCCACCTGCGCGGCGAACTCCTCGCGCGCGTAGGACAGCTTGCCCTGTCGCTCCAGCTCGGCCTCGAGTGCGTCCCGCAGCTCGATCAGCGCCTCGACGTCGAGCGCGGCGTAACGCAGCCATGGCTCGGGCAACGGGCGCTGCGACCAGTCGCCCGAGGAGTGCGCCTTCTCCAGCCGGTAGCCCAGAACGGACTCGACCATGGCACCCAGGCTCACCCGCGGGAAGCCGGCCAGTCGCCCGGCGAGTTCGGTGTCGAACAGCGCCCGCGGCGCCAGCCCCAGCTCCGCGAGGCAGGGTAGGTCCTGGCCGGCGGCGTGCAGCACCCACTCGGCGCCCTCGAGAGCCCGGTCCAGCTCACTGAGATCCGGACAGCGAACCGGGTCGACCAGCGCGGTGCCGGATCCGCCCCGACGGAGCTGGACCAGGTAGGCGCGCTGCCCGTACCGATAGCCGGAGGCCCGCTCGGCGTCCACGGCCACCGGACCGGTGCCGGCCGCCATCGCCTCGACGGTGGCGCGCAGCGCTGCCCCGGTCGCGACCACCGGCGGAACGCCGTCCCGCAGCTCGAGCAACGGCGGTGCCGGCCCCTGGTCGTCGGCATCGGCCGAGCCTGCCGCGGCGGAGCAGATGGTGTCCGTCACACGATCATGATACGGCGGCGGCGGCGGCCTGGTGGTGGTGGTCGGGCCGGCGGTTTCGCCGGGTCAGCGGATGAGACCGCTGCGCATCGCCAGTGCCACCATCTCGGCCCGGTCACCGGTGCCGAGCTTTCGGGAGATCCGGGCGAGGTGGCTCTTGACGGTCAGCGCGGAGAGCCGGAGCGCCTCGCCGACCTCCTTGTTCGACCGCCCCTCCGCCACCAGCTGCACGACCTCGACCTCGCGGCTGGACAGCTCGGCGGCCCCCTCGATCTGCGTGTTGTTGCCCCGAAGCCCGGCCGCCAGCAGGGAGGCGACCATCGGGTCGGCGTACACCCCGCCGTCGAGCACGCGGCGTACGCCGTCGGCGAGCACCATTGGGCTGGCCGACTTCAGCAGGTAGCCCTGAGCGCCGGCGACGAAGGCGGCCCGCACCGAGTACGGGTCGTCGGCCGCAGAGAGAACCACGAGCCGCGGCCAGCCGTCGGCCCGCAGGTCGGCGAGCAGGTCGAGGCCGGAGCCGTCCGGAAGACCCACGTCGAGTACGCACAGGTCGCGGGGCCCGCCGGCGCGCGCCCGGGCTCGTGCCTCCGCCACCGTGGCGGCCTCGACCACGGAGGAGGCCCCCATGGCACTGAGCCGGCTGACCATCGACTCCCGCACCAGCGGGTGATCGTCGACGACCATCGCGGTGAAGCCTGGGGCGGTCCCAGCCGCGGCTGCGGCCTCGGTCCGGGCGACCAGCGAAGTCACAAGATCCTCCAACGACGTACCGGCTTGGGATGCGCCATCTGCTGACGGTCTCGAGGCCGGCGGGCGCGTTGTCGTGTGCATCGGCGGCGGGTTCTGGCCGCTGTAGCGAGGCCACCCGGACGGTGGATCGGCGCGGTCCGTTCGGCGGCGGCCGCTAAGCCGTCCGGGTGATCGTGGCGGCAGGAGGTCAGCCGCGGGCCCGTTGAGCCGATAGGGCGAACGGAGGCGGTATCCGGCGCAACGTCGTACCGCCGTGTGCGAAGACCCACTGCACCCATCCGGGAGCTTTTCATGGCGTCGTACGCCGGCAGGAGCCGGGCCGGGCTGGCGGCGGCCGGCGCGGTGGCGGGCGCCCTCACCGCCGGAGCGTGGCGCCTGGTTCCCGCACCACCCGCGACGTGGCCGGTCACGATGGCTGCTGTCGGCCTACCGGCTCTGTGCCTCGGGCTGTGCCTGCGGCTGCGGTCGATCGGCGGAACCCGGAACCGACTCTTCGCGGAGCTGGCCGGCGGGTTGCAGCGCGCCGGCGGCGGATCAGTCGACATGCTCGCCCAGGCCGTGGTGACAGCGGCCGGCCGCCTGCTGCAGGCGGCCGAGGTGGAGATGGTGCTGCTTGGCGCGGACGGCCCGGTCCGCTACGTCGGCGACGGAGCCGCCCTCAGCCGCCGCCGGGTCGATGCGGATGCCTTCGACCAGCCGTGGGTGACGCGGGCGTTGGGCACCGGCGGAGTCCGTAGCAGTGCGGACGACGGACGGCCGTACTGCTCCGCCGTGGTCGGGGGCCTGCGCGACCCGACCGGCGCGCTCGCGGTGCTCGTGATCCGTCGGGCGTCGGGTGCGGCCCGTTTCGGCCGTCGTGACATTCGGCTGGTGCGGCTGCTCGTGGCGCAGGCCGAGCGCTGGCTCTGCGTCGGCGGACCGGTATCGCTGACGGGCGCCTTCGGTCCGCGCGGTGCGGTCGAAACTGCTGAGGCAGGTGAACCCGGGCCCTACTCCGGGCCGGACCTAACCCTGCTGCGCGACTCCGCCCGCCGGCTGAGCCTTCTGGCCAGCGCGCCGGGCGGCCCCGAGGGAGTGGGGCAGATCGTCGAAGAGCTGCACTCGGTCGAGCGGGCGGTGGCCTCACTTCTGGGAGCCCTGGCGATGGCGACGGCGCGCCAGGTGTCGGACCATGCCGAGCTCGTGTCGGCAGCTCCGTCACCGGCACAGCGAGCCGCGGAGGAGTGGACCACGACCGGAGTGCTGGAGTCGACGGAGTCGCTGGAGGCAGCGTCATGACGCCGCCGCCCCGCCTCCGCTGGCCCGGCGTACCGCTGGCGGCGCTGGTGGCGGCGGTCACGTCGTTGGCCTGCCTCAGCACGGTGGCCGTCGTGGCGGTGGGGCTGGCCGCCTCCGGCCTGCTGGAGCCGGCGGTCCGGCCCGCGCTCGCCGTCGCGGTAGTGGTCGCGCTGGTCATGGGGGCAGGTACGGCGGTCGGGGCCGACTCGCTGGCCCAGGGGCTCCGCGAGCTACGGGCGGACGCCGTACGCCGGCTGCGGGATCCTGCCTCGCCGGTGCGAGCCGGCCGGGTGGCCTTGGATCGCATCTCCCCGCACACGAGCGTCGAGGTGCTCGAGCTGGCGCGCACGCTCGAGGCGTTGTACGCGCGCGTGCGAGTCGCTGACGAGGTGGCGGAGCGGCACCGGCGCAGCGCCGAGACGGCGAGCGCGGGAATGTTCGAGCTGCTGTCCGGTCTGGTGGCTGCCGAGGAGGGGGCGCGCGGGCAGCTCTCCGCCGAGCTGCACGACTCCGTCGCCCAGACGCTCATGCTGGCCAGATCGCAGCTCGCATCCCCGCAGCTGCGACCGGACCAGATCGAGCAAGTGGGCGAGCTGGTTGCCGAGGCGGAGGAGCAGGTGCGGGCGGTCATGGCGCGAACCCGGCCACCAGCGCTGCGGCAGGGTGACCTTGCCCTGGCGATCGTGACCCTGCGAGACGACATGTCGGCCCGCTACGGACTGCAGGTGCGGGTCAGCTGGCCGACCGAACCCCACCCGCTGCCGCTGTTCACCGCGGTGACGGTCTACCGGTTCTTCCAGGAGGCCCTGCTCAACGTGGTCAAGCATGCGGACGTCGATGAGGCGAGCGCCGCCCTGGTCGTGGAGGCGGCACAGGTGGCGGCCGTCGTTGCCGACGCGGGGCCCGGCTTCGACCCGGAGCGGGTACGCCCGGACCGGGGTCGCCACGTCGGTCTCGGGTTGCTGCGGGAGCGGGCGCGCCTCGCCGGTGGGTCGCTCGAGGTCAGCTCATGGCCGGGCAACGGCAGCACACTCACGCTGCGACTTCCGCGGGGGGCGAGCACGCCCGCGCCGCCGCCGCTGCGAACGGCCTAACGAGCGCGGGGTCGAGACCGTGACCCGGTAACCACCCGGCCGTTGGCATTGGGCCGAGAGCGGCGGCCGGGCAGTGGCAACACCCCTTGCGCCGGTGGCGGCAGGCCGGCGGCTGTGCACATGAGGTCACACCAGGCCGCCAGATGCGCGCCAAGGTCCTCGTCGAGGGATGACCACGACGCTCGCAGCTCGACCGCCGCGGTCGCCGGTCCACCCATCAAGGAGCCGAACCGCTCGGAGGTCACCCGGGTCACCGTTCCGGCCTCGGCGACGTAGGTCGCGCCACGGCCGCGCAGCGCATCTACCAGCCAGCTCCAGCTGACCGCCGGCAATGTTGGGTCGAGGGCCATCTCCAGGTCGGTGCCGGCCCGCACGTATGCCACCAGCCGGGTAGGGGAGTCCCAGCCCTCCTGTCCGGCTGGGTCGTGCAGCACGATCAGCCGGCCGTTGGCCAGCTCCTCACCATCGTTGCCGGGGATCTCCGCGGTCATCGCCACGGCGTACGGCGCCAGCCGCCCCGGGGCCGGTGCCTCGTGCAGGACGACTTCGGGTCGGACGGTTGCCGCCCGCAGGCTCGCCACCGCTCGCCGGAATCCCTCGGGGAACTCGACTGGTTCCTCGCCAGCAGGCATGTGCTGCAGCCTAAGCGGGCGGCCACGCGCCGGGACTCGGGCACGCCGGTCGCTCTACTCTGGCGGCCATGCCGGCCACCCCTGACCCTTCTGTGCTGCGCCGTGGCCGCCGTTGACCGCGCTGCTCTCGCTGCTGGCGAGCCTGTTGTGGGGTGGCGCGGACTTCCTCGGCGGCAAGGTGAGCCGGCGGCTTGCGGCCTACACGGTCATCGGGGTGTCGCAGGCGTTCTCGCTGCTGATGCTGGTGCCGGTCGCGGTGGCCACGGGCGAGCTCGACGCCGCTCGGAGCTACCTGGGCTGGGGAGCGGCGGCCGGGCTGGTCGGTCTGGTGGCCCTCGGCGCGTTCTACACCGGCCTGGCTGACGGGACGATGGGCGTCGTTGCTCCCATCGCGGCTACCGGAGTGGCGCTGCCGGTCGTCGTCGGGCTGGCGGCCGGCGACTCGCCGAGCTCGGGCCAGCTGCTGGGGCTCGCCGCAGCAGTGCTGGGCGTGCTGCTGAGCAGCGGTCCGGAGCTGCGCTCGGCCGGCCGGCCCGCTCGCCGGTCGATGCTGCTGGCGGGAGTGGCCGCGGTGGGGTTCGGGTCGGTGATCGTTCTCGTCGCCCACGGTAGCCGCACCAGTGTGGTGATGACCCTGCTCACCATGCGTGCGGTGACGGTCGGCGTGTTGTTGGCGCTGGCCGGCGTACGGCTGCGACGGCCGGCGGTGGCCCGGACGGATCTCCCGGTGCTGGCGGCGATCGGGGCGGGTGACGTGGCCGCCAACGCCTGCTATGCCGTGGCCTCGCAGACCGGCCTGCTGAGCATCGTGGCCGTGCTCGCCTCGCTCTATCCGGCCGTCACGGCGGTGCTGGCCCATCAGCTGCTGGGTGAGCGCCTGAGCAGGATGCAGACGGTCGGGATCGTGGGTGCGCTCGGCGGCGTGGCGCTGATCGCGGCCAGTGGTGGCACCGGCTGAGACGGCTGGTCCATGGTGGCTGCCACCGTCTCTAGGCCACCGAGGCCACCGGGGTGACCTCCAGCACCCCCATCAGCAGCGCTGCCCCACAGTCGACGCAGACCCACTCGGGGCAGCCCAGGTCGTGTTCGTCGACGCAGGGCGGCTGCTCGAACCGCCGCTCGTCGGAGCAGATCGCGCAGTGGCGCATCAGGTCGGTCATGGCGGCACCTCTCGGTCGGCGTACCGGAACGACGCAGACACTGGCAGCCGGCACCGACAGTTTCCGATCCGGGCGACGGAGCGGTCAGCCCTGTGCCGGGCGCGCGTGCGACGATCGGGAGGTGAGTCCGCCCCGCGGTCCCCACGACGGGGTGTTCCTCCGGGCCTGCCGGCGGCAGCCGGTGCCCCATCCGCCGGTCTGGTTCATGCGGCAGGCCGGTCGGTCCTTGCCGGAGTACCGCCGGGTCCGCGAAGGCGTCGCCATGCTCGACGCCTGCAGCCGGCCGGAGCTCATCGTCGAGATCACGCTGCAGCCGGTACGCCGGTACCGGACCGACGCGGCGATCCTGTTCAGCGACATCGTCGTTCCGCTGCGGGCGATCGGCGTCGACCTCGACATCCGCCCCGGTGTCGGCCCGGTGATCGCCAGTCCGATGCGCGCCGAGGCGGACCTGGCCCAGCTGCGGCCCCTGGAGCCGGCCGACGTGGGCTACGTCACCGAGGCGGTCACCGCGCTGTCCGGCGAGCTGGGCGAGGTACCGCTGATCGGCTTCGCCGGGGCGCCGTTCACGCTGGCGAGCTACCTCGTCGAGGGCGGCCCGTCGAAGAACCACGAGCGCACCAAGGCGATGATGTACGGCGCTCCGCAGCTCTGGCACGCGCTGCTGGACCGGCTGGCCGACCTCGCGCTGGCGTTCCTGCGGGTGCAGGTCGCGGCCGGCGCGAGCGCCGTACAGCTGTTCGACTCCTGGGCCGGTGCGCTCTCGCCCGAGGACTACCGCGAGCTGGTGGCGCCGCACAGCGCCAAGGTCCTGGCCGGGCTGGCCGATGCCGGCGTGCCGCGGATCCACTTCGGGGTCGGCACCGGCGAGCTGCTCGCACTGATGGGTGCGGCCGGGGCCGACGTCGTGGGCGTGGACTGGCGGGTCCCACTGGACGAAGCGGCGAAGCGGGTCGGACCAGGTCGCGCGCTGCAGGGCAACCTGGACCCGGCCGTGCTGTTCGCCCCGTGGGACGCCGTCGCCCGCAAGACACTCGATGTGGTGAAGCGCGGCCGGGCCGCCGAGGGACACATCTTCAACCTCGGCCACGGCGTCCTCCCCGACACCGACCCGGACGTGCTGACCCGCGTCGTCGAGCTGGTGCATCGCCCGACCGGCGAGCTCAGCGACTGACCGCGGCGGCCCGCCGCCGCGCCGTGACGAGTCGGCGCAGCGGTAGGACGAGCAGCACCAGGAGCGCCAGGACAACGGCGAACGGAAGCAGCGCGCCGAGCACGGTCAGGCTGGCCTGCAGCGCCCCTACGAAGGCGTGCGAACCGGAACGCAGGCCGGCGAGGAAGCCACGCGCTTGCGACGTTCGGGTCGCGGCGACGGCCGGGGAGACCAGCCGGAGCGTGATGGTTGAGAGCGCCACCTGGGCGTCCAAAGCCCGCTGCCGTCCTTGCAGAGACTCGAGGTCGGCTTCGCGCCTGGTCAGCTCCGACTCGACGGCCACCACCTCGCCGACGGTCCGGGCCTGCGCAAGCAGCGTCCGCACCCGCGCCACGCTGGCCTGCTGCGTCCGCACCCGGGCGGCGACGTCGACGACCCGGTCGGTGACGTCGTCGGCGTGCTGGTTGCGCCCCAGCGGCGTACCGAGCCCGGCGAGGGAGCGCAGAACCATGGCGAACGACCGTGGTGGCACCTTCACCACGACCGTTGCCGACGTGGCGGCGCCGCCCGAGGGGCTCACGCCGACTTCGGAGGAGAAGACATAGCCACCGGCGCCGGTTGCGATCGACGCGACCTGGTCGGCGGAGCTCGTCACGTCCCTGGTTCGGACGGTGAGCTCGGCCGTGTAGACGACAGAGCGGTCCGCCGCCGGCGGTCGCCCCAACGCCGGCAGTGCTCGCGGGGCGCTGGCCGCTGCGGCACCCGCCGGCGCCTGCGCGGGGGCAGCCTTCGCGTTTCCCGCCGCGCCCGCGGTGCTGTTGCTCCCCGCAGAACCGGAGCAGCCCGCAACCGCCGCCGCGATGATCGTCGCTGCCATCAACGTCCTGCCCCGCTGCCTGATCCACATGGCTGCCTCCGCGGTCCGCCGGGTTTAGGTCGGCGGTGTGACGGGGCCAGTGTCGGCCAGGTTCCGGTTCCGTCGTCACGATCGCGTCACATGCCCGTCGCCGGAGGGGCATGCGAGGCTTCCCGGCGTGCCCGAGCCGGCTGCGCCCCACGTGGTGGTGGTCGGGGGTGGCATCAGCGGGCTGGCGGCAGCGCTGGCCCTCCGCCGTAACGGCCCGCCGGGGCTCCGGACCACCGTCCTGGAGGCGTCTGCGGTGCTCGGCGGCAAGCTGCGTACGTCGGAGTTTGCCGGCGTACCGCTCGACGAGGGCGCGGAGGCCTTTCTCGCCCGCCGGCCGGAAGCGCTGGAGCTCGCCGCCTCCGTCGGGCTCGCGGCCGAGCTGGTTGCGCCGGCCACGACTGCGGCCGGCGTCTGGACGCGGGGACGGATCCGACCGTTTCCCGGCGGCACGCTGCTCGGCGTACCGACGAGCGTGGCGGCCGTCGCACGCTCACGGGTGCTCAGTGCGCAGGGCACCGCCCGGCTGCTGCTGGACCGCGTGCTGCCTGCACCGCCGGTACCCGAGGACCTGGCGGTGGGTCGCTACGTGGCGGGTCGGCTCGGCCGTGAGGTGGTCGACCGGCTCGTCGACCCACTGCTCGGCGGCGTGTACGCTGGCCGCGCCGACCTCCTCTCGCTGGCCGCCACGATCCCCTCGCTGGCGGCGGTCGCCGACCGCGGCGGGTCGCTCCTTTCGGGTGCCAAAGCGGCCGGTGCGGCTTCGCCGCCGTACGCCGGGCCGCTGTTCCAGACGCTGCCGGCAGGGCTCGGGCGGCTGGCCGAGGCCGTGGCGGCGGCCAGCGGCGCCGATCTCCGCCTCGGCACCACCGTTCGAGAGCTGACCCGGGCTGCCTCCGGGGGGTGGCTGCTGACCACCGGATCGACTGCGAGGCCGCAGCGGCTGGCCGCAGACGCGGTGATCCTCGCCGTGCCGGCCGCGCCGGCCGCCCGGCTGCTTGCCGCCGCCCCGGCCGCCGCCGGGCAGCTGGCCGCGATCGACTATGCGAGCGTGGCGATCGTGACGCTCGCCTACGCCGGCGTACCCGCGTTGACGGGGAGTGGCTTCCTCGTACCGGCTGTGGACGGGCGCCTAACGAAGGCGGCGACGTTCTCGACCGCCAAGTGGTCGCACGTCGCCACGGCCGTTCCCGGTCTGACGATCGTGCGGTGCTCGGTCGGCCGGTACGGCGATCCGGGCGACCTCCAGCGCGACGACGAGGAGCTGGTGCGCGGGGTCGCGGCCGAGCTGGAACAGGCAGTGGGGCTGCCGGCTCGACCGGTGGAGTCGCGGGTCACCCGCTGGGGCGGTGCGTTGCCGCAGTACGCCGTCGGGCACCTCGACCGGGTGGCCCGCATCCGGGCCGCGGTGGCCGTGGTGCCGGCGCTGGCGGTCTGCGGTGCGGCGTACGACGGGGTGGGCGTCCCCGCCTGCATCGCCTCGGGGCAGCGGGCAGCGCAAGAAGTCCTGCGATGGCTCCGGCCGCAGGTGCCGGAAACTTCGCGGGACCCGGCCTCCCGCAAGGTTCCGTGACAGTTCACAATGACGCCATGACCATGCCCGCCACGCCGCGCAAGAGCGCACGAGAGCTGAACGACGAGCTGCTCTACACCATGTACGCCGTCTTCCGGGCTCGTGCCGGTGCGGACCGGCTGGCCGATGAGCTACGGCGGAGCGCCGTGGCAGAGGTCGACGCAGTGCTGGAGCAGGCGCTGGCCAAGGACGTGTATACGCGCGGCAGCTATGACGTCGGCGGCTATCGGTCCGACGCCGACCTGATGTTCTGGTGGACCGCGCCTAACCCCGACGACCTGCAGGAGGTCTACCAGCGCTTCCGGGCTACGGCGCTGGGCCGGGCCACCGAGCCGGCGTGGTCGGCCATGGGGCTGCACCGCCCGGCCGAGTTCAACCGCAGCCACATCCCGGCCTACGTCCGGCGCGAGGATCCGCGCCACTACGTCTGCGTTTACCCGTTCGTCCGCTCGCTGGAGTGGTACCTGCTCGACCCCGCCGAGCGCCGGGCGATGCTCGCCGAGCACGGCCAACTGGCGCGCGAGTACGAGGACGTGCGGGCCAACACGGTGGCCTGCTTCGGCCTCAACGACTACGAGTGGCTGTTGGCCTTCGAGGCCGACGAGCTGCACCGCATCGTCGACCTGATGCGCCACCTGCGCGGCGCCGCCGCTCGCCGCCACACCCGGGTGGAGGTGCCGTTCTACACCGGCGCCCGCAAGCCGCTGGCCGACATCGTCACGGCGCTGCCGTAGCGTCCTTCGGCTCGAAGTCCAGCGCGACGGAGTTCATGCAGTAGCGCTGGCCGGTCGGGCCAGGGCCGTCGTCGAAGACGTGCCCGAGGTGGCCACCGCAGTGCCGGCAGCGAACCTCGGTACGCCGCATGAACAGGCCGCGGTCCTCGACCAGCTCCACCGCCTGCAGGGACGCCGGCTCGGTGAAGCTCGGCCAGCCGCTGCCGGAGTGGAACTTGGTGTCGGAGGTGAACAGCTCGGTCTGGCAGCCGGCACAGCGGTAGACGCCCGGCTCGTCGAGGTCGTTGTAGGCGCCCGTGAACGCACGCTCGGTGCCCGCCTTGCGCAGGACGGCGTACTGCTCCGGCGACAGGCGCTCGCGCCACTCGTCGTCGGTCTTCGGCATCTCGGTCCGGTCTAGGTCGCTCATCATCCAAGGGGACCACGCCGCCGCACTGCGGCGCGAGCCCGGACATCCTTACGAAGTGGCGACCCTCGCGATCCGGACCCGGCTTGGGCGTGACTCGTCCCCGGGAGGCCACGGCTGAGCCTGCCTGTCCATACCGGCGTGGTTACCTCTCTACCATCGTTTGCAAGTCTCCACCGCCGCCACCGGACCTGGTGAGTCTCCGCAGACGTGACCGAACAGCCCGACACTGCCCGCCGGTACGCCCGCTTCGCCGCCGTCTGCGGGCTGCTGGTGCTGGCCTACGTCGTAGCCGTTCCCGTGGCGTGGGCGGCCCGCGGCTTTGCGGGGGAGAGCGGGCCGCTGTCGCTGCACAGCGGCGAGGCGAGGACCGCACCGGCCGGTGCCACGGTGACCGTCGCCGCGGTGCGGGCTCGGTGCGAGAAGCTCCGGGATCTGTCCCACCCGGAGCGGGTCAAGGTGGTGGCGGCCATCGTGGCCGGCCAGCCCCTCTTCGGCTGCTATGGGCTGAAGTCGGATGGCGACGTGGACGGCGCGGCGGTCCTCGACCGCGACGGCAACCCGACCCACCAGGTTGAGCTCATCAAGCGGTCCGGAGCGTGGCGGTGGATCGGCACGGTCAAGACGGTGACCGAGCTGGTGCTCGGCGGACTCGGCATGATCGCCATCGCAGCACTGTGCTTTGTCTACTATCGCCGCCCCCGCCCCGGACCGGTGGTGGGGGGCGGGTGGTTCCGATCCCGGTGGGTGGACGGCGTGCTCGCTGTCTTGGGGCCGCCGGGCTGGCTGGTCCTCGCCGCCGACAACGGGCGTCCCGGCGCCCGCAAGGTGCGGGTGGTGATGATGTCGGTGATCGGCTTTGTCTTTCTGGTCGCCTTCCTGTTGCTCAACAACGTCAGCAGCTATCCCGACCCGGTCGGCTGGACGGTCGCCGGGCTGATCGCGGCGCAGATCTGCTGCTGCGTCGCGTTCGGCCGACTGCAGCTCGCCCCCGCCGGCTGGGGGACGCCGGTCCGACCGGGCCGGCCGGCCGTCCGCGGTGCCCCGCGGCGCCAGCCGGGGACGGCACGCACCCGCTCGGCACCGGCCGGCGCGCTCCGGACCACATCCACTACGACCTCCACCGGCTCGGCGCGGAGCGCCGGCGGGGCGCCGGCGCTGGCGCCCGCCGACGCCGGTAAGCATCGGCGGTTCACTCTGAACGGCCCTGCCGAGCTGCCCTCCTTTGTCGACGTCGGCGGCATGGACGAGGTGAAGGAGCAGCTGAAGGACACCTTCGGGCTGCTGCTCGCGTTCAGTAACGAGGCGGATGCGTACCGGATCACCTTCAACGGGGTGCTGCTGCACGGGCCCACGGGCACTGGCAAGACGTTCCTGGCACAGGCCACCGCGGGCGAGTTCGGGATGGGTTTCGTCCGGGTGTCGGTCGCCGACCTGATGAGCAAGTTCGTCGGCGAGTCCGCTCAGAACGTGGCGACCGCGTTTGCCTACGCCGCTGCCAACGTGCCGTGTCTGCTGTTCTTCGACGAGTTCGACTCGGTGGCCGCTCGCCGAGACGATGAACCCAACGAGGAGAACCGCCGGGTCGTCAACCAGCTGCTGACCAGCCTCGAGCAGTACCGGTCGCTGCGCGAGCTCGCCGTCATGGCGGCCACCAACTCGCTGGACCGGCTCGACCCCGCCGTCGTACGGCCTGGCCGGTTCGACCGGCACATCCGCGTCGACCTGCCGGATCTCATCGCCCGCCAGGCCATCCTCACCGCGCAGCTGCGGGGGCGGCCAACCGCACCCGAGGCGGACGTCGCCCAGATCGCCCGCCGCACCGAAGGAGTCAACGCGGCGGCGCTCACGGCCGTCGTCGCAGAGGCGGCGATGGCCGCCTTCCGCGAAGCCACCGCCGGCGGTGGCAAGGTGCCGATCACCACAGCGCACCTGTTAGGCGCGCTCGCTGCCCGCGGCGGCAAGGACCGTCCGACCGTCGAGAAGTGGTCGTGGGACCGCCTGGTCCTTGATGACGCCACCAAGGCCGAGCTCCAGCAGGTGCAGCTGCTCCTCGAGGACCCGGAGAAGGCCGCGGCGTACGGCATCGCCCCACCGAGCGGGATCCTGCTGACCGGTCCACCGGGGACCGGCAAGACCACCATCGGTCGGGTGCTGGCCGCGGAGGCGAGCTGCTCCTTCTACCCGATCACGGCCGCCGACCTGACGAGCAAGTGGGTTGGTGAGTCCGAGGCGAACGTAGCCCGGCTGTTCGCTCGCGCTCGCGACAACGCTCCCAGCATCGTCTTCCTCGACGAGATCGACGCGGTGGCTGCGGTCCGCGGCGAGGTGGGCGGCTACGCCGACCGGATGCTCAACCAGCTGCTCGCCGAGATCGACGGGCTCGGCGGCCACGGCCGGGTGATGGTGATCGGGGCGACGAACCGCCCCGACATCCTGGACCCGGCCCTGACCCGAGGCGGCCGGCTGTCCCGGATCATCTCGGTCGGCCTGCCGGATGTCGCCGCGCGCCGGCGGCTGCTCGACCTCTACACCACCAAGATGCCGCTGCACGAGGTGGACCTCGGCGCCGTGGCCGCCCGTACTGACGGCCTGTCCGGCGCCGACCTCGGGGCCCTCTGCCAGCAGGCCGCGGTCGTCGCGATGACCCGTACGACGTCGGAGTCGACTTCGGAGACGCCACGGGTGTCCACGGCGGACTTCGACACCGCTCTCACCACCCTGCTGCAGTCCCGGCAGCGCACCGCGAGCAGCCGCCAGGACCCGTCGATGGCCACCTTCCTCGACGCACTCACCGCAGCGTCGCCGCCTCCACCGACCAGACGGGGCTGACCATGTGCCTGTTCTGCATCGCCGTGTTCGCCGTCCTGGCCGGCGCGGTCACCAGCGCCGTGCTCGACTCGCTCGAGGAGCGCCTGGGCGGCATCGCCGAGAACGACCAGGTCAAGCGGATCAGCGACACCGGCTCGACTGCGGTCTTCGCCCTGGACGTCCCGGTGCCGGACCTGCCAGGGCAGCCCGCCTCCAGTGTTCGAGCGGCACCTGTCGCCGTGACCGTGTTCAAGGCGCAGAAGCGGGTCCGGATCCAGGTGCGGACGCACGAGGTCACCGCCGCACAGGCAGAGGCGATCCAGGACCGCGTGGCGGCCGCCTGTGAGCTCGCGGTGGTCAGCCGCTCGTCGGAGCAGACCCGGCACACGGTCGGGGAAGCGGTTTCCCGCCTGACAGAGGTACCGGACGCGCCGGGAACGGCGTACGTCGGCCCGCAGGCGCAGCGCGAGCAGTAACCCCCGGACGCGCCGGCTGGGCACGCTCCAGAACGCGACGTGACGGGAACGCGGTCATCGCCGGCGGAGCCCGGCTCGCCGACGGCAGTCCCGGCTGGCCAGCGCGAAGAAGACACCGCCGAGGAAGAACCAGGGGTTCCAGAGCAGCAGGCTCGCGTGGGCCTGAGCAGGGCCGACAGCGGTCCTGACGCCGTACCAGCCGGTGAGCAGCAGCGCCTCGATCGCAGCCGCGCGGACCAGCAGAAAGAGGCCCGCAGCCCACCCGAGAAATCTCACGATCCGCCCGAGCCGTCCGGCGAACCGGCAGCGGACGAGCGCGCCTGCCAGCCCGGCTCCGGCGAGGAGGAGGAACGCCGCTCCCCACAGGCCGAAGACGACGAACGACAGCGGTCGCCTGGTCGCCAGCGACGCGCCCGCGGACGAAGCCAACCCGATCTCGCCCCCCAGCGCCCAGTAGACGTGGACCGCGGCGAAGACGAGCGCCCAAGCGGCAGCGAGATGCCCCCACCGCGTCCGGGCGTGCCCGCTAACGTCGAGAGCCCCTTCCTGTGCGCGACCTCGTTCCGGTGCCGGGTACCGTCCGATCATGCCGTCGCCGTACGTCGAGCTCGAGGCCGGGCCGCACGTCGTCAAGGTCACCAACCCCGACAAGGTCTACTTCGCGACCCGCGGCGAGACCAAGCTCGACCTGGTCAACTACTACCTCTCGGTGGCGGACGGCGTGGTCCGCGGGCTGTACGAACGTCCCACCACGCTCAAGCGTCATCCGGGCGGCGCCGAGGACGAGGCGATCTACCAGAAGCGGGTGCCGGAGCACCGGCCGGAGTGGATCCAGACCGCCCGGGTGAACTTCCCCTCCGGCCGGCACGCCTACGAGCTGTGTCCCGTCGACGTCGCGCACGTCGCCTGGGCGGCCAACCTCGGCACGCTGGACTTCCACCCGTGGCCCTCCCGTCGCGCCGACACCGAGCACCCCGACGAGCTGCGGATCGACCTGGACCCGCAGCCCGGCACGGCGCTGGCCCAGGCCAAGCCGGTGGCGGCCGAGGTGCACCGGCTGCTCGACGAGCTCGGCTACGTCGGCTGGCCCAAGACATCGGGCAACCGCGGCATCCACATCTACGTCCGGATCGAGCCACGCTGGACCTTCCGGGAGGTGCGCCGGGCCGCTCTCGCCCTGGCCCGCGAGATCGAGCGGCGGATGCCGGCGCAGGTGACGACGGCCTGGTGGAAGGAGGAGCGCGGCGAGAAGGTCTTCCTGGACTACAACCAGAACGCGCGGGACCGGACGATCGCCTCGGCGTACAGCGTGCGGGCGAAGCCGTGGGCGCCGGTCTCCGCGCCGCTGCGATGGGAGGAGCTGCCCGACGTCGAGTCCGAGGACCTGACCATCGCAACCATGCCGGCCCGGTACGCCGACCTCGGCGACCTGCATGCCGGCATCGACGACACCGCCTACTCGCTGGAGCCGTTGGTGGCGATGGCGGACCGGGACGAACGTGACCGGGGGCTGGGCGACGCGCCGTACCCGCCGCAGTTTCCGAAGATGGAGGGCGAGCCCAAACGGGTGCAGCCCAGCCGGGACCGCGACCGCCCTCGACCCTGACCGGTCGGACGAAACAGACGAAGTCCCCCGAAAGGTGGCTCAAGCGCGTCGCCTCCGGGCCCGAAGACCAAAGGGTCCTTCCCGAACGCGCAAAGGAGCCCGCCCGATGTCCAGACCCCGCTCCGCCGCCTGCAGCTCGCGGGCGGCCTCGCGGCGGTTGGCACCGGCCTTGCCCTCGTCGGCTCCGTCGCCGCTCCCGCCCTAGCCGCGAGCACCGGCAGCACCATCGCCAACGCCTCTGTCCTGTCCACCGTCACGCTGTCCGGACTCACGCCCAGCTTCACCATGTCCGGCGACCCGAACAGCACCGTGACCGCTGCTAGCGCGGTCGCCATGACCGTCACGACGAACAACAGGACCGGCTACACCGTCAGCGTGCAGGCCGCCGCCACCACGATGGCGCCGGTCACCGCCGGCAACACCGACTCCATCCCCATCGCGAACCTCAAGGTCAAGGAGACCGGCTCGGCCGGCGGCTACACCTCGCTCAGTGCCACGACACCGGTGACCGTGCACAGCCAGGCCGGGAAGTCGCTCAGCACGGGTGATCCCGTCTCGAACGACTTCCAGCTTGCGATCCCGTTCGTGAACTCGGACACCTACCGGGTCACGCTCAACTACGTTGCGGCGGCGCAGTAGCCGCTCGGCCGGGTGGTTCACCCGCTACGCCCGCCGGGCAACCGCCCTGGCGGGCGTGGCGCTGTGCAGCCTGGCTGTGCCCTCCGGTGCTGCGACCTCGACGGCACCGCCTTCCCCGTTCTCGCTGACGGTGAGCCCGGCGCGCATGGTCGTGCCGGCCAACGCACCAGCCGTCGTCCGCACCGTTGTCGTCTCCAACACCGGGACCGAGCCGCTGCGCGTCACGGTCACCGATCTTGCGTTCCGGCAGGCGCCGGACGGTGCGGTCTCCTTCACTGATCGCGCCCCGTACTCGGCCGCTTCCTGGGTCACCGCCACGCCGGCAGCCTTCGCGCTCCCCCCAGGCCGGCGACAGCCGGTCCAGCTGCACTTCGCCGTGCCGGCGCACCCTGAGCCCGGTGACCACCACGTGGGCGTCATCTTCCTCGTGCCTGCGGGGACGAGCGCGGCCAACCTCGCGATCAACCGCGGGGTGGCCACCGAGGTGCTCATCGGCGTACCCGGCCCGGTGGAGCGGTCCTCGGCGCTGGGGCGGCTTGGGGCGCCGCGGCTGGCCGACGGTGGGCCGGTCCGGCTGACGCTGCCGGTGCACAACCGCGGCAACGTCCACCGGGACTACCTCTCGCCGGGCCGCCTGGTGGCGGATACCGGCGGCACCCGGGTCCCCTTCCCGGACTTCACCGTGCTGCGGAACTCGACCCGGGTGGTGAGCACCGACTGGAGCCCGCCGCTGGCGTGCGTCTGCCACCTGCGGGTCGTCAGCGACGACGGACGTGGCCACCGGTTGGTGGCGGCCGCGACGGTGGTGGTCTTCCCGTTCCGGCTCGTGTTCGGGCTGGTCGTGCTGGTGGTTGGGCTGGCTCTGCTGTCGCGCGCGCTGCGGCGCCGGAGCCGGCGTACGACGCATGCGCGGGTGGAGGCGGCGCGCGAGGAGGCTTACGAACGGGCCAGTCGGGACCTGGCGCCGACCGCCGCCAGCGGTCCTCAGCTCAGCAGCGAGGACAGGTCGTAGGCGACTGGCCGCTCCAGCTGCGCGTAGGTGCAGGTGTGCGGGTCCCGGTCGGTGCGCCAACGCCGGAACTGCGCGGTGTGCCGGAACCGCGGCCCCTCCATGTGGTCGTACGCCACCTCGACGACCAGCTCTGGCCGTAGCGGCTGCCAGGACATGTCCTTCTTGGCGTTCCAGCGGCTGGGTTCGCCGCCGGGAATGCGGGTCGGGTCGCCGCCGGCCCAGGGATGTCCGCTGAGGTCCTCGAGCCGGTACGCCGCCAGCTCGTCGAGCAGCTCGCGCCGCCGCACCATCGAGAACGACGCCGCGACGCCGACGTGGTGCAGCGCGCCGGCATCGTCGTAGAGCCCGAGCAGCAACGACCCGACCACCGGGCCGCTCTTGTGCCAGCGGAAGCCGGCCACCACGCAGTCCGCCGTACGGGCGTGCTTGATCTTGAGCATCACCCTGGCGTCCTGGGTGTAGGGCAGTCTCGTCGGCTTCGCGACCAGGCCGTCCAGCCCGGCGCCCTCGAACGTCGAGAACCACTCCCGCGCGACGGCGTAGTCGTCGGTGAGCGGCGTCAGGTGCACCGGCGCGCCGGCGGCGGCGAGTGCCGACTCGAGCGCCGTACGCCGTTGCGCGAAGTCGCGGTCGACCAGTGACTCCTCCGAAAGGGCCAGCAGGTCGAAGGCGATGAAGGAGGCGGGCGTCTCCGCGGCGAGCTTGTCGACCCTCGAGGAGGCCGGGTGGATGCGCTGCAGCAGCGCCTCGAAGTCCAGGCCCGAGGGGGTGGCGATCACGATCTCCCCGTCGACGACGCAGCGCTGTGGCAGCTGGGCCCGGACGGCCTGGACGATGTCCGGAAAGTAGCGGGTGAGCGGCCGCTCGTTGCGGCTGCCCAGCTCCACCTCGTCGCCGTCGCGGAAGACGATGCAGCGGAAGCCATCCCACTTGGGCTCGTAGCACAGCCCGCCCGCCACCGTCTCCGGGCGCGGAATCTCGGCGACGGCCTTGGCGAGCATCGGCTTCACCGGCGGCATCACGGGCAGCTGCACGGCAGGATGCTGCCATGCCCGCGTCCGTACCGGTGCCCAGCCGCCGCCGGTGGCGCCGGCCGCGGTTCTGGCTCGTGCTGCTGCTGGCGCTGGTCGTACTCGCCGGCGCGGCCGTCGGCGGAGTCGGCTGGTACTACTCCGGTCAGCTGCTGGACGTCTCGCACGCCCCCGACCCGTACGACCTGAAAGTCGTCGCCGTCGGCGGTGGCAGCGTCACCCTGCCCGACACCCCTGCCACCGCCCGACCGGGGATCTTCGGGCTGGCCTGGCGCGGGGGTTCGGCCGTCATGGGCGAGGTCGTACGCCGGGAGCGCGCGACGGTCACCCGGAGCTCGGTCGGGGCGTCGCCGCCGCCTGGTGCCCCGGCTCGGCTGGTCGTCGCGGTCTGGGACGGCGACCCGCGCGCCGCCCGCGGGCTCGCCTACTCGGCGGTCGAGGTGCCGGACCCACTGGGCCCGATGCCCGCCTGGTACGTCCCCGCGGCCGGCCCGACCTGGGTCGTCATGGTGCACGGCCGCGGCGGCACCCGGGAAGAGGGGCTACGGATCCTGCCGACCCTGCACCGGCTCGGGCTCCCGGTCCTCGACCTGAGCTACCGCAACGACGTCGGAGCACCGCGCAGCCCCGACGGGCTCTACCACCTGGGCGACACCGAGTGGCGCGATGTCGAGGCCGGCATCCGCTTCGCGCTCGACCACGGCGCGAGCAGCGTCGTGCTCTACGGGTGGTCGATGGGCGGCGCGATCGTCGGTGCCTTTCTGCACCGCTCGGCGTACGCCGACCGGGTGGCGCGGCTGGTCCTGGACGCGCCGGTGCTGGACTGGCGGGCCACCTTGGAGCTGCAGGCGGCGAACAGGGGCTTGCCCGCCATCTTGACCACGGTGGCCGAGCAGGTGGTGACCCGGCGGATCGGCATCGACTTCGACGACTTCGACCTGGTTCGCCACCCCGACCGCATCGCGGTGCCGACCCTGCTCTTCCACGGCGGCGCGGACGGCACCGTTCCGGTCGGGCCGGCGCGGGCGCTGGCGCGGGCCCGGCCGTCGGTGGTCACCTTCGTCGAGGTGCCGCAGGCCGACCACACCGAGGGGTGGAACGTCGACCCGCCTGACTACGAGGCGGCCGTCGCTCGTTTCCTGGCCGCCCGGTGAAGCGCGGCTTGCGGCGAGCGTCGCCGTACCTGCTCGCCGCCCTGCTGACGGTCTCCGGCGTCTCGCACTTCGCGGCGACGAGCTCCTACGCCGCCATCGTGCCGCGCCAGCTGCCGGCGCCGCGGACGCTGGTCCACCTCAGCGGCCTGGTCGAGCTCGGCCTGGCCGCCGCGTTGGTCGTGCCGAGAACCCGGCGGGCCGCGGGATGGCTGACCGCGGCGCTGTTCGTCGTGGTGTTCCCGGCCAACGTCGAGATGGCCCTCGACCGCGGTGGGCACTCGGCGGCGTACACCGCCCTGGTTCTCGCCCGACTGCCCCTGCAGGTGCCGCTGATCTGGTGGGCGGTCACGGTCGGTCGCGGTCCGGCCGACGCCGCACCGGCGGTCGACTAGAAGGCGCTGATGCCGTTCGGCGTTCCGAGCCCGCTCGGGCCGTCGTAGCCGACCCGGCCGGTGCACAGGTAGCCGCCGCACGAGCCGTTCTTGCCGCTGGCGACGTCGAAGAGCCCCTGGCGGTGGCGGTACGGGTAGGACCCGTAGGTCACCGCGCCGGCGTTGCCGGCCAGCGCGTAGACGCCCGCGATGATCGGTGCTGCCACCGACGTCCCGCCGAAGACCAGCCAGCCGTTGGCGCCGTAGCTGTGGTAGACCGCCACCCCGGTGGCCGGGTCGGCGACCGCGCTGACATCGGCGACCGTGCGCTTGGCGCAGCCGGTGTCGTGCTGCCAGGCCGGCTTGGCGTTCTCGGTGGAGCAGCCGCTCCCCGCGCCGGTCCAGACCGACTCCGCCCAACCGCGCGCGTTGCCGGCACGGGTGAGGGTGGTGCCGCCGACCGCCGTGACGTATCTGCTCGATGCCGGGTAGCTCAGCCCGAAGCCGTAGTCGCCCGACGCCGCGGTGATCACCCGCCCCGGGTGGTTGTAGTACGAGCCGTAGCTGGCATCGGAGAGGTCCCCGGCGGAGCCGTAGCTGTTGCTGACGACCTGTGCTCCGAGCCGGACAGCGGTGTTGACCGATGCACCGAGGTCGCGCAGCGATGCCGTCCTGGCCTCGACCAGCAGCAGCTTGCAGTTCGGGCAGATCGCCGAGGCCATGTCCAGGTCGAGGGAGATCTCCTGGGCCCAGCCGGTGTCGCCGGGGGGGTAGCTGCCGGCGATGCCGTTCTGGTTGACCTTGCGGAAGCAGCCGTTGCGCGTCGTACAGGGCTTGAGGCCGAACTTAGACCGGTAGACCGCCAGATCTTGCTCGGCCTTCGGGTGGTCGTAGGCGTCGACGATCGCGATCGTCTGACCGGTGCCGCGGGTCGCCGAGGGCAGCTTGTACGCACCCTGCAGGTCCATCGGGCCGTACCCGGACGGGATGCCTGCGGTCCCCAGCGGCCGTACGCCGGTGCGCCGGCTGGCGAGGCAGCCGGCCTCTCCGGGCAGTGGCCGGTCGCAGACGCTCACCACCGCATCGAGGGCCGCCCGGCCTTCGGTCGGCGTCGAAGCTGTCGCCGCGCCGGACAGGGGGGTCAGCAGACCGGCCGCAACGACGGCGACCAGCGATCGACGGTGCAACGGAACGCCTCTCGAGCAGAGTTGCTCCAAACATCGGCTACTCCCGGCGTTCGTGTAGCCGTTCTCGCGAGCCGAACGGGTGGAATATTGCGCCGGTCAGGCGCCGCGGACCCGCTCGGCGCGCCGGCGCACCGGGGAGAACCGCGGCCGCAGCACGGCTGTCGGCAGCCCGGCGCCCGCCGCGATCCCGGCCAGCGCCTCCAGCAGCGCCGAGCCGGCATCGTGGGCCGGCGTCCAGCCCAGCTCGGTGCGCGCGCGCGTCGTGTCGAGCAGCGGTACGCCGAGCGCGAGGTCGAACCACCCGGCGTCGGTCGGCTGCAGATGCAGTCGCCAGCTCGCGTGGACGAAGGAGCGCAGCAGCCCCGCCGGCAGCGGCACCGGGCGGGCCCCCAGCAACCGGCCGAGCGAAGCCGGGTCCAGGACCGGTTCGGCCGCGAGGTTGACCGGTCCACGCAGGTCGGAGGCGATCGCGAGCGCGTAGCCGGCGGCGACGTCGTCGCTGTGCACGCCCTGGAGCCGGAGCCGGTCTAGGTTCGGCACCACCGGCAGCAGCCGGGGCCGCATGAGCGTGGCGGGCACGAAGGGACCGAGGAAGTAGCGGGCCAGCGCGCTGCCGGCGTCGCGGGAGAAGATCAGTGCCTTGCGCATCCGGACCACCCGCAGGCCCGGCCGGTCCTGTTCGAGCCGGTCGAGCATGCGTTCCGCCGCGACCTTGTGCTGGGAGTAGATCGAGCTGGGCACCCCCTCCGTGGGCCAGGACTCGTCGACGTAGCGGTCCTTGGGCCCGGGGGAGTAGGCACCGACCGAAGAGGCGTGCACCAGGGTCGGCACGCCGGCCGCGACCACCGCGTCGATCACCTGACGGGTGCCGTCGACGTTGGTGGCGTACATCACCCGGGGCCGGTGGCTCGGCTGCAACAGCCAGGCGAGGTGGACGACGACGTCGGCGCCGGCGAAGGTGGGCCGCAGCAGCTCAGTGGCGGCAGCGGCGCCCAGCTCACAGGCCACCCACTCGACCGCGTCGGTGCCGGCCGGACCGGCGCCCCCGGCCGGTGGCCGCCTGGCGATGCCGACCACGGCGTCCACCGCCGGGTCGGCGCACAGCCGGCGGAGCAACGGAATGCCGACGTTGCCCGAGGCACCAGTCACCACGACGCGCATAGGACCCGGCCTGCCCTTGGCCGCGATCTGCCAACCGGTGGTGCGGCGACGGCCGGCCTGGGTAGCCCGGCCTCGACTCGAGGAGCCCCCATGACACCCAGCCAGTCCAGCGTCCGCGACCTCCTGAAGGTGCCCAGCGGGCCTGTCACCCTGACCGACTACGACGCCCGGGCGACGCCCGGGGCACCCGGCCGACGCAAGCGCACCAGCAAGGCGCTGGTCGGGGCAGGCCCGCGGCTGGCCGAGCTGCAGGAGCGGCTGTACGCCGAAGGCCATGTCGCGGAAGGGGAGCCGACCCCCCGCCGACTGCTGGTGGTCCTGCAAGGCATGGACACCAGTGGCAAGGACGGGACCATCTCGCACGTCCTCGGCGCGGTGAACCCCCTCGGCTGCTCCATCACGGCGTTCAGAAGCCGACCCCCACCGAGCGCCGCCACCACTTCCTGTGGCGCATCCGCCGGCACCTTCCCTCGCCCGGCATGCTGGGCATCTTCAACCGCTCCCACTACGAGGACGTGCTGGTCGCCCGGGTGCATGAGCTGGCCGGGAAGCCGGAGATCGAGAAGCGGTACGGCGAGATCAACGACTTCGAGCAGGAGCTCGTGTCCGAGGGCGTGACGCTGGTCAAGGTATTTCTCCATCTCTCGCCCGAGGAGCAGCGGGAGCGGCTGCTGGCCCGGCTGGCCGATCCCAGCAAGCACTGGAAGTTCAACGCCGCCGACGTGAGCGAGCGCCGGCTGTGGTCGGAGTACCAGTCGGCGTACGAGATCGTGCTCGAGCGGTGCAACACCGCGGGCACTCCGTGGTTCCTCGTGCCGGCGGACCGCAAGTGGTACCGCAACTGGGCGGTCGGTGCCCTCCTGGTCGAGACCCTGGCGGAGCTGGACCCCCGCTATCCGCAGCCCGATCTCGACGTGGCGGCGCTGACCCGGGCGCTCGAGGCGGGCTAGACAGCACGAGTGGTCAGTAGGCGCGGCGCAGGACCAGCAGCGACCGCGACTCGACCTCCAGGGTCGCCCCCGCCTTGGTGACCTCCTCGTGAGCCACTAGGGGTGCGGCGGTGTCCAGCACCACCTCCCAGCCGTCGGCGTACTCGGGACTCGGCAGCGTGAACGAGACGCCGTCGGCATGGGCGTTGAACAGCAGCAGGAACGAGTCGTCGACAACCGGCTCGCCCCGGGCGTCGTGGTCGGGGATCCCCTGGCCGTTGAGGAAGACCCCGAGCGAGCTGGTGCGGGCCACATTCCAGTCCTGGCCCGACATCTCTTCCCCGCCCGGGGTGAACCAGGCGATGTCGCAGAGGTCGCCGGTACGCCGTACGGGGGCACCCTGGAAGAACCGGCGGCGGCGGAAGACCGGATGTTCCCGGCGCAGCCGGGACACCGCCGCGGTGAACGACTCCAGCGACCAGTGCTCCTTCGCCGCCGTCCAGTCGACCCAGGACACCAGGTTGTCCTGGCAGTAGGCGTTGTTGTTGCCGCCCTGGGTCCGGCCGAGCTCGTCGCCGTGCAGCAGCATCGGCACCCCCTGGGACAGGAACATCGTCGCCAGGAAGTTGCGCTTCTGCTGCTCGCGCAGCGCCAGCACCTCGATGTCGTCGGTCGGCCCCTCCACGCCGCAGTTCCAGGACCGGTTGTGGCTCTCGCCGTCCCGGCTTTCCTCGCCGTTGGCCTCGTTGTGCTTCTCGCCATAGGACACCAGGTCGGTCAGCGTGAAGCCGTCGTGCGCGGTGACGAAGTTGATCGAGGCGAACGGCCGCCGGCCGCGGAACCCGTAGAGGTCCGAGGAACCGGTCAGCCGGCTGGCGAACTCGGCCATCGTCGCCGGTGAGCCGCGCCAGAAGTCGCGGACGGTGTCGCGGTAGCGCCCGTTCCACTCGCTCCACAGCGGCGGGAAGTTGCCGACCTGGTAGCCGCCCTCGCCGACGTCCCACGGCTCCGCGATCAGCTTGACCTGGCTGACCACCGGGTCCTGCTGCACCAGGTCGAAGAAGGCCGAGAGCCGGTCCACGTCGTGCAGCTCCCGCGCCAAGGTCGAGGCGAGGTCGAAGCGGAACCCGTCGACGTGCATCTCGAGCACCCAGTAGCGCAGCGAGTCCATGATCAGCTGCAGGGTGTGCGGCTGGCGGACGTTGAGGGTGTTGCCGGTGCCGGTGTAGTCGGTGTAGCGGCGCTGGTCGCGCTCGTCCAGCCGGTAGTACGACGGGTTGTCGATTCCCCGCAACGAGAGGGTGGGGCCGCGGTGGTCGCCCTCCGCGGTGTGGTTGTAGACGACGTCGAGGATCACCTCGATGCCGGCCCGGTGCAGGTCGCGGACCAGCGCCTTGAACTCCTGCACCTGGGCGCCGGTCTGGCCGCTGGCGGCGTAGGCGTTGTGGGGGGCCAGGAAGCCGATCGTGTTGTAGCCCCAGTAGTTCGAGAGCCCCCGTTGCGCCAGCGCGTGGTCCGGCACGAACTGGTGCACCGGCATCAGCTCGACGGCCGTCACTCCCAGCTTGCGGAAGTGCTCGATCATGACCGGATGAGAGATGCCGGCGTAGGTCCCGCGGAGCTCAGCCGGAATGTCCGGGTGGGTCAGCGTCAGGCCACGGACGTGCGCTTCGTAGATCACGCTCTCGTTGTAGGGCGTCCGGGGGTGGCGGTCGGAGTCCCAGTCGAAGTAGGGGTTGATCACCGCCGCCTTCATCATGTGCGGGCCGCTGTCCTCGTCGTTGCGCGCGTCCTCGTCGTCGAGGCGGTGGCCGAACAGCGACGGGTGCCAGTCGATCGAGCCCTCGACGGCCTTGGCGTATGGGTCGAGCAGCAGCTTGGCCGGGTTGCAGCGCAGCCCGCGGGCGGGGTCAAACGGGCCGTGGACTCGAAACCCGTAGCGCTGGCCGGGAGAGACTCCCGGGACGTAGCCGTGCCAGACCAGGGCATCCATCTCGGGCAGCTCGATCCGGGTCTCCTTGCCGTCCGGGTCGAACAGGGCGACCTCGACGCCCTCGGCGACCGACGAGAACAGCGCGAAGTTGGTGCCGGTGCCGTCGTACGTGGCGCCCAAGGGGTACGCCGTACCCGGCCAAATGGTCATCTCCCCAGGCTAACCGGCGGCCGATTTCGGTCCCGGCTCGTTCACCAGGTCTGCGCCTTACCGCAGCCGAAGAAGCAGCCGGACGGCGGTCGCTATCGGCCCGACGACGAGGACGACAAGGAGCAGCCACGGCCACACCCGCGCGAAGGTGGATGGGTCGGCGCAGGAGTCGACGACGTGCCCGGAGGCATCGGTGAAGCTGCTGCAGGCACGGACACCCACGACCGGTAAGACCAGGCCGGCCAGCAGGCCTCCCGGCACGACCAGAGCGCCCAAGGCCTTGTCGGCTCGTGTCCACGACGGCGAGGACAGCAGCAGCGCGAGTCCGAGGAACCAGCCCACCACGGGGAGCACCACCCCGCCGATCAACAGCAGTCCCACTGCCAGGTAGTCCAGCGTGACCGGGCGACGCCGTACCGGCCCGAGCCGGTCGGTCGCCTCCTCGGCGACATCCGCCGGGGAGCCGAGCCGCTCCAGCACCTGCTCCACCGGCACGTCGGGCTCGTCTGCCCGGGACAGCTCGATGTGGGCGCGGACGTCTGCGAGCAACTCCCGACGGCGTCCCGGCGATACACCGGAGAGTGCGCGCTCGAGGTCGCCCAGATAGCGCCGGACCACCCGCTCATCGGGTGCAGTCCTCATCCCGGGTCTCCCTTCAGCACGGCGTCGACGCTGTCGCGGAAACGCACCCACTCCTGCTCGAACTGATCGACTGCTGTCCTGCCGCTACGGCTGAGTCGGTAGTAGCGCCGAGGTGGCCCCGCGCTGGACTCCTGCCAGGACGTCTCGACGAGGCCGTCGCGACGCAGCCGCGACAGCAGGGGGTACAGGGTTCCCTCGCTCGTGAGCAGGACCTGACCGCGGCCGAGTGTCCGCGCAAGCTCCAGCGCATAGCGCTCGCCGTCCCGCAGGGCTGCCAGGACACAGAGCTCGACCGCGCCGCGGCGCAACCCGGTAATCAATCGGGTGTCACCAGGTTGCATGCGACGCATGGTAGCGGCCAAGGGGCGCCGCGGGAAGCAACTCCCCGGGCACCAGCGTTGCCCCACGCATGATTCCCGTACGCCGCCTCAACCACGCAGTCCTCTTCGTCAGCGACGTCGACCGTGCCGTCGACTTCTACGAGAAGGCCTTCGGCTTCACGGTCGCAGCTCGGGAGATGGGCGGCCGGGCCGCCTTCCTGCGAGCCGCCGACAGCGGCAACCATCACGATCTCGGCCTGTTCGAGGCAGCCGGCGCGCCGCACCCGCCGACCGGCAGTGTCACCGGGCTCTACCACCTGGCCTGGGAGGTTCCGACGGTGGCGGACCTGGCGGCCGCGCGCGAGACCCTGCAGCTGCTCGGCGCCCACACCGGCGAGTCCGATCACGGCGCCACCTTGTCGGAGTCCGGCGCGGACCCCGACGGCAACGAGTTCGAGGTGATGTGGCAGCTGCCGAGGGAGCAGTGGGGCGAGCACGACAAGGCGGCGCCGGTACGACGGCTTGACATGACGGCCGCGCTGGCTCGCCACGCCAACGGCTGAACCCGCCTACCGTGTGCTGGTGAGCTCGCCGCCAGCTACCACTGAGGACACCCGAGCGGTGGCGGCCCCACGCGTGCCGCCGTTTCGGAGCCTGGCCGGGCAGTGGCTGCTGATCCGACGTACGGCGGTCGAGTTCTGGAACGACCGGGTCCTCGGGCTCTCCGCCGAGGCGGCCTTCTGGCAGCTGCTCTCGCTGCCACCGGTGTTGCTGGCAGTGATGGGCACGATCGGCTATTTCGGTCCGCAGCTCGGCGCCGACAACCTGGCCGAGGTCGAGGCCAGCATCCTGCGCGCCGCCGAGTCCCTGGTCTCGCCGAAGGCCATCGACGAGCTGGTACGGCCGGGCCTGCACAACCTGTTGACCAACGGTCGAGCCGACATCATCTCCATCGGCTTCCTGCTGGCGTTGTGGACCGGCTCGACCGCGATGGCGACCTTCGTCAACACGATCACCATCGCCTACGACCTGCGCGACGCCAGGTCGGCGGTGAAGAGCCGGCTGCTCGCGTTGGTCCTCTTCCTCGGCCAGGCGGCCCTGGGCGTCGTCCTGCTGCCGGCCCTGATCCTCGGTCCCGGCATCCTCGAGCGGCTGGCGCCGGCATCCGCGCACCAGACGCTGCATCTGATCGTCGTGTCGGCGTACTGGCCGGTGGTGGTCCTCGGCTCGCTCGCGGCCCTGTCCACGCTCTACCACCTGGCCGTGCCGGCGCGGACCCGGTGGACCCGCGGCCTTCCCGGGGCCACGTTCGCACTCGCGCTGTGGCTGCTGGGCAGCTTCGGCCTGCGCCTCTACCTGACCTTCGTGATCCGGGCCCAGTCTGCCTACGGATCGCTGGCCGCCCCGATCGCCGTGCTGCTGTTCTTCTACATCACCGCGCTCGCCGTGCTCGCCGGCGCCGAGCTGAACGCCGAGATCGACAAGCTGTGGCCCTCGCCGGCCACCGCACGGCTGCGCAGCCGGCTGCGGCAGAGCCGAAATCGCGGTGCGCGGGTGGCGGCGAGCGGTTACCGTCGTGAGAACGCCGCACCGGAGGAGGTGAGGACCCCATGACCGTGTCGAGCCCGATCTTGCCGTCCGCACTTCCGCGCGGCGCTTACTGACCGTCCTACGGCCGGGCGCCCGTTCCTCGAAGGGTGCCCTCCCTTGTCCAGTTCTGCTCCTGACCTTCGCCCGCTCGGCTACGACGCCGGCTGGGCGGAGAGCTTCACCCCACATGTGGCGGCCGGGCGCACTCCCGGCCGAGTGGCACGGGTGGACCGTGCCTCCTACGACGTCCTCCTGAGCTCGGTCGCTGCGCCCACCCGGGCGACCCTCGACGCCGGGCTCCTGGTCACCGGAAGCCGGGACCCACTGGCGGCTCCCACCGTCGGCGACTGGGTCGGCGTGCGGCGCTGGCCGGATGGCCGGGTCACCGTGGAGACGGTGCTGCCACGGCGGACGGCGTTCGTCCGGGGCACCGCCGGCGCGGACAGCGGGGGACAGGTGCTCGCGGCCAACCTCGACACCGTCTTCGTCGTCGCGGCGCTGAGCACCGTTCCCAACCTGAACCGGCTGGAGCGGCTGCTCATCCTCGCCTGGCAGAGCGGCGCGAGCCCGGTGGTCCTACTCACCAAGGCCGATCTAGCGTCGGATGCGGAGGTCCTGCGCGAGGAGGTGGCCGAGATCGCGCCCGGCGCCGACGTCCTTCCGGTGAGTGCGGTCACGGGCGCCGGCCTGGAGGCCGTGAGCCGTCACTGCACCGATCGGACCGTCGCGATCATCGGACCGTCCGGCACCGGCAAGTCGACCCTGGCCAACCGGCTGCTCGGCGAGGAGCGGTTGGCCACGACCGGGATCCGCGACGACGGCAAGGGCCGGCACACCACCACGCATCGGGAGCTGCTGCCGCTCCCCGGCGGTGGGGTTCTGATCGACACCCCTGGTCTGCGCGGGGTGCAGCTGTGGGCGGTGGACGGCGGGCTCGAGTCGGCGTTCCCCGAGGTGGAGGCCCTGGCGGCGGGCTGCCGGTTCCTCGACTGCGGTCATGGCAGCGAGCCCGGCTGTGCGGTGCAGGGGGCGGTGGCCGACGGGACGCTGCCCCTGCGCCGGCTGGAGCACTACCGCAAGCTGGAGCGGGAGGCGGCGTGGGCCGCCAGCCGGACCGACGCGCGGGCAAGGGCGGAGCGGCGCCGGCAGTGGAAGGCCCTGGCCCGGGCCAACCGGGCGCGTGCCGGCCGGAACTGAGCCGGTCGTCGGGGGCTGGTTTAGGCTCTGGTGGGGCGGTCGGCCGGGCGCCCAGCGCAGCGGAACAGGTCGGTCTGGTGAGACGAATTCCCTTGCTCCTCGTCATGTTGGTGTTGAGCCTGCTGCTCGGTGCCGATGCCAGCGCTGCCAAGCCCGTGGCCGCGGCGAAGCTGGTGGCTCCAAACGGCGGCGTTCCCTACGGCGCCACCGGTGACGTCCCGGTGCCCGCCGACTACAACGGCGACGGCAGGGCCGATCTGGCCGTGTTCCGGCCCTCGACCGGCGTCTGGTACGTCCTCGGCGTCCGGGTCACGGTCTACGGGACCACCGGTGACATCCCGGTGCCCGCCGACTACAACGGCGACGGCAGGGCCGATCTCGCCGTGTTCCGGCCCTCGACCGGCGCCTGGTACGTCCTCGGCGTCCGGGTCACGGTCTACGGCACCACCGGTGACATCCCGGTGCCCGCCGACTACAACGGCGACGGCAGGGCCGATCTCGCCGTGTTCCGGCCCTCGACCGGCGCCTGGTACGTCCTCGGCGTCCGGGTCACGGTCTACGGCACCACCGGTGACATCCCGGTGCCCGCCGACTACAACGGCGACGGCAGGGCCGATCTGGCCGTGTTCCGGCCCTCGACCGGCGCCTGGTACGTCCTCGGCGTCCGGGTCGTGCGCTACGGCATTCGCGGCGACGTGCCGGTAGCCCGCGACTACACCGGAGATCGCTCGGCTGATGTCGCGGTCTTCCGACCCTCGAACGGGACGTGGTACGTGCTGCCGGGACCACCCGCCCCCGCGCCCTGTCTGGGGGCGGCCAGGCCGGCTCGCTGGGCGCATGTCGTCGTGGTGGTGATGGAGAACCGCGACTACGGCCAGATCATCGGGCAGCCGGCCGCGCCCTACATCAACTCGCTGGCGGCTCGATGCGGCCTGGCGACCAACTATCAGGCAGTGACGCACCCGAGCCTTCCGAACTACCTGACGATGACCGGCGGTTCCACCTTCGGGGTGACCGACGACAAGCCCCCGGCCGCGCACCCGATCAGCGCAGCCAGCATCTTCTCCCAGGTGGGTGCCACCGGTTGGCGGGCTCTGCAGGAGTCGATGCCTGGCCCCTGTGCCCTCACCAACTACGGAAGCTACGCCGTCCGGCACAATCCGGCCGCCTACTACACCTCGATCCGCTCCGCCTGCCAGACGCGGGACATCCGCTACGACCTGGCTGCGGCCCCGGACGTGTCCGCCGCCTACACCTTCGTCACGCCGAACCTGATCCATGACATGCACGACGGCACGGTGGCCGACGGCGACGCCTGGCTATCGGCCTTCGTCCCCAAGGTGCTCGCGAGCCCGCAGTACCAGGCCGGGAACACCCTGTTGGTCATCACCTGGGACGAGGGCACCATTGCCAGCAACCAGGTGGCCGCGCTGATGGTGGCTCCCTCCATCCGGCCCGGCACCCGGTCCGACACGTCCTACACCCACTACAGCCTGCTGCGGACCAGCGAGGAGCTCCTGGGGCTGCCGCTGCTGGGTCAGGCCGGCGGTGCCACCTCGATGCGGCCCGGTTTCGGCTTGTAAGTGAAACCGGCCTCAGGCAGGCGGGCCACCGCCCAAGCCCTGCAAGGCGCGTCTGTTTGTGGAGACTAATCGTCGCTATAGCGCACAGTGGTTACCACAAACCCCCCGGCACTCGAGAGCTGCCCCCGAAAGTCGCCGTGCCGGGCCAGCGGTTGGCGGGGGAACGGCCCTCACCTCGTCGAGATGGTGCTCCCGGGGGATGATGCCGCGCATGCTCGACCACCTCTCGATCCAGTGTGCCGACGTCGCGGCCAGCGCCGCCTTCTACGACGCCGTGCTGGCACCGCTCGGGGGCAGCCGCGTCCGAGACTTCGGCCGGGTCATCGGGTTCGGCGTACCACCGAAGCCGGACTTGTGGATCGGTGCGCGCACGACCGGCGAGGGCTTCCGGGAGTCGCACATCGCCTTCATCGCCCCGGATCGTGACGCCGTGCACGCCTTCTTCGAAGCGGCCAAGGCTGCCGGCGCGGAGGTCCTGCACGAGCCGAGGCTGCGGCCGGAGTACCACCCCAGCTACTACGGGGTCTTCGTGCGGGACCCCGACGGCAACAACGTCGAGGCGGTCTGCCACCGACGGGTGGCCCGACGGTGGTCGGCCTCGATCTGGCGTACGACGTTGCGTCCCGGGATTCCGGTCACCCCGCCGCCGCCGTGGGTGGCCGACCCGGCCTGGTAGAGCCCGCGGATCGGCGTACGAAGATCGGCGTAGCCGGCAGCTGGCCGGTTGTGGAAGATCTGGCTCGCGCTGAGCTCGCCGTGGAAGATGTTGCCGCCGACCAGCCCGTACTCGTGCTCCATCTGGTAGGGGCCGATCACCTGCCGGTGCAGGATCGAGTCGGTGAAGCCCGGCGCGACCGCCTCCATCCGATCGACGACGCGATCGGCGTGCGCCTCGAGGTCGTCGACGTGGGGATCGGCTGACCATTCGTGCGGCACCCACTGGGTGAACATCGAGACCACGTGCCGGCCGGGCGGCGCGAGGGTCGGGTCGAAGACCGACGGGATGCAGACATCGGCGAACGGCCTCGCCGACGGCCGGCCGGCGACCGCCTGCTGAAAGCCCGTCTCCAGCTCGTCCAGCGACTCGGCCAGCACGATCGTGCCGCCGTGCACCTCGGCGTCGAAGCCCGCTTTGGCGGCGAACTCCGGCAGCCGGTCCACCGCGAGGTTGACCTTCACGGTGCCGCTGCGGGTCTTCCAGCGCTCGATGTCGGTGACGAAATCGGCTGGCAGCTCATGGCGGTCCAGCAGCCGCAAGAAGGCGACCTGCGGATGCACCGTGGTCACGACGACCGGTGCGCGCAGCTGCTCACCGCTGGTCAGCGCCACCCCGGCGACCGTCCCCCGCTCGGTGCAGATCCGCTCGACCGGTGCCGAGGTCCGGATCTCGGCTCCGAAGGAGCGGGCGGCCGCGGCGATCGCCGAGGTGACGCCCCCCATCCCGCCCTTCGGGAAGCCCCACGCGCCCACCGTGCCGTCGCCGAGGTCGCCGATGTGGTGGTGAGCCATCACGTACGCCGTACCGGGGGAGCGCGGGCCGGCCCAGGTCCCGATGACGCCGCTGACGGCCAGCGCCCCGCGCAGCTGCGGCGAGGCGAAGTAGTCCTCGAGCAGGTCCGCCATGCTCGCGGTGAACAGCCGGGTGGCGTCGGCGACCTGGCGCGGACCCAGGCCGCGCAGCCGCCAGGCCAGCTGGGCCGCGTCGAGCAGGTCGCCCGGCCGCTTGGAACCGAGCCGCGGCGGGATCTCGGCCAGCAGCGGGCCCAGCATCTGCGCGAGCCCGCCGATCCAGGCGTCCCAGCGCACCATCCCGTCGACGTCGGCGGCCGAGAACTTCCCGATCTGCTCGCGCCGCCGGAGCGGGTCCTTGGGCAGAGAGAGGTACCGGCCGTCGCCGTACGGCGCGAAGTAGGGGCCCTGCGGATATACGGAGTACCCGTGCCGGCGCAGCCCGAGCTCGCTCACGAGGCTGGGCGGCAGCAGGCTGACGACGTACGACAGTGACGTGATCTTGTAGTCGGGTCCGAACGGCTGCTCGGTCACCGCCGCTCCGCCGACCATCCCGCGTGCCTCGACTACGACGGTGTTCCGGCCGCTGCGGGCGAGGTAGGCGGCAGCGACCAGCCCGTTGTGCCCCCCGCCGATGACGATCGCGTCGTAGGAGTTCACCATGGCGCGCAGCGTAGGACGTTGTGCACCTCTGCTACGAGGCGAGCTGCCGGCACCGCATACGCTGCGCTAACACCGGCCTCGAGCACATCGTGGTCGGCGTCGTCGAGTTGCCCTGACCGGCAGGAAGAAACGGAGTGCAGATGTCGCTCACCAGCAAGCTGGCCGCCTTCGCCCGCAGCCCGAAGGGGCAGCAGCTGGCGGACCAGGCGAAGTCGGCCGCCGCCAAGCCGGAGAACCGCCGCAAGATCGAGGAGCTGCGGGCGAAGCTGTCCAAGAAGCGCTGATCACGCGACTCAGCGCCGGCCAGCGTCGTCGAGGCTGGCGTAGAGCGAGACGCAGTCGTCATACGCCGGCAGCAGTCCCCGGGCGGCCGCCTCGGCGAGCGTGGGCGCCGCCCGGTCCCGCGGCGAGAGGATGAGATCGAGGTCGGCCGGCCACTCCAGACCCAGCGCGGAGTCCAGTGGGTCGACCCCCTTCTCCCGCTCCGGGTCGTACGCCGAGGAGCACAGGTAGCTCAGCACGCTGCCGCCCGCCAGCGCGACGGCGGCGTGCCCGAGCCCTTCGGCGAGGTAGACCGCCCGGCAGTCGACATCGTCGAGGCGGACGACGTCGTGCCGGCCGAACGTCGGTGACCCGACCCGTACGTCGACCACGATGTCCAGGACGGCGCCTGCCGGGCAGTAGACGTACTTCGCCTGGCCCGGGGGCACCAGCGCGAAGTGGACACCGCGGACGGTCCCCCGACGCGAGACGCTGTGGTTGGTCTGGGCCAGGTCGATGGGGTGCCCGACCACGCCTGCGACCACGGCTGCGACGTAGGGGTTGGCAAAGGCTCCACGGTGGTCCCGGTGGACCTCGGGCGTGAACTCCCAGGCCCCGACGATCGTCAGCTCGCGCACCTTCACGTCGAGCAAGTTACCGGGCCGTGTCCCCGCCGGTGGTCGGGGACGACCGGCAGGTCGTGTGTGGGCGATACAGGATTTGAACCTGTGACTTCCTCCGTGTCAGGGAGGCGCTCTCCCGCTGAGCTAATCGCCCTCGAGGCGGAGGCGGGAATCGAACCCGCGTACAGGGCTTTGCAGGCCCTTGCCTAAGCCACTCGGCCACTCCGCCACCGGAGGCCGAGGCGGCCTCGCTCGTACCGTCCCCAGCTGCCGGCGCATCCGAGCGGACGACGGGATTCGAACCCGCGACCCTCACCTTGGCAAGGTGATGCTCTACCAGCTGAGCTACGTCCGCACCTGCCGGGAAGCCGCCCCGGACGAGCCCGAACTCTACCCGACAGGGCTGACCCGCGGCCATGCCGAACGCCGCCGGACTCAACGCTCAGGTGCTTCACCCCCACGCGCCCGCTCCGCCAGGAAGCGCTCGAGCTCGGCACCGAGCTCGTCCGCGGTCGGCAGCTTGGCCGCGCCGTCGGCCAGCAGGTTGTCCCGCCCCCGGTCGGCGACGAAGGCGTCGTACTGGCTCTCCAGCGCCGCAACGACCGAGGCGACCTCGCTGGACTGTTCCACCTGCGCGTCGATCTCGCTGCGCACCCGCTCCGCGGCCGCCCGCAGGTCCTCGGTGGGCAGTTGCAGCCCGGAGACCCGCGCGGTCGCCTCCAGCAGCGCCTCGGCGGCCGCCGGGTACTCCATCTGCGCCACATAGTGCGGAACGTGTACGGCAAAGCCCACGGCGTCGTGACCGGCCTGGCCCAGCCGGTACTCCAGCAGGTGACCGGCGCTCGCCGGCACCTGGACGGCGTTGATCCACGGCTCGTAGTCAGTGACCAGCTCGCTCCTGGTGGCGTGCGCGGTGATGCCGCTCGGCCTGGTGTGCGGGACCGCCATCGGGATGGCGTTGACGCCCACGGTCAGGCGGACGCCCAGCCGGCGCACCAACGAGCGAACCGCGACGGTGAAGCGCTCCCACTGCACGTCTGGCTCGGGGCCGTCGAGCAGCAGGAACGGTGTTCCCGCGCGGTCGTGCAGCACGTGAAGGGCGAGAACCGGGTCCGCGTAGCTCTCCCAGTGGTCCTGGAGGAACAGCATCGGCGGCCGCCGGGCCCGGTAGTCGAAGAGCTGGTCCACGTCGAAGGTCACGAGCGGCTCGTGGCCCAGGGTGCCCATCAGGGTGTTGCGGGCCAGCTCCCGCCCCGCTCCGGCGTCGATGAACCCGGTCATCGCGTGCACCAACACCGGCTGGTCCAGGTCGGGCAGCGGACCACCCAGCTCGTAGAGCCCTTCCGGGTCGAGCACAAGACCTCCCAGGTCTGAACCGACGTACACGACGCTGCGATCGACAACCGCGCCCGCTGCCGGATCCATCCGACGGTAGCCGCACCGGCGAAGGCGACGGCCCAGTAGGTTGCTGCCCTGTGCGTACGGTGGTGATCAGCGGCGAGGCCCTTACCGTCGCAGACGTAGTCGATGTGGCGCGCGGCCAGGCGCGTGCCAGCTTGGCGCCCGACGTCGCGGCGCGGATGGCCCCCAGCCGTCAGGTCGTCGCCGCCGCGGTCGAGCGGTCCGACGTCGTCTACGGCGTCACGACCGGTTTCGGCGCCCTCGCCGACGTCTCGGTGGCCCGCGGCGACCTCGAGCAGATGCAACGCGCGCTGGTGCTCTCCCACGCCGCCGGGGTCGGTGAGCCGCTTGCCGACGACGTGGTACGTGCGCTGTTGCTGCTGCGGGCGCGCACGCTGACCGCCGGGTTCTCCGGCGTACGGGTGGCCCTCCCGGCGCGGCTGCTCGAGCTTCTCGACCAGGGCCTGCTTCCGGTCGTTCCGTGCAAGGGCTCGGTGGGTGCCTCCGGCGACCTGGCGCAGCTGGCCCACCTCGCCCTCCCGCTGATCGGCGCGGGCCGGCTGCGGGCCGAGGGCAGCTCGGAGCTGGCCGGGCGCCCGGCCGCCGAGCTGCTCGAGGAGTACGGCCTCGAGCCCCTGGTGCTCGCGCCCAAGGAGGGGCTGGCGCTGCTCAACGGAACGGAACCGATGCAGGCGCTGCTCGCCTTCTCGGTTGCCGACGCCGAGCTGCTGGTAAAGACGGCCGACATCGCCTGTGCCCTCTCGGTCGAGGCACTGCTGGGCACCGACCGGCCGTACGACGAGCGGGTGCAGGCGCTGCGGCCGCATCCGGGCCAGCTCGCCAGCGCCGGCAACCTCCGGACACTGCTGCGCGGCTCCCCGCTGTTGGCCAGCCATCGACATAGCACCCACGCCGTCCAGGACGCCTACTCGCTGCGCTGCGCGCCGCAGGTCCACGGCGCCGTCCGCGACGTGCTGGCGCACTGTCGGCGGGTGCTGGAGGTCGAGCTCGGCTCCGTCGTGGACAACCCTGTGATCGTCAGCACCCCCGACGGCACCGGCTTCGACGTCATGAGCACCGGCAACTTCCACGGCGAGCCGCTGGCCTTCGCCGCCGACATGCTCGCGATGGCCCTCGCCGAGCTCGCCTCGATCAGTGAGCGACGGGTGGACCGGATGCTCGACCCCGCGTTCTCCCGCGGTCTGCCGCCGTTCCTGGCGCCGTACGCCGGCACGAACTCCGGCTACATGCTCGCCCAGTACACCGCCGCCGCGGTGGTGAGCGAGAACAAGGTCCTCGCCCACCCGGCCAGCGTCGACACGATCCCCACCAGCGGAAACCAGGAGGACCACGTCTCGATGGGGTGGGGCGCTGTCCGCAAGCTGCGCGAGGTGGTCGCCAACGTCCGGACGACGCTGGCGGTCGAGCTGGTGTGCGCCGCACAGGGCGTCGACCTGCGTTCCCAGGTGGCCGGGCCGGGTCCCGCCACCCAGGCGGTGCACGCTCGGCTGCGGCAGGTCGTCGCGAGGATGGACGTCGACCGCGAAGTCGCCCCGCAGCTGGCGGTGGCCGACGCGGTGCTGCCCGAGCTGGTCGCCGCCGCCGAGGGAGTTACCGGACCGCTGGCATGACACGCTGAAATCGACGAGGCGCAGGGCCCTCGAGAGGAGGACGCCACCATGCAGGGAGCCCGCGTCGTTCGCGCGCCCCGTGGACCACAGTGCAGCGCCCGGTCGTGGGGCGCCGAGGGTGCGCTGCGGATGCTGCACAACAACCTCGACCCGGAGGTCGCCGAGCGACCGGACGACCTGGTGGTCTACGGCGGGTCCGGCAAGGCGGCCCGCGACTGGCGCTGCTTCGACGCGATCACAGAGACGTTGCGGACCATGGCACCGGACGACACGCTGCTGGTCCAGTCCGGTAAGCCGGTCGGCGTCGTACGCACCACCGAGGCCGCCCCGCGGGTGCTGATCGCCAACGCGATGGTCGTGCCCAAGTGGGCGACGCCGGAGTACTTCCGCGAGCTCGAGGGCCTCGGCCTGACGATGTACGGCCAGATGACCGCCGGCTCGTGGATCTATATCGGCACCCAGGGCATCCTGCAGGGCACCTTCGCCACCTTCGCCGAGGTGGCCACCCAGCACTTCGGCGGCTCGCTGGCGGGGAGGATCGTGCTCACCGCCGGGCTCGGCGGCATGGGCGGCGCCCAGCCGCTCGCGATCGCGGGCAACGGCGGCGTCGCGCTCTGCGTCGAGGTGGACCCGGCCCGGGCGCAACGGCGGCGCGACTCCGGCTACCTGGACGAGATCGCCGACTCCCTCGACGACGGCGTCGCCCGGGCCGAGGCCGCGCGCAAGGAGCGGCGGGCGGTGTCCATCGCGGTGGTCGGCAACGCCGCCGAGGTCCTACCGGAACTCCTACGGCGGGGCTTCGGGCCCGACGTGGTGACCGACCAGACCAGTGCCCACGACGCGCTGCACGGCTACGTGCCGGGCGGCATCACGCTGGCCGAGGCCGACGAGCTGCGCCGCTCGAAGCCCGGTGAGTACGTCGAGCGCGCGACCGCGGCGATGGCGACCCACTGCCAGGCGATGCTCGACTTCGCCCGGTCCGGCGCGGTGGTCTTCGACTACGGCAACGGGCTGCGCGGTCAGGCCCGCGACGCCGGGGTCGCCGAGGCCTTCGACTACCCCGGCTTCGTGGTCGCCTACGTCCGGCCGCTGTTCGCGCGGGGGGCCGGACCGTTCCGGTGGGCCTGCCTGTCGGGGGACGCCGAAGACCTCGCGGCCACCGACGAGGCGGTGCTCCAGGCGTTCCCGGACGACGAGCCGCTGCACCGATGGATCCGTTTCGCCCAGAACCGGGTGGCCGGCCAGGGGCTGCCGTCGCGGATCTGCTGGCTCGGGTACGGCGAGCGCCACGTCGCCGGCACCGCCTTCGACGACCTGGTGGCCAAGGGCGTGCTGCGCGCTCCGGTGGTGATCGGCCGGGACCACCTCGACGCCGGCTCGGTGGCTTCGCCGGAGCGCGAGACCGAGGCGATGCGCGACGGGTCCGACGCGATCGCCGACTGGCCGGTCCTCAACGCCTTGCTCAACACCGCCTCGGGGGCGTCCTGGGTCTCGGTGCACCACGGTGGCGGAGTCGGTATCGGCAAGTCGATCCATGCCGGTGTCGTCGTCGTCGCGGAGGGCAGCAGGGACAGCCGTGAGCGGGTCGAGCGGGTGCTGACCAACGACCCCGCGAGCGGGGTGATCCGGCACGCCGACGCCGGCTACGAGATCGCCCTCGACACCGCCAGGGACATCGGGGTGCGGATGCCGCTCGAGCCAGGCACCAGAGCGCCTTCCTGGCAGGCGTGAGCGCACCCGGCGGCGACCTGCTGGTACGCCGGATCGGGCGGCTGCTGACGATGGCGGGCCCGCCGGTGGAGTCCGCGGCCGTCGTCGTACGCAACGGGCGGGTGGCCTGGACCGGCCGGGAGCGCGACCTGCCGGCCGACGTCGGCGAGCTGCCGTCGCTCGACGCAGCAGGCGCCGCGGTGGTTCCGGGCTTCGTGGATCCGCACACCCACCTCGTGTGGGCGGGAAGCCGGCGCGAGGAGTTCCAGGCCCGGCTGGCCGGCGAGCGCTACGACGGTGGCGGCATCGGGGTAACGGTCGCCGCTACCCGGGCGGCGTCCGACCAGGAGCTGGTTCGCCGCACCGTCGGGCGCGCCCGCGCCGCGCTGGCCAACGGTACGACGACCATGGAGATCAAGACCGGCTACGGGCTGGCTGCAGAGGAGGAGCTGCGGCTGCTCGACGTCATTGCCGCGGTCGGCGAGCAGGTACCGGTCCGGATCGAGCCGACCTACCTCGGAGCGCACGCCGTACCGGCCGACGTGGAGCGGGCCGACTACGTGGCCGAGGTCATCGAGACGCTGCCGGCGGCTCGCCGTCGGGGTGCCCGCTGGTGTGACGTCTTCTGCGACCGCGGCGCCTTCACCGTCGAGGAGGCGCGGCGCATCCTGGGCGCCGCCCGGGCCGCCGGGCTCGGGCTCCGGCTGCACGCCGACCAGCTGGCGCAGATCGGCGCGACGCCACTGGCGGCCGCGACCGGCTGTGCCAGCGCCGACCACCTGGACCGCGTCGGCCCAGCCGGCGCGCGGGCGCTGGCGGCGGCCGGCACGGTCGGCGTACTGGTCCCCACCGCGACGCTGTCCACCCGGTCGGGCGACTGGGGGCAGGCCGCGATCCTGGCGGAGGCGGGTGTGACGATCGCCCTGGCCACCGACTGCAACCCGGGCACGTCGTGGTGCGAGTCGATGCCCTACGTGCTGTCGCTGGCCTGCCTAGGCCTCGGAATGCGGGTCGAGGCGGCGGTGCGAGCCGCCACCCGGGGCGGAGCGGCGGCGCTACGCCGGGAGGATGTCGGGCATCTCGGCGTGGGTGCCTACGGCGATCTCGCCGTTCTCGAGGCTACCCACGAGGCCGACCTGGTGGCGCACCTGGGAGCGCCGGCCGTCCGCCGGACCGTCGCGGGCGGCGTACCGGTCGAAACGCCGGCCGCCTAGCGTTCGGCGTCGCCGGAGAGGAGCGCGGCCAGCTCGCCGTCGAGGTCGATGTGCTCGCTCTCGCAACCGGTGGGGACGGCTGCATAGGTGTTGGTGAGGAACTCGACCAACCGGTCGAGCGGCACCTCGAACAGCGCCCGACCCGACGGGGAGGACAGCGACAGGCACACCACCGGGCGACCGCTGGTCCGCGACGGCCAGACCGACACGTCGCCCTCGCCGGCCGGCGTGGAGACGCCGTCGGTGAGCAGCTGTCGAGCGAATGTCCACGAGACGTCGGCGACGCCCCGGGTGCGGAAGGTGACGTGTACCGCGTAGGGGTCCCCCGCGTCGTAGCAGAGCCCGGCGGCAACGGGGACGCTCGCCGTGCCCGGCACCACGAGGCGTAGCTCGAGCTCGGTGGCGACGGGGGCGGGGCGAGTGCTCATGGAACAGCCTTTCCATGTCGCCCGGAGCGGGCTCTCGAGGGGTGGCTAGCTGCCGCTGGTGGTCAAGTTCACCGTCGGCGGTACGAGGTCCTGCTGCGGCCGGGTACTTTTCTTGGCAGGCGATGTCTGCACGCCGCGGCCATCCGGTCGGGGGGCGGCATCGAACATGAGGACGTGGGGACCCCTGCGTTGACTATGATCCGGGGCGCCAGCGCCGGTTACGGCGGATACGAGGACGCGTCTCTCGTTGCCCTGGTCATGCAGCAGGACGGCGCCGCCCTCGAGGTGATCTACGACCGGTACGCCCGGGCCTGCTACTCGCTGTCCCGGCGGATCGTCAATGACAACACGCTGGCCCATGACGTCGTCCAAGAGGTCTTCCTCGCGCTGTGGAGGGGGGCTGGCCGCTACGACGCCACCCGCGGCGGGTTCTCGACCTGGCTGCTCTCCCTCACCCACCACAAGGCGGTCGACCTCGTACGACGCGAGGAGAATCTCCGCAAGCGGCGTACCACCATGGACGTCCTTGATCTGCGAGAGTCCGATGCACCAGGAGTGCACGAGGAGGCCTGGTCCTCGCTCCGCCAGGAGCGGGTTCGGGTCGCCTTGCGCTCGCTGCCCGATCCCCAACGGGAGGCCTTGTCCCTTGCCTACTTCGGCGGCTACACCCAACGGGAGATAGCTGGCCTGACCGCTACGCCGCTCGGCACCGTGAAGACGCGGATGCTGGCCGGCATGCGCCGCATGCGCGACCAGCTGGCTGGGCTCAACGACGGCCATGACGCCGTCGACCCGGAACGGGGAGAGGCGCGATGAGCAGGCAACAGGCCGACACCGGGCACGATTCCTGGACGGAGCTCGCCGTCGGGCATGCGATGGACGCGCTGGAGCCCGAGGACGACCAGTCGTTCCGCGTCCACCTGCCCGGTTGCGGCGTCTGCGCCGGCGTAGTCGCCGACACGCGGGTGGTGATGGGCCATCTGGCCTACGCCGTCGAACCCGTTGAGCCGCCGCCGTCCCTGCGGACCGACATTCGAGCCGCTATCGCGTCCACCGAGCGGCGTCCCGCTGAGCCGGTGCCCATCTCGAGCTCCCGCCGCCGTCGAAGCGTTCCTAGGTTCGCCTCCCGTCCCTGGATGGCGGTCGCCGCCGGCCTCGCCGTGCTGATGGCGCTGTCGGTCTGGAACGTGGTGCTGCAGGCGGGCAACCGGTCGCAGGAGCGCCGACTCGCCCAGGCCTCGCTGATCACCAACTGCCTGCGCGAGGTGGGCTGCCGGACGGTTGAGCTGCGCACTCCCAACAGCGACCAACCCAAGGCCACCGCCCTCGTACGAGCTCGTGACATCCAGCTGATCGCTACCGAGCTGCCGCGTAACGACACCGACGCCGAGATCTATGTCCTGTGGCAGCGGGGAAGCGACAACCGGCTGGTGCCGCTGAACAGCTTCGACATCACCCGACCGGGCGCAACGGTGATCCGCGCCCGCCTCTCCGCCGACCTGAACAAGTTCGGCGCTCTGGCAGTGAGCCGCGAGCCAGGTCGGCGTACGCCGGTGGCGCCGAGTGAGACCGTGGCGATCGGCACGGTCAGCGCCTGAGTCGCTCCCGGCGAGAGCCGGCGAGGCGGTGGCCGAGCGGTACAGTGGCCGCCGCCGGTCGACCGGCCCGGGCGTATGGCTCAGCGGTTAGAGCGCTGCCTTCACACGGCAGAGGTCCCTGGTTCGAATCCAGGTACGCCCACTGACATGACCTCAGGTCAGGTGAAGGCCTGGGGCTCAGCAGCTGCCAACGCCACTGACCCGGTCACCTGACTCCCGAGTCGACTGCGGTCGGCGTAGCAGTCGCGAGCAGACGGCAGAGGCGAGCATCCAAGCGGCCGCATACGCAAATCCGACCGTCGCCGAGAAGACGGTCCACAGCACGCCGACGACCACCGACGAGGCCAGGTCGCCCAAGGACTGGACAAGTCCGAGGACGCCGAAGCCGTTGCCGCGGAGTCGATCGGGCAGCATCTGTGCCACCAGAGTGGACTCCGCGGTCTCCGCGAAGCCGATGCCGACGCCGGCGAGCACGAAGGCGAGCAACAGCATCGACCAGGCGTGCTGCTCCACTGCGAGCAGCCCGTAGCCGAGCACGTATGTCGATGCGGCGGTGGTGAAGACCGCGCGCGGCCCAAGTCGGTCGACCAGGTGACCACCACCGAGCGCGGCCAAGGTGGCGGCCGCATTGTGGGCGGCGTAGAGCAGGATCGCGATCGAGGCGGCGGCCGCGAGGCTTCGTCCATCGGTGTGTAACAGGCCGGTTGCCCGCAGGATGAGCAACGTGGTGGCGATATTGCCGAACTCGAACAGTGCCGCCGGGGCCAGCGCCCTCACCAGGCCGGCTCGACGGAGCTCGCCCAGGTTGAGGGACAGCGTTCGACGTCCCGTACTGCTCGTGACCGTACGCCGAGCCTCCCGGGCGGCCACCGTGATGGCGAGCGCAGCGAGCAGGCCCGGAACGACGGCGAACCAGATCGCCTGGCGGATGCCGACCAGGGTCACCAAGACCGAAGCCAGCAACGGGCCGACGATGGCGCCGGCGTTGTCGCCGGCTCGTTCGAGCCCGAACGCTCGCCCGTAGGCCTCCGGCCGGACCAGCGACGTCAACATGGTGTCCCGCGCCGGGGACCGGATACCGCGTGAGGCCCATGCCAGCGCCCGCAGGACGGCGACCTGCCACACCGCGACGGCGAGGCCGATCGCGCCAGTGGCGAGCGCCGTCCCGAGGTAGCCGCCGGTGGCCAGGCGCGCGCGCCGCTCGGGGTCGTTGGACAGCGGTCCGCCAGCCAGCTTGCTCAGTCCGACGAGCGCGTCTGACGTGCCCTCGATGGCGCCGAGCGCGCCCGGGCCAGCGTGCAGCGTGGCGGTCAGGAAGCTCGGTAGCACCGAGGTCGCGATCTCGTGTCCGGCGTCGGAGCAGAAGCTCGCGGTGCCGATGCTCAGCACCCCGCGCGACAACCAGCCCGGCTTCTCGGCGTCCGCCCGCGCCGGCCCCCCGGTTATCGCCACAGCAGCGCCAGCCCAAAGCCTGCCGCTGCAGCTGCCAGCCCCGCGGCCAGGCTGCCGAGGAGATTGCCGAGCGCCGCCAGCAGCGCGCCCCCCTCGGCGAGCGCGATCGATTCGTAGGCGTAGGTCGACCAGGTCGTGAACCCGGAACAGAAGCCCGCGGAGAGCACGACTGTGGGTCCGGTGGGCAGCCCCTGATGGACCGCAAGTCCGGTGACCAGTCCCAGCAGCAGGGACCCGACCACGTTCACGGTCAGCGTGCCGAACGGGAATACCAGGTCATGCTGGTGCTGGATCACGCGGTCGGCGACATACCGGGCGACGGCTCCCAGCCCGGCAACCACGCCGACGACAATGGCGAGGATCACAGCGTCGCTCGGGCGTTCTTGCCCGGACGGCCCACATACCGGACGACGTCGACGTCGTCGAGGATCACCAGCCCTTCGGTGATGAGCTCGTCGAGCTGCGGCAGGAACTCGTCGATCCGTTCCTCGGCGTCCACGATGATGATCGCCAGTGGCAGGTCGTCGGAGAGGCTCAGCAGTCGCGAGGTGTGGATGTGGCTGGAGGCGCCGTAACCCTCGATGCCGCGCAACACGCTGGCGCCGGCCAGTCCGGCCCGGTGCGCCCGCCGCACGATCTCGCTGTACAGCGGCTTGTGGTGCCAGAGGTCCGTCTCGCCGATAAAGATCGTCAGCCGGCGGGCTGGTCCCTGTAGTCGCATTATCGCCTCCGTGGGCTGCGATTGTCGGTATGACGGTGTCGGGTGGCGCCGATCGCGCGGCCCATCAGCAACCCGAACGAGGCGGCGCCCAATGCCGCGAGCAGGCTTCCGCTCAGGTAGATGGCCGCCGTCCGAGCGTGCCCGTGGACCACCAGTTGGTCGGCCGCTGCAACAACCGAGGAGAACGTGGTGAACGCGCCGAGGAACCCCGTGCCCAGCAGCGGGCGGACGTAGCGGTGGGGAGCCCACACCTCGGCCAAGATGACCAGGAGTAGCGCCAGCGCGAACGCCCCCGCGGTGTTGACCACGAAGATCGCCCACGGGAAGGCGCGGGTGGACGCCGGCCAGGCCTGGGTGACGCCGTAGCGAGCCAGCCCGCCGCCGAGGCCACCGACGAAGATCGTCAGCAGGACGCGCGGTTCCAGTCGTGGCCACCGCAGTGGGCGGCTCCGCTGGAAGGGGCCCGCACTGCCCCCCAGGCGATGCCTGGCGTCCTCGGCGGCATTGACCTCCGGGTCTAGCGGTAGCTCATCATCGGTGACCCCGAGGTCAGCGCGAGCGTGCTCAGTCACGGCTACGCGCATCCCCCGGCGTGGTGTACCGGGTCAACTGCTCGGCGAGAGTGGCCGCGGCAGCCCGACGCTGTTGTAGCTCTCGCCGCGAGACGGCCGCCGCCTCGCCGCGCTGATGCTGCAGCGCGGTGGCGTGACCTACGGCCTCGGCGATCCGGCCGGCACCCGTCTCGAAGCGCCGGTCCAGGTCGCGCAACAGCAGCCGGCGGGTCTCTGCTAGTCGGTCTTGGAAGTCGGCGCGCGCCCTCCCGACCTGCTGGTCCAGAAGCACCTCGGTGCGTTCGGCGACATGACCGGCCGCTCGGCGCCGACCGAGCGCACCCGGCAAATGGGTACGGACCGCGGCGGCAACGGCCTCTGCCTGCCCCGGTTCGGCGGCGAACGCGTAAGTGAAGCGGGTGGACCCGACCAGCCGGACGACTGGTGGCAGGTCGACGAGCTCGAGGTCGAACAGGGTCGCCGCGGTGCGCCGTACGAGGGCGATGTGCTGGTCCAGCCGCCGTGCGAGCCGCTCGTCCAGCGCTCGCACGGCCGCGTCGAGCTCGGCGGACCGGCGCTTCCGCCAACCATCGACCAGGTGCCGGATGCGGTCCGCCGCGGAGTCCAGCGCCTTGCGTTCCACCTCGTCGAGCCGACCCTGCAGGCCCCCCATGTGATCGATGACCGCTCGCCGCAAGGGTGGCGTGGCGGTCGCCGTCAGTGTCGCCGCCTGTTGGTTTGTTTCCGCGAGCAACCGGTCCAACTCGCCGACGACCAGTGCCGCCGACTCCCGCCGACCCTGCTCGACCTGCTCGAGCCGGTCGGTGAGCGCGGCGAGCCGCTGGTCGAGATCGTCAGCAGAAAGGGCCAGGCCGGCAAGAGTGGCTGCGGCCTCCTCGGCGACACCGCTGGCGACCCGTGCGGCCCGGCCAGCGATGGAGCGGACCAGGTCGACGTCCTGCCGCTCGGCGAGGTAGCTCGTGAACGCCGCCTCGAAAGCGGCGAGCCCGGTCGCCTCCACCGCCGTTTCGTCACCCCGCTGGCGAGCGGCAAGGGCCTGCCGGGCCGAAATTGGCCAGACGGCCACCTCGTGTCCCAGCTCCGCGGCGAGGACGCGCTCGGTGAAGCGACGCGCCTGCGTTACCTCAGCTACCGCGAGGTAGTCGACCTTGTTCAGAACGCAGAACAGCGCGACGGCGCCGGCGTGCAGCTGGCGGAGGAACGCCCGCTCGTTCGCCGAGATCGGCGGGTCCGCGGACACTACGAAGATTGCGGCGTCCATCCGGCCCAACTCGCTGATCGCCGCCTCGGTGTTGTGCTCGTGAACGCTGCCGGTGCCGGGAGTGTCGACGAGTTCGAGGCCCTTGGCGAGCAGCGGCGCCGGCAGCCGGACGGTGACTGTGGCGACGCCGCGGCGGTTGTTCGGATTGCCCTCCTCAGTGACCAGCTCGTCCAGCGCGTCCAACCCGCGCTCCTCCAGCCGGCCGTTGAGGTAGCCGACGTGCGCACCATCTGCGTCGCCGTACCCGACCGTCGTCGCGATCGCGGTGAGTGGAACCACGCCGGCTGGCAGCACCACCCGGCCGAGCAGCGCATTCACGAGCGTCGACTTGCCCCGCTTGGCCTCCCCGGCGACCAGGACGCGGAACACGCCGTGATCGAGGCGGCGCCGAAGCTCCGCGACGTCGTCCCGATCCAGCCCCGCGGCCAGATCGGCCAGCGTCGCCAGGTCTGCCGAGAGTACGGAGGGCACGGGGCGGTCTGTGGTCACTCGGGCGGACGGGCGCCGGCGTGGAGACGGACCGAGCCCGCTCGGGAACGCAGTCCCGCGTCCAGCTCACCGGCCAGCTCCGCCACCTCGGGGTCGACCTCGGGACGGAAGAACTGCTGCGCGATGAGGGTCGGGACGAAGGCACTGAGGATCACCACGGTGACCAGCTGGCTGTACTGGGCCTGGGTGATGAGGTGGTTCGTCAGCCCGTACAGGGCGGAGATGGAACCGAACGTCAGACCCGTGGCCATCAGCAAGGTCGTGTAGGTCCGATCACGGGCGGCCAACCCGAACGCGGCCGCCGTCGGCCACACGGACACGACCTTGGTGACCATCTTCACGCCGAAGAGCAGCGCGATGATTCCCAGCCCGCTGATCAGAGCGTGCACCGAGATCAGCAGGCCGGCGCGCAGGAAGAAGAAGGGCGTGAGCAAGGCAAAGGCGATGGTCCGCAGCCGGTCGACGATGACCCGGTCCCGGAGGAACACCCCGGCGACGACCAGACCGATCAGGTAGGCCGGAAGCACGGCCTCGCTTTTCGCCGAGCTGGCCAGCCCACCGAGCGCGAACAGCACGAAGAACAGGAACTTGATCTCCGGTTCGCTGACCCGGCCGCCGACCGTGCGCAGCACCAGCCGTGTCAGCGCCGGCATGAACCACATCACAGCCGCGGTGACACCGACGAAGACGGCGAGCAGCCAGTCGAAGTGCGCGAAGAAGCCGCCGAGGGCGAGCACGGTGCCGAGGTCGGTGACGAAGCATGCCGCGAGGATCAGCTTGCCGAGGTCGGTCCGGTTCAGCCCGGTCTCGATCATGACGGCGTAGATCACCGCGACGGAGGTGGTGCTCAGCGCGATGCCGGCGATCTCCGACGCGTGCAGGTCCCAGCCGAGGATGAGCCGAGCGAACAGGCCGGCGCCGACGAACGGCACGGCGAAGCTGACAGCCCCGATCCCGAGGCTGGCCCGCCAGTGCCGCCTCAGGCTGACGGGATCGATCTCCGCGCCGGCCAGGAAGGTCAGTACGGCGGAGCCGAGGGTGGCGAGAAACGTCGTGAACTCGGTCTGCTGCACGAGATGGGCGTTGCCCGGAATGTTGCCGACCACGGCGCCGACCACGATCTCGACGAGTGCGACCGAGATGCCGACCCGGATGCTGACGAGGCTGGCGAGCAGGGCCATGCCCATCCATGCCGCCGCAACCCAGTAGGCGTTCATTCCGGGAGCTCCTCTACCGGTCGCGGCGGAATCCGCCTTCGAGGGGTAGAGGCCATCGGCCAGGGGCTGGCGGTTCTAGGAGCAGGCCTCACTGCACCGTCGACGACGGTAACACGAGTGGGACGCTGCGCTTCCGCTGAACGGGCTGCGGTCACGACGGCACAGCCCCGTGAGGTCCGCCGGCCGGATCGAGTTCGGCCTCAACGGCCCGCGCCGTCGGCGATGTCGGTGAAGGCAGCCAGCGCTTCCGCGTCGCCGTGCGGCTCGAGCACGTACTCCCTGGCCCAGGCGGCCGCCTGCGGGTGTCGCCCGCTCCTGATCCGATCGGCGGCAGCCTCCGTGCCGTACGCCGTACGCCGAAGTTCCACCCCCGGTCCGAGCACGGCCCAGTAGGCGCCCGGCGGGCCGTACGCCATGCCGACGCTGCCGGGGTTGACGACGCGACGGCCGTTCACGAGCCGGTCGAAGGGCATGTGCGTGTGCCCGCAGACGACGAGCTGCTCCTGAACCCCCACGAGTGCCGCCTCCCACCGCTGTGGTGAGCCGTCGACCAGCACGAACTCGTCGTCGCGTCGCGTCGCGGCGTGGCGTGGCAGAACAGAGCCGGCCCGAGCCCATCGAGGTCGAGCCGCACGGTCATGGGGAGACCGTCGAGCAGGTCCCGGTGCCGTCCGTCGATGATGGCGGCGCAGGCGGCGGCGGTCTCCCGGTTGGGACCGGCGCCTGCTTCTCCGTCGTACGCCGCCACGACCTCGCGTTCGCAGTTGCCGTGCACCCACACGGCGCGCTCGCCCAGCCCGGCGAGTCGGTCCAGCGTCTCGGCCGGCAGCGGCCCGAGCGCGATGTCGCCGAGCAGCACGACGCGGTCGACCCTGGCCGCAGCCACTTCCGTCAGGACGGCATCGAGAGCAGGGAGGTTGCCGTGGATGTCCGCGAGGACGGCTACCCGCACCGCACTCCCTTGCCTGGTGGGTCACGATGCAGGCCGGCGTTCCGGCGTTCCGGCGCCCGCGGTCGCGGCGAGCGGCCCCAGCGTGCCACTGTCGCCGACGCCCGGCCGGTACGCCGGGCGCCGCCCTCCGTCACGCCAGCCCAGCGCTCCATCGCCGCCGCCGGCTACGGCCGGCTGAGGTGGCCCGACTGGCCCCTCCCCGGGGAACCACCTCTTGTCCGGTGCCGATCGGACTCCGCTCGAGCATCGTCGCCCGCACGGGGTAGGCCATCGGGGTGGGCGACATCGCGGTCGGCACCGCGTCCTGGACCGACAAGACGCTGCTGGCTTCCGGCTGGTATCCGAAGGGCGTCGACTCCGCCGCGGAGCGGCTGGCCTACTACGCCGAGCAGTTCCGCCTGGTCGAGGTCGACTCGACGTACTACACGCCGCCGAACGAGCGCAACAGCGAGCTGTGGGTCGCCCGTACGCCGCCCGGCTTCACGTTCAACGTCAAGGCGTTCTCGCTGATGACCCAGCATCCGACCCGGCCCACCGCCCTGTACAAGGACCTACGGCCGGAGGGCGCCAAGAAGAGCGTCTATCCCAAGGACCTCGACACGGCCACGGTCGACGCGGTCTGGGAGCGGTTCCTTGCCGCCCTCGAACCACTGCAAGCCGCGGGCAAGCTCGGCGCGATCCTGTTTCAGTTTCCGCAGTGGTTTCCCATTGGCAAGCGCAACAAGCACTACCTGCTCGAGTGCAAGCGACGCTGTGAGCCCATGCGGATCTGCGTCGAGTTCCGGAATCGGACCTGGCTCAGCGAGGAGAACCGTGACGAGACGCTCGACTTTCTGACGTCGTACGCCGTCCCCTACGTGTGCGTCGACATGCCTCAGGGTTTCGTCAGCTCGGTGCCGCCGGTGCTGCAGGCGACCGCCGACCTCGCCGTGGTGCGCTTCCACGGTCACAACGACGACGGGTGGGAGAGCGGGGACATCTACCGGCGGTTCGGCTATCTCTACTCCGAGGCCGAGCTGGCGGAGTGGGCCCCCAAGATCTCATCGCTGGCCGAGTCGGCAGACACCACGCACGTCCTGCTCAACAACTGCTATCGCAACTACGCCCAGGTCAATGCTAGGCAGCTGGCCGACCTGCTGGGAGCCGACTCGGCGGCCTCCCGCTGACGGGCCGGGTCCAGCCCGCTTGATGCTCCGTTCGGGTGGATTATTGGCCTGGGGCGAGAACTGCAGTCCGATTCGAACACATACTCCGAATATCCGTCGTCACCAGCTGGTGGCTCGGACGTTTCCCCCTCCACCCTCGCTCCGCCGTCGAAGGATGCTGCACTCGATGTTCTGGCGCCCGAGTCCCGCCGCCCTGCCCGCCGCCGGCCGGCTGGCGGTCGTCGCTGCGCTCGGACTGGCCGTCGTGGCGAGTCCGACCGCCGCGAACGCCGATGTGACCAGCAACAGGCCGGCTCGCACTTGGGGCGTCAACGGGCAGGTGTCGGTGTTGCTGCCGGTCGGCGACCGGATCTACCTCGGCGGCAGCTTCACCTCGCTGGTCGACCCGTCCGGGGTCTCCTACCCGGCGAAGAACCTCGCGGTCATCACCGCCTCTACCGGCGCCGGCGACCTAAGCTTCTCGGCGGGCACGGACACCGGTGTCGGCACGAAGGTCACGGCGCTCGCGACCGACGGGGAGCGACTGTTCGTCGGCGGTCTCTTCAAGTCGATCAATGGCAGCCCGCGGACGAACCTGGCCGCCGTCGACCTCTCCACCGGTGCCCTGATCCCGGGCTGGACGGCATCGGCCAACGCCAGCGTCGACGCACTCACCGTGGCCGACGGGAGCCTGTACGCCGGGGGGCTGTTCTCCAACATCCGCAACGGCGGCACGACGCTGTCCCAGCCCTATCTGGCCAAGCTCGACGCAGTCTCCGGAGCCATCGACACGACCTGGTCGCCGACGCCGAACGATCGTGTCCGGACGCTCACCCGGGCCGCCGACGGCAGCGGTCGCCTCTTCCTCGGGGGCGAGTTCACCACGGTGTCCGGCCGGACGACCCACCAGCTGGCCGCAGTCGGCCTCGCCGCCCCCGGTCCGGTCGACGCCGGCTTTCTCTCCGGCGCCAGCAACAACGGCACCTACCAGCCGATCTACGACCTCACCGCGGACGCGGGGCAGGTCTACGCGGCGGTGGCGGGGCCGGGCGGGGCGTGCACCGCCTTCGCCACGGCAACCGGCGCGACGGTCTGGTCGAAGCACTCCAACGGCAACATGCAGTCCGTACGGCGCATCGGCACCACCCTCTACTGCGGCGGCCACTACGGGGGTACGGCGTCCTTCGCCGGTCTCGACCGCCAGAAGCTGGCGTCAGTCAGCACCGCGGACGGCTCCGTAACCTCCTTCGCCCCACAGATCAACAGCCCGCTGGGTGTCTGGTCGCTGGCGGCGGACGCAACCCACGTCTATGTCGGTGGTGACTTCACGAGCGTCACGGGGGTCCCGCAGCTCCACTACGCCGAGTTCCTCGATCCCGCCGCGCAGGGTCCACCCGGCGCCCCCACGCTGCACGCCCAGCCCGGCAATGCGGTGGTCCACCTGTCCTGGACGGCGCCCTCGACGGACAACGGCGCCCCGGTCACTAAGTACAAGGTCTACCGGAGCACGACCAGCGGCTCATACGGCACCGCCGTGCTGGCCTCGACGGGCAGCGCCACGCGCACCTACGACGACACGGCTGTGAGCAACGCGACCACCTACTACTACCGGGTGGTGGCGCTGAACGCCTTCGGCGCCGGCGCCGCCGGTGGCGAAGCGGCGGCCACGCCCGACGCCAGCATCACGCCGGTGCCGCCCACCGCCCCGGTGGGACTCACCGCCGCCAACCCCGCCGGCTACGTCTCGCTGACCTGGAACCCGCCCGTAGACAACGGTGGCGCCCCGGTGACCAGCTACGACGTCTACCGTGGTGCGGCTCCCGGCACCCAGGCGCTGCACGCGACGACCGGCTCCACGTCCTACCGGGACATGGCCATCGTCGCCGGGACCACGTACTACTACACGGTGACGGCGGTGAGCTCCGTCGGGCTGGAAGGACCGCCCTCCAACGAGGACTTCACCACCGCGCAGCCCGGGCTGCCAGGGGCGCCGACGCTGTCCGGCTCCGCCGGCCCGCATGTCTCGCACCTGTCGTGGTCGGTCCCGCCCGACGGCGGTACGCCGATCACCAGGTACGTCGTGCTGCGCGACAACCTCCGGCTGGTGAACCTCGGTCCGTCGGTGACCAGCTACGACGACACCAAGGCTGTCGCCGGGACGACCTACGTCTACCAGGTCAAGGCGCAGAACGCCGAGGGCAGCGGCCAGCTCTCCAACAAGGTCACCCTCACGCCCAGCTGAGGCGGGCCGCGGACGGGACGGGGCCGGTTGCGGTCGGCGCTGGCGACCGATCGCCATGCTCGCTGGGGCGAAATGGAGGCAGGCCAGCCGCGGTCGCGTCGGTAGCATCGACGGCTCAAGCCCCCGCACGCTGCAAGGAGCCATCCATGAGCGTCGCCCCCAGTGCCGTCGACCGCGAGCGCGTCGTCGTGGGGGCAGGCACCACGGCGGGCGTGGCGCTGCAGGTCGCCGGTGTCGCCGACGCCGCTGTGGTGCGCGCCGCCGACGGGGTGCTGCACGACTTGGACTGGTCTCCGGCGGTCGAGACCGCCGTCGTACCGGTGCCCCTGGCCAGCGCCGACGGCCGCGCGGTCCTGCGGCACTCCACCGCGCACGTGATGGCGCAGGCGGTCACCGACCTGTTCCCCCGGGCAAAGTGGGCGATCGGCCCGCCGGTCGAGAACGGCTTCTACTACGACTTCGACGTCGAGCGGCCGTTCACCCCTGAGGACCTCGAGCGCATCGAGGCCCGGATGCACGAGATCGTCGCGGCCGACCAGAGCTTCGTACGCCGCTCGGTCGAGCCGGCGGAGGCGGCCGCGCTCTTCGCCGACCAGCCCTACAAGCTGGAGATCCTCGAGCGGGCGAGCGCCGGCACCGTGGCCGGCGAGGAGACGATCGACGCCGCGGGTCCGGACATCACCGTCTACGACAACGCGACCGACGGGGTGGTGGCCTGGAGCGACCTCTGCCGCGGCCCCCACGTGCCCTCGACCGTGAACATCCCGGCGTTCAAGCTGATGCGCACTGCGGCGGCGTACTGGCGCGGCGACGAGCGCAACCCGATGCTGCAGCGGATCTACGGCACCGCCTGGGAGTCCGAGGCGGCGCTGAAGGAGCACCTGCGGCTGCTGGAGGAGGCCGAGGCCCGCGACCACCGCCGCCTCGGCGCCGAGCTCGACCTCTTCAGCTTTCCGCCGGAGCTCGGGGCCGGGCTGGCCATCTGGCACCCGAAGGGCGGGGCGGTCCGCCGGGCGATGGAGGACTACTCCCGCTCGATGCACGAGCGCGCCGGCTACGACTTCGTCAACAGTCCGCACATCACCAAGGCGAACCTTTTCGAGACCTCGGGCCATCTGGAGTGGTACGCCGACGCGATGTACCCCCCGATGGAGATGGAGGGGGCGTCGTACTACCCGAAGCCGATGAACTGCCCGTTCCACATCCTGGTCTACCGGTCTCGAGGGCGGTCATACCGGGACCTGCCGATGCGGCTGTTCGAGTTCGGGACCGTCTACCGGTTCGAGCGCTCTGGCGTGGTGCACGGGCTCACCCGCTCGCGCGGCTTCACCCAGGACGACGCCCACATCTTCTGTACGCCTGAGCAGCTCCCCGGCGAGCTGACCTCTCTGCTCGCCTTCGTGCTGCGGCTGCTGCGCGACTTCGGGCTGACCGAGTTCGAGGCCGAGCTCTCGACCCGGCCGGAGAAGTTCGTCGGCGAGCCGGCCAGCTGGGACGAGGCTGAGGTGGCGCTGCGGGTGGCGCTCGACGCGAGCGCCGTGCCCTACGTCGTCGCGGAGGGGGAGGGCGCCTTCTACGCGCCCAAGATCGACCTGCACATCCGCGACGCCATCGGGCGGCGCTGGCAGCTCTCCACCCTGCAGGTCGACCTGCAGCTTCCGGCGCGCTTCGACCTGGAGTACCAGTCGGCCGACAACTCCCGGCCGCGGCCGTACATGATCCATCGGGCGCTGTTCGGCTCGATCGAGCGCTTCTTCGGCATCCTGCTCGAGCACTACGCCGGGGCGTTGCCGCCGTGGCTGGCGCCGGTGCAGGTGACCTGCATCCCGATCGCCTCGCGGCACGGCGACTACCTCCGCGGACTGGCCGACCGGCTGCGGGCGGCCGGCGTACGGGTGGAGGTCGACGACTCTGACGAGCGGATGCAGAAGAAGATCGTGAAGGCCCAGCACGACAAGGTGCCGTTCATGCTGATCGCGGGGGACCGGGACGTCGAGGCGGGGGCCGTCTCCTTCCGCTACCGCTCGGGCGAGGAGCGGCGCGGCGTACCCGTGGACGAGGCCCTGGCCGAGATCCAGACGGCAATCGGAGAACGGCGCCCGGCCTGATGGCGGGGCATGACGCCTTCGAGCGGCTGTGGACGCCGCACCGGATGGCCTACATCAAGGGCGAGGGCAAGCCGGACGAGGATGCGGCCTGTCCGCTGTGCGCGATGCCAGCCAGGTCCGATGACGACGGTCTGGTCGTGGCCCGCGGCGGGTGCGTGTACGCCGTGCTCAACCTCTACCCGTACAACCCGGGTCACCTGATGGTCGTGCCCTACCGGCACGTGGCCGACCTCACCGAGCTCTCCGAGGAGGAGACGGCCGAGCTCTCGGCGTACGCCACCAAGGCGGTGCGGACGCTGCGCGAGGTGAGCCACCCGCAGGGGTTCAACGTGGGCATCAACCTGGGCGCCGTGGCCGGTGCGGGCATCGCCGAGCACCTGCACCAGCACGTCGTGCCGCGCTGGGGGGGCGACACGAACTTCATGCCGGTGGTCGGCCGGACGCGGGTGCTCCCGCAGCTGCTGGCCGACACCCGCGACCTGCTCGCGGCCGCCTGGCCGGCCTAGCCGTGCGTGCCGGTCGCCGACTGTGGAACCGGAGTCATCGCCGCCTATGCATCCGTTTCCACAATCCCGCCTCGGCCGCTGAAGCCGTCCACAACCTGCTCCCGGCGCCGGCCTGACCTGGCGCCGCAGCCACAGGCTGTGCCACATGGCGGCATCGCGGCGAGCCGTCCTGGACCGTCAGCGCGGGCTCATCACAGCAGCGCAGGCACGGGCCGGTGGGCTCAGCAGGCAGCAGGTTGACTGGCGGGTCGCGTCCCGCCGGTGGCAGCGGGTGCACCCCCGGGTCTACGCCGCCCACAGCGGTGAGTTGACGACCGAGCAGCGGGAGCTCGCTGCCCTGCTGTACGCCGGAGCAGGGGCGGTGCTCAGCCACCACACGGCGGCTCGCCGGGACGGCCTCCGCAGTCAGGAGACCGTGGTCGTGCATGTGACGGTGCCTGCCGAGCGGCGGGTGCGGTCGCTTCCCGGTGTGCGGGTGCATCGCAGCCGCGTGCTTGGGCCGGTCGACGTGCACCCGACCCGGGAACCGCCCAGGACCAGGTTGGCGCGGTCCGTCGTCGACATGGCGATCGCGAGTCGCGGACGGGACGACGTACGCGCGGTGTTGGCTGCCGGGGTGCAGCAGCGGCTGGTGCTGCCGACCGACCTGCGCGTGGCGGTGCTGCGGGCTGGGCCGTGCCGCCATCGGGCGCTGATCTTGACGACGCTGGCCGACATCTCCGGCGGTTCGCATTCGCTGCCCGAGCTGCAGATGCTCGCGCTGCTCCGTCGCGCTCGCCTCGGGGAGCCGGACCGGCGGCAGCAGCGGCTGCGCGCCGGCCGGTACTACCTGGACATGTGGTGGGAGGCACCCCGGTTGGCCGTGGAGGTCGACGGCGGGCTGCACCGGATGGCGGGGGCGTGGTGGGACGATCTCGACCGGATGAACGAAATCGGTCTCGATGACCGCCTGGTGCTCCGCTTCCCGAGCCACGCCATCCGTGAGCGGCCCGCTCGGGTAGCCGACCAGGTACGCCGGGGGCTCGCGCGCCGGCCGGCCCGAGTAAGCCAGATCGTGGAAACGGATCCGTAGCTGGCGATGACTCCGGTTCCACAATGCGGGGGCGGTGGGCTGGCCGGTGCGCTCGCAGCCGGCCGCGACGGTCAGCCGGAGCTCGCGTCCTGCACCTTGCTGGCGATGTGGGGAGGCATCGGTTCGTGCCGCAGGTAGCGCCGGCCGAAGGTGCCGGTTCCGTGCGAGATCGAGCGCAGGTCGATGGCGTAGCGGACGACTTCGGTCTCCGGTACCTCCGCCTTGACCAGCGTGCGGCCGGCGCCGACCGGCTCGGTGCCTGAGACCCGGCCGCGCCGGCCGGACAGGTCGCTCATCACCGCGCCGACGTACTCGTCGGCCACCAGCACCGACACCTCGAGCAGCGGCTCGAGCAGCTGCACCGTAGCGGTCTTGGCCGCTTCCTTCAGGGCCAGCCCGCCGGCGATCTGGAAGGCCATGTCGGAGGAGTCGACGCTGTGCGCCTTGCCGTCGAAGAGCGTCACCCGCAGGTCGACCATCGGGTAGCCGGCCGCGACACCACGCTCCATCTGGGCGCGCACACCCTTCTCGACGGACGGGATGAACTGGCGAGGCACGGCGCCGCCCACCACCTTGTCGATGAACTCGAACCCGCCGCCGGAGCCGAGCGGCTCGATCTCGACGTCGCAGATGGCGTACTGGCCGTGCCCGCCGGACTGCTTGACGTGACGGCCCTTGCTGGTGACCTTGTCGGCGAAGGTCTCCCGCAGCGGCACCCGCAGGTCCACGCTCTCGACCTCCACGCCGTACTTCGACTTCAGGCGGTCGAGCAGGACGTCGGCGTGGGCCTCGCCCATACACCACAGCACCAGCTGGCCGGTCTCCTGGTTGTTCTCGAGTCGCAGCGTCGGGTCCTCGGCAACCAACCGGGACAGGCCCTGACCCAGCTTGTCCTCGTCGGCCTTGGACTTGGCTCGAATCGCCACGGGCAGCAGCGGCTCCGGCATCTCCCACGCGGCCACGAGCAGCGGGTCGTCCTTGGCTGAGAGGGTGTCGCCCGTCTCGGCGCGGGCGAGCTTGGCGATCGCCACGATGTCGCCGGCCACGCAGTGGCTCACCGGCCGCTGGATCTTGCCCAGCGGCGAGGTCAGGGCGCCGACCCGCTCGTCCACGTCGTGGTCGGCGTGCCCACGGTCGGCCAGTCCGTGCCCGGAGACGTGGACGGCGGTGTCCGGGCGCAGCGCGCCCGAGAAGACGCGGACCAGGCTGATGCGCCCGACGTACGGGTCGGTCGTGGTCTTGACCACCTCGGCCACCAGCGGCCCGTCGGGGTCACAGCGCATCGGGTCGTGCGGCCGGCCGTCCGGCCGGGTCACCGGGGGTACCTCATGCTCCAGTGGGGAGGGGAAGGCGCTGGTCAGCACCTCGAGCAGCTCGGTCGTGCCCAGGCCGGTCGGGGCCGCCGTGGCCAGCACCGGAAAGAACGAGCCGCGGGTGACCGCGGTCTCCAGGTCGTCGATGAGCACCTTGGTGTCGAGGTCCTCGCCGGCGAGGTAGCGGTCCATGAGCGACTCGTCCTCGCTCTCGGCGATGATCCCTTCGATCAAGGCGTTGCGGGCGTCGGAGATGAGCGGAAGGTGCTCGGGGTCCGGGTCGCGCTCGACCCGCTGGCCGGCGGAGTAGTCGAAAACCTGCTGGCTGAGCAGCCCGATCAGACCGCCGACACCAACATCGGTGTGCAGGGGGAGATAGAGCGGGAGTACGCCGTCGCCGAAGGCGTCCTGGCAGGCCGCCACGGTGCCCTCGAAGTCCGCTCGAGGTGAGTCCAGCTTGGTGATGACCACGGCTCGTGGCAGGCCGACCGCCGCGCACTCCTCCCACAGCAGCGAGGTGGCGCCGTCGAGGTTGTCCGCCGCCGAGACGACGAACAGGGCCGCGTCCGCGGCGCGCAGACCGGCCCGCAGGTCGCCGACGAAGTCCGCGTACCCGGGAGCGTCCAGGAGGTTGACCTTGACGCCGTCGTGCAGGAACGGGGCAAGGGCGAGCGAGACCGACCGCTGCTGGCGCATCTCCGCGTCGTCGTAGTCGGTGACGGTGCTGCCGTCCTCGACCCGACCGGCTCTGGAGATCGTGCCGGTGGCGGCCAGCAGCGCCTCCGCCAGCGTTGTCTTGCCCGCCCCGGAATGGCCGACCAGCACCACGTTGCGCACGAGCGCGGGCTGCTCGGCCACCGGCGCCCTGCCGGTTGCCGCCGCAGCGCCGGCTGCCTTGTCCGCCACTTTCACCGCCTCCTTCTCGCTCCGTATCGGCGACTGTCTACCAAGGGCCGGACTGGGACAAGACTCGGGCGGGCGTTCCCCGGACGTAGAGTGGGAGATCTCCACGCCGCGCGGAGAACGGAAGGCCATGCTCAACGTCGTGCGCGCGCCGGTCGCCCGCGCACTGGCCCCGGTCGGATCCGCGCTGCACCGGGCCGGCGTGAGCCCCGACACGGTCACCCTCGTCGGAACCCTGGGCGTCTCGGTCGGCGCGCTGGCGTTCTACCCCCGCGGCTCGTTCCTCTGGGGCACGATCGTCATCACCTGCTTCGTCTTCTCCGACATGCTCGACGGCGCGGTGGCCCGGGCGCGCGGCGGCAGCAGTCGATGGGGCGCCTTTCTGGACTCCACGCTGGACCGGGTGGGGGACGCGGCCGTCTTCGGGGGGCTGCTCCTCTGGTACGCCGGTCGCGGCGACGACCTCCTGCTCGCCGCCGTGGCCCTGTGGTGCCTGGTGGCCGGCGCGCTCACGTCGTACATCAAGGCCCGGGCGGAGGGGCTGGGACTGCGCTGCGACGTGGGCATCGCCGAGCGCTCCGAGCGATTGATCACCATCCTGGTCGCCACCGGGTTGTCCGGGCTGCTCGACCTGCCGGCGCTGCGGGTCGGCGCGCTCTGGGTCCTGGCCGTGGCGACAGGGGTCACCGTGATCCAGCGGCTGGTCGAGGTGCGCCGGCAGAGCGCCGCCCCGGCGTCGGCGCAGTGAGGGAGCGGCTCACGACCGGCGCCTACCTGCTCGGCTGGCGGGTGACCCGGCTGCTGCCGGAGCGGGTGGTGGGTCTGCTGTGCGCGGGGGGTTCGGAGGTGGCCTGGCGCCGGCGCGGCGCCGGCGTACGGCGGCTGGAGGCGAACCTGCGCCGCGTGCTGGGACCAGGCGTTTCCGAGGCGGAGCTCGCGGCCGCCACCCGGGCCGCTCTGCGGTCCTACCTGCGGTACTGGTCGGAGGTGTTCCGGCTGCCGGCGCTCCGGCGCGAGGTCGTCGTCGGGCGGACCTCGATGGCCGACGAGCACCTCCTCCGTGACGCCAATGCCGCCGGCCGGGGGGTGGTGGCGGCGCTGCCCCACATGGGCAACTGGGACTGCGCGGGCGCATGGTCGGTCTTCACCGGGATGCCGTTCACGACCGTGGTGGAGCGGCTGCAGCCGGAGGCGCTCTTCGACCGCTTCGCCGCCTTCCGGGAGTCGATCGGCATGGAGGTGGTGCCGCTGACCGGTGGGTCGGGCAACACCTTCGCCGTCCTGCTTCGCCGGCTGCGGGCGGGCGCCATGCTGTGCCTGCTCGCCGACCGCGACCTCACCAGCAGCGGTGTCGAGGTGAGCTTCTTCGGCTCGCCGGCGCGCTTTCCGGCTGGCCCCGCGGCGCTGGCGCTGTCGACCGGGGCGCCGCTGCTACCGGTGACCCTGTGGTACCCCGGGCCTGGCGAGCCGCCGGGCTGGTGCGGGCGGATCCATCCCGCCGTAGAGCCGCCGGCGGCCGGGTCCCGCCAGGAGAAGATCGCGGCGATGACGCAGGCGCTCGCCGATGTCTTCGCCGAGGCGATCGCGGCGCACCCGACCGACTGGCACATGCTGCAACGCGTGTGGCTGGCCGACGTGGATTCCGCCGTTCCGTCCGGGGTTGCCCGGTGAGGGTCGGCCTGGTCTGCCCCTACCCCTGGGACGTGCCAGGCGGGGTGATGGCGCATGTGCGCGACCTCGCCGAGCAGCTGCGGCGGTTGGGCCACGAGGTGTCGGTCATGACGCCGGTCGACGACCCGGCTGCGGCGCTGCCGCCGTACGTCGTCTCCGGGGGCGGGGCGCTGCCGGTGCCTTTCAACGGCTCCGTGGCCCGGCTCGCCTTCAGCCCGCTGGCCGCCGCGCGGGTCCGCCGGTGGCTGCGTGAGGGGCACTTCGACGTCCTGCACGTGCACTCGCCGGAGGCGCCGAGCCTGTCGCTGCTTGCCTGCATGAACGCCCGCGGGCCCATCGTGGCGACGTTCCACGCCGCCAACCCCAGGTCGCGCATCATGGCCACGCTGAAGTCGGCGCTGCAGCCGCAGATGGAGAAGATCCAGGGCCGGATCGCCGTGTCGCCCGCCGCCCGCAAGACGATCGTCGAGCATCTCGGCGGCGATGCGGTCGTGATCCCCAATGGCGTCGCGGTGGCCGCCTTCGCGGCGGCGGAGCCGTTGCCGGGCTGGCCGCAACCCGGTGGGGTCGTGGGCTTTCTCGGCCGGCTCGACGAGCCACGCAAGGGCCTGCCGGTGCTGTTGGAGGCTTTCGCCAAGCTGGCGTCGCGACGACCCGAGCTGCGGTTGTTGGTGGCCGGCCCGGGCGACGCCGAGCCTCTACGCGACCTCCCCACTCGGCTGCGGAAGCGGGTCGTGCCCCTGGGCCAGCTCGACGAGGGGGACAACGCGCGCTTCTTCCACTCGATCGACATCTACGCAGCACCCCACCGCGGCGGCGAGAGCTTCGGCATCGTGCTGCTCGAGGCCATGGCGGCGGGTACGCCGATCGTGGCCAGCGACCTCGCCGCCTTCCGCCGGGTGCTGGCGGGGGGGCGGGGCGGCCGGCTCTGCCGGCCGGGCGACGCCGGCGCGCTGGCCGAGGCCCTCGACGGACTGCTCGAAGACCCTGGCGCGCGCCGCACGCTGGTGTCATCGGGCCGCTCGCTGGTTCGGCAGTACGACTGGGCCACGGTCACCCGCCAGGTTCTCGACGTCTACGAGACGGTGCTCGCCGCGGTGCCGGCCGGCGTGGTGCCCGAGTCGGCAACGTCGCCGGACGACGCCCGGCGCCTAGCCCCGACTCGCCCCCCGGCCTGAGGCGTACGCCGACCGATCGGGTCGGCGACTAGGCTGCGCGTTGTGTGGCTGTTGGTCACCGTCGTCACAGTGGTGGCACTCGTGGCCACCTATCTCACCTGGCTCGCCGGCCGGCTCGACCGGCTGCACGGCCGGGTGGAGGCGGCGCGTGCCTCGCTGGACGCCCAACTGGTGCGCCGCGCCGCCGCCGCCGGGGAGCTGGCGGCGTACGCGGCACGCTCAGGGGCACTGCCCGCTTTCGAAGCGGACGCGTTGGCGGCTGCCGCCGCGGCGGCCCGGGTGGCGGGGGCGGCGGACCGCGAGCCGGTGGAGAACGACCTGAGCCGGGCGCTGCGGGCCGCGCTGAGCACCCTGTCGGCGCTCGGGGGTGCCGGCGCGGACCTCGAGGGGGAGCGGGACCGACTGCTCACCGAGCTGGATTCCGGGTCCACCAGGGTGGTGCTGTCCCGCCGGTTCTACAACGACGCCGTCCGCGACACCCACGCCCTGCGCGCGCGGCGGGTGTCGCGGTGGCTACGGCTGGCCGGGCACGCGCCGCCGCCGGCGTACTTCGAGATCGACGACACCGGCGAGGTCGCCGCCACCGCGAGCTGACGCGCCGCAGCGGCGCACCAGCAGCTGGCCACAGGGCCGTCGCCGCCTGTTGCCGGCGGCTCTACCATGGACTGCATACGGACCGAAGGGATCGATCATGTCCTCCAGCACCCCGGAGACCTCGACGACCACCGGCACCGCCCGGGTCAAGCGCGGCATGGCAGAGATGCTCAAGGGCGGCGTGATCATGGACGTGGTCACGCCGGACCAGGCGAGAATCGCGGAGGACGCCGGCGCGGTCGCCGTCATGGCGCTGGAGCGGGTCCCGGCCGACATCCGGGCGCAGGGCGGCGTGGCCCGGATGAGCGACCCCGACATGATCGACGGGATCATCGAGGCCGTCTCGATCCCGGTCATGGCCAAGGCGCGGATCGGCCACTTCGTCGAGGCGCAGGTGCTGCAGGCGCTCGGCGTCGACTACGTCGACGAGTCCGAGGTGCTCACCCCGGCCGACGAGGCGCACCACATCGACAAGTGGGCGTTCACGGTGCCGTTCGTCTGCGGCGCGACCAACCTCGGCGAGGCGCTACGCCGGCTCTCCGAGGGAGCCGCCATGATCCGCTCCAAGGGCGAGGCCGGCACCGGCAACGTGGTCGAGGCCACCCGGCACATGCGATCCATCCGCGGCGACATCAAGCGGTTGGCCACCCTGGACGAGACCGAGCTCTTCGCCGCGGCCAAGGAGCTGCGAGCGCCGTACGAGCTGGTCAAGGAGGTCGCCGTGGCCGGGAGCCTGCCGGTGGTGCTCTTCACCGCCGGTGGCATCGCCACCCCGGCCGACGCGGCGATGATGATGCAGCTCGGCGCCGACGGTGTCTTCGTCGGCTCGGGGATCTTCAAGTCGGGCAACCCCGCGGTGCGGGCCCGCGCCATCGTCGAGGCCACCACGTTCGCGGACGACCCGGCGATCGTCGCGAAGGTCTCCCGGGGACTCGGCGAGGCGATGGTGGGCATCAACCTCGCGGAGCTGCCGGCCGAGCAGCGGTACGCCGGCCGCGGCTGGTGAGCCGGGCCCCGCGGATCGGGGTCCTCGCGCTGCAGGGAGACGTCCGCGAGCACCTGCGGGCGCTGACCTTCGCCGGCGCGGCGGCGGTTCCCGTCCGCCGGGCGAAAGAGCTCGCCGACGTGGACGGCATCGTTGTCCCGGGCGGGGAGTCCACGGCCATCGGCAAGCTCGCGGTCACGTTCGGGCTGCTCGAGCCGCTGCAGAAGGCGGTCGCCGACGGGCTGCCGGCGTACGGCTCGTGCGCCGGCATGATCCTGCTCGCTGACGCCGTGGTGGACGGTCGGCCGGACCAGTCGCGAATCGGTGGGCTGGACCTCGTCGTACGCCGCAACGCCTTCGGCCGGCAGGTGGACTCCTTCGAGGCGGAGGTCCACATGACCGGAGTCGAGGGCGGTCGGGTCCGCGGCGTCTTCATCCGCGCTCCTGCGGTGGAGTCCATGGGGACCGGCGTCGAGGTGCTGGCCACGCTGGCCGGCGCGTGGGAGGCCGCCGATAGGATCGTCGCGGTGCGCCAGGGCAACCTGCTGGCGACGGCGTTCCATCCCGAGCTGACCGGCGACCTCCGGGTGCACGAGCTGTTCGTGCGGATGGTCGGCGGGGGAGGGAAGCGATGAGCGGGCATTCCAAGTGGGCGACCACCAAGCACAAGAAGGCTGTCGTCGACGCCCGTCGGGGCAAGCTGTTCGCCAAGCTGATCAAGCAAATCGAGGTGGCTGCCCGCACCGGCGGGGGCGACCCGACCGGCAACCCCACGCTTGCCGACGCGATCGCCAAGGCGAGGTCGAACTCGGTGCCGGCCGACAACATCGACCGCGCGGTCAAGCGCGGCTCCGGGCTGCTCGGCGACGCGGCGGCGTACGAGAACATCAGCTACGAGGGCTACGGGCCCGGCGGGGTCGCGGTGTTCGTCGAGTGCCTGACCGACAACCGCAACCGGGCCGCCTCCGAGGTGCGTACGGCGATGACGCGCAACGGGGGGACGATGGCCGGCCCGGGCTCGGTGGCCTACCTGTTCACCCGCAAGGGGGTCGTCATCGTGCCGGCCGCCGGGCTCACCGAGGACGACGTGCTCATGGCGGTCCTCGACGCCGGAGCCGAGGAGGTCAACGACCTCGACGGTTCCTTCGAGGTGGTCTGCGAGGCGGGTGACCTGCACGCCGTCCGGCTGGCGCTGCAGGCGGCCGGCATCGAGCTGGAGTCGGTGGAGGTGTCCTGGCTGCCGAGCGTCTCCGTGCCGCTCGACGACGAGACCGGCCGGCGGGTGCTGCGCCTCGTCGACGCGCTCGAGGAGTGCGACGACGTGCAGAACGTGTGGGCCAACTTCGACGTCAGCGACGACGTCCTGGAGTCGGTGAGCTGAGCCATCCGTCCAGCGCCGGTCGCTCAGTGCGGCGCGACCGTGATCGAGCAGCGGAGGCCGGGGGCACGGCTCCGCCGGCCGTCGGCCGTGAGCAGCTGGCAGTCGAGGTATTCCGCCAGGGCGACGTACGAGGCGTCGTAGCTCGACAGGTTGTCGTGTAGCTGCCACCCGCGGGCGAGGAGGGTGAACGTCGGGTAGCGGGTCATGGCGAGGCGGCGCCAGGTGTCGAGGAGGCGCCACCCGGTGCTCTCGCTCATCTTCCGAGCGGCGATCCGGCCGCGGACGGCGTTGGCGATCTCCGCGTCGATCAGGTGCGGGACGTGCAGCTGCTCGGCGGCTACGGCGCGGCGGGCGGGCCCGGCGTTCAGCAACGCCGATAGGGCGGCTGATGCGTCAACGACGATCACCGCGCGGCGCGGCCTGCGTCCAAGCCGCCGCTGATCTCCGCTGTGTCGATGCCCAGATCGGGCAGCGCTGCCAGCAGCGCTGGGTTGTCTGCCCTCCGCGAGACCTCGGCGAGCTCTCGAATCGCGACCGCACTCACTGAGGTGGCGTCACGCGCGGCGAGGCGCTCCAGGCGCTCGACCACGTCGTCCGGAACGTTCCGTAGGTAGAGGGTGCGCATGTTGCACAGTGCTAGCGCCACGGTCGCACCCCAGCAGTCAGGCGCGGGGTTGAACCGTGGCGAGCGGCCGCCAGGCGACGGCGGTGACCAGGGCCATGGCCGCGAACGCCAGCAAGAATGGAGCAGTGAGGCCGAGTCCCTGAGCGACGAGCCCACCGAGCACCGCCCCGAGGGCGGAGCCTCCGGCGGAGGCCAGCAGGTACACGCTCGCGACGCGGCCGAGCAGGGCCGGTGGGGTAGCGCCTTGCCGCGTGGTCGTGGCCACGACTCCCCAGACGACGGCATGGACTCCGAACACCGCCATGGTCGCGCCCGCGATGAGCGGCGACCGGGTCACCGCCAGGACCAGGTGGGTGACCGTCTGCAGCCCTATCCGGAGCAACGTCACGACGGAAACCCGAGACTCCAGCCGTCCGTAGACGGCGGTGCCCGTGAGGCCGCCGACGGCGCCGGCGGTGATGAGTAGGCCGAACTGGGCTGAGGTCAGCCCGAGCCGGTCGCGGGCGTAGAGGACGTAGGCAGCGAAGGCGCCGGTAAACGAGACGTTCATGGCGAGGATGCAGCCGGTTAGAGCGCGCAGGGCGGGGTGCCGCCACAGCCAGGCCAGGCCCTCGGCAGCCTCCTCGAGCAGCCCACGCCTTGATCGGGTGCTGTCGCCTTCCGGTCGTCGTACGGCGGTCGTACGGGCGACAAGCACGGCCGCGACAAGGAAGGAGGCGGCATCGAGGCCGAGCGGCAGCGCTGCTCCTCCGGCGAAGAGCAGTGCGCCGATCGGGGGACCCACGAGCTGGTTGCCGACCGTGAAGGTCAGGTAGAGCCGGGCGTTGGCGCGTCCCAGGTGTGTCGGCTTGACGCTCGTCGCGACGAGTGCACCCGTGGCGTTGTCGGCCAGGGTCTCGCCGATCCCGAGCAGGAACAGCGCGACGTACACCTGCCAGAGCGACGCGGACTGCGCTGCCACCACGGCGGTGAGCGAGGCGAGGACGGCGCCGCGGCAGATGTCGACCGCGATGACCAGGCGGCGGCGGTCGAGCCGGTCGACCCATACGCCGCTGAGCACCGCGAAAAGCAGCCAGGGCAGCTGCTGGACGAAGACCGCGGCCGCGACGGCGGCCGGCTCGTCGGTGAGCGACAGGACGAGCAGAGGGCCGGCGGCGAGAAGGGCTCCGTCGCCGACGTTGGAGACGGCCGAGGCAGACCAGAGCCAGGCAAAGTCGGCTCCGAGTTGACTAGGCAGGACATGGCGGAAGGGCCGCCAGAAGTGGCAGGGCATGAGGGGCTCCGAGGCAGGCAGGTGCGGTTCAGGACGCAGCGCGCGGCGCTGTCGCCCGCCTCACTCGCGGGAGCCGTTGGAACGCGTGGTGTGGGTGATCGGCGATGCGCTCACCCGTGAGCTGACCGGAGGTCAGGAGCTGCTGCGCTCCCGCGGTGGGGCGGACCGGCGCGCGATGCCTGCCTCGATGCGTGTCATCGACCCACTCCAGTCGTCCGGCCTCTGGTGGCGCCTCCTGGCGCGCGACGACTGTCTCACGCAGGTGGCTCACGTCGCCGCCCCATTACCGGCCAGACAGTCCTGGGCGGGACCAGTGGTCGTAACCTGTCGCTCTGGGGATCCGGCGGGCAGGGGCAGAGGAGCCCCAGGAGTTGCAACGGTCAGGCGGCTCGGTCCTCGCTCGAGGTGGCTCAGTGGACGAGCATGCGTCCGGTCCAGGCTCTCGGCGGCACCGGCATCACGGCCAGTCGACGCCTCGGGCGAGTTCATCGCCAGTGACGTTAAGGAGCTCGCTGCCCTCGCCTCGGAGTAGGCATCGTCGACGAGCCGCCAGATCTGTACGGCGTGCGTCTGAGGATCGGCCACGACGACCACTGCCGCCGTCGGCAGGAAGGCCCCGGTCGGGTACCCCGGTGCAGGCCTCCGTCAGGGACCCGAAAGTGTGTCCCGCCCCCGACGTTGAACGGGCCGGTGCCGACCAGATGGGCCTGCTTCGCGAGCGGCAGCAGCAGTCCCATCAGCTCGCAAACACCCGGGCGTGCTCCGCAGCGGGCCCAGGTACCACGTGGTACTCCCCGTCCCAGACTTCGTCGAAGAGATCCTGTCCGAGCCTGCGGCGACACTCGATCCACTCCGCGAGCTCGCGGGGCGCTCGCCGACCACCACGGTGCGCATCGCGCTCACCTCCACGGAGATCGCTTAAGGCTTCAGTATCTCCGGGGCATTGTCGGTGGGCGAGCCCGCGACGCGTCGTACGCCGGTTCTGTTCGGCATCCGCAACGGTCGCGGTCACCGGCAGCGGCCCCGGCCGACAAGGGTCCGGCAACGCACGTCGACGCTGCGCCCTCGAGCGTCGGGATCAGGCGTACGCGGGGTGGCCGCTGGGCGCCTTCAGAAACCTGAGCCTCAGCCAGCCGGCGTGTAGCGAAGTCCCGCAGTTACCTCGCGCTTCGAATTGCGGTCATAGAGCACCCCCCAGTGGATCAGCTCTCGGCCGGTCCAGATGCTGTTGTTGTTCATGCTCGGTGCATACGGCGCTCGCGGCAGGCGCTGCCAGGCGTTGCTCCGCAGATCCCACACGGCCCCGTCTCCGGGCTGCACCGCCCCGAACTGCCCCGTGTTGAGGGCGTAGTAGCGCGCCCCGGTCCAAGCGCCGGGCCCGATCTGCTCATGAAGGCTGCTCACTGGGATCGGCTGCCATCGTCCGGTTCGCAGGTCGAACAGGTACCCGGTGGCGCCTTCGTACGGCGGAAAGAACAATTGGTCGCCCGCCGGGTAGCCGGCCTGAACCCACCCTGGCCCGCCGCAGTTGTCCACCGAGCGCCAGCTGCCGGTGACGGGATCGAGTGCCTCCACCTGCAGCGCCTGGGGGTCGTCGGTGATCCCGAACTCGTGAAAGACGAGGACGGCACTACCGGTCCAGACCGCTTTGGTGACGCCAAGCAGCGGCTGAATGCGCAGCGGTGAGCTGGGAAGGCGTCGCCAGTGGTCGGACGCCGGGTCCCAGGCGGCGCCGTCGTGGTATCCCCTGAGGCGGTCCGTGATCACAGCAGGCTGACCGCCCAGGATGACGACCTCCTGTCCTGTCCACACCGCGGCCGCGTGGACACGGGCGGTCAGTGGTGCCGGTGCCAGTGCGCGCCAGCGCCGGGCCCGCGGGTCGTATGCCGCGCCGGTCGCCGTGATGGCCCAACGGCCGGGGCCGAGTCCGGTGTAGCCGCCCCAGACGACCAGCTCCCGACCGGTCCAGACAGCGGCCTGCCCCGTGCGCGCCGCGAGCGGCGCCGGCGGGAGGAGTGACCACCGCCCCGCCTGCGGGTCGTAGCTCGCGCCGTCGGCGTGCAGGACTCCGCCGCTGCGGCCGGAGGCGCCGCCCCAGACCAGCATCTCCCGTCCGGTCCACACGATCGTGGCGCTGTCGCGCCCGTCGATCGGTGCCGGCGGCAGCAGTGACCACCGCCCTGCCGTCACCGGCTCCGGTGCCACGGCGGCTCGGTCGCGTGGTGGTGGTGCGCATGCCGGCGGAGTCGGTTGTGGCGTGCAGGCTTGGACGTTGCTGATGCCGCGGCCGCTGGTCGCATCAAGGATGTCGGCCTCGGTGCAACCCGTATATAACGCCGGCCCGCCGCTGCCGGGACCGCCACGCGGGTAAACGGTCACGTCACGCAGGAACCGCACCCACACCAGTCGGGGGGGGCAGCCCGAGCCTGCGCGCAGGCCGTTCGGGCTACGCAGGACCAGCAGCTGCACGTCGCCACCCTTGCGGCCGTCGACCGAGGGGTGAGCGGTGAAGAACCGGCGGGCCTGCGCTTCGGTCACCTTCGGACGGGTGCCGGCCGGCGCCGGACGGACCCACTCGCCGACTCCGCCGGGCGTCAGCGGGCGCTCGCCTGGCCGGGCGGGACCGCAGGGCCCGTTCGCCTCTCCGGTGCCCGGTGACCGGGTGGGTGTGTCACGCGGGGGGTGGCCGTCACGTGCGCCGGTCTGTCGGAGGCCGGGTCAACCCGCCCTTGGAGCAGCGCGGTCGGAATCACGACGGCGGTCGCCGTGGCGCCGACGGACACCGCCACGAGCACCGCGCGCGCGACTGACCGCCGGCGGTGCCGACGCCGGACTCTGCTGAGCAGATCCGCCGGCGGCTGAACCCCAGCCAGTGCTTGCTCCAGCCGGCGACGCAGCGCCCGCTCCTGCTCAAGCTCCATCGCTCACCTCAGAGGTCATTACGGCATCCCCGCTCGGGGTTAGCGTGTGCCGCAGTCGGGCCAGCCCGCGCGAGGCCAGGGATCGCACGGTGCCCTCGGCGCAACCGAGTGCTGTCGCTGTCTCCGCGGTCGACAGCTGGTCCCAGTACCGCAACGTCACGACGGCGCGTTCACGAGGGGGCAGTGCCCGCAGTGCCGTCAGCACCGAGTCCCGAAGCTCGACGTCCACCGGTTCGCTGGCCACGAGTTCCACCGCGGCCAGCGAAGAATTGAGCCATCGCCGCCGTCGGCGCCACCGGTCGATCGTCAGCGTCAGTAGCACCCGACGTACGTAGGCCTCTGGAGCCCCGTCGCGAACGACCCGCGGCCAGCGCCGGTACGCCCGTTCCAGCGCGTCTTGCAGCAGGTCCTGTCCCGCCTCCACGTCGGCGACCAACAAGCACGCCGTACGCAACAGCGCGTTGGACCGCGCGGCCACGAACTCCTCGAAGCCGTCCGCGTCCCGCTTGTCCACCGCCCACCGCCCTCGTCTCCTTGGTAACGGCGCAGGGCAGCATTTCGCTTACTGTCGGCGGCGCCGATTCTCGGCGTCCTGCAGGGCTCGAGCCGCGATCGTCCTCAACGGCTCGTCGCTGCCACTGCCGGCCGGGGTCGTGCCATGCCATGCACCGCGGTCGTCGACTGGAGGAGTACGGCGGCGATCTGGCGGGCCGCGATTACACCGTCGCCATCTCCACCAGGTTTTCCAGGCCATGCAGGTCCGACGCGTTGCGTGTGTAAAGCCGGGCGCCGTACGCATGAGCGGTGGCCGCGATCAGCAGGTCCATGACGCGACCCACGTCCGGCGGAGGCTATGGCCGCGGCGAGCCGGCCATAGCTGCGGGCCACCCCCTCGTCGATGGGCAGCGGGTCAAATAGCCGCTCCGCCAGAGCGAGCCGCCGCAGCCGCTCCGCCCGCACGTCCGCGAGGCTGGTAGTCAGCGCTCCGAAGTGCAACTCGGGGAGTGTCGCAGTGCTTACCGAAAGATCGCCCTCCAGCGGCGGCACGTCGCTTGCAAGAACGACGCTCGTGTCGAGGACGGCTCTCACGTCGCCGGCCACGGGTCGCGGAGCTCGTCGTCGAGTCGGTCGCGATCCTGTTGCCAGTAGTAGTCGTCGCCCGGGCCGGCGAACAGGCTTCGGATGTCGGCGTCACGGCGCCACCGGTTCCGCTCGGCTGGGACGAGTCTGGCGGCCGGGCGACCGCTCACTGTCAGGTGACGACCTCACCGGACTCGGCTCGGCGAACCAGTTCGCTTGTCCGCTGCCGCAGCTCGCGCAGTCCGACGTCCATCTCCGCAAGGTAGTCCAGCTTCCGGGGGTGCGGGCGCGTCGTACGCCTGTTTGTCAGCGGTCCGCAGTAGCGTTCCGAGCCGAACACCTGTTCGGACGGAGGAGCGGCATGCGGGTGCTCGGCGTCGATCCCGGCCTGACCCGGTGCGGGCTCGGCGTCGTCGAGGGCCGGCCGGGGGCGCCACCCCGGCTGGTGGCCGCGGGCTTCTGCTCGACGCCGGCCGGTGATGCGATCGGCGTACGCCTGGTGGCGCTGGAGCGCGAGATCGAGCGCTGGCTGGCCGAGCATCGGCCCGACGCCGTCGCGGTCGAGCAGGTGTTCAGCCAGGCCAACGTCCGCACCGTCATGGGTACGGCGCAGGCCGGCGCCGTCGCGATCACCTGCGCTGCCCGGCGCGGGCTGCCGGTCGCCACCCACACACCGAGCGAGGTGAAGGCTGCGGTGACCGGCAGCGGGCGGGCCGACAAGGCACAGGTGGCGGCCATGGTGACCCGCCTGCTCTGCCTGTCGGCGCCACCCAAGCCGGCGGACGCCGCGGACGCGCTGGCACTCGCGATCTGCCACCTCTGGCGGGGTGCCGCCCAGACCCGGCTGGCCGCCGCGGCCGCGGGGGTTGGCCGGTGATCGCCAGCGTGCGCGGCCGGGTAGCCGCCCTGCACCCCGACGGTGCGGTGGTCGAGGTCGGCGGGGTGGGGCTGTTCGTCTCCTGTGCCCCGGGCACGCTGGCCCGGCTGCGGCTCGGTGAGCCGGGCAGGCTGGCGACCTCGCTCGTGGTCCGCGAGGACTCGCTCACGCTCTACGGGTTCGGCTCCGAGGACGAACGCTCGACCTTCGAGCTGCTGCAGACGGCGAGTGGCGTCGGTCCCCGGCTGGCGCAGGCGGTCCTCGCCGTGCACTCGCCGCCCGCCGTACGGCGGGCGGTGGCGACCGAGGACCTGGCAGCGCTCACCCTGGTGTCGGGCATCGGCCGCAAGGGGGCCCAGCGGATGGTGCTCGAGCTCAAGGACCGACTGGCGGGCGAGCCGCTGACCGAGCCGGTTCCCGATGGCGCCGGGGGGCCGTGGCGTGAGCAGCTCCGTGGGGCGCTCATCGGCCTTGGCTGGTCGGCGCGGGAGGCCGACGAGGCGGTGGCTGCAGTGGCGCCGGAGGCCGACGCAGCTGACGCTCCCGATGTCGCCACCCTGCTGCGCAGCGCCCTGCGGTTGCTGAGCCGGCGATGAGCGGAGCCGATCCGGCGGTGGACGTGGTCTCGCCGCTGCCGGTCGAGGAGGAGCTGGTCGTCGAGGCAGCACTGCGGCCGCGGCGGCTGGCGGAGTTCATCGGCCAGGAGCGGGTCCGCGAGCAGCTCTCGCTGGTGCTCGAGGGTGCCCGGCGACGCGGTCGCCCGCCGGACCACGTGCTGCTGTCCGGGCCGCCGGGACTCGGCAAGACGACGATGGCGATGATCATCGGCACCGAGCTGGGCGTGTCCGTCCGGATCACCAGCGGGCACGCGATCGAGCGCGCCGGTGACCTCGCCGCGCTGCTCTCGACACTTACCGAGGGAGAGGTCCTCTTCCTCGACGAGGTGCACCGGATCGCGCGCCCCGCCGCCGAGATGCTCTACATCGCGATGGAGGACTTCCGCGTCGACGTCGTGGTCGGCAAGGGGCCGGGTGCCACCGCGATCCCCCTATCGGTTGCGCCGTTCACGCTGGTGGCCGCGACGACCCGGGCGGGACTGCTGCCGGGCCCGCTGCGCGACCGCTTCGGCTTCGTCGCTCACCTCGACTTCTACGAGGCAGCCGAGCTGCAGCAGGTGCTGATCCGGTCGGCGCGGCTGCTCGACGTACGAGCAGATGCGGGTGGCCTGGCGGAGATCGCCGGCCGGTCGCGCGGGACCCCCCGGATCGCCAACCGGCTGCTGCGCCGGGTGCGCGACTACGCCGAGGTGCGCGGCGACGGGGTGGTGACGCTCGAGATGGCGACCGCAGCGCTGGCCGTCTACGAGGTCGACGACCTGGGCCTCGACCGGCTCGACCGGGCGGTGCTCGACGCCCTGCTCCGGCGCTTTGGCGGCGGGCCGGTCGGCCTGTCCACTCTCGCCGTAGCGGTCGCGGAGGAGCGCGAGACCGTCGAGGAGGTGGCCGAGCCGTTCCTCGTGCGCGCCGGACTACTCGCCCGTACGCCGCGCGGTCGGGTGGCGACACCGGCGGCATGGGCGCACCTGGGCCTGCGGCCGCCGGTCGACGCCGTCCGCCAACCCATGTTCGAGCTGCCGCCAGCTGCCGGCTGAGGGAACCCGCGGCGGGCGACGGTCGTTGCCCGGCGTACGGACCTTTGCCTAGAATGGTTTCGGCCACGCATGTCGTGGCCATTCGCGTGTCCGGGAACCCGTCGGTATCGGAGATCGTGAAGCCAGTGCAGGCCTTCGCCGTGGTGCTCGCCGCCGAAACCAAGGGGAGTGGCAGCTTGTTCAGCCTGCTGATCCCGCTGCTGCTGCTGGGCGCCTTCTTTCTCTTCGTCGTCCGCCCGCAGCGACAGCGGCAGCGGGCGTTCCTTCAGGTCCAGGGTTCTTTGACCGAGGGTCAGGAGGTCGTTACGACGGCTGGTCTCTACGGCACGATCGCCGAGGTCGGCACGGACTTCGTGCTCCTGGAGGTGGCGCCCGGCGTACGGGTCAAGCTGGCCCGGGCGGCGGTCGGCCAGGTGCTGACCAACTCCCAGGCGGCGCCCGAGCTGCCGCCGGAGGACCGGGCGTAGCGCCGCCGTCGGGGATACTCGGACCGCATCGGCGAACCACCCAGATCGGAGAGACGCACCCGTGGCACCACCCCCCAACGCCCCCCGGCCGCTTCGCGCCCTCGCTGTCGTGGGGCTGGTCCTGGTCGCGCTCTACGCCGGGGTGTTCCTCGGCTCGTCGCACGCCCCCAGGCTCGGCCTGGACCTGCGCGGCGGCACCAGCGTCATCCTGGAGCCCAAGGCCGGAGGCGGCGCCAAGGTGACCAAGGCGTCGATCTCCAAGGCGGTCGACATCATCCAGAAGCGGGTGAACGGCCTGGGCGTCTCCGAGGCCGAGGTGACCACCCAGGGTGGCAGGAACATCGTCATCTCGGTTCCCGGGAAGGGCCGTAAGGAGGTCGTGGACCTGGTCGGCAGCACCGCTCAGCTGCGCTTCCGAGAGGTTGTCAACACAGCTCCGGCCGCCGCGGCACCGCAGCCGAGCGCCACGCCGACCCCGACCGGCAGCGCAAGCCCCAGACCGTCGCCAGCTCCGTCCCTCGGCCCCGCGCCGAGCGCCAGTCCCACGAGCAACGGCCGGGCGCTCAGCGGCGCGCTGCTTCCCGCTGCCACGTCGAGTCCGGCCGCCAGTCCGTCGCCGCGTGCATCCACGCCGCCGTCCCCGCAGCCGACGCCGGCGACCAACCCGGGCGCGGACGCGGCGGCCCAGGCCCAGTTCGCGACGTTCAACTGCGATGCCGCGGCGAAGAACAAGCAGGGGGGAAGTCTCGACGACCCCGCCAAGCCGCTGGTCACCTGCAACGAGGATGGCAGCACCAAGTACCTCCTCGCGCCCGCGAAGGTGATCGGCACCGATGTCAGGACCGCCAGCGCCGACCTCGACCAGAGGCTTGGCAACGAGTGGCAGGTCAACGTGCGCTTCACCGGCAAGGGCCAGAAGAAGTTCACTTCGCTCACGGAGGCGACCGTGGGCAAGCAGGTCGCCATCGTGCTCGACGGCCTGGTGATCTCCGACCCGAGGATCAACGTCGTCATCCCCGGCGACGCCCAGATCACGGGGCAGTTCAACGAGAAGACCGCCAAAGACCTCGCCAACGTCCTCAAGTACGGCGCGCTGCCGCTCACCTTCGAGACCCAGCAGGCGGAGACCATCTCCCCCACGCTCGGTGACGACCAGCTGCGGGCCGGCCTGCTCGCCGGTGCGATCGGGCTCGGCCTGGTGATCCTCTACTCGCTGCTCTACTACCGTGGCCTCGGCCTGGTCACGGTCGCCAGCCTGGCGCTGTCCGGCCTGGTCGTCTACGCCGCCACCGTGCTGCTCGGCCGCGCGATCAACTACACGCTCACCCTGGCCGGCATCGCCGGCTTCATCGTCGCCGTCGGAATCACGGCCGACTCCTTCGTCGTGTACTTCGAGCGGATCCGCGACGAGGTCCGCGACGGTCGGTCCTTGCGCTCCGCCGTGGAGCGGGGCTGGGTCCGCGCCCGGCGCACCATCCTGTCCGCGGACACCGTCTCGCTGCTGGCGGCCGCGATCCTGTACTTCCTGACGACGGCCGGTGTGCGCGGGTTCGCCTTCACGCTGGGGCTGTCCACGATCGTGGACATCTTCGTGGTGTTCCTGTTCACCAAGCCCCTGCTCAGCCTGCTGTCCGGGACCAAGGCGTTCAGCGGGGGTGGCTGGTTCTCCGGGCTCGGCCGGGCGCGGACGAGCGCCCTCACCGATGCGGAGCCGGTGACGGTTCGCCGCCGTACGACCCCCAAGGAGGCCTGAGCATGGCGCGGACCGGCATGGCCAGCCGCCTCTACCGGGGCGACATCTCCTTCGATTTCATCGGGCGCCGCCGGTGGTGGTACGCGCTGTCCGGCCTGGTGCTGGCGATCAGTATCGGCAGCCTGCTCTTCAAGGGGCTGCACCTCGGCATCGAGTTCAAGGGTGGCGCGGAGTTCCGGGTCGCCGTGGGTAACCACGCGCAGGCCGAGGCGGACGCCCGCTCGGTGGTGACGGGGGCCGGCGCCACCCAGGCCCTGGTCGCCAAGATCGGCAACGGCAAGCTGCGGGTGCAGACGGAGTCGCTGTCCAACGCCGAGACCGACAAGGTGCAGGCCGCCCTGGCCACCGAGTTCGGCGTCGCGACCAACGACGTGGCCGTTTCCACCGTCGGGCCGAGCTGGGGCAGGCAGGTGACCCAGAAGGCGCTGCAGGGACTGGTGGCTTTCCTGGTGGCCGTCGTGCTCTATCTCTCCCTCCGGTTCGAACCCAAGATGGCCGCGGCCGCGATCATCGCGCTGATCCACGACCTGATCATCACGGCCGGCATCTACTCGCTGGTGGGCTTCGAGGTGAGCCCCGCGACCGTCATCGCGCTGCTGACCATCCTTGGGTACTCGCTCTACGACACGGTCGTGGTCTTCGACAAGGTGCGGGAGAACACCGTCGGCCTCGTCGGCGGCAGCCGGATGACCTTCAGCTCGGCGGCCAACCTGGCGATCAACCAGACCCTGGTGCGCTCGATCAACACCTCGGTGATCGCGCTGCTGCCGGTCGCGTCCCTGCTGTTCATCGGTGCCGGCGTACTGCGGGCCAGCACGTTGGAGGACCTTGCGCTGGCGCTGTTCATCGGGCTGGCTTCCGGCGCCTACTCCTCGATCTTTACCGCCTCGCCACTCCTGTGCGACCTGAAGGAGCGGGAGCCCCAGATGAAGGCGCTGGCCCGCCGGGTGGACGCCCGCCGGGCGGGCGGGCTGGTCACCCGTCCCTCCGCCGGCTCGGTGGCGGTGGCAGGGGCCGGCGCTGCGCCGGTGGGCAGTACGGCGACCGCCGTGCTCGAGCGGCCTGAGCCGATCCCGGAGTCGCCGTCCGTGCCGCCCGCGCCGGTGGCCAGGACCGGCGGCTCCGGCTCCCGACCCGTTCGGCCCAAGCAGCAACGCCGCAGCGGCGGTCGGCCGGGCCGGCCGAGCGGGAGCAAGCGGCGCCGTTGAGCCGGCCGGCGGCCGATTCCGAGGCAGCCCTGCGCGCCTTCATCCGCGCGGTCCCGGGCTACCCCCGTCCCGGCATCGTCTTCCAGGACATCTCCCCGCTGCTGGCCGATGCCGCCTCCTTCGCCCGTGCGGTCGACGCCGTGACCGGCCACTACGCGGCGAGCCCACCGGCGAAGGTGGTCGGCATCGAGGCGCGCGGCTTCATCCTGGCCGCCCCGGTGGCCTACCGCCTGCGGGCCGGCTTCGTGCCGGTGCGCAAGGCCGGCAAGCTTCCCGCGCCGGCGTACGCCGAGAGCTACGACCTCGAGTACGGCTCCGCCACCCTCGAGGTGCACCGGGACGCCTTCGCACCAGGCGACCGGGTGCTGATCGTCGATGACGTGCTCGCCACCGGCGGTACGGCGGCGGCGACCCGGGTGCTGGTCGAGCGCGCCGGCGCCACGGTGGCCGGCTTGTCGGTGCTGATCGAACTGGCTGCTTTGCGCGGCCGCGACCGGCTGGCCGGCCTCGACGTGCATGCGGTGCTCGTCTACTGACGGCTAAGCGCGGCGGTGGCGACGGTCGATACCATGGAGGCCCAGCCTCCCGAGGAGCGGCCCGTGCCCCGCGACGCGGTCCCGGTCGACGCCGGCGCTTTCGAGCCGGTGGCCGTCGGTGTGCCGGTCGCTCGACCGGAGGAGGTTCCCGCCGGCGCCAGCCGCGGTGTCCGTAACCGGCTGGCCCGCATCGGCAGCTCCAAGGCCGGCACGGCCCCGCCGGTCCTCGAGCCGCTGTTCAAGGTGGTGCGCAGCAACCATCCGAAGGCCGACCTCCGGCAGGTGGAGCGCGCGTACGAGGTGGCCGAGGTCTGCCACCGCGGCCAGCGGCGTCGTAGCGGTGACCCCTACATCACCCATCCGCTCGCCGTGGCCACGATCCTGGCCGAGCTCGGCATGACGGCTCCGACCTTGTGCGCGGCGCTGCTGCACGACACGGTCGAGGACACCACGATGACGTTGGCCGCGGTCGCCCGCGAGTTCGGCGACGAGATCGCCGGCCTGGTCGACGGCGTCACCAAGCTCGACAAGGTCAAGTTCGGCGAGGCGGCCCAGGCCGAGACCATCCGCAAGATGGTGGTCGCCATGGCCCGTGACATCCGGGTGCTGGTGATCAAGCTGGCCGACCGGCTGCACAACGTCCGCACGATCGAGTACCTGCCCCAGGAAAAGCAGGACCGGATCGCCAAGGAGACCCTGGAGATCTACGCGCCGCTGGCGCACCGGCTGGGCATGAACACGATCAAGTGGGAGCTAGAGGACCTCTCCTTCGCGGCCCTCTACCCCAAGCGGTACGACGAGATCGTCGAGATGGTGGCCGAGCGGGCGCCCAGCCGGGGCAGCTTCCTGCGCGCCGTCGTCGACTCCGTCGGGGCCGACCTGCGTGCGGCGAAGGTCAAGGCGACCGTCACCGGTCGGCCGAAGCACTACTACTCGATCTACCAGAAGATGATCCTGCGGGGCCGCGACTTCACCGACATCTACGACCTGGTCGGCATCCGGGTCCTGGTCGACAACGTTCGGGACTGCTACGCCGCTCTCGGCACCATCCACGCCTCATGGAACCCGGTCCCGGGCCGGTTCAAGGACTACATCGCGATCCCCAAGTTCAACATGTACCAGTCGCTGCACACCTCGGTGATCGGACCCGAGGGCAAGCCGGTCGAGATCCAGATCCGCACCTTCGACATGCACCGCCGGGCCGAGTACGGAATCGCCGCGCACTGGAAGTACAAGGAGACATCGGTCACCGCGATCTCCAGCGGTAGTGCGCGGCGTACGGACGGAGCCGCCGACCCGGGCGAGATGGCCTGGCTCCGCCAGCTGCTGGACTGGCAGCAGGAGACCTCCGACCCCACCGAGTTCCTGGAGTCGCTGCGGTTCGACCTGCACACCGCCGAGGTCTTCGTCTTCACCCCCAAGGGTGACGTGCTCTCGCTGGCCACGGGGGCGACGCCGGTGGACTTCGCGTACGCCGTGCACACCGAGGTGGGCCACCGCTGCATCGGTGCCCGGGTGAACGGGCGGTTGGTGCCGCTGGAGTCCACGCTGCACAACGGCGACGTGGTGGAGATCTTCACCTCCAAGGCGGCGACGGCGGCTCCCAGCCGGGACTGGCTGGGCTTCGTGCAGAGCGCCCGGGCCCGCAACAAGATCCGGCAGTGGTTCGCCAAGGAGCGCCGAGAGGACGCCATCGACGCCGGCAAGGAGTCGATCGGCCGGGCCATGCGCAAGCAGGGCCTGCCCCTGCAGCGGCTGCTCGCCGGCGAGGCTCTGGTCACCCTGGCGAAGGACCTGCGCCACCCCGACGTCTCGGCGCTCTACGCCGCCGTCGGCGAGGGGCACCTGTCGGCGCAGACGGTGGTGCAGCGGCTGGTCACCTCGATGGGCGGGCCCGAGGGCGCCGTCGAGGACCTGGCCGAGACCGCCGTACCGACCCGTTCCACGCCGCGGCCGGGCTCGGATCCTGGCGTCGTGGTCAAGGGTGCCGGCGACGTCTGGGTCAAGCTCGCCCGCTGCTGTACGCCGGTGCCGGGAGACGAGGTGGTCGGGTTCGTCACCCGGGGCAGCGGTGTGTCGGTGCACCGCACCGACTGCCGCAACGTCGAGAGCCTCGAGACCGACCGGCTGCTCGAGGTCGAGTGGGCACCGTCGGCGGCATCTGTCTTCCTGGTGGCGATCCAGGTCGAGGCGCTGGACCGCAACCGGCTGCTCTCCGACGTGAGCCGGGTGCTCTCCGACGCGCACGTCAACATCCTGTCCGCGTCGGTCACCACCACCCGCGACCGGGTCGCGGTCAGCCGGTTCACCTTCGAGATGGGCGACCCGAAGCACCTGGGACACCTGCTGCGCGCCGTCCGTTCCGTGCAGGGCGTGTACGACGCCTACCGGGTGACCAGCGGACATTCCGGCTGACGCGGGAGATCTGCGTCAGGTCGTCTTCTTGGCCACGGTCAAGGAGTTGATGATGACGGGCAACTTGGGCTTGCCGTCGCCCGGCGGTGTCGAACCACCGGCCGCGACCTTCATGAGCACGTCGAGGCCGGAGGTGATCTTGCCGAACGGGATGTACTTCGGTTCCAGCTGGCTGTCGGCGTAGACCAGGAAGAACTGGCTGCCGTTGGTGTTCGGCCCGCTGTTGGCCATCGCAACGGTGCCGGCCGGGTACGTCGCACCCTTCAGGTTCTCGTCCGGGTAGACGAACCCCGGCCCGCCCATGCCGGTGCCGGTCGGGTCGCCGCACTGCAGCACGCTGAGCCCCCCGGAGGTGAGCCGGTGGCAGGGCGTCTTGTCGTAGTACTTCTTCTCGGCGAGGTAGCGGATCGCGCTCGTGGTGCAGGGCGCGGCCGCGGTGCGGAAGTCGAACGTCACGGTGCCGCGGTTGGTGACCAGGGTGGCGGTGTACGCCGCCTTCTTGTCGACCTTGGTGAGTGGCGGGAAGCCGACATCGCGGGCCGGCTTCTCGCCACCCGGCGGTCGGGTGTAGAGGCAGTCCGGCCCGGGGGCGGCGACGTTGGCCGGACTGCGCGACCCGGCGAGCTTCACGCCCAGATAGACGACACCACCCAAAACCAGCAGCGTGGCCAGGGTCGCACTGATGGCCGCGTTGCGGCGGCGGGCGCGGGCCCGGGCTGCGGCCCGCCTGGCGGCCTGTCGTTCCAGCCGGAGCCGCTCCACTTCGCGTATCCGCCTACTGCCAGCCACGCGGCACTCCTTGTCGGTTCTGCGTCGGGGATGGGCGAAGTCTAGAGAGGCCGGCGTGACGCGGTGGTCTGTCGCTGCCCGCCGCCGGTAGCCTGGGAGCCCCCAACCGGCCGTTCTCCGGAGGACGCGCATGCTCATAGCCGGGTTCCCGGCCGGTGTCTTCGCCACGAACTGCTACGTCGTCGCGGCCGCGACCGGCGAGGACGCCGTGGTTGTCGATCCCGGCCAGGACGCAGCCACCGGGGTGGCGGAGCTGCTCCGCGAGCACCGGCTGCGACCGGTGGCGGTGCTGCTCACCCACGGCCACCTGGACCATGTCTGGTCGGTGGTTCCGGTCTGCGGTGCCCATGACGTGCCGGCCTACATCCACCCGGGCGACCGGGCCCTGTTGTCCGACCCGGCTCGCGGCCTGTCCCGCGACATGGGTGCTCTGCTCGGCGGCCTGACCTTCTCCGAGCCCGCCGACGTCCGCCCGCTCGACGACGGCACTCCGCTCGAGTTGGCCGGCCTGTCGATCCGGGTCGACCTGGCGCCAGGGCACACGCCCGGCTCGGTCACCTTCGGGCTGGCCGGTGCCGAGCCGGTGCTGTTCTCCGGCGACCTGCTCTTCGCCGGCTCCATCGGCCGGACCGACCTGCCCGGCGGCGACAGCGCCGAGATGCTGCGCTCGCTGGCGAGGGTCTGTCTACCGCTCCCCGACGAGACCACCGTCCTGTCCGGTCACGGCCCCGCCACCACGATCGGCCGCGAGCGGGCGGCCAACCCGTTCCTGCGTCAGCTGGTGACGCCGTAGTGGCTGCCACCTTCGCCGCCCCCAAGGGCAGCTTCGACCTGCTGCCGCCGCAGTCGGAGGTCGTCCGCGCGGTCCGCGACGCGCTGTCCGCGCCGGCCCGCCGGGCGGGCTACGGCTACGTCGAGACGCCGACGTTCGAGGACACCGGCCTGTTCGAGCGAGGCGTCGGCGAGTCGACCGACGTGGTGAGCAAGGAGATGTACACCTTCGCCGACCGCGGCGGTCGCTCGGTCACGCTGCGTCCGGAGGGCACCGCCGGCGTGCTTCGCGCCGTCCTCGAGCACGGCCTGGACCGGGGTCAGTTGCCGGTGAAGCTCTGGTACTCCGGTGCCTTCTTCCGGTACGAGCGTCCTCAAGCCGGCCGCTACCGGCACTTCAGCCAGCTCGGGGCCGAGGCGATCGGCGTCGACGACCCGGCCCTGGACGCCGAGCTCGTGGCGCTGGCCAGCGACGGCTACCGCGACGTCGGGCTGACCGGCGTCCGGCTGTTGCTGAACTCCCTGGGCGACCGGACCTGCCGGCCGGGCTACCGCGCCGCCCTGCAGGACTACCTGCGCCGGCTCGACCTCGACGCCGACACCCGGCGCCGGGCCGAGCTGAACCCGCTGCGGGTCCTCGACGACAAGCGACCCGAGGTTCGCGCCCAGCTGGCGGACGCGCCGCTAGTGGTCGACTCCCTGTGCGAGCCCTGCCGTCGCCACCACGACGCGGTGCGCGAGCTGCTCGCCGACGTCGGCGTGGCCTGGGAGGACGACCCTCGGCTGGTACGCGGGCTCGACTACTACACGCGGACGACGTTCTCCTACGTCCACGACGGCCTGGGTGCCCAGGCCGAGATCGGCGGTGGTGGGCGCTACGACGGGCTCTCGGAGAGCATCGGCGGCCCGCCGCTGCCCGGGATCGGCTGGGCGCTGGGTGTCGACCGGACGGTGCTCGCGCTCGCGGCCGAGGGCGTGGCGGTCGGCACCGCAGGCGGGTGCTCGGTCTTCGCCGTACCGCTCGGGGCCGAGGCCCGCCGCCGGCTGTTCCGGCTGGTGACCGAGCTGCGGCGGCGTGGCGTGGCAGCTGACATGGCCTTCGGACACCGCGGCCTCAAGGGGGCGATGAAGGCGGCGGACCGCTCCGGTGCCAAGCTGGCCCTCATCGTCGGCGACCGGGACCTGGCCAGCGACGCCGCCCAGCTCAGAGATCTGGTGAGCGGCGAGCAGGTCGCCGTACCGCTGGCCGGTGTGGCCGAGGCGGTCGGGGAGCGGCTGAGGTGATCCGTAGCCACGAGGGCGGCGCGCTGCGCGGCGGCGATGCCGGCAGCACGGTGACCTTGGCGGGGTGGGTTGCCCGCCGCCGCGACCACGGCGGCGTCATCTTCATCGACCTACGGGACGCCTCCGGCGTGGTGCAGGTGGTGTTCCGGGAGGGCCGGTCGGCGGTCGAGGCCGCCCGGTTGCGGGCCGAGTTCTGCATCCGGGTGACCGGAACGGTGGCGGCCCGCCCGGCGGGCAACGAGAACCCCGATCTGCCTACCGGAACGATCGAGGTGGGCGCGACCGAGCTCGAGGTGCTCTCCGTCGCGGAGCCGCTGCCGTTCCCGATCGAGGGACAGGCCGGCGCGGTCGACGAGGTCCTCCGCTACCGCTACCGCTACCTCGACCTGCGCCGCACCGGTGCGGCCGCGGCCCTGCGGACCCGCGCGCAGGTGACCCGGGTGATCCGGCGGGTGATGGACGAGGCCGGGTTCGTCGACGTCGAGACGCCATACCTCACCCGGTCGACACCCGAGGGCGCCCGCGACTTCGTGGTGCCGGTCCGGCTCCAGCCGGGGCACTGGTACGCGCTGCCGCAGTCGCCACAGCTGTTCAAGCAGCTGCTGATGGTGGCCGGCCTCGAGCGCTACTACCAGATCGCCCGCTGCTTCCGGGACGAGGACTTCCGCGCCGACCGCACCCAGGAGTTCACCCAGCTCGACATCGAGATGTCCTTCCTCGAGGAGGAGGACATCTACGGGCTGACCGAGCGGCTCTTCGCCGCGCTCTGGCGGGAGGTCCTCGGCGTGGAGCTGGCGACGCCGTTCCCCAGACTGACCTACGCCGACGCGATGGCGCGCTACGGCTCCGACAAGCCGGACCTGCGCTACTCGCTCGAGCTGGTCGACCTGACCGAGCACTTCGCCGGCACCGGGTTCCGGGTCTTCTCGGCCGAGCACGTCGGCGCGCTCGTGATGCCCGGCGGTGCGGACTCGACCCGCAAGCAGCTCGACGGCTGGCAGGACTGGGCCCGCGGTCGGGGCGCCAAGGGGCTGGCGTACGTGCTGGTCGACGCCGACGGCTCGCTGCGCGGTCCGATCGTGAAGAACCTGTCCGAGTCCGAGACGTCCGGGCTGGCCGAGGCGGCCGGTGCCTCGCCCGGTGATGCGATCTTCTTCGCCGCCGGGCCGCGGCCGCAGGCGTTGGAGCTGCTCGGCGCCGTCCGGGTCGCGATCGCCGCCGACCGAGGGCTCGCCGCGGGGCAGTGGCGCTTCCTCTGGGTCACCGACTTCCCGATGTTCGAGCCGACCGACGACGGCGGCTGGACCGCCGTCCACCACCCCTTCACCGCGCCGACGACGGACTGGGCGGACCGCTTCGCCGACGACCCGGGCAACGCGCTGGCCCGCGCGTACGACGTGGTCGGCAACGGCATGGAGCTCGGCGGCGGCTCGATCCGGATCCACTCCGCGCAGATGCAGCAGCGGGTCTTCGACGTGATCGGGCTGTCGCGGGCCGAGGCGGAGTCGAAGTTCGGCTTTCTGCTGGAGGCGTTCAAGTACGGCCCGCCGCCGCACGGCGGCATCGCGGTTGGGCTGGACCGGCTGGCCGCCGTGCTGGCCGGTACCGATGCGATCCGCGAGGTGATGGCCTTTCCGAAGGCGTCTTCGGGCGGCGACCCGCTCACCGGAGCGCCGACGCCCATCACCGCCCAGCAGCGCATGGAGGCCGGCATCGACGTCCGCCCCGATGCTGCGCCACCGGTGCCGAACCGGCCGGCCGGCGAGACGCGCCCGGACGCCGCCCGGAGCTGACCCCGGCGCGATGCAAGGGGGCGCACCTGCGATCCAGATCCCGCCAACGAGCGTGTTTCGCCGACTTCGTGCCGTCCATGGGATCTCGATCAGTACAGCCGGCGGGATTCCGCAAGCCTGCGAGGATGGGGCCACGGGCGCGAAAACCGCTCGCGATCCGGTCAGGATCACGGTCGACTGAACGGGTGCACGTCGACTGGCTCGACCGCGAGAACCTCGATTCCCACGACCTGGCAGGAGCGGTAGCCCTGCTCGAGGCCGCTCGCCAGGTCGACTGTCCCCACGAGCTGAGCCCGACGACATCGACGTACGCCGCTCGACTCCGCCACGGCTGGGACGGCGACCCGCCCCTGGTCGGGCTGGCCCGGGACGGTTCCCGTCGGGTGGTCGGCGTTCTGGAGGTGGGGCTTCCGCACTGGGACAACACCCACTCCGGCTCGGTCGAGGTGACCGTCGACCCGCTCGAGCGCCGGCAGGGTCTGGGCCGCCGGCTGTTCGAGCTGGGCGTGGACAAGGTGCGGGCCGCCGGGCGGTCGCTGATCCTCACCGACTGCTTCGAACGGCCGGGTTCCCTGGCGTTCTGCCGGGCCATGGGACTCGAGCAAGCATCCGTGGAGGTACAACGCCGGCAGGACCTGCGCGCGCTGGACTGGGTTCGGCTCGACCGGGAGTTCGCGGCCGCCCAGCACCGGGCGGCGGACTACGAGCTGGTGCGCCTCGCCGGGCCGATACCCGCGGAGCTGCTGGCCGACGTCGTGCGCGTTGCCGCGTCGATCAACGACGCGCCCACCGACGGCCTCGACATCGAGGACGAGGTGTTCAGCCCGCAGCGGCAGCGGGCCTTCGAGGCCGCTCAGACCGCCATGAACCAGCGCCACTACCGTCTCGTGGCCCGGCACCGTGGGACCGGCGAGCTGGCCGGGCACACCATGGTCGCCGTCGACGGGGAGCGTCCGGGCTTCGGCACGCAGGAGGACACCAGCGTGCTGCGCGCCCACCGCGGTCGCCGCCTGGGACTGTTCCTGAAGATCGCCATGCTGCGCTGGCTCCATGAGGAGGAGCCCCAGCTGCGAACCCTCGACACCTGGAACGCCGAGTCCAACGCCCACATGGTCGCGGTGAACGAGGCGCTGGGTTACACGGTCGTCGCCCGCGGGATCGACTGGCAGCGCCACCTGTAGCGACGCCAATAGTCAGCCCTACCGGCCGAAGTCGTCCTCGAGCCGCTCGATGTCGTCCTCCCCGAAGGAGTCCCCGTGCTGCACCTCGATGAATACCAGCGGCTCCGACCCGGTGTTGTAAATCCGATGTGCGGCGGCTGTGGGAACATCGACCGCTGACCCCGGACCGACCGAGATCTGCCGCCCGTCCAAGGTCACAGTGCCGACACCGGTGACCACGAACCAGTGCTCGGCGCGGTGCTGGTGACGCTGGTAGCTCAGCCGACGGCCCGGTGTCACAGTGATCCTCTTGACCTTGGCGCTGCGGGTCTCGTCGAGAACGACGTACTCACCCCAAGGCCGCTCACTGTGCTCCACGCCCGGCAGTATCTCCCGTCGTGTTGTCAGGACATGGCCAGCACGCCACTGGTGCAGTAGTGGTCGGCGGCGTAGCCGAGACGGTCGTAGAGGCGCAGCGCCGCCGGGTTGTCGGCGTACACCCCGAGGGTCACCAGGTCGAACTCGGTCAGCAGCCGGCGGGTCAGCCAGGTCGTGACCGCTGTACCGAGCCCTTGACCGCGGCGCGCCGTCCGGGTGGCGATGCCCGAAAGGTGACCCACTCCGGGTGCGCCGCTCGTGTCGGCGGCGCACGCGTCCAGCCGCCTGCGGGATCCCCAGACGCCGGCCCAGCGGCGTACGTCGCTGTCCCCGGGTTGGGCGGCGGTGCGCGGGCTGCTCGCCGCGAGCAGCTCGGCGACGGCGGGGTCGTCGGCCGGGGACGCCAGCCACTCCACGAGCTGTTCGCCCTCCGCCGGCGGCGGATCCGTCGCGGTCCAGCGGAAGTTCCAGTCCACCGGGGTCTCGAGGCGGTACGCCGGAGGCAGCTCGGCCGGGGTGCCGCGAGGGACGCTGACCCGCGGCGTGGGCAGGGTGGCGAAGATCTGCTCGGCCACACCGGCCACGAGCCGGGAGGCGGTGGCCGGCGTACCGCCGACGACGAAGAAGTACCGCATCCGCTCGTCGGCGTCGATCGCGAACCAACCCACCGCGCCGTCTTCCGACCAAGCCGGGCCGGTGTCGCGGGCGCCGCGCAGCTGGCTTCGGACCAGGGGGTCGGCACCGGAGGCGGCGAGGATCTCCGCCGCTCCGACGAGCGGTCGAGGCATCGGTGGGCAGGCTAGCCGCCGACTGTCGTCCGGCCGCCTCAGCCGGTCGGCGCTGGCGCCCGGTCCTTGTCCGGCGCGGGGCGCTGGCTGGGCAGCACCGGCGCGTACGCCGCATCGGACTCCCGCAGCCCGAACCGCGCGTGCAGCCGGCGCAGCGGCCCGGGAGCCCACCAGTTCCAGTCGCCCAGCAGCGACATCGTGGCCGGTACCAGGAGCACCCGGACCAGGGTCGCGTCGACGAGGACCGCCAAGGCCAGGGCCAGCCCCATCTCCTTGATGCCGACCATCTGGCCGGCCGCGAAGCCGGCGAACACGATCACGATGAGCAGCGCCGCCGAGGTGATGATCCGGCCGCTGCGCTGGAGCCCGATGGCCACGGCGTCCTCGTTGCTGTAGCCGGCGTCGTAGAGCTCCTTGACCCGCGCCAGCAGGAAGACCTCGTAGTCCATCGACAGCCCGAAGGCGAAGACGAACACGATGATCGGCACCCACGTCTCGATCGCGCCGGTCGGCGTGAAGCCCAGGAGACCTGCGAGATGGCCGTCCTGGAAGACCCAGACCAGTGCCCCGAACGAGGCGCCGAGAGACAGCACGTTCATGACCAGTGCCTTCAACGGGACCAGCACGGAGCCGGTCATCAGGAAGAGCAGCACGAACGTCGCCAGCGCGATCATGCCGAGGGCCTTCGGGAGGCCGTCGCGGATGGCGGCCTGAAAGTCGACGAGGTACGCCGCGTCCCCGGTGACATAGGTCGGGAACTCCGGCCGGTCGCTCCGCAGTCGCTCGACCAGTGCCTGCGCCACCTTCCCCTGGCTGGTGCCCGCCGGGGTGACCTCGACCGCGCTCACGGCTCCCTGGTAGCCGTCCGCGACCGACACCCCGGTCGCGCCGGGCAGAGTGCGCAGGGAGTCGGCGTACGCCGAGACCCGAGGGTCTTTGGCGCTCAGCGGGATCGCGACGACGACCGGGTCGGCTCCCGCACCGGCGAAGCCGGTGGAGATCCGGTCAGCCACCTGCCGGGTCTCGAACGACTTCGGCAGCAGGTTGGAGCCGCCGTCCTGGTACCTGGCGCCGAGGAAGGGCAGTGCGGTCGCGGCGAGACCCAGGCCCACGACCACGACGAGCAGTAGCGGGCGGCGCTGCACCCGGCGCGCGAGGCGGTAGAAGAGGCCGTCGTCGGTCCGTGCTGACGCGGGTGCCTTGATGCGAGCGCCCCACAGGCCGAGCAGCGCCGGGATCAGGGTCAGCGCGGCGCCGAGGGCGACGAGGACGACCCCCACCCCGGCCGCTCCGAACGATCGGTAGGTCGGGTCGTCGAAGAGAAGGAGGCCGCCGAGGGACACCGCGACCGTGAGTGCGGAGAACGCGATCGTGCGTCCGGCGGTGGCCGATGTGCGCTCCACGGCGGCGGGGACCCCGAAGCCGTGGGAGCGTTCCTCCCTGAAGCGGTTGACGATGAGCAGGCAGTAGTCGATGGACAGACCCAGGCCCATCACGGTCACGACCGACGCGACGTCCGGCGACACGTCGGCGACGTAGCTGAAGCCGAGCAGCAACAGCAGCGTCCCGGCGATGCTGACGATCGCGCCGAGGAAGGGCAGTCCGGCGGCGACCAGTCCGCCGAAGATGAAGATCATCACCAGCAGGGCGATCGGCAGGCTGATGAACTCACCACGCTGGAGGTCGGAGCTGACCGTCGCGTCGATCTCCTCGTCGAGCAGGTGGTTGCCGCCGAGGCGCACCGTGGCGCCGTCGAGCTCGTCGGGGATCCGGCGAAGCCGGTCCTCGGTCGCCTTGACGCCCCGCTCGAAGGCTGGGCCGGGCAGGTCACGGCGGAGCTTCACGACGACCAGGCTGGCCCGGCCGTCGCGGGCCCGGAGCCGGTCGTCCCGGGTGGCGTAGTAGTCGTAGACGGTGGCCACGTCCGGTATTGACCGCAGATCCCGTACGGCGGCGCGAACGGCGGCCACCGTGCCCGGGTCGTCGACCCGAGCCCGGTCGACCAGCCCGACGATCCGGACCCCGGTTGTCCCGGCGGAGTTCAGCAGCTCGCCCCCCCGCACCGACTCGGCCGAGGGGCTGCCGCCGGAGTCGCTCATCCGGCCGAAGACCGAGCTGCCGATGCCGAAGCCGACCAACAGGAGGACGAGCCAGCCCAGGGCCACGGCTCGGCGGTGGCGATAGCAGAATCGGCCCAGGGCGGGGAACATGCCGTCAGGCTTTCCGAACCGGCGCACGGGTGGCAAGCGCTTCGCGGGTGAACTTTGCCGGCCCCTTACGCTCGCTCGATGGCCGAGGACTCGCTGTTCGCCGCCGCCGCGCGAGACGCCGAGGCGGCCGCCGCCCCGCTCGCCGTACGGATGCGACCGCGCACGCTCGACGAGGTCGTCGGGCAGGCGCACCTGCTCGGCCCTGGTACGCCGCTGCGCCGCCTGGTCGAGGGCGACGCCGCGATGTCGCTGTTCTTGTGGGGACCGCCGGGCACCGGCAAGACCACCCTCGCCCACGTCATCTCGCAGGCGACCGCGCGTCGCTTCGTCCAGCTCTCGGCGGTCGCCGCGGGCGTCAAGGACGTCCGTGCCGTGATCGAGGAGGCCCGGACGGCTATCGGCAGGTCCGGCGCTCAGACCGTCCTGTTCATCGACGAGGTGCACCGCTTCTCCAAGACCCAGCAGGACGCCCTGCTCCCCGCGGTGGAGAACCGCTGGGTGAGCCTGGTCGCGGCCACCACCGAGAACCCGTTCTTCTCGGTGATCTCGCCCCTGCTCTCGCGCTCGCTGCTGCTCACGCTCGAGCCGCTCTCCGACGACGACATCCGCACCGTCGTACGCCGCGCCCTGGCCGATCCCCGCGGTCTCGCCGGGTCACTCGAGCTGCCGGCCGACACCCTCGAGCACCTGGTCCGCATCGCCGGCGGCGACGCGCGGCGGGCCCTCACCGCGCTGGAGGCGGGAGCCGGCGCGGCAACGGCCGCCGACGAGGCGACGCTCGCCCTCGCCACCCTCGAGGCGGCGGTGGACCGGGCCGCGGTCCGCTACGACCGTGACGGTGACCAGCACTACGACGTGGTCAGCGGTTTCATCAAGAGCATGCGTGGCGGGGACGTCGACGCGGCGCTGCACTATCTGGCTCGGATGATCGAGGCGGGGGAGGACCCTCGCTTCATCGCCCGCCGCATGGTGATCCTGGCCAGCGAGGACATCGGCCTCGCCGATCCCACCGCGCTGTTGACCGCGGTCGCGGCGGCTCAGGCATTGGAGCTGATCGGCCTGCCGGAGGCCCGGCTCAACCTGGCCCAGGCGGTCATCGCGCTGAGCCTGGCACCGAAGTCCAACGCCGTTCTCGCGGCCATCGAGCGCGCCACCGCCGACGTCCGGGCCGGGCGGACCGGTCCGGTGCCACCGCACCTGCGGGACGCCCACTACGCCGGCGCCCGGCGGCTGGAGCACGGCCGCGGTTACCGCTATCCGCACGACTTCCCGGCCGGCGTGGTCGCTCAGCAGTACGCTCCCGACCCGGTGGTCGGCCGCGAGTACTACCGGCCGACGGCGTACGGCGCGGAGGCCGCGGCGGCGCTGCGGCTGGCCGGCCTACGGGAGGTCCTGCGCGGCGACCGGGAAGTCTCCGGGGAGGACGTCGCGGGCGGCTTTCGCCCCCGCTGCACGCCGGTCGCACCGACCGATGCCGAACGGGCGCGGTACGGCGGCGACGGCACCCGCTCGTAGCGCACCCCGCTGTCCGCAGCACCAATCACCCGAATGGGGCCATGAGTGCTCGCCTCTCCGCGCCGATCCACTGGTTGGGACACCGGGTCCCAACCAATCACTGGAGGATCGGATGTCGAAGAAGCGTGCCCTGACCGGACTGATTGCCGGCGTGGGACTCGCCGCGGCGGTGACCGCCGCGGTCTCGGGCAGCGCCGGTATCACCAGCGCCGGCGCGTCGCTCAACAAGGGGACCGTCAGCGGCGCCTCGCTCAACGGCGCCTCGCTCAACGGCCCGTCGCTCAACGGCCCGTCGCTCAACTGACGGCAGCCAGCCAGTAGCCGGACAGATGTCAGCTCGCCACGTCTCGGGGCGGCGGTTCCTGCCCCGCCCCGAGACGTGGCTGACGGCGTTCGGGGCACTGCTGGCGGTCGCCGGCCTGGGAGTGCTCCGACTGGCGCCCGACCGTGCCCCGGTGCCGATCTCCCTGACGGCGGTCGTCGCGATCCTCGTCCTGTTCGGCGTCGCCGAGAGCACGCAGATCCATCTCGAGGTACGGCGCGAGACCGTCTCGGTGTCGATCAGCGAGCTGCCGTTGGTTCTCGCGCTGTTCCTGCTCCCGCCCGCCGCGGTGGTGGCCTGCCGGTTGCTGCCGGCGGCCGCCGTCTTCGTGGCCCGGCGAACCGCCCCGGGCAAGGCGGCCTTCAACATCGGCCTGTTCACCGCCGAGGTCGGCACCGCCGAGCTGTTGTTCCAGTGGCTGCACGTCGGGCCGGGGCTGGGCGTTCGGGACTGGGGCGTCGCCTACCCGACCATCGCGGTGGTCGACCTCGTCGGCTCGGTGGCGGTCGTCGCCGCCATCCGGTTCCTCGGTGGGCGGCCGTCGCTGCGTCAGGTGCTGCTGCCGGTCCAGCTGGGCGGGCTGCTCAACACGACCGCGGCGCTGCTCGCCGTGCTCGTGCTCCGCGTCAACGGCGCCGCGACGGTCCTGCTCGTCATCATGGCCGGGGTCATCGCCGTGGCCTACGGCGGCTACAACCGGCTGCAGCGCCAGCACGCCGACCTGGGTCAGCTCTTCGCTTTCACCCAGACGGTGGGCACGAACCAGAGCAGCGACGAGACCGTCACCCAGCTCCTGGACCGGGCTCGCGAGCTGCTTCAGGCCGAGACCGCCGTGCTGCGGCTTCGTCCCGAGGCCGGCGAGGGCGTGACCTTGACCGCGACCGGTCTGCCCCCCGAGCCGATGGTGATCCCGCGGACGACCAAGGACCCGCTGCTGCGCGAGTGGCTGGTGCACAACGGGGTGCGCGACGCCTTGCTGGTCCCGCTCTACGACGGACCGGAGCTGGTCGGTATTTTGCAGGTGGGCAACCGGCTCGGTGCCATGAGCACGTTCAGCGCGCAGGACCTGCAGCTGCTGCAGACACTGACCGCGCATGCCGAGCTGATCCGCAACAACGGCCGACTTCTGGAGCAGCTGCGCCACGACGCCCATCACGACGGCCTGACTGGGCTGGCGAACCGCAGCCACCTCCTGCTCCGGCTGCAGGATCGGCTCGCAACCGGGTTCGGCACCGCCGGAGACGTCGAGGCCGCCGTGCTGCTGCTCGACCTCGACCGCTTCAAGGAGGTCAACGACACCCTCGGGCATCCGGTCGGTGACCGGCTGCTCCGGCAGGTCGCCGCGCGCCTGCAGGAACACCTGCCGGCGGACGCGGTCGTCGCGCGGCTCGGAGGTGACGAGTTCGCAGTGCTGCTGCCCGCCTGCGGTTCCGCCGAGGAGGCCCGCGCGGTGGCCCGCAGCGCCCGGCAGGACCTCGCCAGAACCTATGAGGTGGACGGCACCACCCTGGAGGTGGGGGCCTCCATCGGCATCGCCTTGATCCCGCGGGACGGACAGGACCCACCTTCGGTGCTCCAGCACGCGGACGTGGCGATGTACGCCGCGAAGCGCACCGAGGTCGGCGTGGCTCTCTACCGGGCCGACGACCATCACAGCGGGCTGCACCGCCTGGCCCTCGCCCGCGACCTACGCCACGCCGCCGAGGACGGCCAGCTGCTGGTCCACTACCAGCCCAAGATGTCGCTGCGCACCGGCGAGGTCGTCGGCTGCGAGGCGCTGGTGCGCTGGGCGCACCCAGTCCGCGGCCTGGTGATGCCCGACGAGTTCGTGCCCATCGCCGAGCAGACCGGGATGATCGCCCGGCTCACCAGAGAAGTGCTGCACCAGGCGCTGCGGGAGTGCCGCGACTGGCGGGCGCTGCGGCCGGGAGCCGGTGTCGCGGTGAACCTGTCGGCGCGCGGGTTGCTCGACCCCGGCCTGGCCGAGGTGGTGGCCGACCAGCTGGCCGCGACGGGCGTACCGCCGGAGCTCCTCACCCTGGAGATCACCGAGAGCAGCGTGATGAGCGACTTCGACACGGCGTTCGCCGCACTGCAGCAGCTGCACGGCCTCGGGGTCCGCCTGTCGGTCGACGACTTCGGTACCGGCTACTCCTCGCTGGCCTACCTGCAGCGCCTCCCCGTGCACGAGGTGAAGATCGACAAGTCGTTCGTCATGCCGATGAGCGTGAGCACGCCGGCCGCGGCGATCGTCCGGGCGATCGTCGACCTTGCCCACAACCTCGGCCTGAGCGTGGTGGCCGAGGGGGTCGAGGACGACCGCTCTCGTCATGCCCTGCACGCGATGGGGTGCGACACCATGCAGGGCTACCTGCTGAGCCGGCCGCTGCCGCCCGAGCAGCTCACCGCCTGGCTGCATACGCAGGCGTCGGCGTCGGCGTCGGAAGCCTCCCGGCCGGAACGAACGGCGCACCTGCGCGCGGTGTAGAGGCGGAACGCGCTGGGGGTTCCGGCACCAGACCGGCTAACCTCGGCGGTCGCCGCACGTCGCGACTAGCCAAGGAGCGCTCGACCCATGCTGACCGGTGGCCAGGTCGCGGGGCTCATCGTCGCCGTCTTCTGGGCGATCCTGGTGTGCTTCCTCGCCTACGTGCTCATCAAGCTCGGGCAGGTGCTGACCGAGGCCAGCCGGCTGGTGGCCGGGATCTCCGAGCAGACGGTGCCGCTGCTCGGTCACGTCACGACCTCGGTCACGCATGTCAACACCGAGCTCGAGCGGGTGGACGCGATCACCGCGAACGTCCAGTCGATGACCGGCAACGTCTCGGCGCTGACCGCGCTGTTCGCCGCCACCCTCGGCGGACCGGTCGTCAAGGCGGCCGCCTTCTCCTACGGCGTACGCCGGGCACTGGGGACCCGCCGCCGCGGCGAGGTCGAGAGCCGGGTCAAGGCAGAGCTCAAGGCGGAGCGGGGGCGCCGGCGGGGCGGCTCGCGCCAGGTGGGCTGAGCTGTGCGCAGACTGTTCTGGGTGACCCTGGGTGCCACCGCCGGCGTGCTCGTCGTCCGCCGGTTGACCGCGACGGCCGGCCGGTTCACCCCGGCGGGCGTCTCGGGGGGCCTGAGCCACCTGGGGGAGAAGTTCGACGCCTTCGCCGAGGACGTCCGGGCCGGGATGGCCGAGCGCGAGGCCGAGCTGCGGGCCGCTCTCGGCCTGGACGGCCGCCACGACGTGGTCGACGCGCTGCCGCCGGACCCGGCCGATGCGTAGCGAGGAGATCAGGGCGCGCTTCCTGCGCTTCTTCGCCTCGCGGGGGCACACGGTCGTGCCGTCGTCATCGCTGCTGGTCGACGATCCGAACCTGCTCTTCGTCAACGCGGGGATGGTGCCGTTCAAGCCCTACCTGCTCGGCCAGGCCGCCCCGGGCTACCCCCGGGCGGCCAGCGTGCAGAAGTGCGTCCGCACCCAGGACATCGAGAACGTCGGGGTGACGACGAGGCACAACACGTTCTTCCAGATGGCCGGCAACTTCTCCTTCGGCGACTACTTCAAGGAGGAGGCGATCCGCTCCGGCTGGGAGCTGAGCACGGGCTCGACAGCCGACGGGGGCTACGGGCTCGACCCGGAGCGGATCTGGGTCACCGTGTACCAGGACGACGACGAGGCCTTCGGGCTCTGGCGGGAGATCGCGGACCTCCCCGATGAGCGCATCCAGCGCCGCGGCATGCTCGACAACTACTGGTCGATGGACGTGCCAGGGCCGTGCGGGCCGTGCTCGGAGATCTACTACGACCGCGGGCCGGCATACGGGCCCGACGGCGGCCCGGTCGTCGACGAGGAGCGGTTCCTCGAGTTCTGGAACCTCGTCTTCATGCAGTACGAGCGCGGGCCGGCGACCGGCCCGGACAAGACCGACTACGAGATCCTCGGCCCGCTGCCGGCGCGGAACATCGACACCGGCCTCGGCATGGAGCGCCTCGCGGCCCTGCTGCAGGGCGTCGACAACGTCTACGAGACCGACCTGCTGCGGCCGGTGCTGGAGCGCGCCGCGGAGCTGGCCGGGAGGCGGTACGGCGCGGACCCGGCGGCCGACGTCCGGCTGCGGGTGATCGCCGACCACACCCGGACCGCGACCATGCTCATCGCCGACGGCGTGGTGCCGGCGAACGAGAGCCGCGGCTACGTGCTGCGCCGGTTGCTGCGCCGGGTGGTGCGCAACATGCGGCTGCTCGGCTACGACCGCCCGTCGATGCCGGAGCTGCTCCCGATGGCGCGCGACGCCATGGGTCCGTCCTACCCCGAGCTGGTCACCGACTACGAGCGGATCGCCGGCTACGCGACCGGGGAGGAGGAGTCGTTCCTCACCACCTTGCGGACCGGTACGACGATCTTCGACACCGCGGTCGCGGAGACGCGGCGCGGCGGGGCGGCCACCCTGGCGGGCGAGCGCGCGTTCACGCTGCACGACACGTTCGGATTCCCGATCGACCTCACCCTGGAGATGGCCGCCGAGGCCGGGCTGGCCGTGGACGAGGAGGGCTTCCGCCGGCTGATGGCCGCGCAGCGGGACCGGGCCCGCTCGGACGCCCGCGCCCGCAAGACCGGCCACGCCGACGTCTCGGCGTACCGCGAGCTGCTTGAGGCGGCCGGCCCGCCGGAGTTCACCGGCTACACCGAGGTGAGCACCGAGACGCGGTTGCGGGGGCTGCTCGTCGGTGGCGCCTCGGTGCCCGCGGCGCGGGCGGGCGACGAGGTCGAGGTGGTGCTCGACCGCACGCCTTTCTACGCCGAGGCCGGCGGCCAGCTCGCCGACGAGGGCCGGATCCGGCTGGCGAGCGGCGCCGAGCTGGCAGTCCTCGACGTCCAGCGGCCGATCCCCGACCTGCCGGTGCACCGCGCGCGGGTGGTCCACGGCGAGGTCACGGCCGGCGCGGAGGTGCTGGCCGAGGTCGACGTGGGGCGGCGCCGGTCGATCTCACGCTCGCACACCGCAACGCATCTGGTGCACTCCGCCGTACGACGGGCGCTGGGAGACTCGGCCACCCAGGCCGGCTCGCTCAACGCGCCGGGCCGGCTGCGGTTCGACTTCTCCTCGCCCGGGGCCGTGCCGCCGGCGGTGCTGGCCGACGTCGAGGACGAGGTCAACGCCGTCCTGACCGACGACCTGGAGGTCCGGGCGTTCGTCACCTCTCAGGCCGAGGCTCGCCGGCTGGGGGCGATCGCGCTCTTCGGTGAGAAGTACGGCGACGCGGTGCGGGTGGTCGAGGTCGGCGACTACGCCCGCGAGCTGTGCGGCGGCACCCACGCCGCGCGCTCGGCCCAGCTCGGCCTGGTCAAGCTGCTGGGTGAGGCCTCCATCGGGGCCGGCGTACGTCGGGTCGAGGGGCTCGTCGGGCTGGACGCTTTCCGCTACCTCGCCCGCGAGCACGTCCTCGTCGCCGGGCTCGCGGAGACCTTCAAGGTACCCGCCGAGCAGGTGCTCGACCGGGTTCGCGGCACGATCTCCCGGCTCCGAGAGGTCGAGCGCGAGCTGGAGCGGCTGCGTGCCGATGCGGTGCTGGCCGCGGCGGCCGGCCTGGCCGCCAGCCCGGCCGACGTCGCGGGAGCCGCCGTGGTCGCCTACCGGGCACCCGAGGGCACGGGAGCCGAGGGGTTGCGTCGACTGGCCTTCGACGTCCGCGGCCGCATCGACGGCACCCGCGCCGCGGTGGTGGCCGTCGTCGGGGTCAGCGCGCAGCGGCCCGCGGTCGTGATCGCCGTCAACGACGCGGGGCGCTCGCGGGGGCTGTCCGCGAGCTCGCTGATGCGCGACCTGGCCCCAGTGCTCGGGGGCCGCGGTGGCGGCAAGGACGATTTCGCCTCCGGCGGTGGTTCCGACGCGGGGGCGGTGGGGGAGGCGCTGGAGCTGGTGCCGCGGCTGGTGGCGCAACGGCTCGGGGACGGGTGAGGGCCGGCGTGCGGGTCGGCGTGGACGTCGGCAGCGTGCGGGTCGGCGTGGCGGCCAGCGACCCGGCCGGCGTGCTGGCGAGCCCCGTGACGACGCTGCGCCGCGACGCCCGTCGCGGCAGCGACCTGCAGGCGCTGGCCGCGCTGGTCGCGGAGCGCGAGGCGGTCGAGGTGCTGGTCGGGCTGCCGCAGACCCTGGCGGGCCGCAGCGGGCAGGCGGCCGACGCGGCGCGGGCGTACGCCGCGGCGCTGGCCGGCCGGGTCGCGCCGGTGCCGGTCCGCATGGTCGACGAGCGGCTCACCACGGTGACCGCGACGCGGCAGCTGCGCGAGTCCGGCGTGCACGGGCGGGCGGTGCGGGCCGCCGTCGACGCGGCCGCCGCGGTGGTGCTGCTGCAGGCGGCCCTGGACCTGGAGCGCTCGACCGGGCGGCCGCCCGGCGAGCCGGTGCGCGCGACGCCGGCGTGAGCGGCAGACTGCCGCCTGTGACCGACCTCGGGGTGGGCCGGCGACCGGATACCGACCCGCCGCTGGCGGGGGAGGCGCCCCGACGTAGAGGCACGGCGGCGGTGCTGCTGTCGTTGCTGCTCATCTGCGGGCTGGCTGCCGGTGGGCTGCTCGGCGTCCGGGCCCTGGTCGGGTCGGTGCGCTCAGCTGCCGAGGACTACTCCGGGACCGGATCGGGTTCGGTCGTCGTACAGGTGCATCCCGGCGACACCGCCGCCGATATCGCGACCACGCTGGCGAAGGCCGGCGTGGTCAAGAGCGCGGGCGCGTTCCGCCGCGCGGCCAACGCGGACGAGCGCTCGCGGACCCTGCAGCCGGGCTTCTACCGGCTGAAGCGGCACATGAGCTCCGCCGAGGCGCTGGGGCTCATGCTCGACCCGGTAGCGCTGGTGCGGAACCGGGTGACGGTGCCGGAGGGCACCACGGCCCGCGGGACCGCCCAGCTGTTGGCCCGCCAGGCCGACATCCCGGCGCCGGAGCTGGCCGCGGTGCTGGCGGCGCCGGCCGGTCTCGGTCTGCCGGCCTACGCCAACGGTCACGCTGAAGGCTTCCTGTTTCCGGCGACCTACCGTTTCCAGCCCGGGACGACGGCGGAGCGGGCCCTGGCCGAGATGGTGCTCCGCTACTCGCGGGCCGCGGCCGAGCTCGGACTGGAGGGACAGGCGCGCGCCGCCGGCCGGACGCCGTACCAGGTGCTGACCGTTGCCTCCATCGTGCAGGGCGAGGCGCGGCTGCCAGGGGACTTCCCGAAGGTGGCCACGGTCATCTACAACCGGCTCGCCCGCGGCATGCCGCTGCAGATGGACTCCACGATCAACTACGTGCTGCCCGAGCGGAAGGGCCACCTGACCTCCAACGACATCAACATCAACTCGCCGTACAACTCCTACCGGCGGACCGGGCTGCCCCCCACCCCGATCGGCTCGCCGGGCGAGATGGCCCTGCAGGCGGCCCTGCATCCGGCGCCGGGCGACCTGCTCTACTTCGTCACCATCGACAAGGCCGGGCACAACGCCTTCACCAGCTCCTACGAGGAGTTCCTGCGGCTCAAGGCCCTGGGCGCCCGCAACCGCGGCTGACCGTAGGGGCTTCGGGGCGCGATAACTATCGCGGGACAGCGTTGGGCTACCGACATGGAGCGCCGGGACGTGCAGACCGCGACCACCGGAGCGGCGATGCCGGCCCCGGCAGCAGGGAAATCCACCGCCCCAGCCCCCTGCCGCGCCGCCCAAGGTTCAGGCGGAGGAAGCGCGGGCCGATGACAGGCCGGAGGAGCAGGTGGGTGATGGAGGCGGCGTGAAGCAGCTCGGCGAGGTGCTGCTCGACGGCGGACTGATCACCCCGGAGCAGCTCGACGAGGCCTACGAGGACCACCAGCGCCTGGGCCGCAGCCTCAGCCGGGTGCTGGTCGACCGCGGCATGTTGACAGAGCCGCAGCTGGTGGCGGCCGTCGCCGGTTCGATCGGCCTGCGCTTCGTCGACCTGACCGACTACCCGGTCGACGGGTCGGCCGTGGCGCGGGTCGCCCCAGCGGTGTGCCGGCGGCACACGGCCCTGCCGGTCGGCTACGAGGACGGCCGACTCGTGGTGGCGATGGCCGACCCCGCCGATGTGGTGGCGATCGACGACATCCGGTCCCTGACCGGTCTGGACGTACGCCCCATCGTCGCCACCCGGGCCGACGTCTGCGCTGCGATCACGCGCTTTCACCGCGCCGACTCCGACCTGGACGACCTCAGCCTGTCCATGGATGCCGCCGGCGATGACCACGACGATCTCGCCGGCGTGCGAGAGGTGGTCGAGGACGCCCCGATCGTCAAGTGGGTGAACCTGCTGATCTCACAGGCCATCGCCGACCGGGCCTCGGACATCCACATCGAACCGGGCGAGCGCGACCTGCGGGTGCGGTTCCGCATCGATGGGGTCCTGCATGAGGTGATGCGCTCGCCGCGCACCATCCAGGCCGGCGTCATCAGCCGACTGAAGATCATGTCGGACATCGACATCGCCGAACGACGGATTCCCCAGGACGGGCGGCTCTCCGTCGCCGCCAACGGCA
>JAABUS010000152.1_pt1 | contig 168797 bp, 94 predicted proteins | sample 5560161 | NCBI WGS metagenome assembly JAABUS01 (sample SAMN10711885, study PRJNA513376) | rock metagenome | isolation source: Antarctica rocks | place: Antarctica: Victoria Land, Trio Nunatak nord | collected 2016-01-04
TTCTTTGGGGGGGGAGGAAGAGGCAGGGGAGTAGGGGTGGGAGGTTTTGGTTTGGTCGGAGTGGGGAATGGAAGCTGACTGAGCGGGTAAAGAAGTTTGTGGCAGGAGAGGAGCCAGGCGTGGCGAGCTGCCTGCTCGTGTGCGATGGCTTGAGAGCGCAGAGAGCGCTGGAGTTCGTGGAGTGCGCGTTCGAATTTTGGCTGTTCGTTGATGGTTTGAGAGGTTGGCTTGGGTTTGGGGGTCTTGGTGGGAGGTTTGCGAGGGCGTCGTTGGATGGTGCTTGATATTGGGGTGGGTTTTGTTTTGCGTGTCGAAGCATTGATGGCAGGCTCAGGGCGGCCAAGCTTGAACCGCAATAATTGGTCTCGGGGGATATCTCCATCTCGATGGGAACTTTCTGTGATGCTGAGCTTGGGGGCTCGCGACAGGCGGAATTGATGTAGATATCCTGGTGGTACGTATCCAGCTAACTCAGCTTGGCAGTAGTCTGGACCGTCGGTCTCCTCGAGCTCACCAGCGGATGATAATTCTGAGAATGTGATGGTGCCTGACTCATAGCCCGAATCTCGACGTTTCCGTTGGGTTACATTCGTGTCACTCGGTTGATTGAAGGGGGCACCGTTGTAGTTTGTCGCAATTGCAGTGAGCATGGGAGTGAGCATAGGATCGATCATCGGGGTGAACGCGTCGGTACCATATTGGTTTCCCTCCTGCTGCTGAAATTCGTTGCATACGGATGGAACACAGTCTCGTTTGGCCGAGTCGAACCAGGAGAATGGCTCGTAACTCCAGCCATTGTCTTCTACAGAGTCGTAGTATGGCAGCGTGCTGAAGTCTCCTACCCCTTCCCCCTGAGAGCCGTACCAAGGTAGCGGACTGTAATATGGTCCGGAATCGGTGACTGGGGAGAGAGGGAACTGGGCCTGGACACTTTCGATTGGTGGATATTGCATGCAGCCTCCGAGTTCATAGGTGAATTTCGCCGTGCCACACTCGATGAGCCCAGTTTGCAGAAGGTCCGTTGCATACTCTTGGTCCGCCATCATGTACGAATAATCTTAAAGCTGCTGTCTGGAGATATTCAAGAGAATACTTGAAGAAGCACTCGATGCCTGTGGGATATTGCGACCAGAATTCGACGAACAAAGAGCTAATGAGGGACGGCAAGTGATGCGAAGAAATATCATTTGAATACCTTTTGGAAGTGACAGGTCATCGCCGCCTGGCGAGCTGTTATTAGTGCATGAACAGCGAAGTTGAGGAAGGAACTTACCACCAAACTCTCGGTCTGACATGCTGGATACGTAGATTGGATTATGGGAGGAGGGAGTAATTTCAATGATGTTACTACCACGGATGGATTTCGAGAAGTAATAACGATCTGCAAGAATGATGGCATCAGTAGAGGAAGGCGTGGTGTAAAGTAGGCTTTAATATGCGTTCAAAGATGTTGTGAAGCTCGACCCAAGGATTCTGCCAAGCGGTCAAGGGATGGACCCTTCAAACGAACGCCGCTTTCGGAAAGGGTGCCGAGTGTCCGCTAGCTTGTCTTGCTAAAATAATCACGTTGTTTGTGTCACAACTGCAATCGTCAATCAAACACCATACTTTTACTGTATCCAAGATCGCGATTGACATTCGATACACATGGACTGGTCTAGCCTTGTCGCTTGGAATAGCTTGGAACAAGACCATTCAGGGGCGGTTGAATGATGCAACTGCCAATTGAAAGCACAAAGTAAGAAGCTCGACGGTTTTTCTCCGAAATTCCCCTTCCGCTACAATGATGAACATCGTGTCGCCCCTATCAGACCATCGATTTATATCTCATGGTGATTTACCTGTCTTAACCAAACGGACCTTCTGAGTTTGCTGCATCAACCACCCTGTTTCGCCCGCTCGACGGAATGAATCTGAAAGCTAATCATGTCTCTAGTAGGATCATGGACCTTACGACGTTCTGAGATCGCGATCAGCAGTTTGGCAGCGAATCCGTATGTCGCCCTTCCTTTACGTCTCCCTCTGTCCCTGCCTTACGATGATGAGCAACACAAGTACTATCAAATGCGGATCTACAATGACGAGCAAACTTCGGTTCGATTACCTGACAGCGTATCATGCATTCACCGCAGCAATATCTATGTTTCCTCGATAAACCAGAAAGCTGACGCAATGATTGGATAGTCCAAGGCAAATCCCGCAGGAATAATCCCAAACCCACCGGACTATCCGCACAGGGCGCCTGCTCTGCCTGAGAACATGACGTCCCAACCCTACAGGTTTATATGAGATCAGGTTCTGTATCCGCAAAGGACATGTCAAAACAGTATCACGCAGAGATGTAAACTTCAGTCAGAGAATGCAGCAAGCTTCAATCTACCACTACGGCGCTTTGCAACTCGGGTGTTCTTAGGGCTTTTCTCATGTAAGTCATATCTGCTCTACTCTAGCGGTCGCTCTAAGTACACGGCTTGTGATGCAACAAAAATATTTCATGCTAATACCAACGGCTTGACCTATGCGGATAAAATTCGAGACTTTTCATCTTTCTTCTGAAGCCCCGGCTAGCCTATCCTGGTTCTTGATAACGGTCCCTACGTAAAGACGAGGCTGATTCGCGAGGTGACCTTTAGCGTCTGCTTTAGCGTCAAGTTAAGAGTCTTGAAAGCTTGACAGCTTTTCGTTATTCCAGCTGGAGACGCGGTCATCAGCGGAAACCCAGTTCTAGTGTCAGGAACCTGCCTCAGAAATTGTCCGCTCAGCTCTTTCGTTCCATCCAATGCCAACTTCGCGATGACGTGCCCTGGCTGCCCCGGCTCCAGTAGGCTACCCTCTTCATACAGCTGGTGAAACCTGGCGACATCCTTCTCTTGCATGGAAGCCGAGTGCTTTTTTCGAATGTCCTGTTGCATTGCAGTATTGACCACACCTGGTCGGATCGAAATAGTTATGACGTCGGGTTCCTCAACTCCTAATGTCAACGCCAGATGGTTCATGGCCGCTTTTGTTGCTCCATAGGCGCCCCAGCCCGTGTAGGCATTGATGGCGGCACCTGAAGAAGTGAAGATAATGCGCCCACAAGTCTTACGAAGCGTGGGTAAAGCAGCTTGGGCCTACCAAGTGTAAGCCAGTCTCCAGCGACGCTCCAATCCGTACTTACGAAGGCAACAGCACTGAAGAAATTTACGTCGAATCCTTTCCTCCAGCTGTTCACATCACTATCCGCGACCCTACCCACAGGTTCGAGCGTCCCATGGTTGATAATTAGGCTGTCGAGACTACCGAACTCCTTCAATGTATATTCGATGGCCTTCTTAGGCAGTGAAGGGTCGCTTATATCGTTTGCTAGTGTCCGGACCTGCTCCGGGTATCGTACACGGAGTTCTTCCAAGGGGTCTTCGCTTCGGGCAAGAAGTACTACATTGTGAGATTGGTTGATGAGGTATTGTGCGATTGCTCTACCGATACCTGATTTATCTATCAGTTGAACGCCAGAGACGAAAGAGGGATTATCTTCGCAATTGACCTCTCGAAGCACCAGTGATAATGATTGTCTTTGCCATGGTTGAAGCTTTACGTGCTTGACACTTTTGAAGATGTACTGAGTACCTTATCTTTTAGCGTTTCTACAGCTGTGGAAGCTCGGTTTCGCACGTCATTGGTGGGGCAAGACGGGCTCGACTTTCTCTCTTACCATATGTTCGCCGCCACCAAACCGTTACACGCATGAGCAAAACAATAACGACGAGGTGTGGACTATAACGGAATGCTCCCCCTGCCGCCAAAGCTTTCTGTCAGCAAATGCGTGTAATCATCAGACAAGGCGAGGGGCGCCTGAGGTATGACTCGTTTCTCCTTGCCAATACTTGATAACCTTTCATGATTAAGGAGAGAGCGTGGCCATTCGAGTCAATACAGTGGCAAGGAAGGTCATTTTTCGCGACGGAATTGTACGTGCATCAATCTTTTATACCATCTCATTGAGCCCCCAAAGTCAACGAACTCTCTCTCCATCCCTATCAATGAACCCTCTCCAGAGCCTTTCGTCTGGATCCCTTGCACACGCCTGATTCCCCTCATGGCTGTCTTTTTCAAGCAATTCGATTCAATATTCATAAACAGCTCGCAGAGGAAGACAGTGGAGCAGAGAAGTGAGGTAACTGCAAAACTATGCGTACAAGCTACGAAATATCAGTGAGCATCGAGTGCGAACACTGGTTGAGCAAGGGTGCCTTTCAAAGCGTAACTGCAGGAGGCGGGAGAACGATAGACCTACGTGGTTGATCGCCAAGGGCCATGTAGACGTAATTACTATTGGATATAGCACTGCTCAGATGTATGTTCTATTCAATTCTTGTTATATCATGCAGAACGACATCGATCGCTCTGCTTCTTGATTTACCCACTATCTCCCAACACCTCCCCTACGCCTCTGCCATCACCTCCTGCGCAAGATCCAATCCCCCGGTATGACTCTCCGCCACCATACTGTACGCCCCCGAAACACCCCACATCATAACATCTCCCCAACCTCCCATCCTCTACCTCACTATCCCCAAACACCCACTCCTGCACGCACCCCCTCCTGCACGCACCTCCTCCTCACCACCAGCGCCTGGCTCTCCCAAGCTGGAAGACCCGCTCCTCGTCCTCCCGCCTCAGCATTATCATCGCCCATTTTGCACGCCACCATCCCAACCATCCCCACCATCCCACACTGCCCCCCACCACCCCCACATGGGCGAAGTGGGGGGAAGGGACGTGGCGCGGGCGGTGGTGCGAGGGCCGGATTGCAGGGGACGGGTATGGATGGGGGTAATGATCGAGGGTTGATACCACAAGACTGTGTCTGAGAATAAGGTAGGCGTGCAGAGCTCTCTGCAGAATGGTGGAACCCTTCACAGTCCAGCTCCTGGTGACGCGTCAATACGTTGAATCCGTGAGATTGTGCTGGATTATATGTGCGGAGATTAGTGTATGTATGTACAGAATGCATTGCGGGCGCTCTTCGAGGAAAGCGAACACGTCTATACAGCCCCTCATTACTCCTCCGTGCGAGATCTCAACAGGGTGGACAGTCACCTATACCTTTGGTTTCCGCGCAATCATCAGATACATCGGCGTGAACAGCTTCTCCTTCGCCCCGGCCACCAAACAATCTGCTGCCAACGCCAGACTATCCGCCGTCTTCTTCGTCCCCCGCGGCATCAGCCCCACCCTCTCCAACGCCCCGATCGTCGTATGCGCCACCGCCCTCCCCACCTTCGTCATCCGCGCTATCGTCACCACATCGCCCACACTGCCCGCCATCCTCAGATCCCCATCAAGCGGGTAATACCACGGCCGCGCGTCCGTCCTGTCCGCCAGATCCTCGTGCACCTCGAGCTCGAACCCCGCGGCCTGGATGGCGCGCAGGCCTTCGGAGATGGTCACCATGTTGGCGATGCCGTCGCCCTGCTCGATGCCGAGCCGGATCTCGCGGTGGCGGGGGTTGGAGTTGTTGTAATTGTCTGTCATCAGCCATTCGAAGACGCCGAAGACGCCGCCGGGCTTGACGACGCGGAAGATTTGCGAGTAGACGCCTTGCAGGGAGGGGGCGTGCACGGTGGCTTCGATGGCGTAGACGGCGTCGAAGGTGTTGTCTGGGAAGGACATTTGCTGGCGGATACGCCGTTGGTACGGGTTCGGCAGGTAAGGTGTGGACTTCGGGTAATGGGGCGGTAGGAAGGACTGACCATGAAGTCACCTTTCGTGAAACTCAATTGATTCGACAACCCTTCCTTGTGTGCATACCTCGTGGCCCGATCGATCTGGTAATCGTTGTTGTTCAGCCCCGTGATGTTGACGCCGGCGAACTTGGCGATTTCACGTGCAGGCCCGCCGACGCCGCAGCCGACATCGAGGACTTTCATGCCTTCGCGCAGGCACATCATGTGTGCGAGGTAGTGCTCATGGCGGGCGATGGCTTGGTAGAAGCCTTCGCCGTAGGCAAAGCGGCAGAAGTGGAAGGAGCTGCCCCAGCCGTATTCGTAGATGTCTGTTGCGAGGTTGTAGTAGCTGTACGTGGTGGTCAGTATGCGCTGACCCACTGTTCGGTATACGGGGGGAGTAGGAGCACGCACTGTCTTGTTAGGGTAGCGTATTCGGCTTTGCGCTCCTGGTCAATGGGTCAGTTCAACGATGGATTGGGGATGCTCCCTTCTTCCGATCCATTGGCTCACGTCTCTGATCTCCTGCGTTTCGGCCGATGCGGCTTTGTTGTCCCAATGCTTGAAGTATTCCTCGATGGCTGCTTTCTGCGCCGCGGGGTCTTTCTTCAGCATGGACCGTACGCCACCTTTTTGCTCTGCGCTTTTGCCATGGAGGACTTTGTTGTAGGCTGCGTCCCGGTGGTGGTCTTCCGCCTCAAGCCCTATAGAGCCCATGGTAGAGAGTATGAAAACTCGGCTGAGTGAATATCAGTCCGATTCTCGTAAACGGAGAGTCAATGGAAAGCGCAGATGGCTGTCATGCTGGGAGGCTTTTGCCTTGGTTTCAATAATAATTTTTGCAGGGGTAGATGCAAGGGTCTGGTGCCGGATCTCGGCCAAGAAGCAGCCGGCCCTATCCTTGTTTTATGGGGCCACCGCTTCGTGTTGTATCACCTAAAGTAAGACGATTCCCAGATCACAGGTTTCTGGCCCGGACTGGGCTCTGACATCTAGCAAGCAGACCGGATTGCGAGTCAAAGCGCTAATGAACCAGGACTGTCAAGCGAGGCTCGAAGGTTTCTGCTATTGATGGAGGTATACCGTCAACCTTCTCAAGATGGGACAGTCCAGGATCCAAGTATCAAGGTCGTATTGGCTTGGAGGCAAAGGCGAGACAGTGCGTTCGGACGCGGAATGCGGCGTGACAGCAAGCCAAACCCAACGATATACCGAGCGGACACATCCTCGACAATCGCCTGCAATTATTGGAAAAGGACAACGTCAATCACAACCGGAAGAATTGCAATGAGATCCAATTCCTGCTGGATGGCAACGGTAGTCCGCCCTCGGCTTCTTATATTCATTATGGATGACTTCCTTCTATATCAAGCGGCATGATGCGCTACACTTCTCATGAGAATCATTATTTGCTCTGTTATGAGGACCTCTTTGACTTTCAAAGTGTGGCAGGTACATCAGTGGTGGGGTCGTTCAGCTTTGCGACCTAGTGCTACGATGCTAGAGATACTCAAGTGGGTGTGAGATCCTGAAGGTTCTTTCCTCTCTTATGTCCTCATGCTTCTGCTTGATGAGACGATCTCATGGAGTCCCCTTTATACGGTCTTATTTTCTTCCCAGTTGTCCCGGCTTTCTCATTCATTCTGCAAACCGAACCTTGCGCAGCAGTCTTTGGCTTACCATAGTAATCCTTACTGCCAGAGTGCAGTATTTCTTCGCATAGGTACTGTTGTTCAGCATACTCATTCACCAGCAAGGCCAGCCTAGACATTACGATTCCAAGTATCATTGGCTGAATCAAACAAAGACAGGGAACTCCATTGATGAAACGTTCTTTGCGCGAACCCCGTGGACAACGGTCGTCTTTCAGACAAAGAGTAACATGCATGGGGACAAGGTGATTCAGGCGCCACTCCACGAGTTTCATAACGTCAATTAGACACTACGGGGAACCTCCTACTGTCTGATGGCATCCCATTGTCGCTCAGTGCTAAGCCGCAAAAAGCACCAAGGTCCTAGGCCACTTGTCAATGGGCTTGGATTATGAAAGACAAAGTCTTCCATGATATCTGTTCCCCGTTGCAAATGTGTTTGTCTTCACTTTCCAAGATTACAATCTTGATAGATACCAGTGTCACTCTTTTGAGGCCCTAATCGTACATTTATTTGCTTCAACCGTTTTACGCTCCTTAAGCATCTTCTACTATACTGTCGTCACTCTCTGCATACCCTCGGAGCCGAACTGATCTTACTGGTTCTCCACCATGCATTCTATCTTCGGCATCATGTTGACCGCGCTAGCTCTGGTCGTAACAGTCAAAGCAACCACACTTTCGACCACTGCTACGCCCACAACCTCCGACGCACCCTTCCTTTCTGGCCTTCTCCCAGCCATCACTCCCGCTCCCAATGCTTCCAGCCCGCTCTCTCCCCGTGGGAACGATCTTTTTACTATAAACGTCTACACAAAGGGGGATGTCTCCGGGTTGCACATCGCATGGCAGCACAACTCGGATTCGCCTGGCGCTGTCAATGGCGTGCAGAATCAACCCCTCGGGAGCAAGACCATGGGCGTATACCCCACTGGCTGGGCCGGCCGCATCGCTATTGGAAGGGATCCAGATCCAGGGGTGATCAATCGGGGAAGTCTGATTGAGGCAAGTTTCATCGGGGGTGTGAGCTCCTACGATGTAAGTTACGTGCAAGGCTATTCGGTCCCCATCGTATGCTCTTGCAAGGGCGTCTTCAATACCGGTTGTAATATCCCTCTGTTCTGGCACAAGGAGAAGTGTCCAAAAATGGGTCCTGGAAATGTTTGCTACAACCCTCTTCGCAACTCAGGGCAAGGCCGTGGCACCCGCGCTCAAGCGTTCTTTGAGCCTTGTCAGGGCGGAGCAATGGCGTACCCCAACGACTACGATAGCATCGTCTCCTGCACCGAAAACCAGATTTCCTGTTGCGTCGGTCACGGGTGCCCAGCATCGGTGCAACAGCATCAGAGAAATAAGCGAGCAGTTGATGGACATATAAAGCATTCTGGGCTTGCTGGTCAGGCTTAGGCGTCTACATTCCGTTTCATTACTAGGCAGCTTGGAGATTCGATTTGGGGACGATAAGACAAGATGACCTGTGCTGGCGACTTTGATTTGCTTTTGTATGATACTTTAATTCTTTGTATGATACTTTACTTCTAGATTGTAGGATGTTAGAGGTAGCATCAGCTACTTGTCTGCGTTGGTATCTCTTCAGACTTTGCTTTACGCGCGCGATGGAGTGGAGGCCATCCGGTTCGGCGATCATGCTTCGCAGCTACAAAGCATGGTCTTTGTTTGCAACTGCTATTGAAGGTCCAACACTACGCTTCTCGAGGGGTTTTGCAAAAGCAGTCCTACTATTCTGTGCATGATGCAAAGGAGCCTGTCGAAGAAGATTCGAATCAGCTTCCTCTTCTCCGTGGGTGCCATCTCCTGTCTCGGTGCAGTGATGCGGCTCGTCTATTTCAATAGCAAACACGCCGACTTGACATGTACGTGCTTGTGCAGCCCAGAGACCTGACTTACTTGTTGTCGAGGCACTTAGCTAACCCCTTTCAGACGACTACCTCAGTTTCCTGAAATGGACAATCATCGACATCTTCTTCAGCATTACCGCTGCTTCTCTCCCGGTACTCAATGCACTTGTTCCGATAAGCTGGTTGCGTTCCTCGTCCGCAAAATTCACTCCCAGGACCCCTCAGAGCGGGAGGAAGGGCAAAAGCATTGATTCGAGCTCTAAAATCCAAGACCCGGAGAGCCATGGCAGCGTGCAGTATGAGCATGATGCAGAGAAAGGTGGATCCAACATATCGACGGACAGTCCTGTGCGCAGTGTAGGGAAGCAGCCGAACTGGGATGAGTATTACGTGGGGATGGAAGTGCCAGGTACGGCGCGCTAGCAGTTCATCGTTAAGGCGGACTCTGACCCCGATAAGCTGCCTTTCGCACCAGGGGTGCGAAAGGGTGTATATAGTATTTCTGCCTGGCTAGTAGTGATTAACGTGAGTATGAGTACGATGTATATAGTAAGCGGTTCATTCGACTTGTATTTTGTTTCTGTGACTCTTGCTAGCATCACTACGACCACCACATCTCGACACACCATCTCAACTCGCACGATGAAGTGCTCCGCTGGAAGCTGCATTCGCAGCGAATGGAGGGGACCTAGACCGAGGGAACGCAACCTAGTCTTGGCAAATCCCAGAAGGGATTGGCTTGCTCTTGGAAAAAGAAGCTACCTCACGATGTGTTACGTGTAGCCAATTGCTCTTTACAAGAGAAAGCAGCAGGTCTATCGACTATGAAATCGCAAATCTACCATCATCTCTCCACTATCCTAGTAAATCCTCACTACATCTCACCCTGCGGGACCTCAAGGACAGCGAACCTATCTTTAGAACATCATGTCCAACTTGATACATGTATGCGAAGTATTCGCGTGTCTTTCCTTCCATGATTGAAACTCTTCTTGGACGGAACTTGGGATGCTCAACGCAGCGAGTCCCCCCTCTGCGATTATAGGCTGCCTCGAAATTCCTTGATGTTTGGAGTCTTTTCTTGGCTTTAAGCGGAGGCTGACGAGGCATGCCGCATTGGTGAACTCTCGAGCATGATTCCCCTTCGACTCCATCTTATGCAAACATCCACCGATCTTCTCTCTGTCATGTCTATAGTGAACAAGAAGCAGGTTGGTAGCAGCGGTTGACCAGACTTAAAGCAGTATCTGTGCCGGGTTCCAGGTTGCTAATAATTGAATTCCCGATTTCGCTAGGTATGTGGTCCATTTGCCTCAGTAGTCAGACCCTATAAGAAAGATTATGTTTGAACTCGTCGCTTCGCGATCCTAATCTTCGATTAGAATTGATAAATTCTCAACTCTAAAACAAGCTCTAAAATCTTTTTTTAGAAACAAATATTTAGTAAAATAGTTTAACGCTAAATACAAAATCTTGTTTAGTATTTGTCTACTAATTTTAATAGATAAAGTATATATTTAAATATAATTTTTCTATAGAATCTAAAAGCAAAACTCTATTTTTTTGTTAAAATAAAAAAAATCTTAATATATCGAAAGTTCAATAAAGACAAATTTTTACTATTAATATATAAAATTTAATCGCAATTTTTGATATATTACTATTAAATTGCTAGCAACGCAAATATCTTACAAATAAAATAAAAAAATGTTACAAAAATAAATAGTCAATTGCAATTACAAATAGATATATAGATATAAATTATTGTTTGTTTATTAATTAACTATTTTAAATTGTATTTCTATTAAACAATTTACGCAAAGTTGATATCTTTAATATTAAGAATAGATTTTTGCAATACTTAAAAAGTATTGCGTATTTTAGCTAATTATTTTAAATAACAATATTTGTTCTTCGAAGATTTAAAAGATTTAGTAAATTTTTTTTTTTTTTTATATTTATGTTTTGAGCTTCTCTTAATTGTTGAGTTTCGAAACAATATTTTTTAATACTTAATTTTTTTTAAAATTTAGAGTTTTTGTTTGTTAATATTGTTAATTTTGCTATATTTTTATCTTATTGTTTTGTATTTTCGATAAACTCGATTTATTATTTTATATTTATAATAAATTCGAACTTAATTATTTTATAGATTTTTTTTCTTAAAATACGCAAACAAAGCAAAAACTTTTTAAAATTTGTAACATTTATATTATAAAAAAATTTAGCAAAAAATTATTTTAAAAAATAAATTTTGTTAATACTAAATTTTAAATTGTAATATAATAAATATATAAAAAAAATATTTAAATTAAATTCTTTTGTATTGTAGAATAAAGAGATATCTTAATATTAAAAATAGTAGTAACTCTATTATTTAAATTTTAGAATACAATTATTAATATTATTAATATTAGTATTAAATTACTATTTAATTGCAATTCTAAATAGAATATAACAAAAGTACAAATTGTCTTTTTTATTAAATTTAGTTAACTATATTTTGTACAATTGTATTATAGTATAATTAGAATAAATTGCTAGATAAACTAATTTGTCTTCAACATATATTTTAAATTTAAATATATTTTTTATATTAAAAACAATTATAGTAGAGATTTTTTTGTTAATTACAAGCAAATAGTTGTTGTATTAATTAAAGATTAACAAATTAATAATGAAGATTTTTTTAACTTAATTATTTATTTTTTAGTTGTAACAAATATAGCTTGCAATATTATATTTTAACTCGAAAATATAAAAGAGATAAAAAGATATTATAATTTTGTTTCTATAAATTTTAATAAAAATTAAGAAATTATTATTGCTAAAATTTTTGCTATTAAAGATAATTTGTTTTTCTAAATAATTTTATTTACAAAAATATTAGAACAAAATTAATTCGATATAGATTATAAAAAACAAATTTATTAGTTTTTAAATAAAAACAATTTTGTTCTTTTTTCTATTAAATATTTTTCTATTATTTTTCTTATTTTTAACAACTTTTTAAGATATATTTTTAAATTTTTTTATATATTTAATAGATAGAAGGCTTTTCTTTAGATTTTTAATCAATTTATTAAAGTTTTTTTCTACAAAAATAATTAATATCTAATTAATAGACAAAATTAATAGATTTTTTTTTATTAAAGTAATAGCTATCTTAACAAAAATTTGGTCGATTAGAAATTATAAAAGAATTTAGAAATATTAAAATTTTTGCAATATTGAAAGATACAAAGCTTTTATTAACAATTAAAAATATCGAATTTTCGATAATATACAAAAATATCGATTTTTTAACAATATTAATTGATTTGATTTTTAAAAAAAAATTGTTTTCGTCTATAATAAAAGAATATATTAGAGAAAAACAAATATAAAATAAAATTTTAATTTTTGTAATTAAAAAAATACAATTAAGTACAAAGAAATACAAAGAAGCACAAAAAAGCTATTCTCTACTTAAAAAAAAATTAATAGACGAAAGAATTTAATTTTTAAAAAAATTCTTCAATAAGAGATATAAATAATTAAGTATTAGATTAAATAATAACAACAAATATATAAAATTTGCAAAATTAACAATATTGTATAGTAAATAAATAAAGACAATATTTCTTAAATAAATAGATTTTGTAAATATTAAAAATATTGTTGTTTAATAATAAATATTGTTTTTCGAAAATACAATTTAAGTATTTTTTTACTTATTAATTAATTAGCAATCTTAAAACAAATTGTAGACAATAATAAATAAATAGCAAAAAAATATTATATATCTTTATTCTAATAGTAATTTTTAAATAAAAAATTATTATATTAAATTTTCGATTATTAATATATTCTATTAATTGTTTTTTTTATTTTTTTTTTATTTTTATTTTTTTTATTTTTTTGCAAATAAAGTTTCTTTTTAATTATAAATAATAGAATAAGTGCAAAACTTGTTATTATATTTACTAACTTATATATTAGTTTTTAATATCTAACAAAATTTATAATTAATTGTAGTCGATATAATATTATAAAAAAAACAAATAATTAAATTTTATTATTCAAAATTAAAGAAAAATAATACAAAATAATTGTTAAGTATTTTAATTATATTAATAAGTGTATAAAAGTTGTCAAAAAAATAGTAAAAGAAATCTAAATATTGCTAAAGTATTGAAAGCTATAAAATATAATTTATTAAAACAAATATAAGATATTTGCAAATTTAGAAATATTTGTTTTAAAAAATCTTTAATACAATTTAAAATAACAATATAAAAAATACAAAAAAAAAATTCTATCTATTTAAAGATTCTAAGATAAAATAGTAATTAATTAAGATTTTAATAGATTTCTAAAAAATAATATTGTACAAATAGCTTAAATTACTAAAAGAATTTCGAATATAAATTAAATATATAAATTCTTAAATTAAATTATTTTTTAATATTTGTATTGCAATATTAGAAATTAAAAATTAAGAAAACTAGTTATTTTAAGTAATTAAAAAGAAGTTATTAATATATTAAATTGCAAAATAATATTACTTTTTAAGAGTTTTGTATTAATTTTTTTAAATTTGCAAACTTATAAGTTTAATTAGATTAAGCTAAATATCTTTGAGATATTTAAAAATTAAAAAACTAGAATTATTAAGAGCAATATCTTAATATTAATAATAGCAGCAACTTTATCGAAAAATTAAACAAAAATTTGTAGAAAAAAATATCGAAAATTAATACTATTATATTAAGAAATAAATTCGATATTAAAGTAAACAACAAACAATATATTAAATAATAAATAGAAATTTCTACAAACTAAGAAATTTACAAGTTAAATACAAACTTCAAATTTTGTTAAAAAACAATATTAATATTGCAGTATCAATTAAGTATTAACAAATTGTATAGAGAAATTAACAACAAAAGAAGCAAATATATATATAGAAAAGTAGTATTTTAGAATTGTTTATTTTCTGCTAAAATTATTGTTAACTAAATATTTTAAGTATATATATTTTAGTTATCTTTGCAATATTATTAAATTTGTAAGTTTTATAAATAGTAAAATAAATTATAAATATAATAGTTACAATTATTAAAATTTGTCTTATTAAAGTATATAATAAATATTATATACTAAATTTGCTAAAATATTAAAATTCGAATTAATAAAAAATAACGAATTAACAAAAAGATAAAACAAATGACTTAGAAATCTTTAAATATATTATTAAAAAAATTTATTTTTCTAATAAAATATAATAAGAATATAATTAGAATAATTGTTTTTAAAATTGCAAATACTAAGATATAAAAAAATAAAAATAAAAATAAAAATATAATTGCGTTACAAATATTTAAATAACTCTAAAATAATATTGTTAATAAAAATAACTAGAAATTCGAAATTAAAGATCCTATTAATATTAAATACAATATATATTTTTATTATTTTAGTACTTATAATAAAAAGTCGAATTTAAAATAATTTTGCAATATATTTTACTTTCTTATATAGCAAATTATTTATATTAATTTTTTATATTAACTTCTCTATACAATATTGTGTTCGAATTGTAATTGTTGTCTTATATTTTATCTCTATTATATTAAGTATACTTGCAAGAGTAATAATATCTATTTTCTCTATATTAATATTAATATTTCAAAATATATTAAATTTAATAAAAGAAAAAATATTATTTAAGATTTTGTATCTCTTAATTAAGAATTTTAAAAAAATTGTACTTTAATTATTAAAAACTTTTATTAAAAGATTCTATCTTAATAGTTCAATATAATAGAAAGAGATAATATATTAATTAATATTAAAAAAGTATATATTTATAGTTTTAAAAATATAGCAATATAGAGACAAATTAATTCTGCAAAATATAAAAATTCGAAATCTATTATTTGCAATTGCAAAAATATTTGTATAACAAAATCGAAAATTATATATAATTCTATTGCGAAAAATAAAAAGATTGTTTAAAAAATAGTCTTATTTTAATATATAGCAATTTAATTTAACAACAAGTTGCTTAATAGTATAGAGTTAAAAAATATAAATTAATTTATAGTTTATTATATTTAGCAAATTGTTTCTATTCTATTAATATTTAAAAAACTCAATTAATATAATTAAATTAAAAATAGATTTTTTGCGTTTACTTAGTTTATTTTAAGAAATTTTATTAATAATATTTTAATTTGTAAAACAAATTAAAACAATTTACAAATTAAGATTAAAATTAATATTTTGCTAAATAGCAATTGTATTGCAATTTGAAAAATTATCGATTATTATCAAATTAATTCTTTTTAAGTATTTAAAGATATTTAAATATTTGTTGTATAAATAGAAAGATAAACTTATTTTTTTAATAATTTTTTTAAAAAGCAGAATAAGAGTTTTGTTACAAGCTTATTAAAGTTGTATTAGTGATTTAGGTTCTACGTCTTTGAACGAATTTGCTATTATGTTCGTCATACTCGAGAAACGAGCAATTTGAGCATAATATTCGTTATATTCGACAAACGAACATTGCGAACAATTATGTTCGCATTGCTCGATAAATAAGCAAAATAAACAATTAGTATTTTCTTAGTATATAGAGAATAGAATACGACTCTCTTATAAATTGTGTTTAACTTATTATAGATTTTTATTTATTATTATTTTGATTTATCGAATCTCTTTTAGAATTTATTGAATATAGAAATTGTCTATAGTTGCAAATTTTTGTTATCAAGTAATTGCTTGTATTGTTTGAAGATATCTACAAATCTCTTCGAAAGTACAATCTATTTTAATATTTTTAAAAAAAGTATTAGCGTAATACTTTAAACATTCTAAAAATATTTGTATTAGATCAACGTGTCTCTATTTCAAGCACTAGCTTATTAGTATTACGTCGACTATCGATTATAGAAAACAACAAAATTAGAATTAACAAACTTGATATCTATTATAAAGATTGTATCGATTTAAAAAACTAACTTATACAAATAGATATCTATTTTATTTTCTATTTTGTTTTAGCGAATTAGAAAACAATTTTTGCATTAATATTTCTTAGAAAAAGAGCTTAACATTAATTTAAATCAAATTTACATTAATATTTGAAAAACAATAGCAAAAATTCTTATGCAATATTTATAGACTTCAACAACTTCAAAAAAGAGTTTCGAAAAATCTTTAAAACATTTAACGAAAAACAAATTGCAAAAAAAGTAATTTAATATTTAACTTAACAAATCTTTGCAATAAACTATATAGTTAGATTTCAAAAGTATGTTAATCTAATTAAGTAGAACAATATTGTACTTATAATAATGTTTCGACAAGATCTTAAAAACAATCTAAAAGACAAAATTATGCGTAACAAAAGAATTTTTAGCGACATATTTGATTTTATTGAAGTAGCTATCGATCTTGACAACAAACTATATAAAAAAGTTATAGAAAAAAGATACAATCAATTTCGAGAAAAAGTAGAAATCTTTTTTGAATTAATAATCGAATATTAGTAGAAAAAATTTTGTTCTAATTTGAAATACAATAATTTAGACTATCGAGAGTCTATATCTATAGAACTAAATTCTATTCAACAATATAAAAAAAAAATTCTAGAAAAAAACAAAATAACAGGTTTCAAAAAACATACTATTTATATAACAAATCGAATTACTTTGCAAGAGATTGCCAATTATAGAACTTAATAGATTGCTAATAGATCAATACTATATTAAGAAAGATATTCGATAGTTAGAACAATATTAGAAAACAAATCGATATAAAAACAAATATTTTCGAAATTGAATTAAACAACAACTACTATCTAATAGAAAATCTAGATTAGTTATAGAAAGTTCTAGATAGAATATTATTAGACAAAATATTTGTATTTATGCAGAAAATCAATCAAATACTTAATAAAACTATAAAAGTAGAACAATCAAGAACGCTATATTTTTATTTAGCAATAAACTTAGATAACAAGTACAATTGAAAAAACTTTTACAAATATCTAGACAATATTACAAATTATCTTGACACTTTAGCTAGCTTATTAAGAAAAAAAAAGATAAATTAAATTGTAAACAAATGCAAAAAAGCGCTAAAAAGCGACGCCACTATAGAAAAAGATATTTCCAATAAAATCGAACAACAACTAAGCAGTATTAGTCTATTTAGACAAACGATAAAGAAAGCAAAGAAATATACGATATTTAGTTAAATTGTTTGTTATAACAATTTATACTAAACTTATCTAGAAGACAAAGAAAAAATCAATTGATTTTTTAAAAAATCGAAGTTATTAAATTAATATAGAAAAGAAGTTTAGCGCAAACAAATGCTCGAAACAAAAGTTACAATACAAAAATAGAGAAAAATTCAAATTTTTTGATAAAAAATATATCAAAGAAATGCAATATGCTAGTCCAACAACAACAACAACTAAATTTAATAGTATATACACAATATTTTATTATATTAGTTAGAATTAATAGACAACAACTTATTGCAATAGTTGATTCTAATGCAACAAATAATTTTATAGTCAAAACTTTTGTTAAAAAAAAATATTTTACTTAAAAGAAGTCTAATATATACAATTTAGTAGTCGTAGATAGAAATTTATTATTCGACAAAAATAAAAAAATAAATAAAGAAACAAAAATAATATTGATAGCTATTTAGCAACACTACAAGAAACTAATTTTTGATATAGTAAAAATAGTTATTTATAATATCGCTCTAGAAATATTTTGATTAAAACAATACAATTTAGAAGTTGATTAAAATATACAAGTATTTAGATTTACGCAATATAATTATATAATTTATATTTAATCTACGTATCGACAATGTTTGATAATAGATAAAAAATTAAGTCGAAAATCGATTGCAAGTAGCGAGCTTGCATTTTTGCAAAAAAACAATTTAACAAAGTTCGACTCGATAAACACTAACAAAAATTAATCGAATTACAAAATTAGAATAAATAAAGAAAATTACAAATTTTCTAAAAGTTTTAAACTATCTAATATAGCAAAAAAATTGCTAAAGCACGTATTACAAATATACAACAATTGAAAGCATCTATTTTAAAAAGAGAAAACAATAGAGACTCTCTCTAAATATTAATTGTAAAATTACAAAATTAGACTTAAATTAAACAAGCACTTTATATTTGAATTTATATATATTTTATTCGAGAAAAAACTCGAAGTACTTCGCGAATATCTAACAAAAAACAAAAAAAAAATTTATTAAAAAATCTCAATTATAGATAGAATATTCGATTCTTTCTATATTAAAAAAAAAATAGAACTTTTTGTCTATATATCGATTATCGAAAGCTAAATAATATTATAGTTAAAAATCGATATTTATTATTTAATATTAACGAATTTCAAAATCGACTATTCGAAGCAAAGTATTTTATCAAATTGAATTTACAAGAAATATACAATCAAATTAGAATAAAAATAGAAAAAGAGTAAAAAATAGCTTTTTGCACACAATATGAATTATACAAATATACAATAATATTGTTCGAACTTACAAACGCTTCGACAACATATTAGAAAATAATCAATAATCTATTATAACAATATTTGAATCGATTTATTATAGTATATTTGAATAATATTATAATTTACTCAAAGATCTTGAAAGAACATATTAGCTATATTTTCAAAATATTAAAATATCTAAATATAAAAAACTTATATTTTAAGTTAGAGAAATGCAAATTCTATCGAGAGAAAATTGATTTTCTTGAATTTGTTGTTAAACAACACAAAGTACGCATAAATTTCGAGAAACTACAAATAGTTAAAGAATAGAAATTATCGACAAACGTTAAGAAGATATAGTTCTTTCTAAATTTTATAAATTACAACAATTTTTTTATCAAGAACTACTTAGCAAATACAATACTATTAACAAATTTTACAAAGAAAAACATATTATAAATATAGAAATTTATAGAAAAGAAGTTATTTTAGAATCTTAAACTAGAATATTTAAAAAAATGAATATCAAAAATATACAATTTGCAATTGTTAAATAGAATTGAAATCGACACATTAAATCTAGCTATCAATATATATTTTAGTTAGAAATATAAAAATATATAGTATTTAGTAATATATTTTTCGAGAAAACTTTTGTTAGTCGAACAAAATTATAATATTTACAATAAAAAACTACTTGCTATAGTAATTTTCTTGAAGTTATAGAGAGCATATATAGAAAAATTATTAAAACTTACAATCTTTATAGATTACAAAAATTTTGTGCACTTTACTACTATAAAGTAGCTAAACAAAAAATAGATACAATAATTAGAGAGACTTAAATAGTTCAAGTTTAGAATATAGTATATTTTAGACAAAAATAACGACAAAATAGACGCATTTAGCAAAAAAAAAATATATATATAAAAACAAAAAAATTGTTTAACTACAATATACTTAAAATTAATAAAAACAAATTACTATTAGCAAACAAACATAAACTAAATACTATATTACAAATACTTCGAGATAATACAAAAAAGTTTTTTATAGAAAAAGAAAAACTTTAAATATCTATCGACAAGATCGACAAATATATAAAAGAATACTATAATAAATTATTGCAAAAGTATTCGAAAGTAACAAAAACTTTTTAACTTTTATGTTAGTATTGTTAATTTTTACAAATAAGACAAATTGTCGAGATATATATTAAACAATATTTTAGCTATTAGTAGAACAAATATAGTATATATACAAACTATAGCAAAATTTAATATTAGAAACTATTTGAATCGCTATAAAATAAAATTACAATAGACTTTATTATTAAATTGCTTAAATCGACAAATTTAGCAACTAAAAATAGATATAATTCGATACTAATAATAGTTAATAAATTTATCAAGTACTTATATATTATTATATACAAAAAAAAGTTTAACGCAAAACAATTAAGATACATTATATTAAATCGATTTATATAATATTATAATATATTCAAGAAACTAATTAGTAATAGAGACAAGCTCTTTATATTTAATTATTAAAAAACACTTCTTTTAATATTAAATACAAAACTTCGAATATCTATTGCATATTATTTGGTTACAAATAGTTAAATAGAACAAACAAATTAGAGTCTTAAATAGTATTTGAAACACTATATTAACAATACTTAAAATAATTGAATATTATTTCTATTTATAATACAATTGATACTTAATACAAAGATTTCGAATACTACTAAAATAATTCTATTTTTTGTTAACTATAGCAAAGAATCAAATCTTTTCGAAAAAAAGTGCACGCATTTGTTAGTACAATTAGCTATCGAAAAAATAGCAATATTAAAAAAAATATATAACAATATCTTAAAGATGCAAAGAAAGTCGATCAAATATTAAAATAAAAAACAAAAAACGATATTTTAGCTAAAAGAGAGAGATAAAATATATCTTTTTACAAAAAATCTTAGAACGAGAAAATTAAGTAAGAAATTGAACTATATTAAAGTCGAATTATTTATTGTTAAAAAGATCAAAAGATTAGTTAACTACAAACTCGATTTATTCAAAAATATTAAAGTATTTTTAGTATTTTATATTTTATTGTTAAAGCTAGCAAATTCAATTATATTTTTACAAAATATTTTTTATTTCTATTTGCAAAAAAAGAAATAATTCGAAATCGAAAAAATTCTAAAACAAAAAAATTAGAAGTATTTTATTAAATAAAAAAAATATTCTACTTCGAAAAATATTTGAAAATCAAAAAAAAATCTTAATTGTTGTTCAAATTTTCTAAGAAAGTTTTATTAAAACAAAATATAGAAATAGCATTTCAATTTTAATTAATCGAAAGTTGAAACTATTCGAACAATATATCAAATAGCAACTCGAAAATCTTTGTAATAGATTCGACAAAATATACTTTATTTATTTTTAGATTATTAATATTTTTCTATTTAGTTACAATTATTTCTTTCTTTTTATTTTTCAAAAAATTTAGTTGTTTTTTTAGTCGATTTAGCTTAGCACGCGCATTACGCACTTCTTTTTTTAAATATATTCGCTTTTTATAGATTTGTTTAATCGATATAGAAAAAATTGCCAAATTATAATTACAATTAGATCGCACATATTTTATATATTTTTTAGAATCATTATCTATACAATAAATCTTATTAGATATTGTACAATTACAACAAAAACGTATTGCTAGAGATATCGAATTCAAAGTGTCGAGAAATTTTTTTTTTCGAAAAAAGAAATTTTTGATATTAATTTTTTTTGAAAATATAGTAAAAAGATATTAAATTTCGAAACAAAAACTTTGAAAAAAAGAGATAGTGTTACAAGCTTATTAAAGTTGTATTAGTAATTTAGATTCTACGTTTTTGAACAAATCTACTACTATATTTGCTATATTCGAGAAACGAGTAATCTAAATATAATGTTCGCTATATTCGACAAGCAAACATTGCAAACAATTATGCTCGTATTGCTCAATAAATAAGCAAAATAAGCAATTAGTATTTTCTTAGTATATAGAGAACAAAATACGACTTTCTTATAAATTGTATTTAACTTATTATAGATTTTTACTTATTGTTACTTTGAGTTATCGAATCTTTTTTAGAATTTATTAAATATAGAAACTATCTATAGCTATAAATTCTTGTTATCAAGTAATTGCTTGTATTGTCTAAAAACGTCTACAAATCTCTTCGAAAGCACAATTGTTACAACTTTAGCTCGTTACAACTAGTATATAATCTATAGAGCAATTTGTAGCACAAAGCACAATTACTTGCATGTTCGACGACTTGACAAGCGAGCATTGCTCGACGCACTAGTAAGCGAGCTCAACATGCTCGATAACGAGTAGAGCGAACAAAGCTCAACATGTTCGACAACAAGCAAAGCGAACAAAAAGAATCTTCTTTAGTATATAGATCTTCGAACACGACTCTCTTATAAATCGTGTTCAACTTATTATAGGTTTTTACTTATTGTTACTTTAGTTCATCGAACCTTTGCCAAGATTTATTGAACATAGAAACTGCCTATAGTTGCAACTCTTGTTATCAAGTGATTGCTTATATTGTCTAAAGATATCTACAAATCTCTTCGAAAGCACAATCTATTCTAATATCTTCAAAGGAAGTACTAGCGTAACAACAATCTATTTCGATATTTTTAAAGAAAGTACTAGCGTAACAAGTTTGCAAACAAAAATTAATTTAGTTTTGCAAAATTTGTTTTTGCGCTAAGATTAAAATAATTATATAATAAAAACAAAATTGCTCTTGCAGAAAAATAAAAAAAGAGAAAAATAAATATTGATTAATAAATTAAGAATTTAATAAAATTTAGTTGTTAATTAAACAATTAAAAATACGCAATATGTTTTTATTGCTTTAAGAATCTAACTTCTCTAATAACAAATTTATTTCTATTTATACAATTAATTAATCTATACAAAGTCTCTTTTTTAAATATAAATAATAATTTTATTTTACTATTTGTTGCAATTAAAGTAGTTATTTGTTATAAATAATTGTTTTATATACTTGTTTTCTTTTTCTTTACTTAATTTAAGTCTATTTTTGTTTTTTTTGTTTTTTTAATTGTTTATTGTTGCAATTTAAGTTTATTTTGTCGAATTTTATTAATTTGTTTTTTGATATTTACAATTCGAAAACAATTTTTTTTCTTTGTTTGTTGTCGAGAATTAAGTAAGAATAATCTAAACAAAATAATGTAGATAAATAGTCTATTTAATAAATAATAATAGATTCTATTTAACTATTTTTAGAGTCTTATTTGTTTTCGAAAAAACAAAATTCTTAAAAAAAATATTAAAACTTTTTTAACTATATTTATAATAAAATAATTAATTACAAGAACTTTTTATTAATACTAGAAAATTGCAAAAAGCAATTTATATATTAATACAATTAAAATTAAGCTATTAATAATTTTTGCAAAGAGCTTTAAATGCTAATTTAAAATTTATTATTTCATTTATTTCAAAAATCTATTATTAATCTTAATTAAGATTTATTTGTTAAATTTAAAAATACAAAAAAATAATAAAAACTACAATTTCTTATTAATAGGATATTGTTATTGCAATTATTTGCTAAAATTCGAATACAATAAAATCTAAAAATACAATTAATTAGTAACTAATCATATTTTTTATTTTGTTCTATCTATTGTATTTAAAGTTATCTTTTAATTTTTAAATTATTTTTGCGCTTTATTTATAACAAAATAGAGTAAAACAAAGAGTAATAGATTTGCTATATTTGTTTAACTTAATAATATTCTATAAAATTATATAAAATCGATTAAACAAACTAATTAGTTTCTTAAAGATATATCTAATTATAATAGAATTTTTTTTACAACAATCTTAATTTATAATAATCTCGAGTTTTTAGAAAATTAAAAAATTAAAAAAATTAAAAAAATTTAGAAATTTTAATTAATTATATTTGTTATAATAATTAAATTTTAAGATTTCGATATTATATTTCTCTTTTGTTATATATAGAATTTGAAAAAGTATTTACTATTAACAATAATTATTGTTCTAACTTTAATTAATAAAAGTTTTAATATTAAAATACAATATATTCTTTTTTATTTTATATATATTATATTTAATTTAATAAAATTTAAATCTTCTATATTAAGAGCGCTATTTAAAAACTTTTTTAATTGTTAAAGTATATTAATATAGACTTTTTTTAAATTATATTTATATTTAAGCTTAATATACTAAAGTTGTATAAAATAAAATTGTATTCTATAATATTAATTTAAAAAAATAAAAATACAACAATTAATAATATTTTTATAATTAAAAATCTTTATTTTAAGTAATTAGAAATTAATTTAAACAATCTTGTTTACAATTAATATATATATTTTATTACAAATAATTTTAAAATATATAAGTATATAGAAAAAACTAGACTAATCGTCGGGTTGGGTTTCGGTTCCAACTTTTGGAACCAACTCAATCTAACAATTTTAACATTAGAAATCGATCCAAAATCCAATTTGATTTCTATTATTTTGAAATCGAATCGACTCGATCCGACTCGATTCTCGATTCCAACGTTAGAAATCGAATCGAATCGCCAAGAACGCCAAGAATACTAAAAATAGTATAAAATAAGTTTAAATTTAGATTTTTAATTATTTTTTAGGTAATGCACAATAGTAATGCATAATATAAAAATAATCTACTATATTTATTTATTAATTAAATTAAATAGATTAATTAATTAATACTAAAAATAAAATAAGTTACTAAAAATAGTAGTCTTGGCGATTCGAATCGGTTTTTTGGATCAATTTTCGATTCCAAGTTTGCAATTCGACCCAAATTGTCGGTTCTAACATTAGAAATCGAACCAACAATTCGGTTTCAACTTTTGGAATCGACTCGACCCGAACTTGGTGATCCGATCCGACGCGATTAGTCTAGAAAAAACAATTTGTTTTCGAAATTATATTTCTCGAATTTTGTTTAACAAATTTTATTAAATTATATTATCTATTAAATTCTAATATCTAAAATTTAATATATTTTAGCTTATATATACAATATATATAAAAAGAATTATATATAGATTAGATTTTCTTGCAATATACAACAAATAAATAGCAACAACAATATATTGTTTGTTTTAATAATTTTTAAATTATTAAAAGATTGATTTTTTAGAGTTATATTATTTATATTGTTAATATTTAAATAAAATATATATTAGATTTGTTACAAAGTAAGTTTTTTAACAAAATTAAAAAAACAACTTTTTAACTTAAAAAACAATTTTATAATTAGAATGATTTCTAAATAATTATATTATATTAAATTAATCGAGATCTTTATACAAAATTTTTTGCAAATTTTATATCTAATCGATTTTTAATTCTAAATTAGAAATTTTGTAATTATTAAAACTTCTGCTTTTATATAGAAATATATTTTACTTTTAAGTATATTATAAAAATAATAAATATCAAATTGCTTTGTTATATATTTTGCAAAATTACTATTATATTTTAGACAAAAATAGTCGAAATACTTAATTATACAAAAATTTTGCTATATATAATATATATAATAGATTTTCTTATTGCTATTAAAGAATTGCAAAATATTATTTTTTCTAATAGTTTAATAAATTTATTAGAAGAAAGTAATAGCAACTTTAAAATTAATTAACTATTATAACTATTAAATTTTAATCTAAAAACTTTTTAACAAAAGCAATTTTATTTCTTTTCTAATAGCAATTAATTATTCAAAAATTAAATATTTAATACTTTATATTTAATATATATTTAATTAATATTTAAATCTATCTTTAACTCAATTAGTACTAATTATTATTTAAAGAAAAAAAAATATAAAAAATATAAAAAATTTGATTACAATACTATTAATTAGATTACTAATATTAAGCTTAAAAGAAAAATATATAGAAAATACTATTGTAAATTTCATAAAAAGACAAATTAAAGATATTTAACAATAATAAAATAAAATATAATTTATATTATATATTTTTAATTAATTTTAATAATACTATTAAATTTAATATTGTTAAAATCGATATTAATACTAAGATCGATACAACTATATTAAATACTATAGAAAATTTTTAACTTTTGTTTATTTCTATAAATATTGAAAGATGTGGCGAACAACGTAGTGGATTATTAGTACTATAGAAGATAGTTACATACAAAGAGCAAAGACTGCAAAATATATCGCAATCTCTAAGCTAGTCTCAATTGAATCTAGCTTATTTAAATCAAATTGATTTAGATCTAGATTAACTCGCTAAACAAATTAATCAAAATTAGATAAACAACTCTTCGAATTGTCTATTTGCTACTATCTCGATTTGCAAGCTTCTAGACATGTTGTTGTTGTATTGCGCAACACTCTTACTGGATAATAATATGTTTGTCAACTCTTACTAATTTTTTGATTTATTAATTCAAGCTATCTAATAAAGATCTTGAACTTATCTCTAAACAATAGCTTTGTTAGTCTATTTGCTATTATGTTTGCGCTTCGAACAAAACTAATGCGAATACAATTACTTTTGCAAAGATCTCTAACGTAATAAAGTGTTATATCAATATGCTTTAATCTATTATTGATATAAGCGTTTTTAATAAGTGCTAGAATTGCTTGATTGTTGTCTATCAATTGTATAAAAGATACGAATTCGTGTATTTTGTTCTCGACAATATCTATACAATTCAATAGATTTTTAAAATATTTCGCATAATTAATATCTTTTAGAATCTATATAATTTATAGACTCTTCTTAACACATATAAATAGAGCTATATACTTAGTCTTAATAATAGATATTATTATTGATTTTTGCTTGCGTAATATCTATGCGATCAATTCTTCGTCTATTATAAATATATATTTAAGAATTAACTTTTAATCTAATCTATTAGATGCGTAGTTTAAGTCAAAATATATTACTAAATATAAATTTTTATTGTTGCTATACATTAGTTTTTTGTCGACAATAGAACAAAGATATCGAAGCAATATCTTCAAAATCTAATTATAATATTTTGTTAAATCGACAAAATATTAATTTAGATATTCTACTACAAAAGCAATGTCTAAACGAGTGTAAATAGCTACATACATAATACTTTCAATTGCGTGTTAATAATCTTTTTAATCAATTTGTTTGTCTTTTAATTCGACAAATCGAAGAGAATCGTATTTATTTATAGACAATTCAATTGAGCTACTTTTGTCAATAGAAATTTGCAATCTATTAAGTATTTTGTTGACATAATAAAATTGATTTATACGTAGAGTTTTGACTTTTCGATCGCGAATAATTCTAATATCAAAAATTCTTTTTATTTCTTCTAGATTCTTTATTTTGAATATCTTTTGCAACTCGCGTTTGAATCAATTAACGTTACTTATTGATTGTGCAACAATAACAATATTGTTGACATAAAGCAAAAATATAATGCGTTGTTCGAGATACAACAAAAGATAGAAATTAGTATCGCATTGCTTAAAGTCTAGTTTGACAAACTCTTTAATATAGCGCTTATACTAGTCGCGAACGACTTGTTTTAAATTATAAAAACTTCGAAAAATGCGCAAGTATTGCTCTAGAGATATATTTACTTCAAATAAAGATATTATATAGATCTTCTTCTTAAGAAAAAACTTAATAAAGATATTGTTAACGTCTATCTAATAGTATTTTAGATTTTCTAGTATAACAATAACAAAAAATATTTGTAAAATATTAAATTTAACAATCGAAACAAAAGTGTCTTCGTAATTAATTTCGAAAACTTGTATAAAGTCTTTTGCGATTAATTTTGCTTTAAGTTTCTTTAGTGTTCTATCTATATACATTTTCGCTTTAAATATTTATTTGCTTGTTACGATGTTAATATTTCGAAAAGAAATAACAATCTTTTATATATTATTAGCAACAAAAGCAAGTAATTTCTCTTGTATAGCATCTTTTTATAGCTTCTCTTAAACAAAATTGTTTACGATCTCGTTCTATATCTTTGATACAAATATAACAAACTTGTCAATATTATTGTTTTTCTTATTGATAATTGCAAAGTCGCACTTCAAGTCTATAGTTTTACTAATTATGTCTTAAACTATAAAAATTGCTATAGTGCGAACAATTTTGCTTCGATGTTTTCTCAAGTTCTTTGCACTATTATTAATTCGTTTTCTTTTTAAAATGGCAACGTGCAAAAATATCTATATATAACGTTCAAATAGAACAAGATTATTTAAAGTTATTTGAGAAAAATCTAAAGCAATCTGAACGAGATCTAAGTTATTTTGGGCAAAATTTGAACCAATATAGACAAAATCTAGACTAGTGTGGGCGAGATCTAAGCTAGACTTATTTCTAATTGCATCTTTGCAAAATCTATCTACTAGCTATCTTTTCAACAAGACATTGATAATCTTGACACGCATCTTAAAATCAATATATTCTTTCTTTTTGCTCTTAACATATTTGACAACATTATATCTAATAATTTTATTCAAGTTCGATATTTATATTTTGACAAATGTACTTGTCTTGTCGACGTATTCGAGAAATATTTCTACTTGTTCTCTATTTATAAGCTTATCTTTTCTATCTTCGACGAAAAGAGATTTGAAATTTATATAGAAATAGCATTTGCAACTTTATACGCGCAAGTAATTAATAGATAGTTTGACACCAATAAATATCTCTATAGATATAATAAATTTATTGTCGATAAACAATTTAATTGCTATGCGATTTCGCAAATATATATTTGTTTGTGCAATTTTTAGTCAAAACTTAATAGAAAGTTTTGTCTCTTTAATTATAGCTTTTATAGAATTTTCGATAATTTGTATGTGTTAGAGACTAGGCTCGGAAGCTCTGTCAAAGAGATATCTAGATTGGTAACTAGATGAAACTTAGATCTATACTAGATTTAACGTATAGAACGAAAGACAAGAGAGAAAAGAGAGAAACGAGACAACATTAACTATATAAGATTGCAAACTTTATATTTAGCAAGAATTAATTCAAGTTTAGTTTGACCCAAATCTAGTCAAGATCGAGCTCAAAAAGTTAAGCAAGATTGAAACGAAAAATTGTTTAATCGACAAATATAGTTGACGAACTACTAATCTAATATTATAATAGTAGCTTCTCTTTACAAGACAAAGCTCTTGCAAGACAATCAAAACAATATAGCAAATTGTTGAAAAATTAAAAAATCGAAAATCTAGAAGATTTCGAGAAGCAAAATAAAACAAAACAAAATAACTAGATTTATTGAATTAAATAAAGACAAAACAAAGCAAGAGCGAAACAAAATATTTGAATTTATTGAATCAAGTTGAAACGAGAAACAACAAAGACGAGACAAAATATCTAGATTCAATAAATTAAACAAAATAAAAAGAGAAAATCTTTGTTATCTAAACAAGATTTGGGCAAGACTAGACAAGATTAGACTAATTGAGTCAAAACTAAGCGCGTTTGAAGTAACAAAACACTATTGAGACAAGAGAAGAAGATCTTTGTTATTTGGGCAAAATTTGGGCGAGATCTAGACAAGATTTGACTAACTTAGTCAAAGTCTAACGCGTTTAAAGTAACAAAACACTATTAAGACAAGACAAAAAGATTTTTGTTATCTAGACAAGATTTGGGCAAGATTGAAGACACTATCTATTTTTCTTGACATTAATAGTTAGAAACAACACAAGATACTATATATAATCTCTCGACAATAAGATTAACTAAATAGTATTTATCAAAAGCTTGTTAACAATTGTCTAGAAGATTGAAAGATTCTTAAGTAGAAAAATAATTTTTTTAGTTGACGTAGTATTTGAGCAAGATAAAATTAAAACGTCTATTACGTTTAAAGTCTAAAATACTATTAATATATCAAGATCTTTTGCTATTTTTGACAACAATAGATTCACGAGATTCTTGACGTTGTTTAAGCAAGAAATCGATAACAATATAACTAACAAAAATAGCATAAAAGACGAGATAAACTTTTATAGATATAAATAACTTAAGTTCAACAACTAAAGAATTTCTTTTAAAAATGCGCTTTATTTTAAAAAAATTAATATAACGATCGTCTAGTTTAATTGCAAAACAAACAATATTAAGATTCTTAGCATTAAGTTAGACTTCGTTATCTATAAAATATCTAAAACAAGAACAATAAAAGCAATTAATATTGAATTTATAAATAGCTTGAGCGACAAGTATTTTATCGCATAGATATTGAGTAAGTTTCTTTATCTTTTAAGTAAAACTTTCGATATTAATTAACTAAATTCGAGTCTAAGTCGTAAAATCGAATAACAAGAATTTTAAAAACTTAAAGTCTAAACATAAATTCTAGTTCGAATTAATCAAAAAGAGCAAGACAAGAGTTGTAAACAAAAAAGCGTTATTAACAACAAATTCGATATTTAAAAGCCATTTAGTCTAGTTGTTCTACATATAGTTAACAAAGACACAAAGATAATATTTTATAACAACATTAATTCGTTCGATTTAATCGTTAATTTCGAGATAATACGCAATAGATAACTTGACATCAATCTTTAGCATTTGACAAAAATGTTTGTAAATATCGAAGATAAATTGTGTGTTTCGATCAAATACAAAGAACTTAAGTAACTTGTAATATTTCTAGACATAAACGTAAAAGTAATTGATTGCTTTCTCTACTTCTATAGAAGTAATCGAAACTAGATATCTTATCTTGATAAAACAATTAACAAAAACAAAAACGTATCTATACATAATATCTATAAAAATACTAGACGATAAAAGATCTACGTAGTTTATAAAGACATTACATCAACAACGTTTAAAAACAAAAAAAAAACGCAATTATTTTTGCGTTTTTTGTTTAGAAGATTTGAAACAAATATATATATAATAGTTTCGTACAAAGCGCTAGATATACTTATAGATATTAGATTATCAATAAGTTCGATTAACTAGTTTGTAGTATTTCGTTCTTTCTAAATAATTATCGACAATACTATTATAAGCAAACTAAATTACGCGAAGACGAAGACAATTCAAATTAGAAACATACTTTTTTTCTTAAAAATACAAAAAGTTAAAACGTTCTTTACATTCGACTAAAGAAATTCTATTGTAATAACGTATTTTATTGCGAAACGCTTCGAATATTTAAAATGCAAACTAATTGTTAACTTCGACTTAATTTTATAAAGTTTAAGTAAAAGTATCTTCTAGATTTTTGTTAGACTTTAAAATTTCTTAATCTAACTAAAATTCGATATTATTAATATTGAATTCTTCTACGTTTAGCTTTATTGAAACTAATGTAACAAGAAAAGCTAGAAAGATTGAAAAGAGATATATTTAAACAAAATCTAAAGTAATAGTTTAATATTAAAGATCTTCAACGATTTTAAAATCTAGAACGTAAGTTTTTAAGATTGTTTAATATTAATACAAATATTAAGAGTTAAAAGTATTTCTCTTTTTAGAAAAATCTCTTAAGCAACGTGTAAAAGCGTCTAGTTTTTTGTCAATCTTACTAGAGCAATACGTAATTCGATAGTCGAATTAAAACAAAAATTTGTTTTATCGAGCTTAACAACAACTTAGTTGCTTAATTAATATAAAATATTTAAGATTTTTATAATTTATAATTACTTCGATTAAATAGATTAAACTCTTAAGTTCGAAACGTTATTCTTCGAATGTGCGAACAATAGCTATAAATTTCTTATTGTAGATCTTATAATTACATTCGATTAAGTTGTGCTTCTTAAAAAAGTAAACAATTAAATAAAGAACTCTCTCTTTATTGTACTAAGAGAGAATGTCTTCGAACATATAATTCGAAATATTAATTTTTATTATAATCTTGTAATTTGAATTGTAGTAACAAAACACTATATCGAAGATAAAAACTTTCTTTAAAATAATAAATGTTAATTGATATTTTTTGAATCAAACAAAGAGTTAATTCTTTTTAGTTAAATAAATTAACAAGACAACTATTTTACTATAGTTGTAAATAAATCTTCTATAGAAGTTTGCGAATTCTAGAAAGTTTTAAATATTCTTAACGTTAATCAAGATAAATTAATTAACAATAATATTTATTTTGATCAAATTTATTTTAATCTTTTCGATAATAATTATTAATTCTAGATACGAAACTTAAGTAACGTGAAACTCGTATTTAATTATGTTTGTTTATAAATTTGTTTTGCGCAACTTCTAAAAAATAAGTTTGACATAAATTTTGTGTTTCAATTTATTATTATTGTAAATCAAAATATTATTTAGATAAGCAATACAAAACTTATCTAAAAATTCTTAAAAAGTCTTGTTAATATATTTTTGAAACAAAACAAATTTATTATATAGATCGAAGAGTATAACAAGATACTCGAAGAGTTCAAAACGAATACGAAAAACAATAAAAGCTTTATTTTCTTCTTAAATACGTAATCGATTAAACGCTAAAATAATATTTAGCTTAATAAAGATTTTAACTCGACTAAGACAATTTAGCGTCTCGAAAATTAAAAACAAAAAATATTTGTTCTTAACTATAATAGCGTTTAAATCTCTATAATTTACGCAAAATCTAAGTTTATCTTCAAATTTTTTAACAAAAAGAACAAAGACTATTGTCTAGAAACAACTAACTTAAATAAATTTTTTGTTAAAATTTTTATTTAGATAGCGACAAAGTTCTAGAACCTTATTATAACTTATATTGTACAAAATAGAAACTAGAGACTAGACATTTTCTTTAAAATAAATAATGTAATTGTAAAAACAATAGAAAGATAAAATGTTTGTCTCTTTCTTAAAGAAAATATCAAGAAACTCGAAATATCTAGAAAACAAAATTGTAATTAAATTGACATTCTTGCTTTGTTAATAGTGTTTTAGATTTTCTTAAGTAGTAAAGATTGTTAAATAAAGTTTCTTTTTTATTTGCTAAAGTGCTAGACAATAATTTCGATTATAAGTGTTAATCTTGATATCTCTATAAAACAACAATAGTTTCAAGAGATTTAATAAATTAAAAAGCTAGACAAGATTTGACTCAAATTTGAACAAGTTTTCGACTAGATTTAAAAAGATATCTATCTCTCGAAAAATAATATTAAAAATTTCAATATTTTTCGCGCGAACAACGCAATCAAATCTACGAGTTCTTAACTCAATTACATTAAGTTATATAGAAAATTGTTCAATTTGTTTCGTATATTGTTTGATAAAAATTCTAAAAAATAAGAGACTTCGATACTTGATTTTTGAGAAATATTTTTTCTAAATAGCTTAAAAAATACAACTAGAAGCTTTTTGCTTTAAACTAAACAAAACAAGACAAAACTTAAAATCGAAATAAATAGATTGTTTTTTACAAACGAATTGTTTCTTAAGAGCGAAATTAAATTGCTTTTGAAGAGCAAAATTAAATTGCTTTTTATAAGCAAATTGCTTTTTGTAAACAACTAAAATACTAGATATTTTCTAACAAGATAGATTTGAACAAAACAAAGAAATTTAATTGTTAAGAGTAATAACGAAAACATTTTGATCTTGAAGCTTTTATATGCGTTAAAACTTCTTAGAAGACAAGAATTCTTTTTTTTCTTAAATAGTATTATAGATTTTGACAAACAATTAGCAACAATATTTGAGACAGAAAGAAAAAAACATAATAAAAGTATTATAATCAAAGTTTGCGTCGATAGAATAACGACGAAGCTATAATAGATTTATAACAATAAAATACTAGTTGAGTTCAATAATATAAAAAAATAGTTTCTTGATATAATTGTCGAAAGTATAGTAATTTCGACAACATAAATAATATTGCTTGTTAAGATTGCTTAATTATCAAAATCTCGAAATTTGCAAAAGTAGATTAATTGATAAAAAAAAGATTATATTGTTGCGCAAAAGATTTATTAATAAAAACATAAGTTAAGACTTTATTATCGATCAAAGTTATAATAGAAATTCGAGATTAAGTTTGACATAAAACAAAAAAGACTATTATATAATTATTCTTAAATATAGAATTATTCTTAAGTATAGAATTAAACTTAAAAAGTTTCAAAGTTGTTTTAATCGAAAATATTTTATATCGAAATCTCTATTAAAGAGATATCTAAATTAATAACTAAATAGAACTTAAATCTATACTAGATTTAATATACAAAACAAAAGACAAAAAAGAAAAGAGAAAAATAAAACAACGCTAATTATATAAGATTGCAAACTTTATATCTAGCAAGAATTGATTTAAATCTAATCTAGTTTGGCCCAAATTTAATCAAGATTGGGCTCAAAAGATTAAGCGAGATTGGGACGAAGAATTGTTCAATCAACAAATGTAGTTGGCGAACTGCTAATCTAACACCATAATAGTATGTTTTGTTTAGCGACACTATTTTAAAAAGAATTGTACAACAAAGTATAGTTGAACACAACATTAAAGAATAGATATTACTTATTAAGTGCTAACTTAAGCTCTATGTTGTTGTCGCTACAAATTGCGAGTATTTTGGCTTTACTTTAAAGCTCTATTTGTATTCGCTATTGACAAAAAATATCTACAATTTGTTTTCGTTTAGTTATTGTTAATATTTATGTTTTACAAAAGTAATTGTCGACAATTTTAAGAAAATATTTGTGTTTAAGTTTTAAGACTAACAATAGTTCGCAAATGTCAATTGAAATAAGAGCTAAAATAATTGTTTTACGCTTACTAACGTAATAATTTCTTTTATTGCAAAGCTTGATTAATGCGCAAACTTTACAAGAATTTTCTATATCTTCGATAATAGAAACAAGTTTTAAGAATATAGTAATTTTATATAGCTTTCGCAACTTAATTGCGTCTAAATAAGCAAATTAACAATATTAAAAACTATACAATTTTGCTTTAAAATTGCTAATAATTGTTTTATTAACATCAATTTGCATTTGATTCTTCTAATCAAATGCGCTATTAATTGCTAAAAACGCTACAAGAGATTTTTGTTGCATAATAGCAATAAAAGCAAACTCGTTCAAGCTTAACGTTATTTTGCTTACTATATATACGTCTCTCTACTAATTGCAATAAAAACACGTTTTTTTTGTCTATCTCGCATCTATATATTGTGTTTGTTAAAGTCTTTATGTAGATCTTTCTAACATATATATCTATTAAACAAAAAATTAACTTCAAAATCTAAAACAAAAAGAATATTTGTCAAATATGCTTTGTTTTTGTTCTTTGCACGCATTGTCGCTATTCTATATTAATTTAAAAACAATTTCTTCACTTCGATCTTAACAATGTGTCTAAAAATAGCAATAAAAGAATCTTGAAAGTATCGAAGCTAATTAATTATATATAAGAAAGCGTCAATGTCGACGACTTATTTGTTGTCGAGAATTTTATTAACATTTTTTTGAACAATATTGCAAGTTCTTTATTAATGTTTTTTCAATATTGAAGTTGCTATTATTAAGTAAAGATTTTCTTAACAAACTATTGTTTTTAATATTGTAGACGCGATACTTTTTGTAAAATTTTTGCTTGTTATTTTTGATAATTTTCGTTTTTTTAATTTTCTTTTGAATATATTTGCAAATATCAACACAAAAGAGACACTCTTTAACAAAATACTTAAAATTTTAACAAAAATAGTAGCGACGTGCGTCTCTACTAATTTTTCGATCAAAAAAATTAGATTTTTGATAAGAATTAAAATTCGATTCTAAAAAGAAACTTTAATAGTAATGTCGAGATTTCGAACAACTAGTTTCGTGTTTAATTTATATAATAGTCTTATCAATTTTAAGTAATGTTTTCTTTTTTTGCAACTTTTAAAGAATTATATCGATATCAAAAGAATTTTAAATATTAAAAGTGTCTCGAGTTGCGATATATTTCAAAAGCAAGAAAACTAGTAATATCTAAGTTAGTCTATTGTTGCAACACAATTTCTTTATATTAGATTAAGTTTCGACAATTTTTCGTTCTAGCTTTTTGAGATATATTTATACTTTATCGATACTCTAATCGACAAACTTCTTGTAATTTATATAGTTTGTCAAGTGCTATTTTTCAATAGTTTAAAGCTTCTCTTTGTATTTATATATTAAGAATCTTTATATCTTATATATAATAATTATAGCAATTAAGTTCTTCTTGTTGTTCTCGTCTAGACAAAGTTAAATATAAAAAGTAGTTTTAATATTTGTTTTTATATTTTTAGATTAAGAAATTATCGATAATATTAAATTAGTTTCGCTTATAGAAGTAAAAAGTACAATAGAGTCTAAAAATTAAACTATATTTTAAAGATTTTCTACTATAAGATAATTTCTTATTCGACAAAACTATTGCTTGTTTGTAATTCGACTAAATATATCAATTGTTTTGCGTACATTATTCTTTATAATATATAGAAATAAATAAAGTAAAATTGACAAAAAGATAAAAAAGTAGATAAAGTAATGCTCGTCAAGTAACAATAAAGAGATTTGATGCACTAATCTTTTATTAATCTAGTACAAAAATTGTAATTACGTTGTTGTCTTAACAATGTCTTCTAGTGCTATGTTTTTTTTTTAAAGCAATTTAATTTGCTTTTTTTAAAGTGTTGACTAACTCTCTTTTAAGCAATATAGTCTACTCTCTTTAAAGCATTGACTAGCTCTCTTTTAAACGTATAAATTAGTTTTCTTTATTGTTGTTCGTTCTTTGTAAAACTCGTAATCGAGTAAAATCAATTTGTCTACGCAAATATCTCTCGCGCGACTCGAAAATATATGTCGATTTTTATCTATTAATAATAGTATCTTTCGTTTTTCGTAGAACGCGATTAGAGTTGTTGCAATAATAGTATTAAAAGTTGTCGAATTAAAAGTCTTCGCGAATTCAAACTTATAATCTATTGAAAAATGTAACGAACAACGTAATAGATTATTAGTACTATAGAAAATAGTTACATACAAAGAGCAAAAATTGCAAAATATATCGCAGTTTCTAAGTTAGTTCCAATTGAATCTAGCTTATCTAAATTAGATTGATTCAAATCTAGATCAACTCGTTAAACGAATCAATCAAAACTAGACGAGCAACTCTTCAAACTATCTATTTGCTACTATCTTGATTTGTAGACTTCCAGGCATGTCGTCGTTGTATTGCGCAACAATAAACTTAATTAAAAACTTTTTGATATTATAGATTACAATATTTTTCTAACTTAGAATTTCGATTTATTTGCAAAGTTTGTTAATAGAAATTCGAATTTAAAATATTAGAAAATAGAAACTCGATACAAAACTTTAATACTATATTGTTTTTTTTAATTTTAAAATATAAATAACAATATAGTTTCTTTTTTTCTTTTTTTTTGCTTGTGCGTTTAAATATTTTTTTGTATACTAAAATTATAGTTAAAAATATATTGTGCAACTTTAATTGTACTTAAATTATAATTATTTAAATAAATTGATTTTTTTTGTTTTTTGTTATTTAATAAAAATATAATATTTTAAAAAAATATCTTTTGCAATATATTTAATACTATCTTTTTTAACAATTAATAAAGTTAACAAGATATTTACAATATTTAAGAAAACTCTATGTTAAAAATATTTCTACTTTAAATTTTTTTATTTAATATATTAATTCTATTTTTTTTATTATTTATAGCAGATTTTTGTTTAATATTTTTTTGTTTTCTTTTTGTAAACAATATTTTAAATATATTGTTTAACAACTATTTTGCTTTTTGCTTTTTGTATTCTATTAAAATCGAATTAATAAATAGAAGTGTTTTAGTATTCTTTATATTAATTGTATTTTTGTTTTTTTTTATTTTTAATATTATTTTGTTGTTGTTTTTATCTAATATTTAATCTTGTTTTAGAATATTTAGAATTTTAATATTATATTTTAATAATATATTTCAAATATTGTTGAGTTTGTATTTTAAATTTTTGTTGTTAATAATTAAATATTTTTGAATATTAAGAGTTTTTAATATTGTATTTAATATTATTAAAATTAAAATAAATTGCAAAAAAGAATTTTTAAAAATATTTGTTGTTTTGCGCTTTTTTTACTTTTCTAACTAATATTTTAATTAAAGATATTTAGATTTGTTCTTCTTTTGCTTTAAATTTAATTTCTTATATTAATTAGTCGAAATTTTCTTTTTAAAATAACAAATTAAACAATACAAATTTAATTAATTTTTTTCGAATATTAATAGTATTATATTATTTAGATCTTAATTAGTAAAAAATCTTAACTTAATTTTATAATAGCAATTACTTTCTTTTTTAAATATAGAATTAATTAACTTCTATATATTTTAAAATATATTATATCTTTAATTTATTGTTTTTGTTATTTGTTTTTTAAATTTAAACTTTTCTATCTTTATTAGACCTTTTTGTTTATTATTATTTTTGCAATTTATAAAATTTTACTTTTCTATGATAGACTTTTTTATTAATATTTAATTTAGTATTTTTTTTTTGCTTTAAATATTTTTATATTATTTCGAAAATAAAAAAATAAAATATATTAATTTTTTATTATATCGATTTGCTCTATTAAGTTATTAATATATTTTTGCAATAAATAAGAGAAATATTTAAATATAGATTTTTTAAATATCTAAATTATTAATATTTAGTCTATATGTATTTGTATAAATTAGAATTCTCAAATATAAATAGTTTTTAAATCTTTTTTTAAAAAAATTCTAAATATATTTTTTGTTGTTCTCGATTATAGAAATTATTATTAACTAAATTTATTTTGTTGTTTTTAATAAATAATTTAAGATCTTTATTTATTGTTAAATATACTTGTATATTTTATTTATATTAATTATTTTATTAATATAGATAATTGTTTTTAAAATCTTTTAAAATCTTTTTAATTTGTATTAACAATATATATTGCAAATTCTCTATATATTTTTTAGTATATTTTTAATCTATTTAGAAATATTTTAAAAATTTGTATATTAAAGATAAATTTGTATTGCTTTTTTATTTTTTTTAGAGTCTTATTATTAAACATAATTAATATATCTATTATTAATATTTTAAAATATAATTGTATACAAAGAACTTTAAAACAAATATAATTTGTTCGGTTTTTTTTTATTTGTTTATAAAATATAATTTGTTACTAGTAAACATACAAAATCTTAATTAATAAAACTTATAATATAAAATATTATTAGAGAAATTCTTAAATATAGCAATTTCTAAATTTGTAAATACTATTTTAATTAAATTTAATTATTAAATATTATACAAAGAATACAATAGTAATACTAATTATATATATTGTTTTTATTGTATATATTTTTTAATATAATTAAATTATTATTTTTGTCTTTTAAGATTAGTAGTCGACAATTAATAATTTACTTTTATTTTTTATATTAATTGTTTTTTAAAACAAGAAAAGATATAATTATTAATACAATTTTTATTAATAACAATATAAACAATAGTATTTAATATAGCAAATTTTTCTCAAATTTTGTTTTTGCAATTATAATAATATTTTTTCGTAGAATTATATCGAGCTTTTTTAGTTGTTTCTATTTGATTTTAAATTTAAATATATTTTTTATAATATTAATAATTTTTTTCTCAATTATCTTTTTGTTTTATATTTTGTTATTATTTATATTCTTCTTTATTCTAAAATATTGCAAAAATTAAAAAAGAAAATTTAATAATAAATATTACTTGTAGTTAATACAACAAGTCGAAAAAACTATAAATCTAAATTAACAAAATAATATAGCTAGAAAAAGTATTAAACAAAATAATAAAAATATACAAAAAATAGTTGTATCTATATATAGATTACAATTTAAAAAAAAAAAAAATTATTTTTAGAACAATATTATAGTCGATAGTTAAATTAATTAATTTTTAAAATAATACTATTAAATAGAATATAAATAGTAGTATTGCAATTAATTTATTAATAAATATATAATTAAAGTAGCAATACTAAATATACAATTTTCAAATATATAATAAGAATTTTTTTAATATGTTATTATCAAAATAATTTTAGAATATCGAGAAATAGAAGTGTTGCTCTTAGATCTAATATAAAAAAAAAACAATATTATAACATACAGAATCTACTTTCTAGTACTAGGAAGGCTAGAAAGAGATAGCTTGGCAACTGCTTTAAGTAGCTCGAGTACCATGCGACCTAATTGTTAGTACGAACAGGGGTTTTTAGGCTTATAAACTCTGTCACACTAACAATTAATCCCCTTAAGACGAAGTATTTGCAACATTTCTACAGCCCACTCGGCTTTCACACAAGACTCTGCGAGATAACGAATATAAATTAGATCTAAAGCCCATCACTTTTCTTCTTTAACTCTTTCTATTCCCTCACTTCTATTAGTGAAGCAAGACTTTATTCGTATTGTTTGCTCGCATCGTTATTATCTTTCTAGTCACTCGATTGCAACTATTTGCTTGCCACTAATAGTATGGGACGAGCACAACGCAAAAAGATTAGACTACCTTCAAACTTTTACATTTAGCGAAGCGCACAACTTGTCGCAAAAGAATAGATTAAACGAAAGAATTCCAACAATACGACGAAAAGTCTCGAATTGATATTAAGAAAGTGAAAGCAATAATTCGTTTTTCATCGAATTTTGCGATGCTATTATTAACGAATTACCATTTAGGTTTTGCAACAAACTTAGGTACGATTCTCGAATCTTTCTCAAAGACGCACAAGTATTAAACATCAAAATATTCTAAAAATGAACGATAAATCACTACAACAAGATCAATGTGATCTTAAGTTTAAAAATCTATTGACGAACTCTAAGAATGCATGCTCTTAACGTCGCTAATCAAAATTTTGATTTTCGTGAGAGACGAAATATACGCAATGTAAGATGTTAGTTTTTGCGAGTTTCAAAATTCTTACGTTGACGTTGCGATCTTGCCAATACATCGATTTGCTTATCGACGAATATAGTCTTCGCGTTCTTTCGAAAAAGAAATCGATTATTGATTTCGACGATCTCTATCTTCTTCTATACACACATTGAGTGTTCGATGATTCGACGTTCAAGGATGAGCGACAACGAATTCAAGTTGCTATCGACTTACTTACGATCGCTTTCTTCGATTGTCGATCGTGCTCCTTATTCGATACACGAGTCAAATTTGATTCTAATAACTCGAATGCACCTATCGACACAACCGTGGGCGTCGTTCCCTTCGGAGAGAAAAGGATCACGAATGCCCAAATAGGCGAAACTAGCGATTCGAAGAGCACTCGTAATAATGATACTTGAATGTCTATCAACGTTGCTAGTGAAGTCGATGACGAGATCAACAAACATTGGGGTGATAACAACGATAGCGATCTAGACTTGTCTTGTGACTATAGTGAGAATTGCGATACTAATGACGATTGCAATGGAGAACTCGAAGAAACTTAAACTTTTCTATATCGCCATTTTAGCATTAGCATCGTTGCCAATTCAATTGCGAGAAAATCTAATCTAGTCTTTATAAAGGCGACTCTTCTTTATACTAAAAAAGAAGATCACAATAAGCGAACGTGAGTCAAGCTGCACGTCGCATTTTCTCTTCACTCTTAAATTCTATGTTCGTCCATCACTTACCTATATATTCTTACAGAAAAACGTTGATCATTGATGGAGAAGAAAACGATTCGCTATTCTTTTTTCTCGATTATTTTATATCTCTTGCGATGCACGATGACGCTTTCGAAGCTACGTACGCGAAAAACGTGAAGAACATGTTTCGAATGCAAGTATCAACTAGCAAAAAGAGTTTAACGTTAAAATGAAAAAGTCAAGTTCTAGATTTTTTAATCTTTCGAGAGTCATTGCGCGACGCAAGTGGAGTAGATACATCGTCGACAACACCTCTACGAGCTAGTACGTAAATTCGTCATCTTAAAGATCTCGACAAGAAGGTTGACTTCGAATAGTCTTTCATTCGATATAAACTTCGACGTGAACTTCTAAACGTTATCAACAATACGTTTGCTTATGTATTCTCGCTTCTAATTCACTTCCCAAATTGGCTAATCATATGCGCATTTAACAAACAACGCTCTCGCTTCGATGCAAGATCAACTTTTTGATCATCGATAAGAAGTCGTCGATTACTATCTAGATTAGAAGATTCGATTCGACATCAAGTCTTGTTATCTTGGAAAACCCTTAAACGAAGCGATTCAAAAAATGGCTAGGCTTGCTAGTTTAATAGTCGACGCAAGCGCCTCAACGACGCTATTCTCTAAGTAGAAGACCAAGTTAAAGCAACACTCTCAAGTAATTCAACTTGGCCAACGAAACAAGACGCTCACGTCGCAAATCCACAACGCAAAATACAAAAGTATTGGCGATGCCAAAGAAACAACCCTTTATCATAAGAAGAAAAGAATCGAAGCCTAATTGAGTTGTTTCAAAATCAAATTGCAAAATCACATAATCGTGCAAGCTCGTAAACGACACTTTCGGAAGACTAACACTCTAGCCTTTGACGCTCAATTTTCCGCGACCACAGTCGCTTTCGCGATCGCATCAGACTCCCAACTCGCGAAGTCGATCGAATACAATATTCCCAAACGAGTTGAGATGGTTCGATTGATTTGCAGTCCCGACGATGATCTGAGCGCTCGAGATAAGCTCCGACGGAGACTTCAAGCCATCGAAGCCAGAGTGGCTTTATGCAATCGGCGAGAAACCTAGCGTCGCGGACGGCCCAAAATCGTCGTCAGACAACAGGAGTCGGAGGGGGTGGTTGATGAGTTGGAGGAAGACGAAAAGAACGAATTCCCCATGGTCTGCCGGCCCACCCAATGCCCGTTCTGCTTGGATAATAAAAGGCTACCGTACCTCCAACGAATCTACGAGTACTCCAAACCAAACAAGATGATAAATAAGGCTAAAAAGCACCTGGAGAGGTTCGCCCCGATAGATGAGGTTCCTTGCCCGCATCCACAATGCAAGACAGTAGGACTGGTCCTGCCCAATGTGATAGCCTTCAAGAATCATACCGCGACGGAGCACAAGATCTTTCTGCGAGCGTAGGCCCGAGGTACATTGCTTATACCCAACGGAATCATACTTAAGGTTGACACTCTGTTTCGAGGATATGCTTGTGCACGTTATAAGGCATTTTCGCGGCGCCCACGTAGATGGTGACGATAGAATCACCCCCGAATCTACAGGTGTCAGCAATACTCTGGTAAGAAGTAACGCGTATAATTTCACTCAACCTCTGCTTTGACTGCTGCGCTGTTCCGTGCCCGTTGTATCCGAAGGTTTTTTGTGCCGATTAGTACTTCTATGAGGACGGCCCAACCCCTGGCCCATTAACCCGATGTCTCATGCAGGGCCAAGTGCCCCTTTTGCTGGGGCGAGTAATTCTGCCTTGTTGTCCAAGGACGGTCAACCTACGGGCTTGAGCCATGGGTGCGAGACATAAGTTCTCGATACGACGTCCAATAGGAGCCAAGTATCTTCCAACTTGACAATGCCGAACGCTCTTGTCGTCATAGCTTATGGAGACCGCTCTTTTCGCATGACTTTCCACCAACTACCAGACTATGCAGCTGCTCTTCTGATCAGACGTAGTGCCATGCTGTGCCGGATTAACACTTTTGGGTTCCAAGGTTGACAAAACTACCAAAAGATTTGTCTCAGGAGAGTCTCGAACCCCCGACCTCCAACGACTGACGACCCGGCCATACCTTTATGACGCGCCCAACCTCCGGTTGAGCTAACGCCAAGGTCGGCATGGCGGGGGACCAATCATGGCGCTCTAACCACTGAGCCACTGAGACTGGTTTGGAAATGGATATGCTATATTCAAACAATTCTTCATAAACATTGCAATTACAACTCTACTAGTGTTTGCCTTGATCTCTGTTTCTAGTAATCTTTCTACCTTATTCATTACCGTTTTACACTACAAATGCAAGGCAGAGAAATTCAGGCCCGTCAACCTAAAGAGCGAGAAAGTCTCAGCCAAGTATGGTGGAGTCCTCCTAACAGATTTCTTTAACTAGAGGTACAGCTCGTGACATTGCTGTGCTTCTCGAGGTTGATCATAATCTTCGGGCAAACCGTTCCCGAAACACTTCGAAAATTTTGTTTGAGTTTTTCGTGCAGAATGCTGTTGCGATGTCGAGGAAAGGATGTGGTCCCTTCGAATAAAGAAAATTGTCAACATTATTCTTACCCTCTATGTAGATCTTCGAGTCATCTTCCAATCGATGAATATTATTGTAATCAAAGATAAAATTGCGAGAGCCAACAAACTTTGCAATATCTATCAGTGATCAGGTATCCATATTGGCCTCAGACATTCTCATCAACAAAACATAGCTGTCGTTAAAATTCTCTCTCCATGAGCTCAACAAGCGAACCATCTGCAAACCCTATAATCCAATCATAAAATTAGTACTTATCTTTCCTCTTCTTGCCTTTCGACATGTCCTCATGATCGTCATTCGTTATCTTTTCACTCGCAACTCTTACATTATAGCGATACATCAAATGAAACAATGCAAGTTGGATCCCAAAATACGTCATCATCTATCTAGGACACATACGCGAGTCTTTTAGAAACGAATGAAATGTCGTTTGCATGCGACGATTTTGCGATTGTTGCAATCAACGATTGAAATTGTATGCAAAGACATTAGAATAGATGTCTAAATCGTAATGCAATGCGTAGAAGCTAGTGTCAATCATTATATCTCTAGATACGTGTATGTCGTCGATGGTAATGTTGCCTTAATTATCTCACGAAAGACGCTACTAACTTTGGGCGAGAAAAGACGCATAATTTCATCAACGTAAACACGAAGATAGCGAAGGAAGCTAAGCGTGAAGTCGTTAATCTATTCTATTGATGTAACGTTAAAGCGTATCTCTTTCGCAATTTTGTCGAAGACAACGAGATTCTTTAGTTAATAAAAGATTGTTGCGATGACGATAAAACGCACGACGTCGTTATTTGCGACTATTAACAACGAGTTGTCAACTCGAAGCTTATACTTATTATAGAGATTGACGCTAATTAGATGCTAAAAGATATTTAAGCTTTTCAAGCTAGCATCGTTCTTAGCATGCAATCTCTTTGCTTGACTTGTAAACATCTTCTTCACAAAACTAGTATAGATCTACGTATTAACGATTGTTTACATGCATAACAAAGAAGACAAATTCGAACCCAAAAATTATCGCTAAAATCGCACAATCGAAGCGTAGTCAACTTAATAGAGAAAAATGCTTGTGCTTTTAAGATAGTTTAAAATCTAGCAATACTTTAAGCTTTGCAACATGTTAAGAGACTTCTCGAAAACAATAGTATCGATGAGATCAAAGCTATATCAACTAGTTATCGTATTAATCTTGATAAATGTTATTCAAACTTGTTGTCTCTTTTTTGCTCTCATTGAAATATAAGAGTAGCTTCCTATTATATTTGCGAATCTTCGAACAATCTAATCAATGCTTCGAAAGACTTGTTCTTTAGTTAATAGCGTTCAATTAAGCACTTTACGCCATGTCGTATGCTCTTCGTTGTTAATTGTCATTTACACGCTTCTGTCGCCCTTCGCTTCCCCATCAAGAAGTTCATAGAACTCGTCGCCTTTGAAGACGTTTAATTCTCTAGCATGAATTTTTTGAAGAGTTGGAAGGAAGCTAAACGTTATTTGCTATCAAGATTAGTCACGCCTTTTATCGAACGACGCGCGTTTAAGTCTTGAGAGCCCATTTGCAACATTGATCGCATTTGAGGCACTTCTAAATACACTATTTATGTTTTCGCAATTAGTCGATTTATCGAAGCGAATCAAGTTAGTTTTAAGAATGCAACTAGAACGATATCGTATTTCTCATAAGCTTCTCGTTCTCTTATATGGCGATCCTCTTTGTAACATTGCTATATACGCGATACACTAGATATTCTTTGCGTCAAAGGGTCAAAAATGCGAGCTAAAGAATGGAAGAAAAGACGATATATGACCAAAAACCCAAGCTAAGATCTCATCAATATGGGTACTTTTGACATACTGTTGGTTTGCGCCTACGTAGAGAGCCACAGATAACGCTAGGGCGACAGCGATTAGGGCGATGCTTGGCGAATGCATCTTATTGACCTTGATTAATGCAGAGGAAAGAAGAACACTTGATCATATGAATGGACGATTGGATGCACTCGAAGAGAGGTGTAGCACTCAACCAAGTACGACATTGGAAACGCGAAGCAGGAGGAGAGAACATCAGGTGTCTCGCGCTTCCATTGTCTTGTTATCGCGAGTCGTGGCGTTTATCTCTCCGCATTTGCCACAATCTCAAACCGAGCTTCGCGCCAAAGGACTAGCTTGCCAAGGTCGAAGACTTGGCGATCTATTTCACGACTTACACATCTAATGCATAGTGACATTGTATAAGTCTAGGGAGGCTCTTCTAGTGTATTAATGCTAAGTAGCTTAGTGGAGTCTTCACTTCCTAGAATACACACTTATGGTAGTACTACTATAGCGCGTTGCCGCATCTATCAACTCGTAATAAAAACTTGACCCTTTGGTAAACAACATTCTCACTATCTTGATCACTGCTAGCTCTGTCCTATGCTGCTCCTATTGGGTCGCACGAGCCTTGTACTTTCGTCTCCAATCTCTCGTATCCTCCATGCAACGCTGAGCGATCGCGTCGCTAATCCAAAATGGCGTGAAGATAACTTGTATCGATGGCCATTACTAAGCTCGAAGTCGTTGATGTTGATGATTTGTATCTCGCTAAATTAGAGACTATCCCAAAATTGTTGCGAACGTGATACGATTGCGCAAATAATTAAGAAGAACGTTACAAGAATTTTCTAAACGCTTTGAGTCGTGCGTTCTCAAATCTTATTCGTGGTACGTTGCGTACGTAAGATAGCAATAATTTGACTAATAGCAACAAAGAAAACACTATTATGAGTTAGTTTGATACTTCTTACAATGGCACGTTCGACGCGAAAGTCTTTTAAAGTCTTAGCGAGATTAGACTCACATCAATCTCGAGGACAAAAAAAGCATAATTCGAATTTTTCTCTTATATGGCATCTTTAGTGCTTAGATCATATGCAACGAAGCAAATGTTAATCAAACGTCAATCGTCATATTTAATGCTATCATCGCATATTGCATAATTTCACTATTTAGACATGCATCAACAATTAAACTCATGAGTTTTTATGCTAGTTATAAACACTAAAAAGTTAACAAGAGCAAGCAAATTGCGCCCCAAATTCTAGTTACAAGAAGAGAAACTTTGAAGCTTCAAAACGATCGATCATCGCTATTCAACTCTATACGTTAGTCAAGATCGACACTAGAAAGCTTTGCGACTCACATCGGCATTATGTCAAGAAGTTGCGTTGCGTAAATCAACTAATCGCAATATCAATTCTTCTCAATTGTAATTCGAACGAAGAAGTCAAGAGAAGTGCGATATCTAAAACGTTCAAATGACACTTTGCGAAGATTGATCAATCTAATGAGTGCCAAGATCTAATGGAATAGATTTCGCGTAAAGCACATAAGTTGCGATCGAAAATATTTAGTTGTACATTTATGAGCTTAAGTTTTTTGTGATTCGCACGATCGAAGATCTAATTGGCATGAACTCACAATGATAGAAGTTGCGTTTGCATCGTCGAAGAAGAACTTAATCTTAAGTTTTCTTTCTATGTAGAAACGCACCATACTAGCATAGATTGTGTACATGATCAAGGTGTATAATGTGATGATTGTGCTTGCCCCTCGATGCTTAGAATCCATTAGAAAGTATGGGGCATAGAAGTTTGCCATGTTGGCGGCTCCTTATTGTAAGTTGATAGATCGTATAGTGTAGATTGCGATTGAGAAAACAAGACAATGAGATGCAGTTGAAGTAATACATGGTTCTTCCACGTTACGAAAGACAATAATCGTAATCCGGGGCATAATCCTTCAATGCTGGTTGAAGAGCGGTCCGATGACTGGACTTCCCGCCAGGCGCCTGGGGATCCTCATCCGGACTAGAAATCGATGGCTTGAGGAGAATACATTTTGATTCGCCAGATTGCTCTCCAATCTATCGGGGAGACCGGGAGACCGGTCTGCACGCATGTCCCTTGCCAAGAAGGTCCATCCATACATAGAGGAGTACTAGACCTTGATAGACTCTATACGACTGGATGAACGCAGATCGCTTCGAAAAGCGAGATTCAAACTTGGTGCTTCGTATTAGGGGGGTTAAATGTTAGCGTGACAGAGTTTTATTCGCCCAGAAACCCCTGTTCGTACCGCATACAAAGTACGAAGTACATCCCGCTACGGGTTGCACGGGGACGCGAAGCTGCGGGCGATGAGATCAGTATTCCAATGAACCTGTGCCGTTGGCAATCGAACCTACGACTAATGCTCATGACGGACCCCGGTGCACAGCAGGCGGAGTGTGTGTCCCCCACTCTAAATCCGCGGAGACTTCCCGGACAGCCGTAGTGCTATGACACCAACCCACAAGGAGGGATGCTATAGCGAGCACGACCGGCGAAAAGCTACAAACCTTGTGGTGTACCTTAGACTACTGTCCACCCCTCGAATCGAATATTTCATGGCTGGGGTCTAGACTTGGTCGAGGAACGTATTCTTCGAACCTTTGGCGAAAGTCGTCGTTTAGCCTCACACTAATGTATAACGCGCCTTTTAATAAATAGTGCTACAAGGTTAGTACGCACTCATTGAAGCTTTCGTGGAGCACTTTCGAAGCTATTAAGATTTCAATATTTCATAGCAATACAAACTCAAGGAATGATGTCTTCCCATCTCTAGAAGCTTTCTAATGTTTAATATCGCCATGGGGTTAAAGTCTACTACAGAGACCTTCATTAGAGTAGCCTCGAAGTTAGGCCTAACGATCACACTTTGACATTGCGCTACTATAAGCCACATTCCTATCTACGCTTTGTTAAAGTACCAACAACCTCTACAATAATAACCTGTCGTGGGGGGCGTCTACAACTTCTACAACTTAGAATATTAGCTAATGTGAATCAACATCTTCGTACATGCTAGCTAACGACTCTTGCAACATAAGAGAGATCTTCGCGACGAACGTTTTTAATTGCCAAAAGATATGTTCCATATTTTGCTATACCTTCAAGCGCAAGCCTAGATCATCTTGTCGTAAGAGCGCTCTCTCTTTCCTTCAACCCTTTTTCGCACGATTGCAAGCCAATTGGCAAGAGTCTTTTTATCAAGATGGCAAACGAAAAGTATTGCGAGATAACAATAGTTAAGAGATCGAATTCTTCGATCGACTTAAAAGCGTCTCACATCGAACAAAGAAATAAAAGTATTTTTCATCAAATTAGAAGTTACAACTCTACTAAGAGCTTGATCGACGTACGTAAGTCGCAAAGTTCAAATATATAACATTGATTTGCAATTAACTATCGCGTCTTAGAGATATATTCAACTTCTTATTATTATTAACTTTGATTTCACTTTGCAAGTAGCACGAGAAGCTTCGAGTCTTTTCATTCAATTTAGTTTGCTCAATAGCGATTTAGCATCGTTGCTCTATAACAATTTGCTAGCTAGTTGTAAATCTTGCCTTATTGCATTGTCACTAACAAAAATGGCATTCATGTGAGTTAACATTGAATTCGCTTTCGTATTTCGCGATGTAACTATGCTAACTTGTGTTAATGACTTGATCGTAGATGCTTAATATCGTTAATTTGCGCAATTCGCTCCAATATAATTACGTTTTTGAGATTTGTTTCAAAGTTAGATGATCGTCTTCGCTTGAATTACAACTACGATTGTCTCATCTATCTATCTTGCTTAAAGCGCTTAAGCTCTTATAGCATTTAACAATCTTAATTATGTTTCTTATTCATAATATATTACACTATTAATGTGCGCTTTTATTATTTCTCTTGTCGCGATCAACTTGTGATTTAAGAAGATTCTTAATTTAATAAAGACGATCGACGTTATCGAATACGAGACGTTCTAAATTGTAACGATGATCACGTTCGATGTCGCAAACGCGAGAAGCTTCAACTCATTTGTTTAAAGAACGTTGACGAACGATCGAAGCGACTAGACTTAATTAAATTTGATTTTTGACATTAACTTGTTATCGATTGCGTTTTCACAATTTGCTTCGACGAAATCTTGCACATAAGTAAGCGAGCTCTAATTCTTTAAGACGTAATTTAAGATTAATTAGAATGCGTTGCAAGCAAAGAAGTGAAAAAACTTAAAACTAACGTCTTTTGTGCTATGATCTTGATCGTAATTCTTAATAGCATCGTACAATTTGTGTGATTCTTCGTTGTCTTATATCGCTTTAACGATCTTAACGTTATTGTTAACGCGTTCAACGATTTAATTATCATTGACGTATACATTAATGCCACGTATTCAAGAGTTGTAACGACGCTTTTTGTTATCTTTCATATAATTATTTTTTTTATCTCGCTTTTTAACATCTTTGCATCTATTGTGCGATTAACGTGAGCGTTTAGTCAAAATAACGATTTGTCGTTGTCTAAGTATTTTTTATTCGTGCGTGATTTCTTTCTTTACAAAAGAGATATAAGTAAATTATTAACGAACTTCTAATCGCAAGTCTTAATTCGTTGATATATGTCAATTCGCGTTCTTATGTTCGTCGTCATCATTTGTTGTCTCTTGTTCATCATTAACATCAATAGCACAACAACATTTAACGCGCTCATTTCATTGCCTCTTATCGTTCTATACATTAGCTACGTTATCTTTATCGTCTTTCTATTGCTTCGCAAACTTCGAGATCGCACGCTTAAACTAAGTTCGTTTTATCTAGATCGATAAGACATAGTTGTGAATTCGATCGTTGTTCTATATATTGTATACGTGCTCTTCTTTGTGACTTTGTCAACTATCATGTCGATGTTCGCTATTAATATGAATTATGCGAGTTCGCTAATTTTGATAATGACGATGCTTGCGTTTGTTGATTGAGTCGTGAGTGGCAAGAAGAGGTTTAAGATCCCTAACATTCTAGTGGAAAACTCGCCGGAGATAAGATAAAGACGCCTGCGCACTTTGGACGAGTAGTCAAGTTATAACATTCGATGGCGAGTAAGAGTATATAGGCTGTGCAGCTTCTATGAAGTGTGCATTACATTGGCAAATAGTCGATAATCAAAGACTCGTTCTAGCTAGCGACTTACTTTCTAGTAGCCCTCGCTCAAGGACTAGACTATCTCCATGTTCACGATTTTGTTTCGAGTTATATTACAACCCACGACTTTCCAAATTTGGGTCCTTCTAGAATTTCTGATTCACGAATTATAGGGTCTGCAAATTTGAGGATTATTTATTTGAGTATCCGCGTAGACGTGACTCCTGGCGTACCACTAATGTGTGAGAAATCGCCCATAGCATAAACAGCTATTGAGGCCTGGTTGTGTGGGAAGATATACACGCCCGGAGTGAGTAGGCCCATAGATGACTATTCTACAAGCGATACAGCCCATCTTTCTTGCCTCTACTTAGTCATTCCTCCCTGTAGGGACCACAACCATCCCGAAGGAAAAGAAAAGTTGGTCGACATTCTGAACCAAGTGACTTTTTACGAGGGACCAATTGGGGAAACACTGGTCGGGAAAGGATTGTTTTTTGAAGACAGGAGTGTAGCAAATTGTGTTCCGTGTTAGTAGACATTGATGCAATCACCAATTGTTTACTAACAGGAACCCCAAACAAACGACAAGCCGCTACAAGCGCTGACGTGTTCGTTCGTCATTAGGAGCTAACATTTTAGTTACAACGACAGTAGCGAACGAGAGTTGATCCGAATCTATTCTTCGATCTAAAGCCCAATCGGCGGAGATTTGTGACTCATCCTACATTCTTGCGAAATGGGCTAACTGCGAGGTCAAAGTAGGCGTTAAATTCAGTACCGACTTTTCGCGTCGTTGGCCACATCATCGTCATCAAGCCCCTCCTGCAACTCTCTTGCTGTTTCACACCAACGACTACATAAAGATCTGTTACCTCATTCCAATCGACATGGTCTGCGATCAAGCAAAGTCAATTACCAAGAATAAACTGCGACAACCTCTAGAATCAAAGGATCAAGATAATGTATTTCAAGTTTCTATATTAGTTGTTTGAGTTAATCAACTATAGAAAAGCGATCTTAAGACATCAAGAAACAACAAGTTGTTCGCAAAAGCGCACGTCTTCAAGCGATAAACTTTCGCAAGCAATTCACATTTAACAATAATTACATTCGAGTACAAACACCTTTCTTCCCTTTAGCAAGCAACATTCTTAAGAGCAAAAAAATATGTGTCTTCATTGCTTTTATTATCATGTCGTAGCGCTAATCTATTCGAGACATCATAGCGTTCGCAAATTTTTAACAAATCGTTTACGTTCTTTTGAAAACGAAAACAAGAGTTAAAAGAACAAGAAACTAAACATCTTTTTTCTTAAATTCGAGATTAATCTTTTTCGAAACGAGTTCGAATTAAGTCTTCGAGTTGTGCTAAGAAGAAATTACATTCGAAAGCGACAAGTGATATTAATAAGAATAATCGCAATCCTCTTTAATATTAAATTTAGAACGAAAGATGACGTAAGAAGTACTTTGAACAAGACAATTAAATTAAGACAAATTTCGAAAGAGACAAATCTTCAAAAGAATTAAAAGAAAAAAATTAATTACAAAAGTATTATTTAAGAAAGTCATTAACGTCAATGCATAATTTTTATCATTTATAACATTTGTTTGCGAGAAAAAGATTCTTATTTTTTCTTTGTTCTAAAAATTCGAAATCTAGTCTTTAAACACTTAACGATTAACTATCACGTAAAGTCAAAAGTGCTTAATATCGTAATGTAGAATATAAAATTAATTTAAAGAAAAAGAATAACTACATGTGCGAATTTAATAATGATAATATCTTAAAAAATATTAAGACTTTTTGCAAAAATTTACTAAAATCGACTTAAACGCTTTCTTAAGATTCTTTATTTCGCGATAATTTATTTAAAAAGACTTGTGAAAAGATTTGCAATTAAAACGAGACTATAATTATTCAAAACATCGAATCGCTAATTGTTTCTTTCGCTTAAACTTTAGTTATATACGATGCTACGCATCTTAATTATCTATATAAATGCGTTAACGAAAATTAAAACAATGTAATTTCTTTTTATAATACTTGTTCGCAACTTAACTACTTCGTAAGATTTAATCGATTCGCATTTACGAAAAAACAACTTAAAAAGTTTAAATCTTTTGTAAGCAAAATCGACTTTAAGATTCTTATTTATTTTATAATTACAACGCAAATGTACTTTTCTTTTTTCACTTGCGAAATTAAGTGCGACGCGATAGCGCTAGACGTCGTCGATCGATAAAACGCGCATAACATAATCGTTGTCGTAAAAGCTTTTGTTGAACTTTTTAAATTAATAAAACGCGAGAAAAAGTTTAATCAAAAGATTCTCGTCTTTTTCATCTCGCACAATTATATCTTCGTAAAAATCTATAATCATTATTTCGTAATTGAAGAAAACAAAACTACTTTCTATTGTTATTTAATTTATAAATTCGACTTCACGACTCTAAATAACAAGAAAAAATGAATTATCTATAAATTTATCAAGAACGTGTACAATACTTGAATGTCAATTTTGCACAAAAGGATTTGCTTGATCATTGATAATTTGTTAATTGATATCGATTTTAATCTTTCTTGATTTGCTTCTTTCTCTTAATCTATATTTCAAAGTTCGCAACAATTAAATGCCAAATCTATATTAGGCGAAGATGATGACTAGTCGAGCTTTCTAGTCTCGCAAGAAGTTACGTCAACCACTTCTCTTACCTAAACAACCGAGCGAGTATCTAAGAAGCCAAGAAATTAGCGAGCTGCCAAGTAGCAACGTTGAAACGAGCCTAATGCTGCAGAAGAGGGTAGCAAGTTTACCCCAATCAACGAGCCTAATGTTGCGAAAGAGGGTAGCAAGTTCACCTCAATTAACGAGTCTACGTAGCAATCAAATGCCAAATCTATAATAAGCGAAAATGATGATCAATTGAGCTTTTTAGTCTCGCAAGAAGTTACGATCGCTCGAGAAAATAAAAATATAATTAACGTCTTCAAAACTAGTTGCGAAAGGTCGACATATTCTTCAACGTTTCATGGAAAAGATTGGTCAATCTTGCTTAGAAGATTTGGACTCGCAACGTGGAGAGATGCTTCTCGCTTAGCACCCTCTTTAATAGTGGATAGAAAGCATCGTTTTACTTATAAAGTACGCTAAATCGCGAGGCAATCATTAGCTAACATATGGGGTCAATTAGCCAACGAGATAATCGTTGACCAATTAGTTCGCCTCATTGTGGATGTGAGTAAATATTAGAGTCTCCAAAGTAGAAGACAAGATCATTTGAAGAAAAGTGTAAAATATATAAGAATGCCACAATGATTGCAAAATAGAAGAGGTTTTTTATGATTCTTTTTTAACTTAACAATGTCGAACGCTCTTGTCGTTTTAGCTTATGAAGATCGCTCTTTTCGCATGACTTTCTATCAACTACTAGACTATGTAGCTCTTCTAACGACTAGACGTAGTTGCCATGATAAAACTCTAACCCTTCCTAGCTTAATGCTTTGATTTCTGCGTTGCACTAGAAGGGTCACATATTAAAAGCAATACAAATAGATCATCTTCTAGCAAACCACATAGTAGTTGATTGTATAATAGAAAGAACAATGTGTTATCATAATCGTAGATTTAATCTCTTTTGAACAACGAAACAATCTAGCTCGTCGCGTTTAGTCACGTCTTAATTCTTAATCAACATTAACATATTTAAGAATCTAGATTTAGTCTACACTTAATTTTAACAAAGATTCGACTTCATGAAAGATGATCGCAATCATTGCTTCTTAGATTCTTTATAATATAAACTAACTTTCTTTATGCAAAAACAATGTTAAGATGAACTTTAATAATTCGAACAATTGTATCTTTCTCACAAACGTATAAAGACGCAATTAAACGATAATAGAAACGACATAAGATTCTTTTCAAAATGCAATGAGTCTAAACTTCAATCTTTTTAAAATTCACATACGATTATTGAATTTAAAGATCTTATTAGTAAAAGTGATCTAACGAATTAATTCGTTGAATTCGAAGAACACGCGTATATATTCGAAATCTTAATACAATTTAAGACGTACGCGTCGAAAATTGTAAAATAGCGATCGTAACATAATTTTAAGAGATGTTAATTATATATTAGTTCAAATTCTATAATAACTTAGACAATCGTACGACTTTGTTTGTTTGTTAACGTTAAATTTTCTTCATTGCTTTAATTCGCGATTATATAAATTTATTTTTCAATAAATGTCGCGTTTACAAACGATTAATTAAGAAAAATATTAACGAAATAGTCGCAATTCGTTGTTACGATTATTTGATAATTCTAGTTAACAAAGAGAACAAACTAAGAGAACGTTTTGAAGTTATTAGTTAAAATCGTTTAAACAAAAAATACTTAGAGTTAACTTTAAAAAAATAATTATTTCGTACTATCGTAAAAGATCTAATTATTAAGAATGTTTCTTTTATTGCAAGAATTGCTAAGAAAATGTTGCTTAATTTGCGAAGAATGCGTAGCTTCGAAGTCTATAACATAAACATTTAAGCTCGCAATTACAAAGCCGAACGTTTAGTTAACTTTAGCGTCGCGATGATCACATTTTATTATTTGTTCGTTATTAAACTTGCTTGACGCAAAGAAGACTATCAATATAATGACTTAAGATCTTTCGATTACATGTTGGACGAAACGAAAATTGTGACGTTAAATAAAGCAACGTCAAATCGAGAGTGTTTGAGTAAGCTTAGATCAAGGGACAACAAAGATAGAGTGATAAAGTAGACGTCGATTCGACGACGCAACTCTTCAATGATTGCAAGAATGACGAACTTACGAAAGCGAGACGCTAGAGTTGACGCTACGATAAATGGAAAGGCTATGAAGAAAGGAAAGACGAGGGACGAGATGATGTCTAATTAGACGAGGTGATGTTTGATCAATAGAACTTTCTACGAAACGATAGCTATTTACTACATCACAAGCATTTCTTAATGTTGTCGAAATAACATCAATGACAAAGCAATAGTTGCGCTCAATATAAACGCTTAAAAGCTATTCTCTCTAGTAAAATCGTTTTTGGGAGAAAGTTTCTTTTTGTTTCTTAATTTTTAATGTTCGCTCAATTTTATCTTTTATGTGTTGTTGTAATTACAAACGCAATAAAATTTGCTTATAGTTATTGTACTTTAAGCTCAAACTTATTTATCATTAGTATTTTTAATTTACTTTTTATTCGCAATGCAATCGTTATAGAGAACTTTCTTCGTAGTGATTCAAATGCTATTGTTCGACTCATATTTTTCACACTTATCTTTGTACGAGATCTTAAAGCTTAGAGAGTCGATTTTATTCTCACAAAGCATCTTGCTTTAAGTTATTAATATCTCACACATTTTGTTTTGATCACTACATATAAGCAAGCTATTAGTTAAAGATTAACGAATAGACAACGTATCACGAAAGTTAAGTATAAATTTGCACACTAAAGACTAAATCTTTCACAACGACAAGTCTAAGATAAATGCCTCGAAAAGGTTTGTACTAATGAAAAGAAAGTTGCGAGATGAAGAACGTGCGAGACATTTGAACTTTGGCATCTAATTTTCTTTAGCTAACTAAGTGCGAGAGACTTTCGCACTAGACGTTGCCTTAGTTCTTAGAGTGAAGTTGCCAAGCCCTTGGCGGGTTGGCATGCTAAGTCGCTAACTAACATTAGGAGCGCTTTCACGTCTAAGCCCAAACCCCTTAATTACGGGCTCAAACTACGTAATTATCGATTTCTTGTTAACCTTAACATAAAATCGACGTTTAGCGAGTTATAAACGTGTACTCTTGGCGTTTTTTAAAAAATCTTAATAGATTTCGTGCTTGGCGCAACTTCTCTTTCTTCAACATCACTTGCACGATACGTAAAAAACTCTTTTTTCGCAATATCTTGTTACAAGCTTACCAAAGCCATATTAGTGATTTAGGTTCTACGTCTTTGAACGAATTTGCTATCATGTTTGTCATGCTTAAGAAGCGAGCAATCTAAGCATAATGTTTAACATACTTAATGAGCGAACATTGCGAACAATTATGTTTGTTATATTCGATAAACGAACAAGACAAGCAATTAATATTTTCTTAATATATAGAAACTAAAATACGACTTTCTTATAAATCGTGTTCAATTTATTATAGATTTTTACTTATTGTTACTCTAGTTTATCGAATCTCTTTTAAAATTTATTAAACATAGAAATTATTTATAGTTGCAAACTCTTGTTATTAAGTAATTGCTTACATTGTCTAAAGACGTCTACAAATCTTTTTAAAAGCACAATTTATTTTAATATTTTTAAAGAAAGTATTAACGTAACATTTTGAACACTCTAAGAATGTCTATATTAGATTAACGCGCTTTTACTTCAAGCATTAGCTTATTAGTATTACGTCGATTATCGATTATAAAAGATAACAAAATTAGAATTAATAAATTCGATATTTATTATAAAGATCGTATTGATTTGAAGAACTAACTTATACAAATAAATATCTATTTTATCTTCTATTTTGTTTTAGCGAACTAGAAGACGATTTTTGCATTAACATTTCTTAAAGAGAGAGTTTAACATTAACTTAAGTCAAACTTACGAAAGTATTTGAAAAACAATAGCGAAAATCTTCGTGCGATGTTTATAGACTTCAATAATTTCAAAAGAGAGCTACAAAGAATCTTTGAAACATTTAACAAAAAACAAATTGCGAAAAGAGTAATTTAATATTTAATTTAACAAATCTTTGTAATAGATTACGCAATTAAAATTTAAAAGTATGTTAATTTAATCGAATAAAACGATGTCGCATTAATAACAATATTTCGACGAAATTTTAAAAACAATTTAAAAGACGAGATTATGCGTAATAGAAAAACTCTTAACGATATATTTAATCTTATTGAAGTAGTTATCGATTTCAACAACAAGTTATATAAAAGAGCTATAAAAAAAAGATACAATTAATCTCGAGAAAAAGCAAAAATCTTCTTTGAATTAGTGATCGAATATTAGCAAAAAAATCTTGTTTTAATTAGAAGTATAGTAATTTCAATTATTGTAAATCTACATTTATGAAACTAAATTTTACTTAACAATATAAAGAGAAAAACTTTAGAGAAAAGCAAGATAACAAATTTCAAAAAACATGCTATTTATATAGCAAATCGAATCACTTCGCAAGAGATTATTGATTACGAAACTTAATAAATTGTTAGCAAATCAATGTTATGTTAAGAGAGATATTTAATAGCTAAAACGACATTAGAAAGCAAACTAACACAAAGACAAATATTTTTAAAACTAGATCAAACAACAACTACTATCTAATAGAAAATTCAAATTAATTATAGAAAGTTCTAGATAGAACATTATTAGACAAGATATTTGTATTTACGCAAAAAGTTAATTAAATACTTAATAAAACTTTAAGAGCGAAATAATCAAGAACGTTATACTTTTATCTAGCAACAAATTTAGATAACGAGTACAACTAAAAGAACTTTTACGAATATCTAGACAATATTACGAATTATTTTGACGCTTTAGCTAGTTTATTAAGAGAAAAAGAGATAAATTAAATCGTAAATAAATGCGAGAAAGCGCTAGAAAGCGACGCCACTATAGAAAGAGAAATTTCTAATAAAATTGAACAACAACTAAGCAATGTAAGTCTATCTCAAAAGAAAATAAAGAAAAAAAAAATATGCGACGCTCAATTGAACAAAATGCTATAACGATTTATGCTAAACTTATCTAGAAAACAAAGAAGAAGTCAACTAATTCTCTAGAAAGTCGAAATTATTAATTTAGTATAAGAAGAAAACTTAGCGCAAACAAACGCTCGAAGCGAAAGTTACAACACAAAAACAAAAAATAGTTCATTTTTTTTAGTAAAAAGTATATTAAAGGAATGCAATATATTAGCTCAACAATAGCAACTAAATTTAACAATATATGTACGATATTTTATTATATTAATTAAAGTTAATAAATAACAATTTATCGCAATAGTCGATTCTAATGCGACAAATAATTTTATAATCAAAGCTTTTGTTAAAAAAGAAAAATACTCTACTTAAAAGAAGTCTAACATATACAATCTAGTAGTTGTAGATAGAAATCTATTATTTAATAGAAATAAAAGAGTAGATAAAGAAACGAAATTACTATCAATAGCTATTTAGCAATATCACGAGAAACTAATTTTTAATATAGTAAAAATAATTATTTATAATATTGTTCTAGAAATGTCTTGATTGAAGCAACACAATTTACAAGTTAACTAGAATACACGAGTACTTAAATTCGCACAATATAATTATATAATTTATATCTAATCTATATATCGATAGCGTTCAATAATAGATAAGAGATTAAGTCAAAAATCGATCGCAAGTAGCGAGCTTGTATTTTCGCAAAAAAACAATTTAACAAAGTTCAACTTAAAAAACACTAGCAAAAATTAATCAAATTATAAAATCAAAATAAATAAAGAAAATTACGAATTTTCTAAAAATCTTGAACTATCTAATATAACGAAAAAATCACTAAAGTACGTATTACAAATATACAACAATTAGAAGCATTTATTTTAAGAAAAAAAAACGACAAAAATTCTTTCTAAATATTAACTATAAAATTACGAAATTAGATTTAAATCAAACAAACAATTTACGTTTAAATCTATATATGCTCTATTTAAGAAAAGCTCGAAGTACTTCGCGAATATCTAGCAAAAAACGAAAAGAAAAAATTTATTAGAAAATTTCAATTATAAATAGAATATTCGATTCTCTTTGTATTAAAGAAGAATAAAACTCTTTGTTTATGTGTTAATTATTAAAAGCTAAATAATATTACAATTAAGAATTAATATCTACTATTTAATATTAACGAACTTCAAAATCGACTATTTAGAGCAAAGTACTTTATTAAACTAGATTTACGAGAAGCGTATAATTAGATTAAAATAAAGACAAAAAAAGAGTAAAAAATAGCTTTTTGTACACGATATAAATTATATAAATACATAATAATATTGTTCGAACTCACGAACGTTTCGACAACATGTTAAAAAATAATTAATAATATATTATAACAATATTTGAATCGATTTGTTATAACATACTTGAACAACATTATAATTTACTCAAAAATCTTAAAAAAGCATATTAATTATGTTTTTAAAGTATTAAAATGTTTAAACATAAAAAACTTATATCTTAAATTAAAGAAATGCGAATTCTATTAAAAGAAAATTAATTTTCTCGAATTTGTTGTTGAACAATATAAAGTACGCATAAATTTCGAAAAGCTACAAATAATTAAAGAATAAAAATTATCAACAAATGTTAAAAAAGTACAATTTTTTCTAGATTTTATAAACTACAACAAAAAGTTTATCAAAAACTATTTTGCAAACGCGATACTATTAACAAATTTTACAAAGAAAAATACGTAATAGTTATAAAAATTCGCAAAAGAGAAATTATTCTAGAACTTTAAACTAAAATGCTTAAAAAAATTAATGCTAAAAATATACAATTTGCGATTGTTAAACAAAATTGAAATCGACACATTAGATCTAGTTATCGATGCATACTATAATTAAAAGCATAACAACATATAGTATTTAGTAACATATATCTCGAAAAAACTCTTATTAATCGAACAAAATTACAATATTTACAACAAGAAACTACTTGCTATAGTAATTTTCTTAAAATTATAAAAAGTATATATCGAAAAATCGCTAGAACTTACGATTCTTATAGATTACAAAAATCTTGTGCACTTCATTACTATTAAGCAACTTAACAAAAGATAAGTGCGATAGTTAGAAAAACTTAAACAATACAAGTTTAAAATACAATATACTTTAGACAAAAATAATGACAAAGCAAACGCACTCAATAAAAGAAATAATTATATAAAAACAAAGAAATCGTTCAATTATAATATACTTAAAATTAACAAGAACAAATTACTATTAGTAAACAAACACGAGCTAAATATTACACTACGAATACTTCAAAATAATACGAAAAAATTTTCAATAAAGAAAGAGAAACTCCAAATATTTATCGACAAAATCGACAAATATATAAAAGAACATTATAACGAATCACTACAAAAATATTTAAAAATAACAAAAACTTTTTAGCTTTCGCGTTAGCATTGTTAGTTTTCACAAATAAAACAAGTTATCGAGACATATATCAAACAATGTCTTAGTTATTAGCAAAACAAATATAATACATATGCGAACTATGACGAAATTTAATATTAGAAACTATTTGAATCGTTATAGAATAAAGTTACAATAAACTTTATTATTAAATTGCCAAAGTCGATAAATTTAGCAACTAGAGATAGATATAATTCGATACTAATAATAGTTAATAAACTTATTAAGTACTTACATATTATCGCATGCAAAGAGAAGTTTATCGTAAAACAATTAAAATAAATTATATTAAATTAACTTATATGATATCACGATATATTTAAGAGACTAATTAGTAATAGAGACAAGCTCTTTATGTCTAACTATTAAAAGACGCTTCTCTTAATATTAGATACAAGACTCTAAATATTTGTTGTTTATTATTTGATTACAAATAGCTAAACAAAAAGAACAAATTAGAGTTTTAAGCAATATCTAAGACACTATATTAACAATACTTATAGCAATTGAATATCACTTCTATCTATAGTACAACTAGCACTCAATGCAAAGATCTTAGATACCACTAAAATAACTTTATTTTTCGCCAACTATAGCAAGAAATCAAATCTCTTTAGAAAAGAGCACACATATCTATTTGCGCAATTAGCTATCGAAAGAGTAGCGACACTAAAAAAGATACACGACAACATCTTAAAAATGCAAAAAAAGTTAATCAAGTATTAAAATAGAAAACAAAAAACGACATCTTAACTAAAAGAGAAAAATAAAATATATCTTTTTACAAAAAATCTTAAAACAAAAAAGTTAAGCAAGAAATTAAATTATGTCAAAATTGAATCGTTTCTCGTTAAAAAAACTAAAAGATTAGTCAACTACAAACTCGATTTATTCAAAAACGCCAAAATATTTTTAGTATTCTATATCTTATTGTTGGAGTCAACAAATCCAATTACGTCTTTATAGAACACATTTTATTTCTATTCGCAAAAAGAGAATCAATTCGAAATCGAGAAAATTCTACAACAAAAAAATCAAAAGTATCTTATCAAGTAAAAAGAATATTCTATTTCGAAAAACATCTAGAAACTAGAGAAGAATCTTAATTGCTATTAGAATCTTCTAAAGAAGTTTTATTAAAACAAGATATAGAAACAATATTCCAATTTCAATCAATCGAAAGTTGAAACTGTTCGAACAATATATCAAACAACAACTCGGAAATCTTTGTAACGAACTCGACAAACATCGACGATTCCCTTTTAGAATCTAACTAAATCGAATAGAACGAAAACTCTAAGTTTTAGTTGAATGTTCGCTACATACTTGCAAAATTCTATTAAGTTTAATTAGATCAATAAATCGACAATTTTTCGCGAAACTTTTCGCATCAAATAATATGTTAGTCGATTGTCAATTAATAATGCAAGCTCAGATTGTTCAAATTGATCGAACAAATTGTTATATTCGATATTTCGACAATAGATCGAACAAGTTTTATATTTTAATGTTATTAATCAAGTCTATAAATATAAACGGCTTAGAATTCTCGCTTACTTAAATGTTTTTAGATTTATCGTGCAATCTTTGATAGAATTGTAGTTATTGTTACATTTGCGACTTTTGAATTGCTAATCGTTTCTATAACGTCTAAGAGTGTGTAAAGTTCAAGATCTATTCGCACTCTTTGAAAACAAATATTCTTAATTTGCGCAAAAAGTGTTTCGAAACAAATATTATTTGACAACTATCAATAGAGTCTATCTAGCAAGAACTCGAACAATATATAGTATACAAACGATTCGATTATATCGAAAACATAGATAACAATAGTAACAAATAGAAAACAAGACAAAGAATCTATTTAATTTTTTCTCGTTTCTAGCTTCTTGATCACTTGGACGATAATTATCTTGTTCTTGTATTTCGTAAAAACTCTTTTAATTATATTTTTCCACTTCGCGACGTTCGATGCATGCCAATTATTCTTTCTATTCAAAGACTCTCTATCGACCTTCTTTTCAATAATATATTTTAGTCGTTGATTGCTCTTTAAGTCTAGCATCTTCTTAACAATTGTTCAATTGATATTCTTTTGCATTATTAAATATCTAGAATATTTCTTTTTCTTATTATATCGAATTATTATCTACTCGCAAGAGTCGTCTATTAGCTTTGATATTGCCAACTTAATATTTTGCAAAACTAGTAAGTCATGCATACAATATTATTAGAAAACGTCGAAATATCTAAGATGTTTCGATCTAAATAACAAATTTATCTCTTAATACTTGTTTGTTATTTCGATCGAAAAAAGAGATAGAAAGTTGCATTGCAAAACGTTAGCTACTATAAGCACCAAATTTCTAGAGACATATCTTATTGTCTTCGCCATCGTTTGTTTTATTGCTAACAAACTAAAATAGCAATTAGTTCTCGATATTTGTTGCTTAGAGCTATCTTACTCTTTTGCTATTTGCGTTGGCAAATTCTTTATCTTTGTCATTCTTGCTAACTAGATAATTTCCAATCTTCGACAAATTATCGACGAATTTTGTGAACTAATAGCGTTAACATAGTTAAATAATTGTCGAACAACGACGTTTATCAATATATCGACACATTTTATATATAACAAGAATTGTCTTTATTTTTCTTTATATTATAATCTTTTGAAGTCTTAACGCCCATCTAGACGTATGCGGATATAATATCGCTCTTATTGTCGAAGAAGATATTTGATTGCTAACGTCAACAATTGTTAACTACTAATCTGATCTCTCTTGACCCTAGCAAACATTGCGTATTATCCACATAATAATTGTTCTTAATATCAAGAATATTCTTTAGATTCTATGTTCACATTACTATTAGCCGAAGAATTCGTTGTCTAAAAATTATATTTATTGAGATGTTGCGTTGACGATTGTTTCTATTTAATTCCAAACTCTTGATTCTCTCGTAGTAGATCTTTATATCGAAGTTAGACTCATTGAATAAATCGTTTATAGAGTTTTTGGTTGAATAGTCTATTTGGAGATCATCGTACATAAATTCTATATATACCTTGACTTTTTTTTGCATCGTTAGTTCTATATAAAGCAACACACTTTGCTGCTTCTCGAAAGATTGTTTATACTACATCTTCTCAATTCTAACTATTTTCTTTGCTTGTGTCAATCGACGACTCTTTTATCTAATATTAGAAATTCACTTTTTGCAGCGTTCTTCGCGAAAGGTACTTTTTCTTTAGTATCGTTTTCCCACTCCTGTATAGCTATGCGCACACTAGCAACAATAAAAAACACTAGTTTGAGATAGATCGAATCAAATAGCTAATTTGTGTCTTCTTGACGTCCAATATTCTATCGTTTGTCGACAGAAAATTTGTAGAAAGAGTAATATATTATCTTTGAAAAGATTGAATGCAGAAATTGTCCGCGAAGATTCTATGTAGCTTTAGCTGCTATCGTTGTTCTTTTTAAGCTTTTACGTTTTAATGTATTGAACAAGTAAATGTATTATGTTCTAGTAGCTTCGCGACATAATCTATCGCGTCGTCTCTATCGATAATATATATTCGAACAACTAGATTGCGGATCTTCTCTATAATGTAATCGCGAAAGTAGCTTATTTCGTTGTACAACTATCTTTGCGTTAACCAAATTCTAACAAGCTTAAATGTTAGCGTCGATCTATTATTCTTTACTTAAGAATACAAGACTCTAAGTTGATTCGCGTCTTTGTAAATTTTCGTCGCTCTACTCATAGATGTTTTATCAATATCGAGAACGAGCGTCGATTATGCTCGAGAAAATAAGTAACATCTGCGTTGTTGTCGTGGTTCGAAAATATTATAGCTTTGAGCTATCTCTCGATCTCGCTATATGCGAAACTTTTGTCATTTTTGTCTATACGAACGTATCGACAATGCGTGTTCTACAATTATATAACTCTTTTTTGTTGCAATTTAGAGATCTAATTAGATCTATCTTTGTTATTGTTGAACAAGAATTTTGTGTCTAAAATACTGCTATACTGTACGCGTGCTAATAGAGACGAGACAACAAGACTTTTGTTGTTTTGGCTGCTCGCTAGATTGAACAACAATTCATTAATTCTTATCAAGTCTTTTTCTCGCTTCTAGTTAGCATACTTTCGATCTAAATTTGAGCAAACTTACATAACTCTTAATGCGACTAGGTTTGTCGTCGTGTGCGAAGCAATAGTTGATAGTTGTCCCTATTATAGACTTATCGATCTATCTACGCTTTGAAGTTATCATTGACTTCTCGTCGTCTTTATTATTATTATCAATAATGTTTTTCTCGCAAGATCGATCAAAAAGCAGTCTAGAAAAGTCTAAGAACATTTGATTTCGCTAACAATCGAGCAAATTAATTCTTATTCTTCACAACTAAATACAAAATGGACGCTTGCTATTTTGAAGAGAAGTTGCATAAGTTTTGCGCGTTCTCTTTTCGCGCTTTTGTCGATACTTATCTTGAATCGTAGTAGAGAAACAATAAAATAAATCAAACAATATAGTATAGCTGCAAAATATACTATTTATTTGACGATATCGATTGAAAGTTCTTTAGAACACTTGGTGAAATGATTGGCAACTAAAACGCGAGAGTTGACAAAAAAGATCTACGAAGAAAAGTTTGCGATAAAAAATTATGCAAATTATAACATATCAATTTAGCGTGTTTTCAACGCGTCGATCGACTATTATTCGATCGTCAACTAACTATTAGATAATTATTTTGAAATCAATTAATTATAAATCTAATTTTGTTCGATTTGTCGATCATAATCTTATAGTAATTTTGTTCTCTTTGAAATTATTATAATACGAATAGATTTCCGTTTAGTATGCAACTTCTAATAGTGTGCTTGTAATCAATAAATAATTCTACAATTCGCAAAGTTGATAACTAAATATTATACGTAGTTGTAAATTGTAGATATACATTAAACGCATTTTAGATAAATATAAAAGTCTCTAAACTTAAAAAGTTAATTGAAGAAGTCGTTAAACAAATATTTTATACAATATATTTATCGATAGCGCAAGACATCTTATTTATAAAAACACTCAATCTCAAATACAAGAGATTTTGACAACACAAAACAAAACGTTGCTATCTCAAATCTTATCGAATAGTCTTTAATACTTCTTCTTCGACATTTGAAACTTCTTGTTGTATAAAATTATTATAAAGATCTCTCGTCCAAATTGTCGCTCAATAATAATTTACTTTTCGACACTTAAATTATACACTAATCTCCAAATTTAGCAGATTTTTTTTTGATCGATACAATATATATGTTTTTCGATCTATATTTTTGTGCCTTTTATAAAGATCAATTCGATAATTACTATATATCTTGTTTTAATCAAAATTAGATCGATTGATAGAATATCGATCGTTCTAATTATAAAGCGCGGTCGGAAGTCTTGCTTGAACGATACTTTCTTTCCGAATTTTATCGTCTTGTTATATTTACGTTTCTTCTAAAAATCTTCGACAATCTTAATACGTTTCGATTAACTTAGATCGGAATAAAACAGTGTTAATGTTTCGAGAAATATGCTTTCAATATACTAGATTCGCGATTAGTTGTCGTTCTTTTCTTTATAATGTTGCGCCATTGCAATCTAAGCCACAGACGTATTGAGACTATAATAAAGATAGAGAGCTATAGTACTTACGTTGTAAAATACTACAGCTACTAACAGAAACGCAGATATCACGATTATCTTTTAATTCTCCGACAGCTTCGCAAGTCGACAAGATAGCATATCGATCTTCGAATTATCTATTATCAAATTTGCATGCTTTGTGTAATATCTAATATTCTATAGCAAGATCTTTCTTTTTAGTATCTCGATATTAATTTCTTTTAGCTTTGGCTTCCTAGTATATTTTAAATAATCGATAAAAGAGAGAGATGCTATTACTCGTAGACTATAAGTTTCGTTGTTAAACTTCTTATCTAAAATCGCAATTAATTTATCGTCTTTCTTGTTACTCTTAATTTACGCTTTATAATGTTCTATTAGCAACTTCTTAGTAGTCTTCGAAAATTTTGCTCTAATTGATTGAATTTTCTTCTTTCATCGATGCGACGTCGCGATATAGATAATTCGTTTGTAGAGTTTCAAAAGTCTTACTATCTTGAAATCGAAAAAGTTCGTCTTATTTGTTCGTTTTATTAGAAGCAATTCGACAATCTTGCGAAACTTGATCTCTATAACTTGAATGTTTTGTATTAACTTTTTGAAATTTTTTAGTAAAATATTAAAAGTCTTTTGCAATTTCGTAATCGTCGCTTCAATTATAGTACAAAATTTTTTGTTATTCGCTTAGCTTATATTGTTTTCTAGTACTTCGATTCATTTAGTCAAGTCGCTAGGAATTTCGCAAAAAGTATCGCTAAAAAACATAAACTTGCAATTAGAATTTGCGACAAATTGAATAAATTTCTTGATTGTAATACTTTGTAGCCACTTCTTATAATAAAATTTATCTCTAGTAACTTCGAAGAAAATCAACATGCTAAACATCTTTTATCTATCTTTTCTATTCGAATATAGCAACGAAAAGATCAATGTCTTGGCTACTTGACTTTCGTATAACAAAGAACTAGTAACAATAATATAACAATCGAAGTCTTCTTTAAACAAATTAGAGATATAAAAGTATACGTAGTTATTGTTTATCTTTAGCGAAACAACATATTTATCGCGATAGCTTGATAGAAGTCTCGATTCTTTTAATATATTGCTATATGCAACTCTAAACGTCATTTTTAGCAACTTGTAACTATAATCGTACAATAACTTCCACTTCTTTAGCATGGAATTCAACAAGTTCGACTAAATAACTTGCAGCTTAGAACAACAAACTAGTGACAGAAAATTCTATGTAATTTTGCCAGAAATGTAGAAGTATTTGAAGAATCAGAGATTAAACTTCTTAGACAAACATTTATCGTTTTCGACATTCTATAATAGATGTTTGTGTGCTATTGAGAAACTCTTTTTTTAAGATATCTAGATTTTCTATTATGCGAGCGTAAATTATTGGTTTAGAACAAAGAGAACTATTTGTTGCAACAACTTTACGACAACAAGTCAATCAAAAATTGTTCTTTATATAGTTTTCAAAATCGAGCACTATATTTTGTCAATATTTATTTCGTCGCTATTAAAGTTATCTTTAATCTTAAATTGCTACATTTGCAACATAATAACAAGTTCAAAAACTTAAAAAAAGTACAACTTCTTTTTTAAATTAGACAATTTAATTAATAAATTTTCGCATATTTTTGTCGCATTCTTTTGTCAAAATTTATAAAACTTGACTCGATTTTCTAATGCAATATATTTGCATATCTTTGTTTTATTAATGTTCAAAATCTAAGCGTCAAGTACTCTTTTTTTGACGTTTTTGTCTATCTCGATTAGATTTATCTTTGCTTGTTTATCTTTCTCGATCTTAACGAAATTCAATTGATCAACAATTGTATCGTCGTTCTTTACTATATACTTTTTGCCAATTGTTCTATCTTTGTTATCGAACAAGATATCTAATATCTTTTTGTTAATCGACCTATTATCCAATATCTGCGTTTTATTCTCTAATTCTGTAATTTTTTGACATTTGTAATAGAAGTCTTTGTCGTTCTTTCTCTTGAATTTCTATTCGTCTTGTAAATTCTCGCTATCAAAAAAAAATTCCCTGTTTCGAATTGTTTGTCTAATGCTAATTTCTGCTTGCGCAAAAGTCTCTTCTTTCTATCTAACACTATTGTATGCGTTGTTGTTAATGTCGTTGTACGTGACGTCGTCGAAGCGCTTGCCTACAATGCAACCAATATCTTGATAGAAAATGCAAATAGTATTGCTATAGATAACGCAACGAATAACATTGTAGACTATGTAATAAAATAAGACGAAGCAATAAGTTCGAACTTAGACTTTGTAACGAGAGTATAAAAATCTATAGCAATAAGAAACTATAATTGAAAGAGAAACTCTTCGCTAAATAATATTGACTTGTCATCAATACGCTTGCGAGCTATGTTCGATATTAGTTGATAGCAAAGATAATGTCGATGCTTAATGTATCTTTGACGTTACGTTCTATCGATAGCAAAGACTCGTCGACATTGAGAGAAAACTATAAAATCTAAAATAGACGCAATAGAAGTTGTGTCGTGCTAGTGCGCGAGACAATAAACAAATCGAAATCTAAATTGATGTTTTTAGTTAATAATGTTAATATGTTACTCTTAAATATAAATTTACTGCTCTTAGAATCGATCGAAATAACTTTAAACTTAAATATTGTAGACTTATCTATAGCAAGTTTTATTAATACAATTTGCAGTTTTTTTGTCGAATTAACAAAAACGAAACGACTTTCAAGCTCGAATTGTATAATATTCTTGTTGCTTTGAATTATTGTCTACTTCACGCAAAAATTAATCAATATTTTATAATCTACATGTCTCGACTCTACTATATCGTTCGATATGAACTTATCGATAAGATCGCTAACTAGTTGCATAAATATTTAGATATCTTTAAATTGCAAAGCGTTATCTCTATATTTATCTATAAAGCAATGGCCAAATTTCTAGATCTAAACACTTGCGAAATCGAGCACTAAAAATAACTTGTAATCTTTTGTAGTCTCTAGCTTGACGTTCTTTAATCAACTAATAGAAATCTTCTTTTTCTTGATTAATATCTTTGCGCTCTCTTTGTTTATCGATGTCGCATTGCTTTCTAATCTAAAAGCTAAAAGCTAGCGTTGCTTTTCTTAACAATTCTATAGTAGAACAAAATTCTTTACAATTAGTATCTTCTTATCTTTATCAATTGTAGTGCCAAATCAATTATCAAAAGCTTCGTATAGTTAGATACTAATTCTCGTCAATTTGTCTTAATCAATTTTCGTTTTAAATTTATTGTCGATCTTTTCGACATTCTTAAGCAAAGATTAAACGACTTTTTCGATCTTAATATAAAATTTGTTGTTAATATCTAGAGTATTTTTGACGCTTTTCTTGTTTTATATCTTCTTTAAACTAGCTATATCGTGTAATCTACAAAACGCATATATACAAAGAAGAATAAAAATAAATAGAAGTAAGATATCTTGAAGTAAGATTAGATTATCTAACAATTTAGACGCATTTATTTACAAAGATCGATCATCGAGCAACTACCAACAATATTATTTCATATATTAGCGAGTAAATTATAATAAACAACAATTAGCAAATCATAATTATTTAAGAGCTGCTATTATATTATAAATTGCAAGACCAAGTTAATACAACAACAATAACAAGAATAATTTATTTCCTTTTATATCGCTAACAACGCAAATTCTTCTTCCATTCTTTGATCTCTATCTACATAATAATTCTATGCACAAACTACTCTTATCTCGACTTAATATTCTTTATAACGTAGAATTACAATATATAGTAGCCATAATGCAATGTATGCGTTTCGTTTAACGTAAACTAGTTATAAAATAATCTAGTTACGATTTGATTCATCAATAAGATTTTGAATCGATCATTTGTCAACCGACTATCAGATAACGGTCGATCGACCATCGAATAACCGTCGAATAATTAGTTTCTAATATTATCCGTTTTACTAATTTGATTGTTGAAACTACTTACTCTATCTTATATCAAGATCTCTTAACTTATGGAAGCTATCTTATTGTCGCTCTATAGACTTGCGAAGCATGCAAAAAAGACGCCCAAAGATAGAGAAAGAAAATAGATTTATTGAATTGCTTAGCATTAAATTAGACTATGCGACAATAGATTATTATTGCATTGTTAGCAACTATAGTATTTCAAATAAATCGTCGTCTACTTGCGAGATTATCGATCGTCTTCTTGCTTGTATACAAGAATCTATGTCGTAACTCTTTAGCATTAAGATTTTGTATTTAAGATAACTTTCAATAATAACATACTTCTCGACAATCAAATTATACACAAATCTCTATATATAGCAGATTTTCTTCTATTTGATTCGATAATTTCGCTTTTAGACCTATGCATTTGTGCTTTTTATAAAAATTGATTCGATAATCAAAGTATTTGTAGCTTTGATCAAAATTAAATCGACTTCTAGAACGTCGATCGTTCCAACTATAAAGCAAGATCGAAAGTCTTGTTTGAACAATGCATTTTTGCCAAATTTTACGAATTTGTCAAAATTACGTTCTTTTTAAAACTCTTTCACGATTTTTGTGCGCTTAGATTGACTTGAACCAACATAGAACAATGCTAACTCTTCAAAATAAAAAACTCTAATAAACTAGATTCGCAATCAATTAATAGCTTGAACTTCAACGCGTCGAATTGTTGCAAACTTAGCAACATATAATAGATATTAGAGTGAAGATAGAGAGCAATAATACGTATATTGCGAAAAACTATAACTATTGGTAGCAACATAAACTTAACAAGTATTCTTTGTTTCTTTGGCAATCTTGCGATTTGACAACGTAATAATATTATTCTCGAGTTGTTTGTTAAATTATTGTCGTGTTTCGTATAATATTTGATATTCGACAACAAAATCTTTTCTCTTAATACTTTTGTCTTTACTCTCTTCAAATCTACCTTCCCGACATAGTTCAAATATCTAGCGTAAAATAAAAATGTTATTACTCGCAAACTATAGATATTGTTGTTGAACTCGTCGTCCAAAATCGCGATAGATTTATCGTCTTTACTATTATTGTTGACTTACATAATGTAACGTTTCGCCAACAGCTTTTTAATATCTTCGAAAAATTTTGCTTTGAACAAATTCATATTCTTTTTCTATTAATATAGTTGCTCGATATAGATAGTACGTTTGTATAACTTCGAGAGTTTTTTAATCTTGAAGTTAGAGAAGTTTGTTCTATTTGTTTGTTTAATCAAAAGCAGCTTAACAATCTTTCGAAATTTGATTTTCGTAACTTGTATGTTTTGCATAGATTTCTTGAAATTCTTCAATAAAATATCGAAAGTCTTATGTAGCTTTATATTAGTTGCTTCGATTCTATAACAAAGCTCTTTATCTTTTGTTTAATCTATATCGAACTCTAGCACTCCAATATATTCGACCAAGTTTTTGAACGTTTCGCAAGAGATACTACTAAGAAACATAAACTTGCAATAAAAATGTTCGACAAATTTCTTAAAATTTCTAATAGTTGTACTTTATATTCGCTTCTCGTAGTAAAATTTGTCTCTAATAGCTTCCAAAAAAGACAATATGTTGCATTGACGCTACTTCGATTTTCCATTCTAATATAGTTTTGTAAAGAGCAACGTCTTGACTAACTAACTATTATATAATAGAGAGCTAATAATAAGAATATGTCGATCGAAATCTTCTTTAAACAAATCTAGAATATAGAAATACTAATAATTATTAGTACAATAGAGCGTTAAACTCGACCAATCGCTCTCTAGACTCTTTAGAGACATTGTTGTATGCAATTCTAAATATTATTTTTAGCAACTTGTAATCTTTGTCGTACAATATCTTCTATTCTCTTAGAAAGAAATCTAGCAAGTTTGGCTAAATACCTATTAGCTTTTGATTAATGTTTAGTAATAGAAGATCTTAAGTAATTCTATCAAAAACGCAACAACATAGAAAGAGTCAAAAATTGATATTCTTAAACAAGTATTTACTATCTTCGATGTTATTTGCGAGATACTTGTGTGCGTTTAAGAAGCTCTTTTTTTAAGATTCTTGAATTTTGCGACAAACCAATGTCAATTAGTAGTTCAAAATAAAGAGAACTATTTATTGTAAAATCTTTTCGACACAATTGTTAATCAAAAATTATTATTATAGTTTTAAGAATCAAGCATTATATTTTGTCGATATTTTTTTTATCGCCATTGAATTTATCTCTAGTCTTGCTTTGTTGCATCTAAAATATAGTAACAAGTTCTAACGTCTAAAAAAAATACAACTTCTTCTTTTGTTTTGACAATTTAATCTCTAAATCTTTACTAATTATTATTGTATTCTTCTACCAAAAGACACAAAATTTGCTTCAATTCTTTAACATAACATATTTGCAAATTTTTGCTTTCTTAATATTTAGAATCTAAACTTCGAGTACTTTCTTTTTTGCATTTTTGTCTATCTTCAAAAGATCTATTTTTGATTGCTTATTCTTCTTTATCTTGTCGAAATTCGATTGATTAATAATTATATTATTGTTCTTCACTATATACTTTTTACCGACTTTTCCATCTTTGTTATCGAACACAATATCTATTATGTCTTTGTTATCTAACATATCGTCTATTGTCCTCGTGTTGTTCGTCGATCTTCGCATCTCTTAATACTTTCTGCTTTTAACTTCTCTAGCTTAACTTCAAGAAACTATTTATCGCCCAAGTCGTTGCTATTGTCTATCTTACTCGCTCTCTTCGAATTGTTTCTAGCATAGACTTCGCATGCGTTTGCTTTCCACTTGCTAGCAAACTCAACTAAGTTGCTACTCGTTGCAATTGTTGATTTAGCGACAAATTCTATTGCTAACGCAATGTAGACGTTGTCGTTGATGCTATTATGCTTGACGCAACTAATACGTTTGTATATCATGCAACTAATGCAATTGTAGACAATGCGTTTAATGCAATCGTAGACAATGTAATTAATGCAATTGTAAACAATATAGCTAAATAGAATAAAGCAATGACTTCGAACTTTAATTTCGAGACAAAAACTTTAAAATATAAGACAAACAAAAATTGTAGTCGAGAAAGTAGATTCTTGTTAAGTAATAGAATTTAGATACTAATGCATCTAAAGTTCGCAATCGATGTTAATCGATAATAGAGACAATGTCAATAAATAATATATCTTTGATATTAGATTCGATCAATAGCAAAGACTTATTAATATTAGAAGAAAACTATAAGATTTGCAACAAACATAATAGAAACTCGATCGTAACAATGCGCGAGATCTTAATTAAATCGAAGTCTATATCGATGTTTTTAGTCAATAATATTATTGTACTATTCTTAAATATAAACTTACTACTCTTAAAATCGATCGAAACGACTTTGAACTTATATATTATAAATTTGATTACAACAAGTCTTATCAAAATAGTGCGTAATTTTTCTAAGAAACTAAAAGTAACAAATTGATTTCCAATCTCAAACTATACAATATCTTTGTTGCTTTAAATAATTAACTACTCTATACAAAAATTTAAATGCATCTTATAATCTATATGTCTCGACTTCATTATATCGCTCGATATAGATTTATTGATAAAATCGCTAATCAATTGTATAGAAGTTCAAATATCTTCAAGTTGCGAAACGTTATCTCTAAAACAATAGTCGAAATTCTAGACTTAAACACTTGCGAAGTCGAACACTAAAGATAGCTTGCAATCTTTTGTAGTCTTTAGCTTGACGCTCTTTAATCAACTAATATAGATCTTCTTATTTTTGATCGATATTTTTGCGCTCTCTCTATTTATTGGCGTCGCATTGCTTTCTAACTTAAAAGCTAAAAGCTAACGTCGCTTTACTCGTCAATTCTACAACAAAACAAGATTGTTAAAGATAAGCAACTTCTTATCTCGATCGAATATAATATCTATACAATAATCAAAACTTTCGCATAGTGCTTTGCTAATTCGATGCAATTCGATTTAATCGATTTTTGTTTTAAATTTACTACCAATCTTTCCAACATTCTTGAGCAAAGATTGGATAGCATTTTCGATTTCAACATATAGCTTGTTATCAATTTTCAAGACACTCTTGATCGTGAACGCGTTTCACAACTTTTATTCAACTATACTTGATGTCGTTTGCTACGATAACGCTGCTAATAAAACATCGAGTAAGAAAGATAACATAGTGCAAAAGAAGAAGTACAAAGATTGATCGAAATAAGAGTAAAGATTGAGCGAAAGTCAAGCGAATTTCTTTATTATAATATAAAATTGCAAAAATAGAATTTCGTAACTGTAAAATTAGTCGACGTCAGCCGACGTTAGTCAACATTATCTCAATATTCTAAATGTAATTTATTCCCAACAACTTTTGAAAATCGATTTTTTTTTCTGATCCAGAATTGCAAATACATCAATTTCTCAACGTTTACGCTACTTTTTTACATACAATTGATCCCAAAATTGAACACTATATCTACGAACGTTTACACAAAGTTTTATATACAATACGTTCAATTAAGATAAAACTATATGTGTAATTGCAATTTTGAATCTTCGTCTCGACACATTTTGAACACTTCTATTAAGCTTCACCAAATTTCTACCAAATTCTCATCAAGTCTTACCAAAAAGTCTTCGCACAACAATAGCTAAACAACATCGCATCTATAGTGCTCAAAATTAAAAACGTTCGACAAACACAATATTAGCAATAGTTAAATTAGCTTTTTAGTAATTTAGATGCATTAATATTGAGAGATTAGTAATATTTGCAATTTCGAATCGAAAAAAAAAATTAGTTTTCAAAAGTTGCGAAGATAAACCACATTTAGAATATTAAGATAGCTCGCTTATTATCGATCAACAAAACAATGCGTCTAGATTGCATACTATCGTAAATACTATTAAAAAACTTCTGCACGCTTTCTGGAGTAACAAGAGACGCTCTTATTATATTAATCTTCTTTAGTCTACAATGTTGACGATCGCATGCTAGCGCAAAAGAAAAAAAGAATTCTATGTTCAACTATTGGAAAACATCTTCTTCGACAAAATTACAAAGATATTTACGTCTATTGCGCGTACTCGCGCTCTTCTATCAAGATAGAAAAGATCATCGCATTGTTACGTCGACAATGCTACACAAACAATATTTACTTATTCTAATAGTGTTGTATTATTGAAGATCTTCTTCATCGAAAACTATTGCGAATCACTTAGCTTCGCGTTGCGCGTTAACAACATCTATACAACTAATAAGAGTCGTTCATAGTTAGATCTTTTTCTCTTCTTAGTTGTGCGTTCGAATATAGAAGCGCAACCCAAAAGAGAGAGAATATTGTCGATCAATACTAGATACAACAACTTTCGTTCACGACAAAATAATTTCGAAAGAGCAAGCGATATAATTGCAATACTTCAAAATAACATTGTTTGATTTTAACTAATTAAATTGCTCGAAATCGAAGACAAATCTTTATATAGTTCTCAATTATTAATATTATTCAAAACTACTACTTTGAATATACTCTCAAACGATTTCTTATCTAATTTGTCAAATATAGTGCCAAATAGTTAGAACGACCCAAATACACGCAGTTTGAAAACATTGAATCAACAATCTACAAAAAAAAAGAATTAAAAACAATGTTTACTTTGTTCCAATAGATTAAATAATACGTAAACAATCAAGACTACATCTAATTTTTGCGAAGATTGGCATATAATTCTTGTTGATCGTAAAGATCTAGCTATAAGCTTGTTCTCTCGAAAGAAGCAATCTATATTTGTATCGATCTTAAAGAAGAGTCGATTATCAAACATATCGAAAAAATCTATTTTCTCTTTTACATGCGCAAATTGTTGTCGAATAAAACTCAAGACGTTCCTTCTAAAATTGCAATCAAAGAAGAAGAGACGTAAATTCTAAAAAAAAAAAACTTTTGTTAGAAGTCGCTTCTTTATTTTTGCAAAACTTTTCTTCTTTTCTTCTTTAGAGCAATTGTTATAATTGTCGTCACTCTCTCTACAATCGCAAAATTGCTCAAACTAATATCAAATACTTAAGTCGAATTCTCTATCTTCTTTTTCTTCTTGTTCGTCTTTAGCATATTCTATTTTCTTCAAAACGCGACAATCTGGCGAAATTCTACTTAATAATCGAAATGCGCTATAGCGCTTCACTTCTAAAATCTTTGTTATTTATCTAATCTTTGTCATCAACGCATTAAATTTTGTGCATTTGACAAATCTATAAAAACAACTTGATGCAATGTCTTGATCAATTATAGCTCTTCGATAACGCGAATTTCGACTTAGAACTTTCTTTCGACGTCTTTTTTGTGCAAAGATATGCAATTCGTTTTATTGTATTCGATTATAGAAGCAAAGAGAACGCAAGTTACAATCTTGTTCTTCGTAATAGAAGTACGTTGACGTAGTTTGTCGATCTTAATTGTAAATAAAGAATTCTAAAATAGTGTAACTTCAATAAAGTTGTTTGCAAACTTAATTGTTTTAGCTTTCTTTCGCTCTTCTAAGACTTGTTAACGAACTCGTCAATATTAACGTTATTAATAGTCGAGACTTTGCGAACTCGATCTTTCTTAAAAAAACTAATCGACGAAGTAATAAATATATCGACGTCGATTGCATTGTCGTTATTTTCGTTGTTGATAATAGTAGTCTTCTTCGTTTTGACTAAAGTGCGCTTCTTCTAGATAGATATAGATATGTATATATACGCACAAAGTGATCTCTTAGGAATTTTAGTTATAGAAAAGAGTGAAAGAGAAAGCGACCAAGAATAGCATGTTCGCAAAAATCCTACAACCATCAAATTGTCGACTAACATTAGTATTGTTGATAGACAATCGACTAATAGTCGTCTAGTGCAATCTTCTTCTTTATTTCTTAACTCTTCTTCTTCTTTATTACTAGAAGAGCGACAAGAAGAAAACCAAATATTAGAATCGCGAGTAAAAGATTCGTCGCGCAAGTTATAAAATTTGCGAGAAATTCTATTGCATTGCTTACTAACTATTCTAATCAAAATTTATCGCGACTACTATGTAATTAGCTAGAGACTCTTAACTGTTATATCTGCTATTAGAACGAAAAATCCAACTCTAAACGCATCTATTTATCGCTAGCATAGCATAACTAGAACAAAACAAAAGTGCAACTATCGCATTAAGCTTAGACATCGCACTACAACTACGTTGTATCAAGTATTGCTCAAGTCTCCAAAATATATAAGCTCTAATAAATCGAATATTATGTTTTTGCTATGCGAAGATACTTAAAGAAAGCAAAGAGATAAAAATACACAAAAATTATTGCAAAAGATTGATCAAACTAGAATTACAAGCATTCAATAGAGATCTCGCGATTAAAAAATAGATAGAGCAAAAACACGCGCAAAAAACTTGTAACTATCGAAATCTTCAATTATTAAATTATGTTCTCGAGTTCGAGAATATTTCTTTATTTGAGTCTCTATTAGATCTCGATGCCAAAGCAAACTCTACTATAGACAACAACACAAACGCAAAAATAGCAAATAACGATGTTTTAATAGACTTCGATACATCAACAATCGTGTCAAACACAAAGTTTATTCCATCAAAGTTGACAAAGAAAGCGTTGCGCCAATAGACTCAAATAGAGTTGCACAACATCGACAAAGAAGAAGATCTAAGTATAGATACAAATACAAGCACAACTACTAATATTAGACGCGCAAATCGATCGAGAGACGATCTTCTATTCACGTCAACGACGTTGCGAGAAAAAACGTACAAAGAGATCACAAATAGAAAAATCGAAAAATCAACTAAAGACTCGAACAAAGTCTAGCAAAAAATGCATAGAATTTCTTCAAGAAGCAAAAAGCATAACAAGAAGATACAACAACAATTAAATCGATTAAAACTAAAAAACAAGAACAAAATATATATTTATTTCTTAAACAAACGCTAGAACCCTTTTTACAACAAAACAAACTACGCGTTCGCGTACTAATTTTATACTTTATAGTGTACAAAAGACAACATAAATCACTTCTTTAACAACAAACGACTAAAATCGTTGCATCGTTTTACATTTTTCAAGAACAACTAGCAATAGCTTACGAGACTCGAGCAAATCGAATAAAGTATCAAGAACAATATATAAAAATACAAAAAAATCGAATTAAAGTTCAACGTCGAAAACGCAAAGCGATCAAATCAAAAATACTATATATAGTGGCAATTAATTGAGAAAATTATTCGTTTCTTTATAGATCACAAATTGTACGTCTAGAATCTTAAATATGCGTCAATACAACAATACATTAACAAGAGAAAAAAACTATAGAATTAGTATTAAATTGCAAACAACTAATAGAAGAAGCAAGCAATTTATTCGTCAAGAACTATAGTTGTTCTTATATTTATCGCTACAAATAAAATCGTGCTTTTTAGACAATAAAGCGATCAAAGCGCTTAATCTATTTACATAACTATTAATAATCTTGATCGCATAGCTCGTCGACGTCAAGAGAGTTCAAACATAATCTTGTTAAATTATATTTCTATCGTTTATGTAGAAAAGAATAATGTCAAACTATTAAACATAGAGATTTATTACTATGCGATAACTCTTATAACGAAGCGTAAACACATTTTGAACACATTTGTTACGACCCTAGCTCGTTATAGCTAGTATATACTCTATAGAGTAGTTTGTAGCATATAGCACGATTACTTGCATGTTCGACGACTTAGTAGACAAGTATTGCTCGATACGCTAGTGGACGAGTTCGACATGTTTAACAACGAATAGAGCGAACAAAGTTCGACATGTTCGATAGCGAGCAAAGCAAATAGAGCTCGACATGCTTAATAGCGAACATAACGAACAAGAAGAATCTTCTTTAATATATATAGATTCCTAAGATACGACTTTTTTATAAATCGTATTTAACTTATTTATTAAGTTATTCTCTATTATAGATACAAAAGTTGCAAATCCTTGTTATTAAGAGATTGCTTGCATTGTCTAAAGACGTCTACAAATCTCTTTAACAATATTAATCTATCTTAATACTTTAGTCGCTTAGATAGCAACGTAACACTTTGAACATTTTAAGAATGTTTGTATCAAGTTAACGCGTCTTTATCTCAAACACTAGCTTATTAGTATTACGTCAATCGTTAATTATAAGAGACGACAAGATTAGAATTAACAAATCTAATATTTATTATAAAGATTGTATCAACTTAAAGAATTAACTTATGTAAATAAATATTTATTTTATCTTCTATCTTGTTCTAACGAATCAAAAGACGATTTTCGCATCAACATTTTTTAGAGAAAGAATCTAACATTGACTCAAATTAAACTTACGAAAATATTTAAAAAATAATAGCGAAAATTCTTATGCAATGTTTACGAACTTCGACAATTTTAAAAAAGAGCTTCGAAGAATCTTTGAAATATTTAACGAGAAACAAATTGCGAAAAGAGTGATTCAACATTTAATTTAACGAATTTTTGTAGCAAATTACGTCGCTAAGTTTTAAAAGTATATTAATTTAATCGAATGAAACGATGTCGCACTTATAACAATGTTTCGACAAAATTTTAAGAACAATCTAAAGAACAAAATTATGCGTAATAAAAGAACTTTTAACGACATGTTTAATCTCATTGAAATAGTTATTAATTTCAATGACAAACTATATAAAAGAGCTATAAAAAAAAAATACGATTAATCTTGAGAAAGAGCAAGAATTTTCTTTGAATTAACGATTAAATATTAATAGAAAGAATCTCGTTCTAATTAAAAGTATAGTAATCTTGATTATCGTAAGCTTGCATCTATGAAACTAGATTTTACTTAACAACGTAAAGAGAAAAACTTTAAAGAAAAGCAAAATAACAAATTCTAAAAAACGTACTATTTATGTGACAAATTAAATCACTTCGCAAAAGATTATTAATTACGAAACTTAATGAATCGCTAGCAAATCAATGTTATGTTAAGAGAGATATCTAATAGTTAGAACGACATTAGGGAGCAAACTAACACAAAGATAAAAACTTCTAAAACTAGATTAAACAACAACTACTATTTAATAGAAAACCTAAATTAGTTATAGAAAGTTCTAGATGAAACATCATTAGATAAGGCATTCGCATTTACGTAGAAAGTCAATCAAATACTTAATGAAGCTATGGGAGCACAACGACTAGAAACGTTATATCTTCATCTAGCAACAAACTTAGACGACGAATATAACTAGAAGAACTTTTACGAATGCCTAGATAACATCACGAATTACTTTGACGCTTTAACTAGCTCATTAAAGAAGAGAGAGATAAATTAAATCGTAAATAAATGCGAGGAAGCGCTAGAAAACGACGTCACTATAAAAAGAGATATTTTTAAAGAAATCGAACGACAACTAAGTAATGTAAGTTTATTCTAAAAGAGAATAAAGAAAGCAAAGAAACATGCAACACTTAGTTGAACAAAATGCTACAACGACTTATGCTAAACTTATCTAGAAAACAAAGTAGAAGACAACTAGTTTTCTAGAAAATTAAAGTTATTAATCTAGCATAGAAAGAAAGCTTAACGTAAACAAACGTTCGAAGCAGAAATCGCAACACAAAAATTAAGAAAAGTTTAAATTTTTTAATAAAGAGCATACTAAAGAAATGTAATATATTAGCTCAACAATAGCAACTAAACTTAATAGCATATGTACGATGTTTTATTACATTAATTAAGATCAATAATTGTCGACTTATCGCAATGATCGATTCTAGTGCAATAAGTAATTTTATAACTAGAGTTTTTGTTAAAAGAAAAGAATACTTTACTTAAAAGAAGTCTAACGCATATAATCTAATAATTGTAAATAAAAACTTATTATTTGACAAAAATGAAAAAGTAAATAAAGAAACAAAGTTACTATCGATAGCTATTTAACAATATCACGAGAAACTAATCTTTAATATAGTGGGAATAATTATTCATAATATTGTTCTAGAAATGTTTTGATTAAAATAGCACAATCTAGAAGTTAATTAAAATACACGAGTACTTAGATTCGTGCGATGTGATCACGTAATTTATATCTAATCTACGCATTAATAACGTTTAATAATAGATAAAAGATTAAATTGAAAATCGATCGCAAGTAGCGAATTTGCATTTTCGTAAAAAAACGATTTAACAAAGTTTAACTTAATAGACATTAGCAAAGATTAATTAAGTTACAAAATTAAAAAAAATAAAAAAAATTACGAATCTTTTAAAAATTTTGAACTATTTAGTATAACGAAGAAATCGCTAAAGTACGTATTACGAATATACAACAATTGAAAGCATTTATTTCAAAAAAAAGAAACGACAAAGATTCTCTTTAAACATTAATCGTAAAATTACGAAATTAGATTTAAATTAAGCAAGCAATTTACGTTTAAACTTATATATACTCTATTTAAGAAAAAGCTCGAAGTACTTCGCAAATATCTAATAAAAAACGAAAAAAAAAAATTTATTAAAAAATTCTAATTATAGATAGAATACTTAATTCTCTTTGTATTAAAGAAGAATAAAATTCTTCGTTTATATGTTAATTACTAGAAGCTAAACAATATTACAATTAAAAATTAATATTTATTACTTAACATTAGCGAACTTTAAAATTAATTATTCGAAGTAAAGTATTTCATTAAACTAGATTTACGAAAAGCGTACAACTAAATTAAAATAAAGACGAGAAAAGAATAAAAAATAGCTTTTTGTATACAATATAAATTATACAAATATACAATAATGTCATTTGAGCTCATAAACGTTTTAGCAACGTATTAAAAAATAATTAATGATGTATTACGACAATATTTGAATCAATTTGTCATAGCATATTTGAACAATATTATAATTTATTCAAAAATTTTAGAAGAACATATTAGTTATGTCTTCAAAGTATTAGAATGTTTAAACATAAAAAACTTACATTTTAAGTTAAAGAAATGCGAATTTTATTAAAAGAAAATTGACTTTCTTAGATTTGTCGTTGAACAATACGAAGTACGCATAAATCTCGAAAAACTACGAACAATTAAAAAATGAAAATCATCAATAAATGTTAAAAAAATAGAATTTTTTTTAGATTTTATAAACTACAACAAGAAGTTTATTAAAAACTACTTAGTAAACGCGATATTATTAACGAATTTTACGAAAAAGAATACGTCATAATTATAGAGACTCGCAAAAGAAAAATCATTTTAAGACCTTAAACTAGAATGCTTGAAAAAGCTAATATTAAAAATGTACAATTCGCAATTGTTAAATAGAATTGAAATTAACGCATTAAATTTAGTTATTAATGCATGCTTTAATTAAAGACATGAAAACATGTAACATTTAATAACATATTTTTTAAAAAAACTCTTATTAGCTAAACAAAACTATGACGTTCACAATAAGAAACTATTCGCTATAGTAGTTTTCTTGAAATTATAAAAAGTATATACGAAAGAATTGCTAGAACTTACGATTCTTATAGATTATAAAAATTTTGTGCATTTCATTATTATAAAGCAATTTAACAAAAAACAAATGTAATAATTAGAAAAACTTAAAGAGTATAAGTTTAAAATATAGTATATCTTAGACAAAAATAATGATAGAGCAAACGCACTTAGTAGAAGAAGTGATCATATAAAAACGAAAAAATCGTTTAATTACAACATACTTAAGATTAACAAAAACGAATTATTATTAGCAAACAAATACGAGCTAAATGCAACATTACGAATATTTCGAAATAATACAAAAGAGTTTCTAATAAAGAAAGAAAAACTCCAAATATTTATTAATAAAATTAACAAATGTATAAAAGAGCATTATAACGAATTATTGCAAAAGCATCTAAAAGTAATAAAAACTCTTTAGCTTTTACGTTAACATTGTTAGTTTTTATAGATAAAACAAGTTGTCAAGACATACATTAAACGATTTCTTAATTGTTAGCAAAACAAACATGATACGTATGCGAGCTATGACGAAATTTAATATTAGAAATTATTTAAATTGTTATAAAATAAAGTTACGATAAACTTTATTATTAAGTTGTCGAAATCGACGAATCTAGCAATTGAAGATAGATATAATTCGATACTAATAATAATTAATAAGCTTATTAAGTACTCACATATTATCGCATGCAAAGAGAAGTTCATTGTAGAACAACTAAGATACATTGTATTAAATCGACTTATACGATATCACAATATATTTAAGAAATTAACTAGTAATAGAGACAAACTCTTTACGTCTAATTATTGAAAGACATTTCTTTTAATGTTAGATACAAAACTTCGAATATCTATTGTCTATCACTTAGTTACGAATGATTAAATAGAAAGAACAAACTAGAGTCTTGAGCAATATTTGAGACACTACATCAACAATACTTATAGTAGTTAGATATCACTTTTATCTATAGCACAACTAGCACTCAATACTAAGGTTTCGAATATCACTAAAATAATTTTATTCTTCGTTAACTATAATAAGAAATCAAATCTCTTCAAAAAAGAACGCACGCATTTGTTAGCACAATTAGTCATTAAAAGAGTAGCGACATTAAAAAAGATATACAACAACATCTCAAAAATGCAAAAAAGATCAATTAAATACTAAAATAAAAAACGAAAAACGACATCTTAACTAAAAGAGAGAAATAAAATATATCTTTTTACAAAAAATCTTAAGATAAGAAAGCTAAGCAAGAAATTAAATTATGTCAAAGTTAAATCGTTTCTCGTTAAAAGAGCTAAGAGATTAATTAATTACGAACTCGACTTACTTAAGAACGCTAAAGTATTTCTAGTATTTTATATTTTATTGTTGAAATTAATCGACTCAAGTACGTCTATATAGAAAACGTTTCATTATAAATTATAGAAAGAAAACTAATTTAAGATTAAGAGAATTCTAGAATAGCAAAATTAGCAATATTTTATAAAATAAAATAAATATTTTACGACGAAAAACACGTGAAAATCAACTAGTAATCTTGACGATTGCCATGCTCTTATTTATAAATTTTATCAACGTTCGAAAAATCATCTAGCATAGCAAGAGAAAATTAAATGATAAAAGATGTCTTAATCAAAGCATTCGCAACAAAATAATTCGACAACTTAATAACATTTAATTTCTTTATACTAGACAATAAACACTATGTTTTTCGCTTCGTCTTTGCATCGACTTTCTTTAACATCTTTTTATTACGAAGTAATTGCGTAATTATAATTGCTAATACGATCTCATTCTTTATCACTTTAAAGAATAGATTTTTTTTAATATAATTTAAGAAAGTTTACGACATATTTATACACAATTTGTTCGCATAAATACATTTTAAACACTTTAAATAAAATAACGAATTTTTTATAATAATGTAAGACTTGCTAGTATAACAACAACGTTTACAAGCAAAATTAACAAATATTTCGTAACAATCTATTTTAAAAGCGAGACGAATACAATTTTAATAAGAAGATATAACATGTAAGCATTCGCTTTTTAAGACAAAAAAATTTAAAGAAAAGAAATAATATTACGATCTTAGTTCGTTATAGCTAGTATATATTCTATAGAGTAGTCTATAGCATATAGTACAATTATTTGCATGTTTAACGACTTAACAAGCGAACATTGTTTAATACGCTAATGAGCGAATTCGACATATTTGACAACGAATAAAACGAACAAAGTTTAACATGTTTGACAACGAACAAAGCGAACAAAGCTCGACATGCTTAACAACGAACATAGCGAACAAGAAGAATCTTCTTTAGTATATATAGATTTCTAAGATACAACTCTTTTATAAATTGTATTTAACTTATTTATCAAGTTATTTTTTATTATAGATACAAAAGTTGCAAACTCTTGTTATTAAGAAATTGCTTACATTGTCTAAAGACGTTTACAAATCTCTTTAACAATACTAATCTATTCTAATACTCTAGTCGTCTAGATAGTAACGTAACAACATTCTTGTAAATATTAACTAATCTTCTAGAGACGTTTTAGCACTTAAGCAATTGTCTATTTACGACTTGTTCGATATTCGTTGTAATAATAATTGACTTAAACATTGTTATTTAGTTCTTGTTAAAATAATAATTAACTATTCGAAGCAAGCTTTTGTTACAAGTCTTAAACAAAATATTTATTGCTTAATCTACACGATGTCGTCGAATTGTCGAAAGAATATTATAAAGACATAGAAAGCTTGAACGCATCAAAATACGAAAACACAAATAGACAAACAAAATCAATATATAGTTGATCAAACTAACAAGAACTACATGCACGATATCAAGAATTTCGCTTAAAATCTTTCTTATGTTAACATACATGCTATTATAATAATAAATTCTCTTTATTAACTAAAGAAGAGCATTCTTATAAATCTTATTCAATAATTGAAGAAGATTCTCAAAAAAACTATTCGAAAGAATTGAACAACAATTGAATATATATAAATCGAGAAAGTTATTAGCAAAACAAACGTCGTTTTTTAGCTTGATCAAAAATCTTAAGCAATTTCTTCTATTTACGAATTGCGCATCTTTATTCATTTTAGCAACGTTAAACAATAGATAAATAACAAGCAAAGTACTATTATGCAATAGCTAATAGCTATTATAACATCTTTGCTACTTAAGCTAGCTTCGAAGATACTGCAAACCACAATCGCAATATTAAATTTTATTATGCTAGCTACATATAGCTTTCACAACAAGAATACGCTAGAGTATCTAAATTTTGCGCGAAGTTGAATTAACATACTTAAAACGATGTTTACGATCTACAACGCAATAGAGATCAAGATCGAACAAAAGATATTTAACAAGTTCAAATTTCACGTTCTTAGCTATTACAAAGACTTTATCAAAAAATTCGAATCTATCGACAACTAAAACACAAAGCATTTTGAAAAAGCGCACATTTATCGTATCAAGATCTTCTATTCACAAATTAATAAAAGAATAAATTACATAAAACAAATCTATACTTATAATAAACAAGACGTAAATCTTTACGCAATAAACGCTATATTAAAACGCGAGAAAATGTTGAATACAAAGAATTCGTTGCTTAAGAAAAAAATTACCATTGCTTATTTCGCGAAAGCTACAAATCTCTAGAAATAGAGCTAAAAACTTTCGTTACGCGCAAGTCTAAAACTAAATTTCAGACGTCTAAATAATAAGTTTTATCGAAAACTTGATAATATAGTCGATAAACAGAGTTTCGACGAACTTGTAGCGACGATCGCGATATTTATTTGTTAGCAACAAGCAAAATTAGATCGTGTAGAAGCTATTTAACATAATCTAAGAGACCAATTATATAGACGTTTGAATAACAGCAATTTGGTAGTTAAGCTATCTTCTCTTGCTTCAAACACATAAAGAAGAAAATTAAATAACAGTTAAATACAAAACTTTATTGTATCGATTTACGCATTCGTTGTCTATTATAAACAAGATATCTAGTTTGGTCGTAATAATAAAAACATTGTACGTTGTTTAGATAGATGGCAAGAAAAGCCTGGCAAATAGCGTAATAACTATATATGGTTTCAGGAGTTCTCGAACAAGAAGAATTGCTAGAAAATTTCACAAGTAGCTTTGTTTAACAGTCAATCGATTGAGAAACTACTGTTGATATTGACAATTAGAGATTCGGATAAAAGAGACAAACAGAAAAGATTCTAACAATATAGTGGAGCATTTCTAGACATTCTTAGATAGATCAACAACGCTATATTACACAATATTTATAGTATAATCGAGCTACAGTTTTGGCCCCCTAGCAATTTAGACCAACTGCGCTTTCTTAGCAAACAATATATCTATAAAATAAGTAGTATTTATCGAAGTGCACACGTAGTCCAGGCGGATATAGCTAACAAAAAAAAGTACTATCTTAATAATTGACTAGACGAGAACTAGTACAACTTCTGTTATAACAAGAACTTTATAAGTAAGAGATATCGAGTAGTTATAAATTGAAACTGCAAATAAACTGCTATAATGCGTTAATCAAGACAACAGTCTATTTGCTATCCTAATCCATAACCACTCGAGATTGGCGTAATAGAAGTGTAGTATTGCTTATAATAATATATACTACATTAGAGTGCAAGCAATTAATTCGATAATTAACTAATTAGTCGATCGTCGAATAACATATTTTTATCGATCGACCATTAAATAAGTTTCCCAATTAATTTCTATAACTTACGTTGAACTGCAGTACGTTAAAAGTTAAAGACTAGACGTAACGAAAACGAAAACATATATAAAAGGCGATTGATTAATAGACACTTATTGCTAAAGATAGATAGCAACACTAATGTTTATTAGAAAATAGTGCGAGACTTGACATAGTATTGTTGACCATTAAACAACAAAGACGCGTTATATAATCTATAGTAAATATTTAAGAATCTATCCGTTTAATAGCATTCGATCGAAATAGATCAAAACAAATATAGAATTGAAATCTTTCTCTTTGATTTGTTAGTACATATCGATTCGCGATATTGTCGAACGAACGAATAGCAACGATTCTTACGCTTGCAACGCGTGTCTTCAGAGATTTTCCCAATTTCTAAGAAAGAAGACTATTTATCAAACCTGAATTACATGCGTAGACGACAGTAATATTTTCAAAAGTGTCTTCTCTTTCTTCGATATCTCGCGTTCAGTTCGTAGAAGTGCTCTTTGGACGAGCATCTAGTCGTTCTGTTGACACAATATATTGAGAACGTAAATTAAGAAGAGAAAACAATAGTCAAGAACGTAGAGATAGACGAAGCTTTGCTTCTTCTAATAATATCTTTGGCGATTAGACTTACGCAAGATAAGTGGAAAGAAAAAGTCGATAAACTTCGAATTGTCCAACACGTAAAAACAAAAGAAAAGAAAAAGAAGTTTGTCGAAAATAGAAAGAAAAGCTTGCGATCACGAAGTCTAGCAAAAAGAATATATAGCGACAATTGCAAAGATCGAGAAGCGAAACGTTATCGTTCGAGAGATAGAATAAAGAGATTAACAAATTCTGCGATTAAATAGACTAATTATTTTGCAACATTAACGTTAACTTAATTTGCAAAATAAAGCATCTTACTTGATCGAGAGCGTTTGTTTTGCACTTTGTTAATTGTTGTAATACAATAATAGAAGCATTTGCGTCGTCGTTCCAACTTTTAGATCGATTTTGTTGGCTCACATATTCGACTTGATAAAGACAAGATGTACTTGCTAAACGTGTTACGATAAAAAATAACTATTGCGTAGCTAGTTCTCGATTGATCAATAGTTAAAAAGAAATCTTTGCTAGATCGAGACTTAGAATAAAGAGTACGCGAATAATCTTTTAAGAATGTCGAATTAAAGAGTTGAAATCGCATACGCAAGATAAGATACGAACGCTATACAAACTTTCAAGTCGACAATAGATAATAATACGATTGAAGTTTATAATCTTGACACGAACATAATAAATGTATATAGATAGAGCATCAAAAAATCGGAATTTGGAAGACATAAAAGCATGTCTATATTATTATATTCGATAGCGATTATAATTATTGTATATCGTTACAATAATAGCAATTTTGTAGTTGATTTGAATCAACTACTTGTCGACTAACGTTGCCTAAAGTCGATCGACAAACAAGAACATATATTAGCTACCAATGTCTTTATTAATGGTACCATAGATTAATATTGTTAATTGGAAATTCGAAAGATCTAAGTCGCTTTGATTGACTCATTGAAACTTGAATATTATTACGAGAGTTCAGAGATTTTAGACGATTCGATTTGGATCGTTCAGAATCTAATAAGATCGAAATAAGTCGGAACCAGATCTAAAATCCGACCCTAAAAGGGAATCGCCAATGAAGTGTGCTTTATCTATCTCTAGATCGCCAATATTCTTCTATTTTGTTACAATTATTTTTTTCTTCTTATTCTCCAGAAAATCTAGCTATTTTTCTAGTCGACTCAGCTTCGCACGCGCATCGCGCACTTCTTTCTTTAATCGCATTCGTTCTTCGTGAATTCGTTTAATCGAAGTCGAAGAAATCGTTAAATCGCAATTACAATTAGATCGCACACACTCTACACACTTTTCAAAACTATTATCTACACAATAAATCTTACTAGACATCGTACAATTACGACAAGAACGCATCGCTAAAGATATCAAATTTAAAATGTCGAGAAAATCTTTCTTTCGAGAGAAAGAATTTCTAGTATTAATCTTTCTTGAAGACATAATGAGAAGACATTGAATTTCGAGACAAAAACTTTAAAGAAAAAGAATAGTGTTACGAGCTTATTAAAGTCGTATTAGTGATTCAAGTTCTACGTCTTTGAGCGAATCTATTATTATGTTCGTCATACTTAAGAAGCGAGCAATTTAAGCATGATGTTTGACATGTTCGACGAACAAGCATTGCGAACAACTATGTTCGCTATGTTCGATAAGCGAACAAAGCGAGTAATTAGTATTTTCTTAGTATATAGAAACTAGAACACGACTCTCTTATAAATCGTGTTCAACTTATTATAGATTTTTACTTATTGTTACTTTGATTCATCGAATCTCTTTCAAAATTCATTGAACATAAAAATTGTCTATAGCTACAAACTCTTGTTATCAAGTAATTGCTTGCATTGCTTGAAGACGCCTACAAATCTCTTCGAAAGCACAATCTATTCTAATATTTTCAAAGGAAGTACTAGCGTAACATATCTACACAACGCGTTTGAATTTCTTAATTGTTTTTGCATACATGGATTGTCTTACACATTTATAAGTATATTTGAGAAAATCTCGACGGAGACGATTCTAACGTTGTTGGCGCACGTGTTCAAAATTTGATTGTTTTTGCTACTTTTTACGTTTGATGCTAGCACAACAACACAATGTCAACTTTTGTACATATAGGCTTCGCTCGACGCTTGATTTTCAATTAAACTAGCGATGATGCACAAAAAATCAATCAATCTATAGTGTTGTGATGCTGGCGTAATGCTCGTTTGTGCATATTGTAGAAATTTTGGCTTTGTGACTCGAAGTTGTATGTAAACGCACCAAAATAACGCGATTTGACCTAAAAAACAGGGTTTTGGACTTAGACGTGTCGCTAGAAGGCTACTTGTTAGCCATCAACCCAAAGGGGCTTGACGCGACACGTCTAAGAACTGAGGCAAACTAGACGTGCTACAAGTCAGAATTGGATCTACAAATAAGAAACTCCAACTATTCTTAATTATGACTATTCTTGGTGAATCAAGATTGTTGAGTTTCGATAGTGTTGAGCTTGTCTATTAAGTCATCAATAATATTGTCGTGAAGCGTGTCTTTGCGAATGACAACGAGGGCATTCATAATAAGTATCGCATCTACGACGTGCTTAATAGCATGCCTCATTGTTCAAATTTAGTTCGAAGCTTTTATCGAATTTCATTCGCGAATTTCTTGCAATATCTTAGCGACAACATCGTCGATCAACGACTTCGACAACATTAGATAAGGGATTCATCGAACGATTAAGTAATTGAGATGACAAAATGTGAACCAAAAAGCTTGATTTGAAGATGAATGACAAAGTTGATCGACGCAATTGCATGACTTGAGTCTCTCAAATACGTGCATAATAACATCTAGCCATCGAATCTCTTGTTGAACGACAACGACCACTTAAAAGTTGTTAATTTCGACAATACAGTTAAGACGAAATCTAAGTTTAACGATTGTCAACCACTTTACGCGAGAGTTCTAGATAACGAAGATGCGAATAAACGTGAAACGTTTAAATATCATGATTTTCGCATTAAACAATTCGCGATTGATTCGATCTTCTATTACATAACTCGCGATTTCGAACTCTACAACAATGAATAATTAGAAAAAAAGTATAACAATAAGATCGTTAATCTTTTGCAAAAAAAGAAATTCTTTAAACTAAATGACAAGGACATGAACATTATTATACACAACTATTGACATAAAAAGTATAAATCGATCAAAAGGCTAAAGATTAAGATGATACGTTTAGATCGCAATATTCGACTAAGTATAACAACGACAATGTTAAAGAAGAAATATGAAGCAAGACGTTAAGAGTGTAGAAGACTCGTAGACATCTTAAAAAGCGAGTAGTACATTCGCGTAGTTAAAGAGTGTTCTAAATGATTCAAATATATCAATTCTTCAAAGATGATTAAGCACAATCTCTTTTATTTATTAAGTTTTCGCCATTCGTTGCACTTGAATGTCGATCAAAGTAGATCTATGTTCATTTTAAGCGACAATCAATATAGATCGCAAGTTCTCTTTCTTTTTAATTTTGAACCCTTCGACTCGTTCGCATAAGAGAGACATCACTTTTGGTAATAACGTCTTGAAGGCGAGGCGTAAAGCACTTGTGCGCACTTGTGTTTCACCATTATTGCGATCACTACTCTTAGATTCAAAGATTGCATATTGCGAATTGCTATATCGTGTAAGCTTGTCACTCTTTGCTTTGAGGATAGAAGTTAAGTACGAATCTCTCTTCTTCTTCTTCTCTTGAACTTAGCTTCGAGTTGCTTTAAGAGATTTCTACAAGAGACGATTTCTATTGCGAGACCAACAATTAGCTTTAGAAGAGCTCTTCTTGAGTCGACATTTTAAATCAAATTTAGAAGCACGCTTTTGTAATTCTCTTTTTAGACGTTTGTAGAGAAGGCTAGAAGCTTTGTTCACGTTTTAGAAAAGCTCGTCGACAAATGTTTTAAATTTTAGTGCATTTGATTCGATAATGAATTGCATGCTATATGTAGACAACTCTAAATTAGACGTGTCTCTTAGCGATCTTATTACGCTATCATTTGCAATAGCTATAACTCTATCTCTTTGCTTCTTTGCCTAATCTCTTGCGTTTCTAAATGCAATAACTTCTTCTCGAAATCTTTTAGTAGTGCTAGTGATGGCAAAGATGTTAAGTTGAGTTATATAATATTTAGGAGAGACTTCAATATTAAATGCTTGGATGTTGTGAATTGTGTACAGCTTAAGTGTTTCGTCATAATAGGTCGAGATAATGGTGTACGCGTTGTTGTCGTGGACTAGACGAGAGTTCGCTTCAAACGATTGTAGCTTATGAATGCCACGAGCTCCCAAGGCGTCGTCGAAACAAGCTTGTCGTTTGGTCACAATCGCACTCTCGTCGAGACCCTTTGCCTCGATAAAGAAGTTGGGCAACGTTGGCGCCTGCCTTTGTGTGGCCAATACAACGTATAATCCTAATTCTTCGCGAATTCGTAGATTTATTTGTGCAAGACGAGCTTCGTCATAGAAATTGGGTTTGGCGTCGACAAAGTTGTCGTGCGTCAATGACTCAAGATTTGCAAATGCGAGATTCTTCGCGAAGGAGATATAGGCAGTGCCTTGAATCACTAGGAACACGTCACCCATGACAGCGCTATCCCTCAGCCTGATTTGCCTCATTCTCGATCAGTTCTTCAAGCCAAGTCTCCGCCTTCTTTAACTTCTCTTTCTCTTTCTTTAATTGCAGGCGCTCCCGTTCGTTTGCTGGGTGCACTGTCAAAAGTATGGCACAACACACGTGATCTAAAATGATCAATCAACACCAATCGCTAAGTGTAAATCTTTGAACGAACTATCTTTCTTTATTAGATCAAGTCTCTCTGTGAGAACCTAACCTAACTTGGCACGACTACCGAATAGCTTACATGAGATCGTCTAGCAAACATTGTCGACAAATCGAGAGAATGCACATTCGTAGTATTCTCTAACAATCTAGATTTTATTAGCTATCTATTCTTGAATCAAAAGCTCTAAGACTTACACTTATTGCTTCAACTTCTTGAGAGAAGAGGTTCAATCTCAATTGAACATCGATTACTTTGGCTAGTCTTTTCTTGAAAGGTTGACAACTAGGTGTTTTGTTATCATTGTCTATATCTTGCTCGCTTAAAAACTTTCGAACGCGATGTTCTTGACGCCCACTCTTAAGTAAGCTGAGTGCGTTGCTTGAAGATGCGAAATTTCTTGTTGGAGAGTAGGGATGTGTTACGAGCCTACGCCAATATATAGTCTACGCACAGTATGTAGCACTAGGAACGAATAACGACATATGCTCTTATAGCTTTGCGAGGAAACACTAGAAGCATTGCTTTCTTTGCTTCTTAAAAAAGCAACAAAAGCATAAAGATTTGTTCTCTTTGCTTTGTGAAAGAGCAAAAAGAGCAAAAAGAATCTTATTCAATATATAGATTCTCGAATACGACTCTCTTATAAATCGTGTTTAACTTAAGATAAGTTTTTATTTATTGTTATCGTTACATTTAGTTGCAACTCTTGTTATTAAATAATTGCTTACATTGCTTGAAGACGCTTACAAATCTCTTTAACAATATAATTCTCTTTAATACTTTTAAGATTTCTTAAAAAGTAGCAACGTAACACTTTAAACACTCTAAAAATGTTTATATTAAATCAACGCGTCTCTATTTTAAACACTAGCTCATTAGCATTACGTCGATCATCAATTATGAAAAACGACAAAATTAAAATCAATAAACTTAATATCTATTATGAAGATTATATTGATCTAGAGAACTAACTTATGCAAATAAATATTTATTTTATCTTCTATTTTATTTTAGCAAATTAAAAGACGATTTTCGCATCAACATTCTTTAGAAAGAGAACTTAACATTAGCTTAAACTAAACTTACGAAAATATTTGAAGAATTATGACGAAATTCTTGTGCGATGTTCATAGACTTCAATAATTTCAAAAAAGAGCTTCGAAGAATCTTTAAAACATTTAACGAAAAACAAATTACAAAAAGAATAATTTAGCATTTAATTTAACGAATTTTTGCAATAGATTACGCAATTAGATTCTAAAAATATGTCAATTTAATTAAATAAAACAATATCGCATTTATAACAATGTTTCGATAAAATTTTAAAAACAACTTAAAGAACAAAATTATACGTAATGAGAAAACTCTTAGCGACATGTTTAATCTTATTAAAGTAGTTATTAATTTTAACGACAAATTATATAAAAAAGCTATAAAAAAAAATATAATTAATTTCGAAAAAGAGTAGAAATCTTTTTTAAACTAGCGATCGAATATTAGCAAAAAGAATTTCGTTCTAATTAGAAATATAGTAATTTCAATTATTGTAAACTTGTATCTATAAAATTGAATTTTACTTAACAATGTAAAGAAAAAAATTCTAGAGAAAAGCAAAATAATAAATTCTAGAAAACGTGCTATTTATGTGACAAATTAGATCACTTTATAAGAGATTATTAATCATAAAACTTAATAAATCGTTGACAAATCAATGCTATGTTAAGAGAGATATTTAATAGCTAAGATAACATTAGAGAGCAAAAGATTAACTAGTGATAGAGACAAACTCTTTACGTCTAACTATTAAAAGACGTTTCTTTTAATGTTAGATACAAGACTTTAAATGTCTATTGTCTATTACTTAATTATAAATGATTAAATAGAAAAAACAAATTAAAGTCTTAAGTAGTATTTAGAACATTACATCAACAATACTTATAGTAATTAAGTATTACTTTTATCTATGACACAACTAACATTTAATGCAAAGATTTTAAATATTATTAAAATAACTTTATTCTTCGTTAACTATAACAAGAAATTAAATTTTTTCGAAAAAAAGCGTACGCATTTGTTTGCGCAATTAGCTATTAAAAGAGTAGCGACGTTAAAAAAGATACATGACAATATCTTAAAAATGCAAAAAAGATTAACTAAATATTAGAACAAGAAACGAAAAATAACATCTTAGCTAAAAGAGAGAAATAAAATATATCTTTTTACAAAAAATCTTAAAACAAGAAAATTAAGCAAGAAATTAAATTATGTTGAAGTTGAATTGTTTTTTGTTAAAAAAACTAAAAGATTAATTAATTACGAACTCGACTTACTTAAGAACGTCAAAATATTTCTAGTATTTTATATATTATTGTTAAAATTAACAAATTTAATTACGTCTTTACAAAACATCTTTTATTTTCATTAACAAAAGAAAAAACAATTTAAGATTAAAAAAATTCTACAACAAAAGAGTCAAAAATATCTTATTAAATGAAAAAAATATTTTATCTTTAAAAACACTTAAAAATCTATTAAGAATTTAAAGCATTATTAACATCGTTTGCAATAATTTCGTCAAAAAAAATCAAAAAAATAAACGATTATTTTTTTATAATATTAAGAAAGACGACTTGTTTCGAAGTTACATTAATTAAAAAACTTAAAAAAAAAAGTTGACGAAAGAGCTTAATAAAATCATTTTTTTTAGATTTTTTAGCTCGTTATTCATTATCGTTTGTTGTTTCTCTTTTAGATAATTAAATTGACGAAATAATCGTTGTTGTTTCGCATTCGTCTTACGAAGCTCTTTTTTTAGTTTTTGACGCTATTTTTTAAGACGACGTTATTGAACGATATCTAGAGACGTCAAGTTGTACGAATAGTTATCGCGAAGATATTTCACACATTTATTGAAACTCTTTGCAACATAGCATTGCTTGCTTAAGCGAACACATTAATAACAAAAGCGTATTGCAACACAAAAAATACTAAGTTTTGCAACTTAAATAAGACGACGTTAATAAAAAGAAATTTTAAACTTGATACAAAACATGTTAAAGTTTGCTTTTGAAACAAAAAGTTTAAAAAAAAAAATAATGTTACGAATCTACGTCAATATATAGTCTACGCATAGTATGTAACACTAGAAACGAATAACAACATATGCTTTTACAACTTTGCGAAAAAGCATTAGAAGCATTGCTTTCTTTACTTTTTAAAAGAGCAATAAAAGCATAAAGACTTGCTTTCTTTGCTTTGTAAAAAAGCAAAAAGAGCAAAAAGAATTTTATTTAATATATAGATTCTTAAATACGACTTTTTTACAAATTGTGTTTAACTTAAAATAAGTTTTTATTTATTGTTATCGTTACATTTAGTTGCAATCTTTGTTATTAAATGATTGCTTACATTGTTTAAAGATGTCTACAAATCTCTTTAACAATACAACTCTCTCTAATATCTCTAAGATTCCTTAGGAAGTAGTAGCGTAACAAGATGATAAAAGAGATGATCTTAGCTCTTCTAATCTTTTAAGAATTTCGTCATGATTGTTTGGTCGTAGAGGATCTCGACTATTTGGAAATTTATATTCATTGAGATAGATGTCGTTATCGATGAGGTTTTGCTCAAAATTGAGATTCGTACGAGGAAGTCTTTCTTGTCTTCGAGATTGTAGTTTTCGCAATAGAGTCGTTCAAGATATTTTTAAATCTTAAGATAGTTCTCGAACTAAATTGGCTCGATAACATAACGTGTGTCGTGAGATTCTATATGAACGATTCTAGATATTGTAGAAGCGAAATTAGCAAAGATCGAACGTCTTATAAGCAAACTCACTTCTTTTAGATTACGCAAATCTAGATCGCCATGTTTAGCAAAGCGCTTCAATTGCTTTAAGAAGATTCTTCAATAAATTTTATCTTAAATCTAGATCGCGCGCAATAGTGATTTTAACAAGATTAACTCTTTGTTTGTTTTAACGATCGAATTCGTTTAAAGCTCATCGAGTGAGTTACAACTTTAAGAGTGAATTTTAATACATTGTATTTGTCTCTTGTTAAAGATGTTTCTTAAGCTTTTTTCGAGACGAATGCGATATGGCGATCGTAAAAGACTCTTTCTTGATCGCATCTTATTTACGCTTTAGAATACGCAATGATTAACGTTTAAGCACAAGAGCAATCATTAAACATCGTACGCTACAAAATAAAAATTATAAAAAATCTTTTTAGTAGACGAATGCGAACATGAAAGCATAAAAACGCGTAAAAAAGTATTGAGTCATGTTTATCAAATGTCATTTTGTTCAAAGTTAAGATAAGCGTGCGATTAGAAGCACTTTAATTTTAATTAATAAATGATTCTCGTTCTTAAGACGACACTACTGTTCAAACAAATCTAACATTGAACACTTTTCTCTTAATTCTTAACATTAATAGATTATTAAGAAGTGTAATACGACGTCATTAACGTTATTACAAGATAAGCAAATATTTAATTTGACTCTTCTAAAGTCTCTTGCACAAACATAGCGCTATTTGATTTTTTCTTTTCTTTTAATCTCTTCTTAGCGATAATGAAGTCGAAATCTTTGAAGACTAAACTAATAGATAATGAGTACAAATTTTTCTTGAATTCTATCAATCTAGAGTTGGCTAAATCAAGTTTATATCTACAATTTTTAATTTTGTCGAAGATCATTGTTCGTGTTTAATTAATTAATAAGTATAATATCTTTTATTTTTGCGAATAATAAGCGTCACATTTGCGTTGCATAATCGTGCTAGCTAATTTGTTTTCTTAATTAGACTCGATCTTCTTCTAGAGAATTGTTGCGTTTTTGCTTTTATTGCGTAAGTCATCTTATTAAATTGTCTCGATCGAGCTAGAATATAGCGAAGAGCTTTATATAGTATCGCCATCTAGAAATTCAAGATAAGACGACGTTTCACAAGTTGGATTTGATAGATTGGTTGCTTTTGATTAAAATGCGTGTTCAAGAACGTGGTAACATTTGATTTAGAAGACGATCGCCAACTTTGCTAGCGCTAGCTTCAGGAACTTTGTCAAGAGATCGTAATAAACATCCGAGAATCTACTATAAATTACGTCAATTGTGGCTTGAAGTCTAGAACTAATGGAATGTGCAAGACATGATTCGTTTACCAAGCCTCTAACCCTACATGAGCCCTAGACAGCTCCTGCGAGCAAACAGACTAGTTATTATCTCTCTTAGCACAACGTATGGTCTCGAGGGAAATTCTCGTCAATAGTAGTCTCTAGGGCGACGAGTCGAAATCGAGAGTCTCAACGTTGAAGACACTGATCTCGTCATAAGAATAAGCTACATTTGAATTCACGTAATATAAGTAAAACTTGTTAGACATGTCTAGAATGTTTTCGAACAAAAGAAGATAATACTATTAGTTTGACTAACACTCTCTTTACTTTTAATTAAAGATAAGAATCTATAAATCAAACTTAACGCAATCTCATTCTACAATATAAAACATTGAAGAATTATATTTGAAACTATTTGTTAAGATTTTGCGATCAACATTCAAGCAATGTATTGTGATCTAATGCCTAAGATGCTTTTCGAACAACATCGCTTAATTTTAATCTAGATTTCAAACATTTTGCGAAACGTTTTGTTTTTATTCTACGCATTTAATGCTAGCTTTGCAACGAAGATGTGACATAAAAATCTAGAATCTTCGACAATGTACGCTTAGTCGTCAATGCAAAGATCGCCTATTTTATTCTCTTCATTTTTATGCTTCTATTCAATCTTTCTTTTAGTTAATTCGTTTAATCATCGAGAGATTTTGATTGTAATTAAAGGTATAAGAAAGCAAGCAACTCTTCTCTCGTTTTTCTTTTTTTCTTCTTTTTTGTTTATATCTCTCTTCGTCTCGCTTTCAATTATTGAGATTTCAAACTTCTACGTTGAATTAGTCGCGTCTTAGTCGCAGCCTAAGGTATAAGAGAGCGAGCAACCCTCTCTCGTTTTCCTTCTTCCCTCCTTCCTTTTCTATTCTTCCTTTCGTCGCTCTTCCAATTATCAAGCAAGCTTCTTCATTGACTTAGCGACGACCTAAGAGATCTAGGACGACAAAGTCTCTTAGAAGTGATTATCTCGCTTCTTCGACTTTATCTTCATCTTTTTGCTTGTGTATCGCCTTTTTTTTTTGTTCAATTATAATAAGACAACGAAGAGCAATTGCGTCTCGTGAACAACAAGGTCTAAAAACATCTAGATCACGTGCTCGTAATAGACTTAATCTAAATTAATTTTTTAACATTTTCTTAACGATTGCGAACAATACTACTTAAGAATTATTGCGTATTAAATCGCAAATTGTAGTGCTTAACGACGTTAATATATTAGTCAACGCGAAATGTAAGCGAGCTTTGCCTTCTCTTAAATTACATTAACTAACAATTTTTCTCTCAATTCTTAACTTTCGTTTCTAGATTAATTTTTATTGATCGCAAAGAGAATTGTTCGACATCTCTATATATAACAACGACGAAAATACTCGTGACTTTTATCACATAATCGAAGAATTGTACAACAAATCATTGCGCGTCGTTCTCACTTCTTTTCATTTCTTTCTAGAGAGGCTCGTTGTCTCTAGTTAACTTGTACAATATTACACACAAAATATTGACTATATTAAAAATAATCTATTGTACTTGAAGTCTAATAACGCTTTTACATTTTTAAAGAAGCAAAGATTTAAAACGATCCAATTGCATAAACGTCTTTAAACAATGATATGCCAAAAATGTTATCTAGAGAACATCTTTGCATTAAAGTTGTTTCATAAAAGAAGCGTCTTAATTTGCTCGCATTGCGATAAAATTAAGATAAGAAAAGTTGCTAAAAATAAAAGATTACGAGACATCAAAAAACTTAGATCTTGAATTGTGCTATATAAGAAAATCAATTCGAACGAGAATCTTATTGAAGAGACAATTTAGAAAGATTTGCAAAAGTCAATTAATATAGTTCTAATAATTAGAACAATTATGAAAGTCTCTAGCATAAAACGTTTAATGATTAAATTTTCTCGCGTCGTCAAAGCACAATTAGCAAGCATAGTGATCTAGGTAAGTAAGAAAGCATTACTAGCATAGCTAAAGCGAGTGTTTGACGTTATTTTATTGAGCAACTACGATAATATAATCGCTTTGTTAGAATGATCGAAGCAGAAGTTTAGCTTAACTTCACTCTAGGAAGGCTTGCATAGTCGCATCAATAAGTTATAGCAAAATCGAAACAACGCTTAGAATAGAATTACGTTCGCTATTGTATTGATAGATACAAGGCGTTATGCTTCGTGTAGAAAATAGATTACGAAAACTATAGATTTGTATAGGTTAAAAGTCTAAAAGTTCTTAGCAAAAGACTTTATCTTCTTGATCAAAAGATGTCTATTAATATAAACTATTTAAATAGTTTATAAATTAAGTTCGCTTCATGAAGGCATTACAATCTTTGTCTCAAACTAGATTGTGCTCTACTCTTTATCTTCTAAACAATGTAAGAATTTTAAATCTAAAATTGAAGAATTTTTCTAATGTCATCTTATTAACGAATTCTATATAGTATCGTACGATGTGTTCTTATTGATCTTAAATAATGAAATCGAAATTATTTTAGAGAAGCGCTTCTATTATTGTAGAATTAACTTGTTACTTGAAAGTCAAATGCAAAGCACTCTTTTCATTAAGATCAATAGCATTGATTGTAACGTTATAAATAATTAGTTTTTTCACATTAGCGTTAGTAAGATATCTAGACATTAATGTTGTTCTCTCTCGCTTATTTGAAATGTTTACATCGACGTACTTACGCAACAACGTTTTTATTAAAATCGATCTATAATCGTTGTTAAGTTCGTAGGCGATTTTCAACGCAAAATCTTCGTTGAAGTTAACATTGTTAACATTGACTTCATTTCGTAATAAGCTCTTAAAATTCCTATATTAAAGCTTCGAATAATGATCGTTCTTATAGTCACATATTTTTGCTTTCTTGCTTTGACAACATATTAAAAAGCTTTTTAATATTATTTAATTAATGTCGTCTCTAGCGATCAAGAGTTTTAATAATGTCTTCTTAATATAGTCTAAATTATTTGTGTTAAAGAGCGAATAAAGCGTTCTATAAATATTGACTTCTCGATTTAAAAAAAGTTTAACAAGTTTTCACAAATTGATCTACATCGCATTTGATAAAAAAGAATTTTTATAAATATTGATCGCATAATTTAGTAATATTATGACGATATCGTTGTAGTTAATTTATGTTGCAACGACAAATAAACTTTCGAGTAAATTGTCTTTCTTATTAATATTAACATCAATTGTGCTAATTAATTTCTCGATTTTATATAGTTGAACAAGCGCAAATTAAATGATGTTTATTAAGAGCGTCTTGTCTTCTCTTTTATGATTAATATTAGCTTTTATATTGAACAAATATCGTTAAAATTGCTTCTTTCGCAAAGCAACGTAAAAAAAATAAGATTCTACGTCATCTATGTTAGCATTATATTTTTTCACAAGAAGTTTCACGACATCGCGATATTCGTATGCGACAACTATTGTTATTAACGATTCTTTTCATAAATTAAAGAATAATCTATTAACATTTTAATTAATTGCAAAAAGCAACTTTATAGTACGCATCTTTTTTACGATCATAGCAATCGTTAGCTCTTCGCAAAAGAGTAATTCGAGATCTACTACATTGTGTTTGTGCAATTTCATTACAACTTTTAGGGCAAAAATATTGTTCATATTACTTTATGTTGTTATTTGCTTCGTAAAATCTTTGCGAGAATTTTTGTCAACATATTTGCGAAGCTAAAGAAGTATCTCTCGTCGAATAAAAGTGTTCTAGAAGCTTATACGTTATTACTTTCGCTTAAAAAGCTATTGATGTTCGAACTTACAAGAAACGCAAATATAAAAATAGAGCTTTTTGCATAACTTCGTATACTTTACGATATTATTAACGTCGAACGTTTAACGTTCACAAAAGTCTAAAAAGACGATAAAAAGAAGCTTCGTAAATAGCATCTTTATAATCGTTGTTATTAACTATTTGCACATTTGCTCTAATAGTTAACGTCTTTACTTAAACAAAATATTTTGTATCGTAATTCTATTTAATTCAATTCTAAGATCTAGCTAGCAAAGAAGTATTTGTCTTTATTGCTTTTTTTTATATTAGCAACATGTAATTATGAGACAAAAGTTAATTTTAACGTATTGGTCGACAAAATTAAATTTTTTTTGATCGAACTAGATTGCATTTGTGTGCCATGACATAGCATGCGAACTTCTTCGACGAATCAACAATATATTGCCTGATGTGATTCGCACGTGCGCATAGCTCTTATTAAAGTTTATCACATGATCTTTCTAAGTTGCGATCATCCCTGCAAATAGTTTAGTGCAGCGATAGCAGACCTCATTTAATTGGCGCAAGCGTCGGTTGAGCTTTAGCGCAATTTGTGCCGCATCAAGCTCTGGCGACCCCGGGGTAGTGTAGCGGAACGGCTTATCAGTGGTGACATATCGTTTTCCGGCTTGCTAGCGCAGAACCTACTCGCATTAGTGACCTTTTCTGATTCGCAAACGGCTGTGGGACGTAAGGAGGCTTTCTTTTGCCCGGCCATATTGTCGTAATTTGCGCACCTCTCTCGATTCGGCTGGCTGATCGTTGGGAACATCCCTCCCACCCTGCCGGGCCGTAAGGTAGCATCCACCGTAGGGACATGATCGCTCTGCTCGTTGGGGGGGCCGGATCGTAGGGGAACATTCACCGTAGGGCCATGGTGCCCCTACTCGCTTTTCGGCCGTAGGGGAGGCCGGATCGTAGGGGAACATTCACCGTAGGGCCATAATAGTCCTACTCCGCTTTTTTTTTTTGCCGGATTGTAGGGGAACGTTCACGGTAGGGCCATGATAGCCCTACTCCCTTTTTTTGCCGTAGGGGAACGTTCACGGTAGGGCCATGGTGGACCCTACTCTCGGCTGCCTCGTAGGGGGAGTTGGGCCGTAGGGGAACATCCGCCGTAAAGCCATTGGTGGCCTTACCAGCGGCTGGATTGTAGGGAACTGTTTACCGTAGAGCCTTGTCTAGTCCGCCCTGCTCATAAAGGAAACCATCTAGACCGTACGACCCTTCTCATCGTGATGGAACACATTACCTGCCTAGCCCGTAGGAACATCGTCCCCGCACCAATATGCCCCTAGACTTAGGGTGCTGTGCCTCCTTGCCCTTGGGTGCATAGGTAGGGATTGTCACTTTTTGTGGCAAGGATCAGGATGCTATTATTACGCGCTTGTTATTGTTTTGGTTTAGTGATCTTCGTCGCACATCATTGCGTTCACTTCGTTATCACATTGGCGACAACAAGACGCCATGCACGACATGAGAGAATAACGATTGACTAAGATTTGAACTACTAGAGTCTAAATCTATTTCGTTGATTGTTGTCTCGCGTTGTCAATCACGATTTCAACATTATCAAAATTCTTCTTCTATAAAATCCTAATAGTTATTTATGAATCATTCTTGTTTACGACGTACTTAACAAGATCGCGAAGTTTATAAAGAAAAAACGCTATTCGTTTGTTGTGATTCTTTAGATTTTTTAAGCTTTTAAGAATTAACGTCAACTTGTATCAAGTAGAAGCAATCGTAACACATACTTTGCAAAACTAGTGATTCTACGTTGTGTTAGCGTTCGCAAAGCTTACATGTGATTCAAACTTACTATTTTCTTAGCGTTGTAATTCGTTGTGCGAGATCGAGATACTTTTGTCGCGTGATCGTTTGCTTATATTTGTAGAAGAAGTCGTTCATGAATCAATCAATACTTATAGCATTTTGCTATAATTCGACATTGTAACTTGGGTTCATTATTATAGAGATCTTATTATATTCGAAGTTGTTGTTGCTTGTTATGTTGAAGAAGTTTTGATCATTAGCGAACTTCATTCTTAAGTGCTAGAGAACAATAAGGAGTAGATGGAAGACACGTTAGATAAAAGGCACGTTAGATGAAAGGCACGTTAGATGAAAGACACGTCGATTTATGAGATGATGGGAGTCGATAGAAGACTAAAAATAAAGACTAGAAGTATGAAGATCAAGAGATGAAAATCTAATAAAAGTCACATGTTGATCTTCACGTTCGTGGAATGAAGCTAAAAAACGATTAGTATTCTTGTACAAGTTTTGATTTCGTATTTACTCTTCGCTTTTAGCGTACTTGAGGGCATTGCGAATGATTTAAAGCGTTCAACTCACGCATTGCTTTTAACATCAAGTTTTTCTTTCAATTTTAACGATCAACTTTTGAAACGATGAGTGTCACAAAAGATGAAAAATAAATATTGTCTTAATTCGATCTACTAAAGGCAACGTATTTTGTTATCTATGACGAGAAGATAAGATTTAATTAGAATTAAGTCGAAAAACGATACAATTTTGTCGCATTGCATTATAACTTTTTTAAAAGAACTAATATAGACTTGCGCAAGCAATGAAGTCGTCTACAAGTCAATGATTTGCAACACGATCTCAATCAAATTGCAAATTACACTTCGCTCGTTTAACAACTTATAAACGACTAGACGCTAAGTTCTTTAATCATAAATCTTTTAATTCAAGATTTGGCGAAGAGGCACTCAAAAGTCGATATCGAGAAATCGTTCGAAACTACTAATAATTACGAACACACTTACGACGTAAATTGCAAGCTAATCTATGTTTTCGACGTTTTGAAATTAATTGACGTATAGCAATTTTCGCTCTTTTCGACTTTACTTTATGTGTCTCTTAAGTAAAGATACGAATCGCAACAAAGTTCTAATTAAGAATTCTTTCAAAAGAATGTCTAAAAGCAAAAAACGACTTGATTATCACAATTGTTGCAAGGTTTTTACGAATAACTTTAAGCGCTAGATTATCTTGTGTTAATATGAGCGAATTAAATGATTCACAAATATAGATTTTCATCAATCGTACATAGTATTTAGCTATATTTAATAATAGTCGTTGCGAATATTCTTCGTTTATAAGATAGCTCTCTCTCGTGAACTTTATAATGTCAATCGCAATTCTTGCAAAAAAATTCATCGCTAGTTCGATTCAAATATCGATACGTTTTCTTTCTTAGTTGATCGAATTATTGAAGTTTTTTCATTGCATCTTCACATTAAGTTTGTCGATCAATTAGATATGTCTAAATCGAAGAACGTATCGTAGATATATTTATAATCTTTAACAAATAAAAATCGATCACTAATTAGAACAAATAATTGTTAAGAGATAATAGTCTTCTTTAAGAATTCTTTAAGAAATGTGTACGTTAAAAAGAAAAACTTTTTTAACGAAATTAAACGTTTACTCTTTAAATTAACAAACAAAATGCGAACTTGCATTAAACGAATCTTTAATTATAGCAAGCATAAGTGAATCTAAACGCAACGATTTGTCGATGTTAAAAATTCAAGACTCTTTATCTAGAATCTCAAAAATTCTACGCTAGATTAAAAAATTAGTTTCAAAAGAAAAAGCAAAATCATAAAAATACTCGTGACGCTCTAAAAACGAAGATAAAAAAACTAGCGAAAACGAAAAAGAATCTTGAACGTTATTGATTAACGCTCAAAGATTTTTTGAAATTCTTAACTATAATACAAGTGATATCTAACGAAGACAAAGCGATTGTTATGACAACATTATTATTAAAAGACAACGATATTAAGAGTTTATTAATAAATATTAAAAACAAAAAAGAATATATATAGATTCTAAAAGACGAACATTAACGATATAAGTACTTTGTGAAGCAAAGAGACTACTTGCATTTTAATGATACTCTAAAGATCTTAAATTAATCTATTGCTAAACTTAACGATAAAGAACGTGTTAATGTTAATAAGTTTAATTGATCAAATTAGAAAATAATCGAAATCAAGCAAAAGTCGTTTTTCAAAAAAAGAGCACGCTTCGATCGAAAGTTAGCTAGAAAAAATGATCACTAAGTTTTCTTGACGTTTTATGCGACGTGTTTGCATTTATTAGCTATTCTATAAAGTAACTTGTTGAATTATTGCTTTATATTAATGCTTTAATTTGTTCACAATGTTAAGAGAAATCTTGAAGATAATTTGCTTTTTAATTTTATAAGCTTGTTGTACAATTGTTTTGCCATTAATGAATTTGAGTCTAATTATATCATTGTAACTTATGTAGACATGTTCTACGTTTTGTTCGCGAACATCTAGAATCTTCGCTATCTATAGAATCTTCTTTATACTTAGTTTTTCGACTTAAAACAAAGTTTGATCGTAGAACGATATAAAAAATATAACGATCAAAACATCGTTTAACGAAGGCTTTAAATATAGTTGAACTAATTGTCATGCAAATTAAGAGTAAACGATCTCAATTAAACGTTTAATCGTATGCGTAAATCTTAATTAAGTAAAGATTGAAGACAACGAAATCGTTAACTTCGTCGCTAAAGAAGAAGCAAATTTCGACTACAATTTGTGTCTTGACGAATGAGATATCAAATCTAGATCTCGTGTTGAAAATAACAATAAACGTACAAATAAATAAGACGATAAATTAATCTCTTGTGGCAACAATGATTGCAAAGCTAGTACCTAAAATATGAAAATTAATAAAACTATTATTGGCGTACATTTGAAGAAAGTTTAGAAGATGTTTCGTTTTATCGCAAATGTCGTCAAGTATTTTGCGAAGCACTCACTAAGAAGCTTATATTTACGATAAATATATTGCAAAAAAAAATAGTTAATATCGTCTTCAAAAGATTGCTAAAAGAATCTTTTACAACGATTTATAATGTTAGCAATATACGTGTTAATGTTTAAGATCAACAATAGAATTATAATCTTACACAAACGACGTTAAATGTTCGCAAAAATTGCTTCAAGACGTCTAGTCTTCTTATTAAAATTTTGTTGATCTAATTAATAAAACTAAGATGATCGAACATTGCGAAGAAATTCTTTAATAATAACATCATTAACGTCAAAATACATGTTACGCATGTTTTCATAGTTGCAAGTCGATGCAAATCTAGAAAACTCGAATCATCATTTACACTACAATTTGTTTTTAATCTCTTGCGTTTTTTTGATCTTTTTGTAAGATATCTAATTAATCATGGCTAGAAAGTGACGTCAAATAAATAGTTAAAACTATCGATATAAGTATTATCGCGCTTAAAGATCGCTATAGCTTCTACGAAACGCTTAATTATGTTCAATAAATTATTCGTTTTAGTTAAGACATTCGTTGTGTTAATGTGTAAAAGCTTCACGAATAAAGTCTTTAAAATTGATCAATGATATACTCTTCATAATTTTGACACAAAATTCAAGATATTTCGTGTTCTTCAAAAAGATATATAAAAAAGAAATAATATATTTGATGAATTTCAAACGCATTAATATCAAGAGACGTTAATTTTTAAACACATCGAAAGAGAAAACTTCTCGCTATAGCATTAGCTTTTTAATGTGATAAAAATTAACGAAAAAGTAATGTGCATTTTTGCTTTAAAGAACGATAATTATATAAAAATCTAAACACGTAAAACTCGTAATACATTCGTCAAAAATATAACATTAATTTTCTTGTATACGTATAAGATATTGTGTCATTTTCTTTAAACAACAAAGAATTAAAACTCTATAAAACGTTTCTATTTTAAGCGTTAATTAAAGATTAAGAAAGAGCAAAAAATTGTCAAATGCGTTTTAAAATTCTTTTATTTGCTTATTCTTAATCGCAAGACGTTGTATTTATAAGACGTCTTTTCTTTTACTTTTAAAAAGTTTAGTTAGTTACAATTGCTCGCAAATAGTGTTCTTAATCAAGTTACATTAACGTGCATAACGAAATATGTTTTCATTGAAGAAATTAAAGATATTGAAATAAGCTTTTCTTATAACGCGCTTTGTTTATTTATTAAGAACTAGAAGCTAATTAAAGTTTAGTAACAATTAAACGAAAAATAAACTTAAGTTCTTCTAGATATAGATTTATTACTTATTATTTGTCGTTAAAATGTAGAAATCTTTGATTTGCTTTTAGTTAATAAGCACCTTGTAGATATGTGACATTTGTACGAAGAGATAGAAATTAAAACTCTTAAGCAAAGCGCAAAGCGTCGAAAAAGATCTAATCTATACGTAAAATATTATTAAAATTCTATCTACGCATTACAATTAAAACGTGATGCTTTAAAGCAAGTTGCAAGCAATCTTCAAATTTAAAAATCTAAATTAATTGAGATAAATTTTTAGAATTAAATTGTCAAAAATTAGTAAACGAATTTTTCGAAGAAAATTGTCTAATTTAGAGCTTTACGATGTCGCGAAAAGCTTAATTTTTCGTTAGCTCAAAACTCTCTTCACGAAAGCGCTAATCGTTTATGTTTACTTTATTAGTTATCACTTTCTATGAGCTATTAGATAACAAGATATAAATGAGAGTCTTTCTACAACTTCTAAAAAGAGACGTTAAATCGTTTTCGAAAAAGATCTTATCGCAAAGAATTCGAAACGAACTAGCAATCTTTAATTGACTTCGCACGTTAGATTTTATGCTACTATAATGTTCAAAGATAACACTTTATTCTTTTAGAATTTTTATACAATAACTCTCTACAATTATTCGTCTTAATTGCACGTGTTTAATGTTTAGGAGCTTGCAATTCACGACGAAGATTGTTTTATTTAACTTCTTAATAATCTTAATAATGCGAAAATCTAATAGTCTTCGTTGCTCTTTTTCGTTAATTAACAAGCAAAGACTACAATTTTCTATAAATTGTTTTTATATAATACTTTCCAAAAGAAACGCAACAACGACGACGTTAATCTTCGTTTAGACAACACAACAATTGCGTCGAACTATTTTATCTTTATAATTGACGATAATTTAAGATTGCTAATTTTATTCACTTTGTCGAATTGATTTTGTCACGAGTCTAAATCATATCGTCTTCAATAAAAATGCTTATCTTTATACAACATCTTAGACTTCTTATTTGCTTAAGTTCTTTTTTTGTTTACGAATATTATTTGCGTTTTCGCAAATAACTTTAGCTATCTAAAGAATGTTATAGATTTTCTTAAAGCGTGAGTTGTCGTTGACAACGCTTCGCATTTATTCTATCTAATATGTTCAAAAATTGTAATAGTCGCTATTGGCGACGAAGCTAGTGTTATCTTCAATGTTCTTTAAGCTTAGAATTTCAAATTTGGACTTAATTAACAAAATCTAATTAATTTTTTTTCTTTATTATTGTTCTCTATCTTATAGAGACGCCAATCTTTTTACTAGCTCGTTATCAACGATTGAAAAAAGTTCTTTTAAGATACGCAAATAAGATGCGACAATTACGTCAACAACTTCGATTATATTACGTTACTACTTCCTAAGAGATCTTAAAGATATTAGAGAGAATTGTATTGTTAAAGAGATTTGTAAACGTCTTTAAGCAATGTAAACAATCATTTAATAACAAGAATTACAACTAGATGTAGCAATAATAATAAATAAGAATTTATCTTAAGTTAAACACGATTTATAAGAAAGTCGTATTTAAAAATCTATATATTAAATAAAATTTTTTTTGCTCTTTTTGCTTTCTCGCAAAGCAAAGAAAACAAATCTTAATGCTTTTATTGCTTTTTTAAGAAGCAAAGAGAGCAATGCTTCTAATGCTTTCTCGCAAAGCTATAAGAGCATATGTTGTTATTCGTTCTTAGTGCTACATACTATGCGTAGACTATATATTAACGTAGATTCGTAATATTATTTTTTTCTTTTTAAACTTTCGTTTTAAAAGCAAACTTTAATATGTCTCGTATTAAGTTCAAAGTTTCTTTTTATTAACGTCGTCTTATTTAAGTTGTAAAACTTAATATTTTTTGTGTTGCAATGCGCTTTTATTATTAATGTGTTCGCTTAAGTAAGCAATGTTATATTGCAAAGAGTTTTAATAAGTGTGTGAAATATCTTCGCAATAATTGTTTGTGTAACTTGGCGCTTTTAGATATTGTTCAATGACGTTATTTTAAAAAATAACGTCAAAAACTAAAAGAAGAGCTTCGTAAAACAAATGCGAAGCAACAACGACTACTTTATCAATTCGATTATTTAAAAAAAAAAAACAAACGATAATAAATGACGAACTAAAAAATTTGAAAAAAATAATCTTGTTAAGCTCTTTTATTAATTCTTTTTTTTTAAGTCTTTTGATCGATGTAATTTCGAAACAAATCGTCTTTCTTAATATTATAAAAGAATAATCGTTTACTTTTTTAACTTCTTTTGACGAAATTATTGCAAACGATGTTAATAATGCTTCAAATTCTTAATAGATTTTTAAGTGTTTTTAAAGATAAAATATTTTTTTCATTTAACAAAATATTTTTAACTCTTTTATTGTAGAATTTTTTTAATCTTAAATTGTTCTTTTTTTTATTAATAAAAATAAAAGATGTTTTGTAAAGACGTAATTAAATTTGCTAATTTTAACAATAATATATAAAATACTAGAAATACTTTAACGTTCTTAGATAAATCAAGTTTGTAATTGATTAATCTTTTAGTTTTCTTAACGAAAAACGATTCGATTTTAATATAATTTAATTTCTTGCTTAATTTTCTTGTTTTAAGATTTTTTGTAAAAAGATATATTTTATTTCTCTCTTTTAGCTAAAATGTTATTTTTCGTTTTTTGTTTTAATATTTGATTAATTTTTCTTGTATTTTTAAGATGTTGTTATGTATCTTTTTTAGTATTACTACTCTTTTAATAACTAATTGCGCAAATAGATGTGTGCGCTCTTTCTTAAAGAGATTTGATTTCTTGTTATAATTAGCGAAAAATGAAGTTATTTTAGTAATATTTAAAATCTTTGCATTAAGTGTTAATTGTGTCATAAATAAAAGTAATATTTAATTGCTATAAATATTGTTGATGTAATGTCTTAAATACTACTTAAGACTTTGATTTATTTTTTTTATTTAACTATTCGTAATTAAGTAATAAACAATAGACATTCGAAGTCTTGTATTTAACATTAAGAGAAGCGTCTTTTAATAATTAGACGTAAAAAGTTTGTCTCTATTACTAATTAGTCTCTTAAGTATATTATGATATTATATAAGTTAATTTAATATAATGTATTCTAGTTGTTTTGCGATGAACTTCTCTTTGTATGCGATAATATATAAGTACTTAATAAGCTTATTGATCATTATTAATATTAAATTATATTTATCTTCAATTGTTAAATTCGTCGATTTCGACAACTTAATAATAAAGTTTATCGTAACTTTATTTTATAACGATTTAAATAATTTCTAATATTAGATTTCGTTATAGTTCGCATGTGTATCATGTTTGTTTTACTAATAACTAAGATATCGTTTAATATATATCTTAACAACTTGTCTTATCTATAAGAACTAACAATGCTAGCGTAAAAGCTAAAGAATTTTTGTCATTTTTAAATGCTTTTGCAATGATTTGTTATAATGCTCTTTTATATATTCGTCAATTTTGTTAATAAATATTTGAAGTTTTTCTTTCTTTATTAAAAACTCTTTTATATTGTCTTGAAATATTCGTAGTGTAGCATTTAACTCGTATTTGTTTATTAATAATGATTCGTCTTTATTAATTTTAAATATATTATAATTAAACGATTTCTTCGTTTCTATATAATTACTTCTTTTGCTAAGTGCGTCTACTTTATCATTATCTTTGTCTAAGATATACTATATTTTAAACTTGTATTATTCGAGTCTTTTTAATTATCGCATTTGTCTTCTATTAAACTACTTAATAATAATAAAGTGCACAAGATTTTTATAATCTATAAGAATCGTAAGTTTAAATAATTTTTTTATATATATTTTTTATAATTTTAAAAAGACTATTATAGCGAATAGTTTCTTATTGTGAACATTATAATTTTGTTTAATTAACGAAAGTTTTTTCGAAAGATATGTTATTAAATGTTACATGTTTTTATGTCTCTAATTAAAGCATGCATTAATAACTAGATCTAATGCGTTAATTTTAATTCTATTTAATAATCGCAAATCGTACATTTTTAATATTAACTTTTTCAAACATTTTAGTTTAAAGTTTTAAAATAATTTCTCTTTTATAAGTTTTTATAATTATAGCGTATTCTTTTTCGTAAAATTCGTTAATAATATCGCGTTTACTAAGTAATTTTTAATAAATTTCTTATTATAATTTATAAAATCTAAAAAGAATTATATTTTTTTAACATTTATTAATGATTTTTATTCTTTAATTGTTCGTAATTTTTCAAAATTTATGCGTACTTTATGTCGTCTAACGATAAATTTAAAAAAGTTAACTTTCTTTTAATAAAATTCGCATTTCTTTAATTTAAAATATAAATTTTTTATGTTTAGACATTTTAATACTTTGAAAATATAACTAACATGTTCTTTTAAGATTTTTAAATAAATTATAATGTTGTTCAAATATATTATAACAAATTGATTTAAATATTGTCGTAATATATTATTGATTATTTTTTAATAAATTGTCGAGACGTTCGTAAATTCGAACGACATTATTGTATATTTGTATAATTTATATCGTATACAAAAAGCTATCTTTTACTCTTCTCTTATTTTTATTCTAATCTAGTTGTACGCTTTTCGTAAATTCAATTTAATAAAGTACTTTGCTTCAAATAATTAATTCTAAAGTTCATTAATGTTAAGTAATGAATATCGATTTTTAATCGTAATATTATTTAGCTTTTAGTAATCGACACATAAACGAAAAGTTTTATTCTTCTTTAATACAAAGAGAATCAAGTATTCTATCTATAATTAGGATTTTTTAATAAATTTTTTTTTTCGTTTTTTGTTAGGTATTTGCGAAGTACTTCGAACTTTTTCTTGAATAGAACATATATAAGTTCAAACGTAAATTGTTTGTCTAATTTAAGTTTAATTTTATAATTTCACAATTAATGTTTAGAAAGAGTCTCTATTGTTTCTTTTTCGTAAAATAAATGCTCTTAATTGTTGTATATTTGTGATACGTACTTTAACGATTTTTTCGTTATATTAAATAGTTTAAAACTTTCAAAAAATTCGTAATTTTTTTTACTTATTTTAATTTTATAATTTAACTAATTTATGTTAATGTTTATTAAGTTGAACTTTATTAAATCGTTTTTTTGCAAAAATGTAAACTTGCTACTTGCGATCGATTTTTAATTTAATCTTTTATCTATTATTGAACGTTATTAATGCGTAGATTGAATGTGAATTACGTAATTACATTGTGCGAATCTAAGTACTTATATATTTTAGTTAACTTCTAAATTGTGTTGCTTTAATCAAGACATTTTTAGAACAATATTATAAATAATTATTTTTATTATATTAAAGATTAGTTTCTCGTAATGTTGTTAAATAGCTATTAATAATAATTTCGTTTCTTTGTTCACTCTTTCATTCTTATTAAGTAATAGATTTTTATCTATAATTACTAGATTGTATGCGTCAAACTTCTTTTAAGTAAAGTATTCTTCTCTTTTAACAAAAGCTCTAGTTATAAAATTATTTATCGCACTAGAATCAATCATTGCGATAAATTAACAATTATTAATTTTAATTAATGTGATAAAACATCGTACGTATGCTATTAAATTTAGTTGCTATTATTGAGCTAATATATTGCATTTCTTTGATATGCTTTTTACTAAAAAATTTGAACTTTTTTCTATTTTTGTGTTGCAATTTTTGCTTCGAACGCTTGCTTGCGCTAAGCTTTCTTTCTATGCTAAATTAATGATTTTAACTTTTTAGAAAATCAATTGACTTTTTCTTTGTTTTCTAGATAAGTTTAACATAAGTCGTTATAGCATTTTGTTCAATTAAGTGTCGCATATTTCTTTGCTTTCTTTATCGCTTATTTAGATAAACTAACATTGCTTAATTGTTATTCGATTTCGTTAAAAATTTCTCTTTTTATAGTGGCGTCGCTTTCTAACGCTTTCTCGCATTTATTTACGATTTAATTAATTTGTCGTTTCTTCAATAAACTAGCTAAAATCTCAAGATGTTTCATAATGTTGTTTAGACATTTGTAAAAGTTCTTTTAATCGTATTCGTCGTCTAAGTTTATTGCTAAATAAGAGTATAACGTTTTTAATCGTTTCGCTCTTATAGTTTTATTAAGTATTTAATTAACTTTCTACGTAGATGCGAATGCCTTATTTAATAATGTTTTATCTAGAACTTTCTATAACTAATTTAGGTTTTTTATTAAATAATAATCGTTATTTGATCCAATTTTAGAAGTGTTCGTCTTTGTGTTAGTTTGCTTCTTAATGTCGTTCTAGCTATTAAGTATCTCTCTTAACATAGCATTGATCTATTAACGATTTATTAAATTTCGTGATCGACAATTTTTTGCGAAGTGACTCAATTTGCCACATAAATAGCACGTTTTTTAGAATTTGTTATTTTGCTTTTTTCTAGAATTCTTCTCTTTACGTTGTTAAATAAAATTCAATTTTATAAATGCAAATTTACGATAATTGAAATTATTATACTTCTAATTAGAACGAGATTCTTCTTACTAATATTCGATCGTTAATTCAAAAAAGATTCTTGCTTTTTTTCAAGATTAATCGTATTTTTTTTTATAACTCTTTCATATAGTTTGTCGTTAAAATCGATAACTACTTCGATAAAATTAAATATGTCGTTAAGAGTTTTTTTATTACGCATAATTTCGTTCTTTAGATTGTTTTTAAAATCTTGTTGAAACATTGTTATAAGTGCGACATCGTTTTATTCGATTAAATTAACATACTTTTAAAATCTAGCTACGTAGTTTATTGCAAAAATTCGTTAAATTAGATGCTAAATTACTCTTTTTGCAATTTGTTTTTCGTTAAATGTTTTAAAGATTTTTCGAAGCTCTCTTTTGAAGTTATTGAAGTCTATAAATATTATATAAAAATTTTTGCTATTGTTCTTTAGATACTTTTGTAAATTTGACTTGAATTAATATTAAATTCTCTTTTTAAAAAATGTTAATGCGAAAATTGTCTTTTAGTTTGTTAAAACAAAATAAAAGATAAAATAAATATTTATTTACATAAACTAGTTCTTCAAGCTAGTACAATCTTTATAATAGATATTAAATTTATTAATCTTAATTTTATTGTCTTTTATAATTAATAATTGACGTAATATTAATAAGCTAATGTTTAAGATAAAAGCGCATTGATTTGATACAAATATTCTTAGAATGTTCAAAATGTTACGCTAGTACTTTCTTTAAAAATATTAGAATAAATTGTGCTTTTAAAGAGATTTATAGACGTCTTTAGATAATGTAAACAATTACTTAATAACAAAGATTGCAACTATAAATAATTTCTATATTTAATACATTTTAAGAAAGATTCAATAAATCAAAGTAATAATAAATAAAAATTTATAATAAATTGAACATAATTTATAAGAATGTCGTATTCGAAGATCTATATACTAAAGAAAATTCTTTTTGTTCGCTTTGTTCGTTGTCGAACATGTCGAACTTTGTTCGTTTTATTTGTTGTTAAACACGTCGAACACGTTTACTAATGCGTCGAACAATATTTGTCTATTAAGTCGTCAAATATACAAGTAATCGTGTCTTATGCTATAGATTGCTTTGTAGATTATATACTAGCTATAACGAGCTAGAGTCGTAGTAGTCGTTCAATTATAGCATACTTAAGATCAACAAGAACGAATCACTATTAACAAACAAGCACAAACTAAATGCTACATTACGAATACTCCAAGATAATACAAAGAAGTTTTCTATAAAGAAAGGAAAACTCCAAATATCTATCAACAAAATCGACAAATATATAAGAGAACATTATAATAAATTATTGCAAAAGCATTTAAAAGTAACAAAAACTCTTTAACTTTTACGTTAGCATTGTTAATTTTTATAAATAAGACAAGTTGTCAAAACATATATCAAACGATATTTTAATTATTAGCAAAACAAATAGAATACGCATGCGAACTATGACGAAATTTAATATTAAGAATTATTTGAATCGTTATAGAATAAAGTTACAATAAACTTTATTATTAAGTTGTTTAAGTCAATAAATTCAACAACTAGATATAAATATAATTCGATACTAATAATAATTAATAAGCTTATTAAGTACTTATATATTATCGCATGCAAAGAGAAGTTTATCGCAAAACAACTAAAATACATTATATTAAATCGACTAATATAATATTACGATATATTTAAGAAATTAACTAATAACAAAGACAAACTCTTTACGTCTAACTATTGAAAGACGCTTCTTTTAATATTAGATACAAAACTTCGAATGTCTATTGTCTATTATTTAATTATAAATAATTAAATAGAAAGAACAAATTAAAGTCTTAAACAATATTTAAGACATTACATTAACAATGTTTATAACAATTAAATATTACTTTTATCTATAATACAACTAGCACTCAATGCAAAGATTTCGAATATCATTAAAATAACTTTATTTTTCGTCAACTATAGCAAAGAATTTAATCTCTTTAGAAAAGAACGCAAGCATCTATTAACGTAATTAGTTATTAAAAGAGTAACGATACTAAATAAGATACACGACAACATCTTAAAAATGCAAAAAAAGTTAATTAAGTACTAAAATAAAAAACGAAAAACGACATCTTAACTAAAAGAGAAAAATAAAATATATCTTTTTACAAAAAATCTTAAAACAAGAAAATCAAATAAGAAATTAAATTATGTCAAGATCAAATTGTTTCTTGTTAAAAAAACTAAGAAATCAATCAACTACGAACTCGATTTATCTAAGAACGTCAAAATATTTCTAGTATTTTATATATTATTGTTGAAATTAGTAGATTCAATCACGTCTTTACAAGATATCTTTTATTTTTATTAACAAAAGAAAGAATAATTTAAGATCGAAGAAATTTTAAAACAAAAAAATCAAAAATATTTCGTCAAGTGAAAAAAATATTCTATCTCCAAAAACACTTAAGAATTCATTAAGAACTTGAAGCATTGCTAGCACTATTTGCGACAATTTTGTCAAAAGAGATTAAGAAAGTAAACGATCATTCTTTTATGCTATTAGAAAAGACAACTTGTTTCGAAGTTATATCGATCAAAAGACTCAAAAAAGAAGAATTGACGAAAAAGTTTAATAAGATCATTTTCTTCAAATTCTTTAGCTCGTTATTTATAATTATTTGTTGCTTTTCTTCTAGATAATCAAGTTGACAAAGTAGTCGTTATTGCTTCGCATTCGCTTTACGAAGCTCTTCTTTTAACTTTTGACATTGCTTCTTAAAGCGACGTCATCGAACGATATTTAGAGATACTAGGTTACACAAACAATTGTCGCGAAGACACTTTACACACTTATTGAAATTCTTTGCAATTCGACACCGCTTATTTAGACAAACGCATTAATAACATAAGCGCATTGCGATATAAAAGATATCAAGTTTTGCAACTTAAACAAGGCGACGTTAATAAAAAGAAACTTTGAACTTGACACGAGATATGTTGAAGTTTGCTTTCGAGACAAAAGTCTAAAGAGAGAGAGAATAGTGTTACGAGTCTACGTCAATATATAGTCTACGCACAATATGTAGCACCAAAAATAGATAGTAATATATGCTCTTATAGCTTTGCGAGAAAGCACGAAAAGCATTGCTCTTTTTGTTTCTCGAAAAAACAATAGAAGCATAGAGACTTGCTTTCTTTGCTTTGCGAAAGAGCAAAAAGAGCAAAAAGAATCTTATTTAGTATATAGATCTTCAAACACAACTCTTTTATAAATCGTGTTTAACTTATCTTAAGTCTTGACTTATTGTTATGATTGTTTAAGCTACAAGATCCTTGTTACTAAGTGATTGCTTGCATTGCCTAAAGACGTCTACAAATCTGTCCAACAACACAATTCTCTCTAATATCTTCGAAGGAAGTATTAGCGTAACAAATTATCTATAGAACGCAATTAAAATAAGATAAGAATTTTGTAAGAGAAATTTAGTAGCAGAAAACAAAATACAATCTATTGAATTAAAAGTACTAGAATAATCAACTAATCAAATATTTTAAGATAATACTGAAACTAATTTATATATATACATAACATAAGTGTGTATAATTTGCGAGACAAAATCAGGCGCGAAACGTTAAAAACAATACATAATTGATATCTGTCTCTCAAGCACAATGTACGTACGATTTTACAACAGGGTACTGCACGAATGCAGTTTTTTATCTAGTACTAAGCTTACATACACTTCGGTACTTTTCAGGCACCCTGCCTCCCCCTCTAAGGCATTCGCGAGTTCAATGAACTCGAGCTATCCTCGAAACATCAGGGCTGTGCGGTAACCGGGGGCCATGGATCGCGCTCTTTTACCTTGACTGATGCACGTTCTGGTTTGCTTTGCAGAGGCCGTCGATCGAACTCGGCCTCGTTCTAGGCCCAGGGTGACTGAAGAAAGCCAGATGGCTGAGGCCAACCGAACAAGGCCCGAGGATGTAGAAAACTCGTAGAAGACATCGCACGCATGATCAAAGCATGGAGCAGAGAGGAACCATGACTTGTAGGGTGATCTGAACACGGTCGTAGGAAATTTGTATGCTAGCTTCTGACCATTGGTGTTAAGGCCCGTGATAGCCGCTAATCGAGAGTGCAATTAACCCGGGAGTCCTACGAATCTCCATCTCCATTACCTATGCCCATGCTGGTTCACGGCGACGATCAGATACCCTCTACAAGCACTTGATCAGTTTCTTGCGGTATGTAGAATCTAGTTTGGCACGGCTTCCGCATCCCTGGGATCAAACTGACCAAATCTCTCAATCTCGAACCCCCTTCCTCCTCCATGGCGCCCTCCTCAACCTTGACGATGCCTAACACAGGAGTCACATTCACGACCGAAGCCCTCCTCGCGCGCTTCGAAGCTCGTGGTTGGATGAGGTTTTCGTCATTGGATCCTGGGAAGCACACAGTATCAGTACAGACCATCATGGGCAATGCGCATGGAGTGAGCCACTTACCATTTGAGTGCATGAACCTGTGCTTGGTACGGCGGTACATTCGCGGCTGCCGGATGGTATCCTTGGCTTGGGTGACGTTCCCGATGCTTGCTGAGTTATTGACGATGTGGCAACCACCTTGGCCGGCCGTGCCTGAACGAGGATGCTGAGAGAACGTCTTTTCCTGTTCGGTAGGTCTGGCGCGAGGCTTGAACGGTTGGGGGAAAGATGGACGTTTGGTGGGAGGCGCAGGCCGGGACTCGAAGCTGGATGAGGACGTGGAGGAGTCCTGGAACTGCGGCTGCTCACTATTGGATGAGCAATCGATCAGCTGTGGATATTGTAGCTGTGGGGGAAAGAGAGACGGACCACAGGAGCGTGGGCGGAAGCGTGGAAAAAGCCATGTAAGGGGTAAAAGGAAAGCGGGTTTGAGGACTCCAGCGACAGGACCACCGGCCACGGGCAAATGCGCGGGCGGCATCAAAGCCACCCTTTGGGAGCACAATGTTGAGGGCTCGGTCGATCTGGCTGCAAGTTGGAAGTGGCGTAAACCCGCGAGGTTTGTAGAAGGCGACGATATTCTTGCATCGGTCGGCACGCTCGTGGAGGGCCTCGAGTATCCAGTAGCGCGGATAGGCGTCCTCTAGAGGGATATTAAGTATCTCGAGTGGGTGAAAGGCTACGGTAACTGGGTTGTCCATGGCGACCGAGCCGTCGTAACTCTGACGGTTACGCATCGTGGCTGGCAGGCAGATGCTGTGGTTTGGAGGAGGTGGTTGAGGGGACGCTAGGAAGAAGGTTGCAACTCCGAAGGTGGTGATCGTGGTAAACTCACATAAACAATGTGAAGAGGTGAAGGCAAGATTGCGCCCTGTGCAAGTGATGTCAGGTGGCAGGCAATATGGCGTCACCCATCCGAATGTGAGATCGGTGCGAGTGTGCTTCTGGCAGCGGCCCTCGAGCGAGCAAGATGAGGAGGTGCTGTGCGGCGTGCTAGGTATCGAAATAGTGAAATGGGTGTCAATAGAATGGGGACAGTGACCTCAGCAGATGCTCTCGGTCTAGTGCACGTGGACAGATCGAGCAAGAGGGAAAGAACAAGACAGCAGTGCGGGTGAACGCTCGTTACAGAACTCACATAATGCATGGGTAAGCGATCGGTCAAAGGCGCGTTTACTTAGCAGGACTTGGAGGCTGCGGCGAACAGAGGTCAAATTTGTCGTGGTATTTGGATGGCACTGCAGTAGTTTCCGCGCAATTGTTCTAGGGCGTTTGCGCAAAGAGCTGGATGCCCTTCTCCATCGCTTCTTCTTCGTCCATGATGAGATGCATTGTCGCGTCGGCGACCTTGCTCGCAGCGCCGAGATGCGAGGACTTGAGGCCATGGTGTCTTTTCTGTAGCTACTGGCGCAAGGCCACAGGCCCCATTGCCGGAGTGAGAGCATCATGAGTGGGAGAGGGGAGCAATTGCCGTTGAATACCGACTTGGGGCATCGGGCGCGCAGGGCCCAAGTGGAGATGTGGGCCGGGGGATGCTGTATCTGCGCTCTAGGACACAGCAGGTGGCATGGTCAGTAAATGCCTGCAGCATCTCATAAGCTTTGACGGAGAGTGAGGACTCAGGGAAAAGTGAAGCTGCTGTGGGGAGGCCTCCAATTCCGCAGCCTAGAACCAGACATGACGCCTATTCCGTCACCATTGGCAGTAGTCGACATCGCAGCAGTCGAGGCATTGGAGGGGCCCTCCTACGTCAACGGAGGTATCCCGTGGTTTTCCATCCCTAATACTCCAGCAGACGGCGGAGGACGGGAGGATGCGGGATGCAGCTCTGCTCGAAGAATACAAGTAGCAAAGGTTCGATCATCGCTTATCCGAGTTTCGGCCCAGAGCAGTCATGTCCTTCTTACGCGATTGGCGCGATAATTGAATACTGGTATTGTTCGGAAGCAGAAAGTCCAAGCCGTGTATATTGTCGTGATGTGAGGCAGTATGGTATCGCAAGCAATCAATCACTAGGCTCGAGCAATCTCGGCGGGAAAATGGTATCATGTTGTCCATGTTGACGGACTTTTAACATAGATAGGCTGGGAAATCACCGCTCTGTGGCTGATTCCTGACTCGGAACTTAGAGGTATTCTGGGCACCTGTAGTCTTTCGAGAAGAACGGGAGGAACATGGGGCAATGAAAATTTGATAAGGTCTTGTTCTCAGCTGATATGCGGCCTTTCATCTAATAGCCCTCTGTTCGCAACCTACATTCAAGCTTGTGGTTACGAGCAATACAGGATTGCCACAACCCCATTGTTCGTCGTTACATTCATTCAGTGCGGGAACCTCGAACAAGCATTGCCGATCCCTCGATCCCATCCTTCATGCATCGATTCGTGCCGCTGTATCATCTATTCAAACATCGAGTGTATTCTTATCGTCCGTCACGGTCTGCTGTTTGGATCTGATCTTCTTGGCGGCGCTGGGCCGACTTGACTGATCGAGCTCGACGACTTCATAGATCTCGTCGCGGTTCGGAATGACTCGCGTAATGCTATCTTTGATGAGATTAGTGGTATGCTGTGCGGCGACGATCCTTTGCTCGTTCGCCAGCGACGAGCAATCGAAGCGTATGAATGTGACTTCGACGGTTTGCTCGAATCGACGCTCACGCTTCGCTGCCTGAAGTTCCACGCCTGGATCGAGATTTGGCTCCATCAGGTACGCAACGATCCCTTTGGTCAAGGTTCACAGAGTGCTTATGGTTTGGAGTGACCCAACTAGAGCTCGAGGATGGGGTTGTGGCACCACGTACACAGGCTTGGATGGATCGCTCGTTCGGCCTTCATCGAGTGCTTCCTGGAACCCCCCTTCCAGGTCCCAGCGTTGTAGAATCGAGACACTTTTATCTATCCTGCCTGACAGTATTCCTTGCTGCGTGAGATATTGTGTTCCCGTTAGCAGCTTCGCGACTACGACGACTTCCATCGCATTCTGTAGCTGGAAGAGACGCACAAGAGACTTACCTTCTAAACGATATACAACACAACAGGGTAATCGTTGAAGACGAGGAATTTGGTGTTCTTCGGTTTGTTTTTAAGATCTTCCATCATTCGAGTCAATTTTCGACTGGAGTTGGTGATCTCGACGAAGTGCACGAGATAGGGATTGTGCCTCGAATTGGCGTCCAGGTACCACCCCTGTTTGGACATTTCCGTGGCGGTCAACCTAAGCTCTAGGTCCATGGCGATCTTAGCGAGTGCTGGGAAAGACGAACATATGCGATATCTTCGGAGGTTCTGGTTCCACGTCCCTAGCGTAATCTGATTTCCCCCGTGTTCGTCAACCATGGTCCCGTACTCTTTCTTGCGCAGACATTCCATGTGCTTTAGATAGCGGTCACCAATGTGGATGGTGCGTACGAACATGCGGAGTCTTGGGAGCGTCTTTAGCGTTCTGCCAAACCAGAGAGAGCTCTCATTACGAGAGATGACAAGGGCTCCTAACGCAGCGGCGGTGTCTGTAGCAATCTGATTGACGTCCTCCTTTCGAACCTGTTCGTTCTTGATGCCAGCGGCAATGAGCTTTCTAGTGCGGTCCGATATTTTCACGATGCTGTCCACGGTGGCTTTCGAGCATGGATGGGTCCTCCCACCATCGCGAGATGTGGTCCACGACTTTTTCTCCAAAGCCTGGAGGTAGATCCGGATATCGTCAGGAGCCTGCTTGTATGGCGTTCCAGAGAGGAAGAGGTAGGTGGGACGCTGACCCTCGTCAAGCGCCAAAGTACGCTTTTCTTCCCTTTCGCAGGCTTGCAACTGGGTGACATTGATTGGGTCGCCGAACGAAGCGAGATCATTGAGTACGATTGCCGTCTTTGACGTGTCGCGCTTGAACGATTGATGCTCGTCTATCACAACATGACCCCATGCAATATCGCGATGGCGAAGCTCCGTTTCAACCAGGGCCCCATCAAGACGACGATAAGTTACGTTTTCGGTGACCATGGTGGGCGCGAACACGTGCGATGTGTAGCTCCACATCGTGGTTGCTATAATGATGTGGTTTAGTTGGCGATCCTTGCCCCATTTGACGCGCGCAAGTTTGTCCTTGATAGCCGTCGGATCTAGTGTACGAGCTGCTTGACCCAATTTTTGCTGTCCGTACGCAATCCAGAGTTCGAACTTCATCGGCGAATTGGGACCGATGAATGCGTCGAACGCCCGACTCCATGTATCGAGCCCATTCCGTGGCAAGAGAAGCAGTGTGGGCCCGTCGTTCTCCTTGAGTTGGCGAGTGACTGATTTTTCGATGCATGGACACTGGACAGCCCGCTCCTCTTGGCCAGAACGCTCCTCCTGGCCAGGACACTGCGCATGCGGGGGCTGGATGTAATGACCGTCGCTCTGTGCGCAGTGTTTAAGGTGTCCTTCTGGATCCGCACAATCGGTTCTCCAGCGCCAATGTGCTTCGTTGACCTGAAAAGCTACCACGAGCGTAGCGAGGGCCATGATCGTCTTCCCGAGGCCCGGATTGTCCCAATTAAACGACCCTCCCGCCTCAGTCATCTTCTTAATATGGAAGAACACCGCCAAGCCTTGCCAGTCTTCGAGTTCTCGCAGCATGCCGGGAATCTTCACCATCTGCACGACTTCGGAGACGGTCCCAGGTACCTTGAGGAGATTGGACCAGCCTAGGAACGTACAAGCCTCCGCCCATATTGCGGGGGTAACCTGGGCATAGACTGTGTTCTTCACCAGCAACGCCAACCTGTCTGCCTGGTCCAAGACATCGTCTGGGTTGATCGCATGTATTCGATCTGGCAACTCTGTAATCGTCTCAAGATCCTCTACTTTGGTCTCTCCAACAATTTCGCAATCGGTGTCGCTGCCACTGGTCGGTTCCGGATCTATTGCATCATCCACCGACTCGGCTTCAAGAGTGGGTATGGCGGTGTCTCGCGGTGTTGCTTGGATGCTATCCTGGGTGGAGTAGGCACGTGTCTTCATGGGACGACTGCGTGGGGCGGCAGAAGCGTTCTTGCTGTCGTTATCGCTTACGTCGTACAATGAATCGAAGGTGTCATCGGCTTTCGATGCTGAATCGTCCAAATCGTCGTGCTTTCGCTTCAGACTCGAATGTGATGACGGCGTGTCTGGTACTATTCCCTCTCAGTACGCGGGTCTGAAATCGGATAAGAACATATAGCCCACCTCGGTCGTCATCCCTTAACTCGAATTTCATCCTGGTTATCCCCTGAGACCATAGATCCACCACTCGGGCCCTCCATGATGATTCCGTTGATAGTAGTTTCCCACCCTGCCATAGGGATCCGTTTAAGGGCTTGCGTTGCAGTTCTTGGCCTACCGTAGCCTGGAATTTCATGAATGATATGTGTCTTTGGTCCATCTTGTCCAGATCCATGTCGACTTTGTCTTCACTCAGGCAATCGGTGGCCGGAAACTCTACATTTCGATCCGGCAATCCCGTAACAACCAAACCAACCACGAACAGCACATTTCCAAACCGGGGCCTCTGCGGCGTAGTGGGCATATCCCAATAAGTGGCGGGCCGGTGAGGACTCGACATTTTTGGGTAGTTAATTGCCTGGAAGCCGGACGCACTTGTCATCGCCTGCACAGGATACAGAGGTCTGCAGGCTGCGTCAACAGTGATCTAAGTAATTCATGTAGCCCGATATCCATTAAATCACAGACGATTATCGCTGCTATCGTGGTTCGTGCAATGTAGTGAGTTGTTGCTGGGGGAGTAGGGTGGAGGGTGGAGGGTGATCGTTTAAGGGTGAAGATTTAATTTAGTGAGAAATAGCACTGACGCGACTGGCACGAACGCGCTGGCCTCTGATGATACTAGGCAGGAGAGCAAGTGATGTCTTCGCCTACTTGTAAAGTAAGAAATGGATGATCTTACGCTTTCGATCTGTACCTGGGCTGTGTGTTCAGTGCAAACAGACTTTTGTTGACCTCGATGCGCGCATTATTGCCAAATTCACCGAACCGCTCGGTGGACAGTCAGGTTTGTTATGGCTTTACGCTGACATTGCAGCCACGGATTCGGGAACCCCTGAGGCGAGGACGGTGTACGGCCGCCATCGCGTGAGGGTCACTCCGCGGGAGCCATCCTTACCGCCGGGTTCTCCGCCTCTCCGTGCAATTTATTGCTTGACACGGCCGTTGTCGTAGCTCATCGATCGTGGAGCCGCGCAGCTCGGCCGTCCTCCTTCCCATACGAAGATGCCATATGTGCGTCATGCGGGGCCTATTCGTGCTGCTCGCGACGAGCGGGAGTCTTAGGAACAATTGTCTTCTAATCATGGATCTCATGGTATGGGGATTTTCTTTTGTTCCCGCCAACAATCGTCTGATGCGTGAACAACGTTCTGACTAGTGGATGCTCCGGGCTACTGCTTGTTTTGGGCGACAGCCTCTCGAGCCTTCGATGGATGAAACGGATTTCTACGCCCCTGGGACAGTCCATGCATGTTATATTGTTCGGCGGTACAAGTTGCTCCAGCACATGTAGATTTCATCGTGATCGGTATCTTCCTAGACGCGTCATTGACGATCGGCCTGTGATATAGCAATCTAGGTTCGATATTTGATACGCAAGGGTGTTAGACCCCCGAGCTTTTTCCTTGCAGCAATTTTCTCTTTTCATCTGTGCCGGGGTAAGAGGGAAGTCGTTTTCATCGCGCATGTGCTGCCTTTTTCGTTGCAATGTTGGTCGATGCTAAGCAATCGCCACGAAGGCCATTTGTAGCTCGGCTCTCTTGCTGTTGTGTCTCTTCTCTCAAAGCCTACCTCAGGCCTTCGCTGGGGTTTGTGGGTGGTCTGCAAGTACGGTGAGGATCAGGGTGCCTCTAGGCATGACTAGTATTGATTGCCGGGCCTGATGCCGACTCGATGATGGGTTATTTTGATCGAGGTGCCTGCCTTGGCAGAGGCGTCCGCAAGATTGATCTACTAAGGTAGGCGGAGGGGTTTGAAGTTCCACGAAGCGGGCGGGCGAGGGGCTCTCGAAAGGTCAAAATAAGCTTTCTCGGTTCAGCAGCTGATTCGTGGCTGCGGCCTTCGACTGGCTCAGTACATGTTACTAGTGCACCCTTGACAATGAGAACGGTGCCTGTCATCCTCCCCTGTTATGTATGCCAGACTATGCGTGGAACGGTGTAGGGTGGTGATCAACTCTCCGTCCTCGCTTGGATGTTTGTTCCCCCCTCACGAAGCATGACTTCAGTCATGCCTCCCTCACTTAGATAAGGCAGTTCACGACTCGTCACTGGAGGACCGACATGCACGGCCTCGAAGAAGTAAAGTCTACCTTAGATCTCAGCCCCTATCCAAGAAGATCTCGCCGCAAGAATGCACTTGCCATAGATCTGAGAACTGCAGACTGGAGATGCCAACTTGCTTGATACAAGTTGCTACGGTTCTTCCCTTGATACCGCTGCTTTGCAACTACGAGTGCTGTCACGGTCTCCGCATGATTTCTGGTGCATCGCTACCCGGCTAAATCTGCAAACCTCTGCTATTCACGTGCAATATTCGCTGCAGTGCCTATGGCTACCCAGATCGATTCAAAGATGCTTTGTGTCTACCCAGCGTTCAGAGGCTGCTTCACTTCGATCGAGAGAGCCCTAGCAAAGGTCAACAAGCTTAACATTCCACCCTATTTGTTCCTACAACTGCAAGAGTCCGCCAAAACCGTGTATCCATTGACACGATGAAGATAAGCACACTTGTGGCTGGTTGGCCGGGCATCCACCCGAATTGCTGTAAAAAGACTTTATTGCGCCCAACAATGGCGTATCAGCCACCACTGCGTGCTTTGAGGTTAGAATTATGTTTGCCAAAACACCTCCGAAACTGCCGACGTGAGCTCAAGACCTTGAACTTCCACCTTTCCAATCGATTAAGCTCGCGGCCGTCCTTGGTGACGATGAATATTTTACTTATCCCTTGTTGTATGCTCCGCCAAGCACCAACTAGCCCACTGCCATCATCAAAGATTCGGGCTTAATCTAATATCAGCCGCCGAAACAAAGTAGGTTGGCATGAACACAGGGTATCTGAGGACTGAGCCACGAGGATTTGAACCCCTTGCCGGGTTATACAGATTTAAGCTACCCGGAACATGTACAGTAAGCCAAGACAGTCTCCTGGTTTCATGTGCAGCCAAGCCTTCGGAGCTCGCAAACGAACATTATCCCCTTGTTTGGCCATGAGTAGTTGTAGAAGCAGTATATTCATAGTCCTACCCGCCCCTGAAAGGCGCATGCGGCATCTGACTACACATGTAGGCAGGTATCCAATGTCGCCCGATCACTTAAGCTACTTAAATCACAGTATTGGTTTACCCATGAAGCCCCACCCGTCAGAGTGGCCAAAGCCTGCTTCTAAATGGGCCCCTTCGCTCATTTCTGCCTCGTACGTATGTGTCCACGGGGGTCGCTGCTTGCAGAGGCCCCCGAGGGTGTTCCCAATGGATTGGGTCTGGTTTGGTCTGAGGTTTATCATCGCGCGAGCGAGAGACCCTGAAGGCTGAAGAAGTCTCGCCATTGCCTCCGGGTGGGAGGTTTACCCAAAAATCCAGGATCCAAAGTAGGCGTCGTCCTTTAAGGAGGGGTCGGTGTCCTGCGGTTAGGAGGATTGCCCGCGGGGTTTGCTGCTAGATAGCGGCTCCCAAGGGTGCAAGCTCAGTAATGGTTCCCTTACTCTACCAGACAAACCTACAGCCCTTTTGCCTAAACACACAGCCCCCAGTCTCGCTGATCGCCCCCCACCACGGCACGCGCGTCTGACCTACGCAGACGTAGCCACCTTTGGGGGCAAAGCCCTTCAGCATCGTGACGGCGACGGTATGCAGGTTATAGGACCACTTCCCACTAACAGAGAGGATGCGCTTCCCCAGACTGGCCGCTCTTCGGTCCAAGTATACTGAGAGCCGTCGCCTCCGGATGGCTAGGCCCCTCACAAATAGGCGCTATTTTGGGCAGCGCCAGCGTCTCATTCAACATCAAGAGGGCCAATGGGAGTCGCTGCTGGCAGAGGCTCTCGAGGGTGTTCCGCATGGGTGGCAGCCCGTCGCAAATTCCCCCAAGTTGAAGATTAATTCTTGTATAGGAATTGAGCTGATCCAAGAAGAAATTCCGAACCGTATTTTCCCTGTCCATCCATCCGTGTCCTCCATTCCATCGCTGAGCAAGGTATAGGTGATACTGCCAATGTAAAGCCTATGAAGTATGAGCATGCGGGTTTACACCCAATGGTACCTCGTAACGCGCTATCTGACGCTGTAAGGCATCCAGCGCTGGGTCGGCAGGAAGTACAACTAAGATCCATCGTTGTCCTGCGCATTCCTTTGGGAATGGCTCTCTTTGTCGCCGTCGGAGTCCGTATCATTCTTGACATTTCGAAACTGCTTAACAAGCCCCGTGTCCATCCCTAAAAGATCCTTTAAGTAGCGCCTACCTTGTACATAGTACTTCAAACGAAGCCGAGCCCATCTGCGGCGGCGCATTCTGCATATGCTCGACGCCTCCACATATACAGAAATTGTCGGCAACGCCCCCTAGGCGATGGGTAGCTTTCCAGGCCTATCTTGTCGGCGCTGGCCTGCGCGAGCATGAAGGCCCTCGGTCGCTCCAGTCCACGATATTTGATCGGATTCTTCTGGCTGGGACCGGGGGCAGTCTTGTGCGTGACTCGTCCATATCGCGCTTTATCCAAATCCGCGAGCCATCTAGCAATTGTCCAGGCTCTTACTCGTGATTCCGCCGTCGAGGTGAGGGTCTGAAGGTCGGGGGGTTGGGCACTACCGGTCCACGACCTTTGGTTCTCTCTCCATCTGTTAGCCTCTCTAGCTGCTACACCAGCGGCCTCGTTACCACATGCCGTCTCGTTGGCGGAGATCCATTGAAGGGTAACGTTTCGGCCCAACTGGTGATGCAAGCCAACTATGGTGTCAGAGGTCCGGCTGACAGAGATGACACCGGCTGACAAGGTGATATTTCTGATATCACCCCCCCATTTACACCTAAATCCTTCCAATATCACGGAGATATCTCTAGGCCACCTGATTGCCAGCTGACAGCCCTCCGTATCACCTCGTCGTCGATATAATGCTTAGTAATCAACCTTTTGGTGGTGAGTTTTTAGGGTTACTTTTAGGGTTCCGCCCCTGCCACCGCCCGCGAAATCCCACTTTTCGACCTCCCTCCATCTACTTTTGCACCTTATATTTGCGCCTCCATCTACATCTACGTCTTTCGCATCATGGCCGATAGATATCAGATCAATCTGAACAATGATACCGCCAATTTTAGAGCCCAGCATGCCGCTCTGGCCCTCGCACAAATTCATCGTCCTAAAAACACCTCAAGAGCCTACGGACGCGTTTGCAAGGAGTGGCGAGCCTAGTGCGGCAAACGTCAGTTCGATGACGATGATCTCATACATGAGTCTAAGCTTGCTCGATTCCTACTTGAAGAAGTGATCGATCGTCCAATAAAGAGTCCGCAAAAGAAGCGCAAACGACAAGAAACGAAGGAGGCAGAGGCAGAGGCAAAGGCGACGACGACAGCAGACACGAAGAACGATGACCTCTTTATCGCCGCTTTGGCCGATGATTCGACAACAGATCCTCAGGATAATAACGTCGACGATCAGGCGAGTCCTCCAACGCTCAAATTTCAAACTGTGCGAGGCTACAAGACGGCGTTGATCAACCTCTACTTTGATCAACATTCTCGAAGCACCAATACGCATCCACATCCTAATGGGGCGACGCTGCAGAGCCTAATGAAGACTCAACGAGTAACGCAGCATCAAAAGTCGAAGGATCGTCATGAAGATCGCGAAAAAGGCACTATTGCAAATGACTACAATCATGCAGAACTCCGCCTAATATCTGACTCCTTCTAGAAGCACTCTGAGGGGGCTAAAAACGTCGCTATTGGCTACCACTTACGCAGTAATATCGACTTCCTGCTTGGCCATTTCATGCTTCTACGAGGGGGGTCACGGCGACGTGCAGAGCTTCCAGATTTGCAGCTTCTATACCTTCAAAACGAGGGCTCTTTACCTGCCCCCTACCTACTCTATGTTATGAGTAATGGAAAGACCAATCAGAACGGTCGGATTGAGTACGCCGGCGTCCTAAGACATCGAGATGTACGCCTCTACTCACTTAGCGCCATGGCCAACTACTTTGTGTGGCGATGGGAGCAATCCGACGAGAAATTCCCCTCCTTTGCCGCCAACAGAGCGTGGTACGATACTCAGTTATTAATAGGTATGTGGTCGTCAATCTAAGCTTTCAAACGATGCATTTCTATGCCTCAAACGATGGATATCTGGAGCTCCCAAAAGGCCTACTCTGAAGCTCCCAAACGGCCGACTTTGAAGCTTTCAAATGACCTAAATTCAAACTTATTAAACGATCGATTTGGAGCTTGCAAGCGAGTTAATTCGGAGCTTGCAAACAATGCTTTAATCATCATTGTGCGCTTTTCGGGAACTCCACCTTACCCCCCCCTTTTACACTCACTTTACAAGCTCTACACGTCCAGTTTCTTTGCCCCTCGTCTATAGATATGTATCAATCACCCCGCCGACGCAGATATACACAATCTGCAGGCGTTGTGGTTGTGGACGTCGTCGTCGATCAGATATCCTATTTCTGCAGGCGAGGATCCCGAGAAGAGCTTTTTCGGGCAGGGTCCTCCCCCCCAAATTTTATGCGACCGCATTTTCTTTACATCAACACCACGTTCGCAACATCGCTTCAATAGTTCTACAATCTTCAGAGCTCACTACTAGTGATGTTATCTAGCTAGGGCGAAAAGCGCTTGTAATTATATCGCAGCGTTGTGATTGTGAATTTTGTCGTCGTTCTTAACTCTTTAGAATTTCGTTAACTAATTTGTAGACTCTATTAAAGATACTTAAAAGAAGCTTTCGAATTATACGCAACGAGACTAAATTCATAAGATCTACAATCATTTAGGCATTAAGATATCGAAGGTTACACATGCCGGGCGAGGTTCAGGTGCAAAAGAGACGGAATTGCTCGATATTGACATTGAACAGATCCAGCGAGCAGGTCATTGGGCCGGTGACTCTATGCATAAGGGCTACCTCACCGGCTTGCCTCGCTAGTTCATGCGTGGCATGGCAGGCTTTCAATCGGAGTATTCAGGCACCTATTTTATCGCCCGCAGTCAAGTAGAGCCGCCAAAGGAGCTTCTGCAGTTGATCTTTCCAAAGCTCGACTTCTGGATGCAGACGACGACGACCGACATCGCCACAAAGGGGTTCCTGAGCCTATTGGCCCACTTACGAGTGGTGTTCCTTCAGGACTCTGTTCTGCTGCGTGCGGACTATCCACAGCACTCGTTGTGGAATCTAGAGGTCTTTAAGCACCCCCAATACACCTCCTTTGCCATCGACGTGCTTGCCCACCTTAACGATGACGATAAAGACATGGACTCGCAGATACGCCTAGCTATTCCGATCCTGAGGCAACAGGTGCTCAATCTAAATAGCTCTATAACCAATCTGGTTACCGACAGCTTCAACAAGCAATTGGAGCAGTCTTTAAAGATGGAGGGCAAGCTTGATGACTTCCTTGAAGGAAAGATAGCCTTTGCCTTTACGCCAATAAAGGCGCAGAAGCTCCTGAACGCGGCGGCGGTGAGGGACGCTCCTTGTGCTATTGATCCGCGCCTACAGTCGTCCGCAACAACCGCCTCTTCGTCGACCTCGCTGTCCTTTGCATCGCCGTCAAAGAGGGCGACTCCGTCTCGCTCCTATCGCCACCGATCTACCTCCCCCTCCGCGCCGCCGTCGTACTTGCTTAATCGGAACATCCACACCCTCACCGACCTATGGAAGGAGTGGCATGTAGGCCTTGGTACGAGCCCGTCGATAGCCTCTTTGAACGACAAATACGGGCCCGTCTGGCGAAAGGATTGGAAGGGCTCTGAGCGCGAGTTCTACTCTAAGCGGCTGGCGATCATCACCTACATACACAACAAGGCTGCCGGTGGATCTGTAGAGGCTACGGTGGCGTCAATACAGACGGAAATGGCGGCGGCGAAGGTGACTCTGAACTCCTTAGGCACGCAGATACGGAAGGGCTTGCGGAGGTAGATAGAGCATGAGATCAGGCGTATTTCTCGGCCGATTCAGGCCTAAAAACGGTGGGATTGGGGGGGGTTCTCGGGCTTATTTAATGCATGCGATAGACGTTTAATTGAAGCTCTAAATCGACCTCAAATTCTAAGCATTTGCACCGGTTATACTATATATCTATTGACCATGGAGGGAGGCACCGGGGAGCTCTCCACAATTTAGGTGGTATTTACACCAAATTTGGTGGGGATGGACCCTTATCCCCGGCTAGTTCCCGGGAGGTGATATCGCGCGGGCTGACAAAATTGGCCCTGTCAGCCGGTGATCAGGCACCTAATTTCCCCTCCGATATCCTCATGGTCTCAGGGGCGGCGGGACAATGCTTGCTGTATCGCTTTCAACCAGTCGGAGTAGCCCACGTAATATTGAGCCGATTGGCTAGAAGCGTACAGTAAGTGATATCACGTGATGGATGCGTCTTGGCCAGGATGAGTTGGCTATGATCGAAACGTAAAAGAAGCACACCGCGCATCTCCCAAGCACAGGCATACTGACAGTAGTGCAGGACCATGACTTTCATTAAGAATCATGCCTCGCCTCAAGCGAGTGAGTGGCACTGGCTGCACAACTATCGTCACGAAAGAAATACTTGAACGAACGAACTGCAGGGGGCCGAGGCTTAAGGGGCAGCCACACTTCCTAATTCGACGCGCAGCTACATCGAAGAGCATTGCCTCAATGACCAAGTGGTTGAAAGAGGTAAGGAGTAGAGTCGGGCGGGACGATAGGGCCCCGCACCATACATCTACTCCCCCATCATGCCATTCCTTATGTTTTCATACCTACTTGTTGGATACTCCAGCCAATTTTGGCTTTTGTCCAGGCCTCCAGCTTGGTCTAAAGCTTGCGCGACCGTCCCAATCAAACTGTCGTCCCCAGCCTTGTCCCCACTGCTCTCCCACCACATACCGCCCCCAAGTCCCTCTTGTACGATGTACTCTGCTTTCCTCTGCGCTGTCTTCTTGTTATAATAACTAACAACATCTTCACTTCCGGACCCTATCTCATTAGTATGGCTGTAGCTTCCTCCAACCTCCCCATCGTAGACATCCGTCGCCCCGTGCAATGGAAGAGCTTTGAAATCCCAAATCCCGTTCTCCGATGGCCACGAGCCATCTCCGACGCCGTGATATGGTTGACCCAATCCAGCTGTCTGAAGAAAAGACCTGCCATAGAGGGGCATGCCCAGGATAATCTTAGAAGGGGAAACGCCGGCTGAGAGGTAATTCTGGAGGGCTTGCTGGGTCGAGAAGGGAGTTGAAGGCGGGTTGGATATGGATGGAAAGAGATTGGAGGCGTGACCAGTAACATCAGTGAAGCTACCAGCATAATCATATGCCACTGTGCGAAGGAATGATATTAGTAGTCAGTAGTCCAGTTCCCAGGAGAGTGCAGCGCTAAAAACAGAGTGATCATACTTACTTAGACTCCAGTAATCCAGGTACGTATCCATCTCGGCGAATTGTCGAATATTGAATTGCTCTGGTTTTGCCGCTACAGCAACGGTCAATGCAAACTTGTAGTCTAATTTGTTGTAAGAGGCATAACGATCCAAAGCCCAACGTAGCTCTTTCAGGACAGAGACAAGAGCCATCGCTTGAATGTCGTCTTCAGGTGACTCCCAGTCAAGATCGAGACCGTCAAATCCTAGGTCTGAAAGAAGACTCACGCTGCTGTCCGCAAAGACCTTCCGACTACTGGCTGTAGCAAGTGCTCCAGCGAAGTTGGTTTTGTAGGTGAAACCGCCAATGCTAAGATGTGTTTTGAGATTCCTTTTGCGCTTTTTCAAAAGATACAACTGTTTAGTACATCCATAAAGATTATTCTCGGTCTCGCTAGGCGAGTCGGTAGAGAATCTTTTTTGCAGATCGGCGTATGGATCACTAAGGTATCTGAAGTAATTATGTTGTAAATTCAAATCTTGTAGTCAAATTCGTGGAAGATACTCACACCGTACCATTCTCAGGAGACACGTTCGCAAAGGCGTAGTGAAAATGTGTTAGAGTATCTGGAGTCAAGTCCTGAGGTGGGAACCCGCGCGCATAGATGGCCCTACCCAATTTTAGTCCAAGATTGCGTATAGAATAGCCACACAATATCATATCCTACCAATTGAGATAGTATGCCACACTCCTGTATGTCTGACTCGAAGCTCTCGAGTGATGATTGACAGATATAGTCGATGAGACGGATGTGAGTAGAAAGAAATAGAATAATAGAAGGCTTAAAAGGGTCGGCGAATTTACAAGAAACATTACATGAGTAATTGTGATTCGACGCATAGTAAATCTATAAGGCAAAAGAGAATCCTGTAGAGTACTGTCAATTAGACTAGACTTTAAGAGTAAGATGAGTACTCAGCTTGGATTACACAAACTACAACAAAAGCCGAGAACTAAGTAAGCAGAAGTTAATCACAGGGTTTCTCTGTACATAGCCTTAGAGCCACTCAATAATAGTAGTCTCGAGTATCGTAGTCCTATCGTTATCGTTCTCTATCTCTCATCTACAGGAGCATATACCTATAACAAGGAACAAGCAATTTCCGCTGCGTAAGTAGACAACTTGCTTGAGCATTCCAAGAAGAAGAAAGCTCACCAACACTAGCAATAATATTTCATGTTCGCTACTAAGATAATATGTCAAAACATGTAAAAGATAAGTTTAGACCAATGACCTGACATTTCTGAATTAGCAGAATCAGCCAATTGTTACTCATTGAGTTGTCTAGTCTTGGGCGCTCGATAATTGATATAATTGATTTTTCTTATTCGACTTGCGAAGTGCGGCTGACCTGCGTGTGCTTATGGTCGATTGTCGCCCTCGGGTGAGCTGCCCTAAGTACGCTTTCAGGCTAGCATTATGCTCTTAAATAAGGAAGATCTGAGGCTTGGGGGAAGAATTCCTCCCCGGTCTCTGGGTCACCAGGAGGGTCCTCTTGCCTAACTACACACTGTCAAGCGACCATTACACTTGGGCAAGATCTAGGCCGAACTAGATAAGATTCGCATATATTGGGGGTGCGTCCAGTACCTCTATGTACGGAGTAGGGAAGACAGGGGCAGTTACAGGCTCGGTGGTGCACATTGGGGCAAACAATGACAGCTCTCCCTACTGCAAACAGAATAGAATGAGGCTCGAGGCTCAATTGAACTGCGAAAAGGAAATCAACCTACTCGCAATTTATTTAGCGATTATAAATCCGTCTACAAGCTATCATGAAAAAGTGGCGATTCTTGGTCTCATCTACTTCCACACAGTGAACCCATGCTGAATGTAGGGAATAATCATATTGGGCTTTTTCTGGGAGCTACAGTAAGTTGATTCCCCGAGAGAGATGCAATTATAGAAAAGGGGGGTGAACGTTATCCCAGAAGAAGGGTGCCTAGACTCACAGTAGGCAGAGTATTTGATATATTTCTCTGATCGAGACTCTCAATAAGGTACTTCAATTCGACTTCTTCGTCTGTAATCTCGTTTTGTAAGACGCCTTATTACACCAGGAATAAGGAAAACTGCACCCCAAAATATAATTGCTGCTATCGACAACTTCTTCTTGCAGTTCTGTTTGAAAGTACAGTACGACATTGTACTGCTTCTGCTTCTGTAGAAGCATTGGGGCAAGAGATATTTTATATGCTCGAGATTGTCCCTGTAATAAGCACGTCGAGGTCATTTTGATAATCTCGGACAGCAACCTGAAGATGCAACGTCCCTTGAATTATATTGTCCCGATTGCAAGAAAACAACACGTTGGTCCGGTAACGAGCACTTCCACTTTCGATTAACAGCAATCCATTTGGTCAAACGGTCCCCTTGCTGCACGAAAGCCCCAACAGACATCGGTGAACACGTCCAGCAAAATACCGTATGAGAAGCCTCCAAAGTTTACGCCGCCGGTTTGCATGCACCTTCTCTCGCCTCTCGAGATTACCACGAAGTGCTCATGAATCTCCAGAAGCTTTCCAAACTTGCCGATGCTTTCGCTTCAAGATCTAGGAAAATCACAAGTGCAATCGAAGATCTAGACAATTTGATTGACCGCGAGCTTATCAACGTCGCGAAGGCCATCGACGCTGTCGCAGAGCGCTTGAATAGGTTGATGAACAAGCTTAAGGAGAACTACAATACATACGAGCTTCGCATCCACGATAGTATTTTCGAAGCTATCATCGTTGTAATCAACGCCATCGCGCAGTTGATCAAAGTCGCGACAATCTCGCAACAAGAGATCGTTAAAAAGAATCGCAACTCATTATTGCGATCGATCTTCTACAAAAGAAACAATTGCTAGATCGAAAAACTAATCAACGCAACAAAAGCGATTGTCGTCTTCATCAATATTTTAATAGAGACTACGAACAACGTTATTAGCGAAAGAAATAATCTCGAGCAACTTATAGTTGCGAACAACGACGTCACGACATTTATAGCACAACTCGCAATCGCGAGCAAAGTCAAAACCAACTTCGAAAGTCGAACGCAAAATCGACTCGAAAAAGCAAGCAAAACGATTAACAAGATTTGCAAAAGTCTTGTGCGACAAATGCAAAATATTATCGCACAAAGGAACAAAAAGAAAGGCGAGAATATAAATTATAAAAAGCTTAGCGAACACGAGTTCAAGATTCGAGAGATAGAGCAACAAGTACGAATCTACTTTTTGCGTTATCGCGCTTGCGACAACATCGTCTTTTTTCGATATATTCAAGAGCACTTGTTGATACGAAGACCAGATCGAAATTCTATAGCTCGAGAACAATCTTACATAGGCGAGACAAAAATTGGGCGAAATGCGAAAGATCTTATATTAGGAGAAGTAGAGTGCATATTGTATTGATTGGCATCCCATAGATTAAAAGTTTGTATTATAGTTATTGTGCGACAAAGAAGTAGCAATAACGCATGTATAGTCGAAGATAGTTTCTCAAAGAGACAAAGCGAGTGTGGCAAAGCCTTCGGTTGTAGACGCTTTGAAAGCGATAGGCACCCATGCCGCTGCCAAGAATGCCAACCATCTCCTCAACTCAACTTCAACCTCATCCCATACAGTACAGACTGCTTTTTGGTGGACTAAGCTTTTTTTCTTTTTCCATCTATCGTGAAGCTAAGGTACATGCTGCTAGAGGGCGGTCGGTTGTATACGTACCAACCGTATCCCTCGCGGCAGCGCAGCGCAACCATTCCCATACACAAATCTATTCACCACCCTCCACCAATCCTCCAGAATTCGTTGTACGCTGCCAATTATCCTACACGCCATGGCAACGTACTCCGTTTCCGAGCCTTTGTGACGGTCAAATGATGAAGCCGTACAATAGTTGGTGGGAAGCAAATCTGTGACTTGACAAGTCATCTGGTTTAGGAACCATGATCGATGAACACTGGGCAAACGCCGGCCGCTGTTCGTCCAGGTAGAATGAGCCGACTGATATATAGTAAAAGGAGCATAGAGATCTCCGGCGGATCAAAAGGAAAGATCAGGTATTCATCCGTCGATCCTCTAAGAAAGAGCCCGGGCAGTCCCTGATGGGAGGAATGGTAAGAGGTGTTGCTAGAGTTGTAAGAGAATAGTATCATATCTTTCGTTACTAGAACCGATAATCATGAAGCAATTCGTCCGCCGATTGATGCAACATGCTTCGATCCTGGGAAATTATATCGAACGCCAACGTTCAGTGGCGGTCAAGAGGTGTTGGGCGCCTGAAGGATTCTTTGCACCTCCGAAGCATCCCTGGACCATGGCGTGAAATCTCGCTGTACTTTTCCTGCAAAGACTCGTACACCCGCACTTGTTCCTTCCTGGTCTCAACTGCATCGTTCTGGTCAGCTCTATCCGCAAGCGGACACAGCAAATCAAACTCACACCAGTCCCAAATCACTGATTCATGGCTGCGCGCAGCCCTCGCCAACAGATCTGTCTCGGCCTCGTTGGGATCATGAAAGTCTTCGAAGAATTGCTCCAGAAGTTCTTGAACTTGATGCGAGACTTCCGTATCAACAGGGAAGATCCCACTGAGTTGCGATATGCGCGTTAACGCCCTGAGCTATGTGAGTCGACTGCGCAATCACCGAGGAGTACGATATTCACCTTTGAAACCTGTGACGTATGGCGTAGCGTACGATGACACTTCTACTGCTGGTAGGCTCCGCATCGCCTGCTATCATTTGGAAGAGTTCGCTGGCTGAGGCTTGGGTTTGCCGATAAAGTTCGTGTAGGTTCATAATATCTCGTGCTGGCAAACGTCGACTCCCGCGCAGCAGGATTCTTTGACCAAGGCTGATGGGCTCAGGGAACGTATGAAGGTCATCGAAGGCATAGGTATTTCTAGGGTGCCTTCCTGGAATTCTGCGAATGCATCGAAGCAACCTTATCAATCCCTTCGATGGGCCATGTCTCCTTTTGGGACGCAGAAGTACTTTGCGGTAGGGACGATGAGGTCGATTCCATTGATATGAGCGGAACCATACGCGCTTGTGCCTCGTGACTTGGTGAACAATCTTGTGTGAATTCATCGCTAGTGATCTTGTGGTTGGTGGAAATTTTCGAACAAAGAAGTGAGTAGTGTGGGCTGGCCCTCAGTGTTGTAGCAACCCCCTAGTGCTGTTTTCGGATTTGTCAAGTTTCACCCACAAATACTCTCACTTCTCTCAAAACAATCCTCAGCTAATACCATCTGCCCAGTTCTCGTCGTCTTTTACAGCTCACAATTCTACTCCGATACTGGCTATCGTCTTTACTTTCGCTCAATTCTGTTCGATTCAGTCTTGCTACCTCAAGCTCACTTAGATCAGCGTCTGTACAAGTCATGGCGGCTCAGATGATGAACAACAACCAGATTGCTATTACCGGTGCGCTTTGGCAGACTTTTGTGCCATTGCTTTACAATGGATCCATCAATGACCTCGCTGTTCCTGGGGTGCACCAGGCGATCATTGGCGATCAGGGCATCAACTTGCTCAGCGCCCGCCTTGCGTAGGTCTCACATTGATCATATTTTTATCCTCACACTAACCCCTTGACAGGAACTTCATTCAAGCACCAACTACTGTAGATGTCGATGCTCATGGGGTCTATCGCATCTACGCAAAGCGTGACCCTAGTGGTCGTCACTCGGTTTCCGACAAGGGCACTGCTGTGTCCAAGCCCCTGAATGGCAACAAAGGAAAAGCTTCCCAGGCGAAGCTCCCTCGCCCGCCGAATTCCTTCATCCTGTACCGCCAGCATCATCACCCACTTATCAAAGCCGAGCAACCGGACTTGCATAACAACCAAATCTGTAAGTGTCGCGATTCTGATGATCGATCCCAGCTGATGAGTTAAAAGCCGCGATTCTTGGGAAACAGTGGATGAATGAGAGCGAAGCCGTCAAGGACGAGTTCAAGGCCCTCGCTGAGAAGCTCAAGCGTAAACATTTCCTTGAGCATCCAGACTACCAGTACCGTCCTCGCAAGCCGTCCGAGAAGAAGCGCCGAATGACTCGTCGCAAAGCCATGGCTTCAGCAGCTGGGTCTTCGCAGTCTGCGGCTGGTAAAGGGGGCGTTGTAGTACCTTCTGCCGTACCGCAGGCCCCTCAGGCTCCTCAAGCGCCGATGGGTCCCATCGTTCCAGGCGGCCTGGCTCTCCAGGGAGGGATGACCACTAACGCTACTTCCTCCTCAGCTGTAGCGGAGATGGAGCTCACTTCCGACGGCAATCTCTTGTTTTCTCTTGGCGACGATGCGATCACCAACAAGGACCTCTACGACTTTCTAGGGACGTACAACGCAAATATGCCGGACACAATGACTAACACCAATCAAGTCATGGTACCTGGAGGAACTGCTGTTATCTACAATGAGCTCAGCCAGGACGCTCAGGATGACTTCAACTTCTACTCCGGACTCCTTCCCTTCGACCAAGAAAATGACTTGTTGAACGAAGAATTTATGGCGGACCAACTGATGCAGTCGTTGGGCGGTCCCGAGGATACCTTGAATGCCGTGGATGCTGCCACCGCAGCAGCTTTCGACGCCATCAATAATGCCACCCAGGATACCGAGCTCTTCCGTACCTACACTTACCTCGACTAAGTGCAGCTTCCGGGCAGTCTCAATGGAATCTGACAATGTCTTATGTGGCACTGTCGGTAGCCGACCGTCTAACTCCAGGAAGATTTGCCCCTCATTGCCCTCTATAGGGACGATCTTATAGCACTCCTCTATTTTAAGCACAAACGAAAGCAGTAGGAGAAGGGATTGGGACCATGTGTCATCTTTCCAGCGTTGTATTTACTATGGCCGGCGCACATACGCACCTGTGTTGTACGTACTGTCAACCATTCGATACAAGATACTTGCACGACACTTGGTAGATAGAAGAAAATTAAAAATTGACCCCTCTGGGGGTCTCCCAAAACTCTTGTCAGCATCCACTTTAACTGAGACTCATTGTTGTGACACTAAAGTTCACTTCCTTGCCCTTGATTATCTCAGGAGCTATATTTAAAGGTTGGCTATCCGTATGGTAAAGACGCAGGTTTATCATCTACAATAAACGTTGCCTCCATTGACACTATCCTCAACGCCTTTCAACAACGCCAATACGTCCTACGAAGCCCCCGGATTCCAATCGCTGCACCATATGAATGTTTAACATCTCCATTGCGTATTTCTCTTCTTCGCACCTAATAACTCTAGGGGGCGTGGACACATCCAGAATAAGCGTTTGTAATTTATGTCGCTCTTTTTTGTTAGCAACGTAATGCAAAGCTCGTCGTGGCCTTTGCAACGAGAAGCAACAAATTTAATAAAGAGCTTAAACCATGATTTCTTGAATACTATAAGGTCGTAGATTGAAGAATTGGTTTTCGCTAAAGTGTTCTTTGATTGCGATAGAAAGATTGTCGTGAGTTGCGTACTATGTGCGACAATCTTTGAAGCTTTGATTGCAAAGCTTGTAGTTAAAATTAATATTATAGTTGACAACTATTGGCGATCAATGTTATTCGTAGACGTTTGTAGTATCTTAGTCGCTAATTGTAAAATTCAAGTAACAAGATTTGCTTTGCTATTTTTTGTCGACAATATCTCTCTTTCTTTGTGGCTTTCAATATTGTGTCGTTGCTTGTAAATGTCTTTAACTTAAAGAACTTTTTTAAACTTTGTTAACTCTTGCTCGATGCTATAGATGCCACGATTGCGAAGTCGAATTTCGAACGCTTTAAAGACTTGCTAGAGAATGCTTTCGTAAAAGAGCGTTTTTTTCTCGTAAACACTATAGTATCTAATGTCTTTAAAGATGGGTTGGCGTCAATAGCTAATAGCATTGATATTGTAGCTAGTAGTTGATCTTTTATATTTGTCATCTTTGCGTTCGAGACTAAGAAGCGAGCTGCAAAGATCGCGTTTAATATTTCTTCGCTTATTAATTGTTAGATCAAGAGCTTACGAGTAAACATGTCGCATATATTTTTTCGATTGTCGAATTTAGAAATTAGCTTTCTAGACGTTAACAATAGATTCTTTGTGCTATACTTTTTTTGTTGTTGTTCTTTCGAGAACATGCCAATAGAATTTAGATAATTTAGCAAATAAACTTGTATCTTGTCAATAATAATCTTGTTATTAAACGTAGCATCGATAGAGCAATAATCGAACTCTTGTGCTTGTGTTAGCTTCGATACATAGAATAGTTGTCGAACATACCATTAAGTCTTCTTGTATATTCGAGTTCGAAAATCAATTCTTTATACTTAAATTATAGAGTACGTAGTCGATTTTAAATTTGTAATTTTTTAGTCTAGCGTTAATTTTTTGTTCTCAACAAATAAACATGTCAAAGCAAGTAGAATAAAAGTCTTGACAAATGTTTTACATTACTAGATTCTCTCTTTCTTTATTTTTTAACTCTATAATCTTTTTACTCTCTAGAAATTAATTGAAGAAGCGTCGACTTAAAGTCAAGATGTATTTTTTTATCGTTATCGCATTTTTTCGCATTGCGACGTTGAAATTAATTATGTCAAAAGACTCTTTAGAGATGTTTAGATCTTTTGTCAAAATTATTCGTTTGTCTATAATTACAAGATTTTGAATACAAACATCAAGAAGATCGAAAAACTCTAATCGAAAATTGTTTTTCAACTTATTTTTATTTGTAAAGTTGTAGATTTTAAGAATTACAAATGCTAGAAACTCTAGAATTATATTATAATTTTTTAAGTCTATAGTTATAGTATCAATTGCAATAAAGATCAATTGTGTGTTATTTAAATAGTCTTCAATTTGTAACTTATTAGATTGATTAACAAAGCTCGTGAACAAATTCGAGAAACAAAGCATTCTAGTAATTTTTTCTTTAATACGAATAAAAGCGCACTTCAATTGTTTTGTATAAATAACGACGCTTAAGTATTCTTTTCGAAGTTAGCGTCAATTTAAAATCTAAAGTTAGCGTCGTCAATACTCTTCTTATGTTTTAATAGACTTTAATAATAGTTCTAGCTAGATGTTACGAGCCACGTACTTAGTTCTACTAACTACGACGCAAAGCTCTTCATAGTATATAGGGCACAACTTGCCAAGAAAGTATTATGTGACTAGATCAATGAATTAATGAAATCAACGACATCGATTCATTAAGATCGTTGATTTAAAGAATCAATAAATCATTGAAATTAAAAACATTAATTCATCGATTTAACTAATTTATCATGTATATAAACTCCTAAACGCGATTTCTTTATAAATCGTATTCAACTTATTTATTAAGTTATTCTCTATTATAGATACAAGTTGCAAACCCTTGTTATCAAAAGATTGCTTACATTGTCTAAAAACGTTTATAAATTTCTTTAACAATATTAATCTACTCTAATACTTTAATCGCCTAGATAGCAACGTAACACTTTGAACATTCTAAAAATGTCTATATTAGATTAACGCGTCTCTATCCTAAGCACTAGCTCATTAGCATCACGTCGATTATTAATCATGAGAGACGACAAAATCAAAATTAATAAATCTAATATCTATTATGAAGATTGTATTAACTTAGAGAACTAACTTATGCAAGTAAATATCTATTTTATCTTCTATCTTGTTCTAGCGAATCAAAAGACGATTTTCGCATCAACATTTCTTAAAGAAAGAATTTAGCATTAATTTAAATCAAACTTACGAAAATACTTAAAGAACAATAGCGAAAATTCTCGTACAATGTTCACAAATTTTAATAATTTCAAAAGAGAGCTTCAAAGAATCTTTGAAACATTTAACGAGAAACAAATTGCGAAAAAAGTAATTTAGCATTTAATTTAACGAACTTTTGTAATAGATTACGTCGCTAGATTTTAAAAGTATGTTAATTTAATTAAATGAAACGATGTCGCACTTATAACAATGTTTCGACGAAATTTAAAGAACAATCTAAAAAACGAAATTATGCGTGATAAAAGAACTTTTAACGACATATTTGATCTCATTAAAGTAGTTATCGATTTCAACAACAAGTTGTACGAAAGAATTATAAAAAAAAGATACGATCAATTTTAAGAAAAGATAGAAATCTTCTTTAAACTAGCGATCAAATATTAGTAAAAAAGATTTCGTTTTAACTAGAAGTACAATAATCTTAATTATCGTAAATTTGCATCTATAAAACTAGATTTTACTTAACAATGTAAAAAGAAATTTTTTAGAGAAAAGCAAAGTAACAAATCTTAAAAAACGTGTTATTTATGTAATAAATTGAATCACTTCGCAAGAGATTGTTGATCACGAAACTTAATAAATCGCTAACAAATCAATGCTATGTTAAGAGAGATACTTAATAGCTAAAACGACATTAGGAAGCAAACTAACATAGAGACGAACACTCTTAAAATTAAATTAAACGACGACTACTATTTGATAGAAAACTTAAATTAATTACAAAAAGTTCTAGATAAAACATCATTAAATAAGGCATTCGCATTTACGCAAAAAGTTAATCAAATACTTAATGAGACTATGAGAGCGAAACGATTAAGAACATTATATTCTTATTTAGCAACAAACTTAAACGACGAATACAACTAAAAGAACTTTTACAAATGCCTAAACGACATCACAAAACATCTCGAGACTTTAGCTAGTTTATCGAAGAAACAATAGATAAATTAGACTATAAATAAATGCGAGAAAGCGCTAGAAACGACGCCACTATAAAAAGAAATATTCTTAACGAAATTAAACAACAATTGAGCAATGTTAATTTATCTAAATAAGCGATAAAGAAAACAAAGAAACATGCGACACTTAATTGAACAAAATGCTATAACGACTTATGTTAAACTTATTTAAAAAACAAAGAAGAAGTCAATTAATTCTCTAGAAAGTCAAAGTTATTAATCTAGCATAAGAAGAAAGTTTAACGCAAACAAGCGTTCGAAGCGAAAGTTACAACACAAAAACAAAAAAAAGTTCAAATTTTTTAATAAAGAGCATATTAAAGAAATGTAATATGTTAGCCTAACAATAGCAACTAAACTTAATAGCATACGCACGATGTTTTATTACATTAATTAAGATCAATAGTTATTAATTCATCGCAATAATTAATTTTGATGCGACAAATAATTTTATAACTAAAGCTTTTGTTAAAAGAAAAGAATACTTTATTTGAAAGAAGTCTAACGCATACAATTTAATAATTGTAGATAAAAACTTATTACTTAATAAGAATAAAAAAGTGAACAAAGAAACGAAATTACTATCGATAGCTATTTAGCAACATCACGAGAAACTAATCTTTAATATAGTAAAAATAATTATTTATAATATTGTTCTAAAAATGTTTTGATTAAAGTAGCACAATCTAGAAGTCGACTAAAATATACGAATACTTAAATTCGTACAATGTGATCACGTAATTTATATCTAATCTACGCATCAATAACGTTTAATAATAAATAAAAGAACAAGTTAAAAATTGATCGCAAGCAACGAATTTGCATTTTTAAAAAAGAACGATCTAATAAAGTTTGATTCGACAAATATTAATAAAAATTAATTGAATCACAAAGTTAAAATAAATGAAAAAAATTACGAATTTTTTAAAAGCTTTAAACTATTTAGTACAATGAAGAAATCGCTAAAGTACGTATTACGAATATATAATAATTAAAAGCATTTGTTTTAAGAAGAGAAAACAATAGAGACTCTTTCTAAACATTAATTGTAAAATCACGAAATTAAACTTAAATTAGGCAAGTAGCTTACGTTTGAATTTATATATGCTTTATTCAAAAAAAAGCTCGAAGTACTTCGCAAATATCTAGTAAAAAACGAAAAAAAAGAATTTATTAAAAAATCCTAATTATAGACAAGATACTTAATTCTCTTTGTATTAAAAAAGAATAAAACTTTTTGTCTATGTGTTAATTACTAAAAGCTAAACAATATTACAATTAAAAATCGATATTTATTACTTAATATTAGCAAACTTCAAAATTAACTATTCGAAGTAAAGTATTTTACTAAATTAAATTTACGAAAAGCGTATAATTAAATTAGAATAAAAATAAAGAAAGAGTGAAAAATAGCTTTTTGCACACGATATAAATTATACAAATATACAATAATGTCGTTCGAACTCACGAACGTCTTAATAATGTATCAAGAAATAATTAATAATATATTATAACAATATTTGAATCGATTTGTTATAGCATACTTAAATAACATCATAATTTATTTAAAAATCTTAAAAGAGCATGTTAGTTATATTTTCAAAGTATTAGAATGTTTAAACATAAAAAACTTACATTTTAAGCTAAAGAAATGCGAATTTCATCAAAAAAAAATTAACTTTTTTAAATTTGTCGTTGAATGACATGAAGTACACATAAATTTTAAAAAACTACAAATAATTAAAGAATAAAAATTATTAATAAATGTTAAAAAAGTACAATTCTTTTTAAATTTTATAAACTACAATAAGAAATTTATTAAAAACTACTTAGTAAACGCGATATTATTGACGAATTTTACGAAGAAAAATACGTTATAATTATAAAAATTTATAAAAAAGAAATTATTTTAGAATCTTAAGTTAAAATGTTTAAAGAAACTAATATTAAAGATATACGATTCGCAATTGTTAAACAAAATTAAAATTAACGCATTAAATCTAATTATTGATGCATGCTTTAATTAAAGACATGAAGACATATAACACTTAATAACATATCTTTCGAAAAAACTTTTGTTAATTGAATAGAATTATAATGTTCACAATAAGAAATTACTTGCTATAGTAGTCTTCTTAAAGTTATGAAAAATATACATAAAAAAATCGTTAAAACTTACGATTCTCACAAATTATAAAAATTTTATGCATTTTACTATTATTAAATAGTTTAACAAAAGACAAATGCGATAATTAGAAAAACTTAAACAATACAAGTTTAAAATATAATATATTTTAGATAAAGATAATGACAAAGTAGACGCACTTAGTAAAAGAAATAATTATATAGAAACGAAGAAATTGTTCAATTACAACATACTTAAGATTAATAAAAACGAATTATTATTAACAAACAAGTACGAGCTAAATGTTACATTACGAATATTTCAAAATAATACAAAAGAATTTCTAATAAAGAAAGAAAAACTCTAGATATTTATTAACAAGATTAACAAATATATAAAAGAGCATTATAACAAATCATTACAAAGACATCTAAAAGTGACAAAAATTCTTTAGCTTTTACGCTAACATTGTTAGTTTTCATAAATGAGACAAGTTGTTAAGACATACATCAAACAATGTCTTAACTATTAGTAAAACAAACATAATACGTATGCGAACTATGACAAAATTTAATATTAGAAATTATTTAAATCGTTATAAAATAAAGTTACGATAAACTTTATTATTAAGTTGTTAAAGTTAACGAACTTAATAATTGAAAACAAATATGATTTAATACTAATAATGATTAATAAATTTATTAAGTACTTATATATTATCGCATGCAAAAAGAAGTTTATCGCAAAACAATTAAGATACATTATATTAAATCGACTTATAAAATATCACGATATATTTAAGAGACTAACTAGTGATAAAGACAAACTTTTCACGTTTAACTATTGAAAGACGCTTCTTCTAATGTTAGATACAAAACTTCGAATGTCTATTGTTTATCATTCGATTACGAATAATTAAACAAAAAGAACAAACTAAAGTTTTAAACAATATCTAAGACACTATATTAACAATACTTATAATAATTGGATATTACTTTTATTTATAACACAATTAACACTTAATGCAAAGATTTCGAATATCATTAAAATAACTTCATTCTTCGTTAATTATAACAAGAAATCGAATCTTTTTAAGAAAGAGCGTAAGCATTTGTTAGCGCAATTAGTTATCAAAAGAGTAGCAACACTAAAAAAGATATATAACAACATCTTAAAAATGCAAATAAAATCGATCAAATATTAAAATAAGAAACGAAAAACGACATTTTAGCTAAAAGAGAGAAATAAAGTATATTTTTTTACAAAAAATCTTAGAATAAGGAAGCTAAGCAAGAAATTAAATTATGTCAAAGTTAAATTATTTTTCGTTAAGAAAGTTAAGAGACTAGTTAATTACGAACTTGATTTACTCTAAAACGCTAAAATATTTTTAATATTTTATATTTTATTGTTGAAATTAGCAAACTTAATTACGTCTTTATAAGACATCTTTTATTTCTATTTACAAGAAAAGAAACAATTCGAGATTAAGAAAATTTTAAAACAAGAAGATCAAAAGTATTTTATTAAATAAAAAGAATATCTTATTTTTAAAAACACGTAGAAATCTCTTAAGAATCTTCGACGATGCTAAAGATTGTTGAAGAAATTTCGAAAAAAGAAACGTTCTTCTAGAAACTAAAGAACAACTTTTGAAACAAATTATTACTAGAAAAAGCAACAATTATTTTTTGATTTAAATGAGAATTAGTTAAGTTCTTTAAAGCATTTAATTTATTTAAACTTTAAATTTCGCAATGAAGCATTTTATTATTACGTTTCTTCAAAAATTTCTTTTGTTTACGTAGTCTCTTTATACGCGCATATTGTTTACGAAGCTTTTGATAAAACTTATTCGCACAAATGATTGTTAGTCGCATTCTTTCTTCTAAAACATTCTCTTATTGCTTCAAAAATCGTTATTTAACATCGAAAAAATTACGATAATCGCATTTGATCAAAAATCTCACGCATTTAACATAACGATTAAATTTTTTTTTTATTTTACAAAGAAAGTTACGACGAACACAACGAGAACATTAAGACATAATAACGTTTGTTCGAAGCAATCTTCAATAAAGTTCGTAACGTTGTTAAAACTTTTTTGAATCACTAAACATAATAATAGAAAGAATGAATTATAATGTTTTTCAAGACGAAAATCTTAAAAAGAAAGATAGTGTTACGAGTTACGTACTTAGTTCTATTGATTACGACGCAAAGCTCTTCATAGTATGTAGAGCACAATTTGTCAAAAAAGTATTATGTGATTAAATCAATGAATTAATGAAATCAATAACATCGATTCATTGAGGCCACTAATCTAGGGAATCAATGGATCATTGAGATCAAAAACATTGATTCATCGATTCAATTAATTCATCATGTATATAAACTTCTAAACGCGATTCCCTTATAAATCGTGTTCAACTCATCTATTAAGTTACCCTCTATCATAGATACAAGTTGCAAATCCTTGTTACCAAGAGATTGCTTGCATTGCCTGAAGACGCCTACAGACCTCTCCAACAGTACCAACCTACCCTAATACTCTAGTCGCCTAGATAGCAGCGTAACACTCCCTCGCAGAGCTGTAAGAGCATATGTCGCCATCCGTTCCTGGTGCTACATACTGTGCGTAGGCTATATACTGGCGTAGGCTCGTAACAGTAGTCTTGATTGCTTGGCGAACCACTCGTATAGTCTCTTCGAAATTCTCTATTTGTTTTGTACGATCGTATCGACAACCAAGTTTGTGTTCTAGATTGTGTAGATAGACTTCAAGATTTAAATAATCTTCAAACGTAATCTTAATTGCTTGGCGAGCCACTCGTATAATCTCTTCGAGATCCTTTAGTCGTCCTATATGCTTGTATCGACTTTCGAGTTTGTTTTCTAGATTGTTTAACCTGCCTGCGAGATTTGAATAATCTTCAGGCGTAGTCTTGATTGTTTGACGAACCACTCGTATAGTCTCTTCGAGATTCTCTATCTTGCCTGTACGCTCGTATAGGCTTCCCAGAATAACTCCTAGACTGTTCAGCCTTCCCGTAAAAGCTTCATGCTGTTCCGATGTCTTCGCGACAGCAATCTTTCCTTGCTCGACTGCATGTAAGAGATCCTCCATTCGACCATGACGCCAGAAGAGCTGTAGTTTCAACATAGCGTAACGCATGCGTAGCTGCGTTTCAAAACTACAGTCGTCGGTAGTAAGTAAGCTGCAGACTAGCTCGAAATTGTTAAATAGCCAAGTGTCAATGTCGGACTCTTCGTCTACATCCATTTGCGTAGCCAAACTAAAGTCAAGCAATATAGCTGTTAAGAATGCTTTCCTTATACTTTATGGTTCTGTGTTGTTACAGCATAGATCTCTAATATTTAGCTTGTATGTTGTGGCGCAGCATATTCATAGTCGATCTAAATTTAAAGCTTAGCTATATCACAGCCACCTCGTAGGCTTCACAGCCACCTCAAACGTCGAGAGAGGTTAAAAGAGAATAGATTTCTTCCCACCCGTTACCGTCCAACCTCTTCATCGCACTATTCGCAGACATTTTGCTGCATGATGTCTAGAAGTGCACTTCTTTCACAGTTCTTCCTGCCGCTATCGGCCGTCAGCCTTGGACGCTTTGTGACCAGCTTTAAGGAGCCCCATCAGGATTACCACGATCCAATGGATAGAATTCATGCTGACATCTTGGAAGAGGTCCAAATCCAGTATGAAAGCAGTTATCGAAACATCATCGATCGAAATTTAATATCCCATTTTACATCTTTTCTCTCCTCTTCTTTCTCGAAGCGTCTCAGCGCGTCCATACACGTTAGAGCCGACCAAGCCAAAACTTATCACTTGGACAACCCTGGTCAATGGTTCCGTAGCACCGTACAATCTCAGGAGACACGGAAATGGATTGAGAAGACTCTAGATGAGGGAGAGGATATATACGTCGTGGTGGCTTATCACACGTTGCAAGACGCTCGGATCACGGAATACATTGGAACCCAAAGCTCTGTGGGCGGCAATGCCGTGATACCAGTATCAACAGCGCTGGCAGGATCCGGCATAGTTGTTCCATTCGGCAACCTAGTGGATCCCGGGCTCGAAGGTTTCCGCGGTGGGGCAGAAGATGAGCAAAGAAAGTTCATCGCGCCGGGCGAGCAGGTTTTTGCCGTACAATATCGCAAGGTCCGCAGCAGATGGTTTGCGAGGAACACAGTGGACGAGATGACACTTGCAAAGAAAACATGGTGGGAAAAGTACGACAGACCAAGGTATCTTCAAAGTAAAGCAGAGGACATGATCCAAGTGGAGTTCGGGGACGAGGTGGTATTTGAAGGCGATCGTTATGAGTGGGCTACAGGATCCGGAGAGGTTTTCATTCTATCTACACCAGGTTGATATCACACAGTATGGAGCATCGGGTCTATCTATTCACCCATATTCTAGATGCAACTATCGAATGAAGTATTGTACTTGCAAGACGTGATTTTGCAACCCGACATCAGTCACAGGAACACGAACTAGATTGCAGTATCTGGATTCATGATAAAAAATGGCCATGCAGGACTCGACCTCTTGACAAATGAGACTAGCGAATACCTCCAACCTGCACAACGGCTGCAAGATCAGCCGCGCCCACTGGTCACAAAGACTTTGATAGATCAATGGAGCAAGGAAAACAGAGTACATAGCTTGAGGATGCGGCGCCAAGTCATCGCCGTGCAAGAACGACACTCGTCACCTTCGAATTGGCCTCGATGAACGGTTTATGGGCAGGCTTTACGTCTCAAAAGCTCCAACGAAGCAGAGTGATTGTTTTTTTAAAAAGCAAGATCATCGCTCGTGCTATCTTCCACCTTTTCAAAGGGATGACACTGACGGGTATCGATGTGAATACAAAAGTTCGACCGGTCTCCCCAGACTTCTTTGTCTGTCATCAGAATGCCAACATCTGCGCACCACCGGGAGTGGGGACACAGCGAACGGTGCAGGTCTCTTACCTTGGAAAATCGGCGGGTGGGCACTGCGAGGCGCCTTGCCCGATACTGTCGCGCCAAACTCGACCGGGACGCGCCCTGGCTGGAAGCACGATAGGGCCGCCCTTTCGCCGTTCGGCTCATTGATAAATGGTAGGATGTGATGAGCTAATTGAAGGAATGAAGTGCATTATGTGCCAACAATGCCTGCTGGTGAGATACGTTTGTACGGGTGATAGGCCAGATCAATCGGGGCGGTAGTCAGTTAATGCCCACCTCTTGACGCCTTCTTCCCCCTCCAAATTTGCATCAAGCTCGGGTCGGTGAGCCGACCGCCGTCCATCCAAGACGGTTTCCATCGTACGAGGTATTGCTTGCGGGGTCTTCCACGCCCTTGTTTGATATCTGTTTCGTCAATGACCTCTCCTTCCCATCTCTACTGCTCATAGATGACAGCCATCCGAGATCGTTCGCCTACAAACGCCATTTTGCTATTATCGCTTGCACCTCCCTCAAGGCCGATCGAGGAGTATTTGCATCGTATCCCCAGCAAAAGATGCGCGCATCTGAGATGTCGGCCGGGAGGAGATTATGGAGCCAGTGGACGCCGTTTGCTGCCGTCCAGGTCTTGTCGCGGTGTCCGTTCAATCCATGGGACGGCAACAATACCGGAATGAAGTCAGACCAGGCTCTTACCACGATGCGAAACAACTTACTCTATGACCGGCCGTCCTCCTTCCGCCACCACCTTGAGGCCCTGGAAGGATGCCTCAACAGGCTGCTTGGGCTTCGAAGGTTCACCAGCCTGATACCGTAGTCAGCGCATGAGAATTCGCAACAGTGCATTGTTGGCTAAGTACGATGTCTTTGCAGTTGCCCTTCGAGGGAATCAGCCGCCGTAGTAGGGATGGGGCCATGCTTTAAAAGCTAATCTCGATGTCAGCTTAAGTGGAGTGTCGGTGAGAGGAGCGCATCCGTCCGTCTGGCCGAACAACAGACGTTGATGTACGCGGTTCAGCTGCGCCTGCAATCTCGCCACTCATGGCGTTGCTGTGCTCGAGGCGGTGTTAAGGGCAGGTACCCAAGCGCACCGTACTAATTCACTTCTGGGGATGTTGAGGCTCCGAGAAAGCATCATAGGCCTGTGTAAGAAAACGTATGCTAAGCTTAATTAACAGTATGCAAATTACGACACAATACGGCTAGCTCCGTTTGCTTGGCTGCGCCTACCCAAGCTAGTTATGGTAGTGTCTGGAAGTACCGACCGGTGCGACAAATGTGCCTCTTACAACATGTACGTTGTTGACGGTGGTTTGAAAGTATAACAATGGGAATTGCAATATTGGAATCAATCTTTTAACCGGATGAGTGAGTGAAAAGATATTAATGGGCATGTTTTGGCGAAGAGAAACTGTTTTGGTGTTAATGTACATCTTGCAGATATCGGGCGGTAAGACGACCCAACCAGTGTAATTTCTATTGGAGAGAGGCTTCGAAGATCAAGAAATAGCTACAGAGCTCAATGATTGAATAATAATAATAATAATATTGGTTAGTGCGCAGGTTCTGCAGTGCCCCAAAGCCAAAGTACCTCCTACGCATTCCGGAACACAGGGGGTTCCGTAACATTGGGGGAGGTTATAGCCCGTCTTTGCACCCAAGATCGTTTCTAAATCGTGTTAGCATGGAAAGTGTGCATACTGTTCCCAATCCGCACAACTTTATCACTTCCCGGGAGCCAGACGACCTTGAACCCACAGAATAAGCCTGGGCGAGGCCGCATCCATAAAGAAGCGCTTCTAGCCTGCCTTTTCGGCTTCTGCTCCTAGGATAAGTAGAATATCCAATTTTGGCTGCTTTTTGAGAGCATCCTGAGAGATGTTCCGGGGTTCCTCTGGCGGGTCCGAACATTTTGATCCAAATTCCGTCGCTCCTGGGAATTGTCTGCGGTTTTCCGAGCCGCTAGCCCGTTCAGAGAAACAGGAAGACTGCCTACGGTCTCGCTAGCACTCTTTCTTTTTAGCCTCTCTAACCGGGTCAGCGTGTTGCGCTGCAGTGGCTAGTCTTTCCCAATGTTAACATTGATACTAGACACCTGCAGGAGTTGAAATGTCGATTCCAGAAGAATTGTCAACGTCTTGAATCATACAACCATATACCTGCACTTATAGGGCAAAAGGATCTCGATAGCGCTTTGCGTCTCTCCGGTCAAGTTAACAACAAAACCTCCACACAGTATAGTGAAGCTTCGACACACTTTACCGATAACATCGATTCTTACGGGACACCCTTACCGAAGTACTTGAAGTCTAGAACGACATAAAGAAGTGTCACGTATCGCTAAAAATATATTGCTGCAAAGGCGTTGCGCAAGCTCAAAAGTAATCTGAACCCTCGCAATTGTTCGTGAAGGCTGTCATGAAACCCGTAGTAACGATACTATATGTCAGCTGCACCTTGGAACAGCCACCGGTCGCCCATTCTTTCCTATGCGAGCCGGTCTGCCCCTTTTACCTCCACGTTGCCCTCTGACTTGTGCATTATACTCCCGCACTAGCCGCGCCGCGTTTCGCAACTCACTATCAGACATCCACGTATTCTTCTAGCGCACCTTGTACTCGCAACCCTTTCTCGTTCGTCTTTTGCCAACAATCTTCACGATCTCCTAGTCCTCCTCTTTATCCTGTGCTAGATCTCGCTGGCTCTCCCGCTCGGGAAACGATAGAGTGGCGACGATAACGCCCGAGAGATTGACGATCGCTGCTACTTCGTATTCGCCTTCGCGCACAGTCTGCTCAACTCGATTCTGGGGTAGATCAATACTAACAGTGGTCGGGCAATCAAGGAATGAGATGATGGATTCGATAGCAGTATAAGAATTCAAGCAACCGTGCGCCTTTGGCTGTTCCTTCGGGTGGGAGCTTGAGAGATGTGCGATACCAATCTCAGACTCAACGTTCGTGGCTCTCGTGAAAGCGCCGGTTACGCTGATCGTTTCGTCGTTATCCTCAATCACGAGAGAGTTATCTGAAGTATGTCAGAGAGAATCTAGGCTGTTGGTTAGAAACACGATATTAGCGCTTATCTAGATTGTCGCCAACGTTACTAGATCGATTTGAACTTGTATTCTCGCGTTGCTGATAAAATCGCTCAAAGGAATTTCTGAAGGCAACCAGAGAAGGTAATTTGTCTATCGAGAGAGACCGACGATGTCCGGCAGAGTTATTTATGTCATTGTCGATATTATCTGCCTCGTTGATTACGATCGGGTCTTCTTAAAAGCATCAGACGCGCCCACGACAATGAAGATCTACGCACTCATCTGCACACCGGATCTTTTCCAATCTATGCGTACTTTCGCCACTATCGTTCAAATCTATCTTATCCGCTGTGCGCTTGAAGGAATCCCGAATATCGATGGCGCCTATAGCTGTCACTGACTCGGCGTCCGTAGCATCCGTTGAGCTCCACATTCACGGTAAGTCAGCCTGACCTGCCGCTATTTCTGCAGCGTCTTCTCGGAGCGGAGACCGCCACGAACTTAGTAACAGCTCAGAAGTTGGCAACGCAATAGGCGATCGGAGAGAGTTTGAAATAATAATGTCTGTACTGCAGCTCGCTCCTTTGTTCTCTTGCTCTTCTCTTCTATCAAGATAATGAGGCTCGATATTTTTGAAGCAGGTTTGTGTATCGTGTGTTGACGAGAGAAGAATATCACAAAGTAAAGAAGAAGAATAAAAGATAGAATCTTTTGTCTTCCTGCGAAGAATAAAACGTCTAGATGGACGCCATCTGTCAGTACTAGGATCAACGAGCGAGGATTTCAAGGATCGTATCCAGCTTCTGGGCCTGTCACAGTCGGTGGAGTACTAAAGAAATAGTGCATCCCATCTTGCTTCTCACAGGTTGGGTTGTCGCTGCTAAAGTAAAGATTGCTGCTGTCGATATCCCCACCGTTATCTTTACGCTGTTTCGATCCGCGAATAAGAACGTGATTTCAATCGTTTTGGGCTAGATATTCAATGGTGCTATCAAACCTCTCCATTCCGTTTTTGTCTTTGATTTGCGCTCGATGTAACTCTTGCGCTTCTTCGACACCAAATAGTAGTTTATTGAGAGATGAAAGATTATCGTCGTCCTTATAGTTGCTACAATTATGGCTACACTCGATCTCGACTTCGTTCAAGAGATTTAAAAACATCAATAATCGTCTATTACAATCGATAAGAATAAAGAATATCCAAAGCGTGCGATTGAGCATCACGAGAATCTACTATTGACTCGCGAGACAAATTGAGAGATTCTTTTGACAACAAGACAATCTAATCAACAAATTTGATCAAATCGTAGTCTTCGAGTCTACGACTCAAATTGCTACTTGACTCGAAAATTATAGAATTGTAGCTTTTGTTGTTGACCACGCAGGTATCGAGATTGGACGCTGCAAACGATCTTTTCCCATGCTAGCCTGCCATGCTTCGAGATTGATAGAAGTGAACGAAATCCATATTGACAGAGACTATTGTAGGATGGAGTTGCAAAGAGGACAAAGGGTAACAAATTGATTGCGCTTATTGTTAAATGCCTGAAAAAAAATCTGAAGCCAGTGGACGAGGCGGAAGGCGCGACATATGTACCCAAAGGCTGTTCTCCACTCAAAATCCTACTCCTTCCCATCCACACCCCAGAGCCCATCGATCGCCGATCCCAAGCACTCGTCGCATCTCAGGAGACAGGTCTTGGCGCAACTCCCATCCACTGGAGTCTCGTATTCGATCGACATCCTATGTAGCATAATTTCAATTGCGTCTCTCGCACACGTTCACATCCGATCGAACACGTCAGTCGCAGCAGCCTAGACCTTCGAGCTAAGACTATTATGACGCATCGAATGTATCACACGGTTCACGATGCCTGGCGGGAACAAGATCTATGTATCGAGACGCTGTCTAGATGGCTTTTTCCCAAAATCTCGCTTCTCTCGACATTCAATCATTCCCTGTTCCACTCTTGATCTTCTACCTCGACCAAGCTTCGTCGCGACAGCCAATTGGATAGTTGCAGCTTTTCGCCTCGCAAAATGCTTCATAGAACATATGGTAGTGCCCTCGCAATGCAGATCTTTGTCTCTTGGAGAGCTAGTAGTTGCTAATCAACCGATCTTGCATGATCAATGTCTGCACGGCTGAAATCTTCATCGTCGCAAGTTCGAGATGTTATCGCAATTGGTTCGAGTAAGAAGCGCTAGAAAGAGCGGCACAACAAAGCGTCACATCTCCAAATCGTCGATACAGGCATTATTGGGCAGTGCATATAAACGTTCTTGCGATCGAGTCGCTAACACGTCAGCAATGACTAATGTCTAAGACGCAACTAATCTATTCTTGACATCGATGTCCAATTATCGCTCTCGCCAGACCCTCGTCGAAGACGTCACCAGATCGTTGACAATGTTGGGTCGCTCTTTGTCGACGACGCAGCCAAAGAACATTCCACCAATGCACAATAAGACATTTGTTCGATTGATCTTGAGAGCACACGTGCAGCAACTTTGGGCCAGATTCACAGTGTTAGCGCATTGATCGTGGCTATGACGATCGCTAATAGGCTATGCACGTGAAGTGGCGAACGAACAGGTAGATAGGCCGCTATGCTGTTGAATTGAAGCTGGAAAGGTTACTGATAAGAAATAGAGAGACGTCGAGCCAGAGATAAGGTATCGAAAAGATAAAGGCGTTTGAAAGCCAGATAGAAACGAGACCTGCAATAGATCACAATTCGGAAGACCAAATGCGCGTCACCAAAAGCGAGAGAAAATTTTGAGCAGAAAAGCGAGCAGAAGCGCCAGCAAGAAATAGTAGCTATTGCCAGTAAAGCGAGCGTTGCAGCCTTCGGCGTTGTGCAGGTATAGGTCGAGGTCCGAGCGGAGGCGCCAGAATAATTAGAAGGAGGCGGCAGCTGAGCAAGTAAGCGAGCGAGCAACGCCGAAGAGAGAAGCACCAGACGGATCGAAAGAGAGATAGAAATAAGAAAGAAAAGTTGAAAGAGGAGAGAAAGAGCCCTGGCGATATTTATGCGATGGGAAAGCGGCGAGGGGCTGTGGGCGCGCGCCTTGCCCGATCGAGGGGACGCCAAACCTGGCCGAGTCGACACCTGTAATCAAATAACAAATATTATGCTCGATACAAATATGCTTAAATATACTAAGTGCTAGTATATTTACTATGTTGAAACTAATCTCTAGTAACAGCTTTAGCGCGGTTCTAACATAAGCGAATCCGCTAGAGTTCGGTTCAGGGGTTTTTTTTTTTTGGGCATTAGGTCTGACTACTGAGGCAAGTGGTCCATTAGGCTATGTCAAATATTAGGCCAAAACAAACGGGAATTGATCGAGGAATAATCTTTGGTGGGGACTCTTGGCGTCGCTCGATGATACGCTGACCACATTTGACGTGCATATGAGGTTACACGGAGGCAACCAAGGCACACACGAGCTGAAAGTCGTCGAGGCCCCTTCCCTACCTTACTTCGGAGTTGGGTCTGAGATGCTGTTCCGCTGTTTCAATCTCTCGTTATATCTATGTGATTGCAAGCACATACTTTTCAGGTTCAATGCCTTGACTACACATAGGTGCACATACGAGTAATCCATCCACTTTCAGGTATTTGTTGGCCTTTGCACACTCCAGATGGATGGTATCAGTGCGGCAGCATCGGTCTTGGCCGTAGGCACCGCTGGCGTCCAGATTTCCATCAAACTTATCGCCTTTGCCAATCAGGTCGCAACAGCGTCCGAGCGCGTTCGATCGATTGGTGTTGACATTTCATTGACAGCCAACGTTTTACAACAGCTCGGTGAGCTGATGAGCAAGCCAAAGCAAAATGAGGCTGTAAGCATCTTCAGCGAGGAGGGTCTCGCGACTACGCAGGCTTCCACGGCGGCCTGCGAGGAAGTTTTTCGAGATCTTGAAGTTGTACTCAACAAGGCCAATGGTCAATTCAGAATCAAAGCAGCTGGCGCCGCGCTGGGGAAGAAAATCACCCTTTCAAAGGTTGAGGCTTTGAAATGGCTATTCTTGCAGCCAGGCGTCGATAGCCTGCGAACGACGCTGAATAACGCCAGGGAAACTCTCATGCTTATACTACACGTTACTACTTTGGCGTATATGAAGAAGCTTGCTGAACTGTAAGTTTTGTCGCGGCTGCGATTTGTGAATTTTTGAGCAGGAAATTATCGTGCCAAGCAGGTTTCTATGCCGCAAGCAAAAAAGTGATCGTTCACTTGGCCCGCGAAAACACATCAAATTTTTTCTTTGCAGGTCTACTCTCAACGCAGTTGATCATGGTACAACGTCAAAATTTTAACAGTAACATAACTTGATATGCTCTACAACTTGTGCGCGATTTTGAGACATAAAAGTATGTATTGATGCAAGTTCTAAAGATGTCGTTGTTTTGATCGACACATTTTTTGAGAAAAAAAATTTCAAATTTTTTCTGATAGTGTGTCGTCAAATGCCAAAAAGCACTTTGAACAATATTTTTAAACTCTCAACGTTACAACGCACGCTTCAATTTTATGTCTCAAAATCGCGCACAAGTTGTAGAGCATATCAAGTTATGTTACTGTTAAAATTTTGACGTTGTACCATGATCAACTGCGTTGATAGTAGACCTGCAAAGAAAAAATTTGATGTGTTTTCGCGGGCCAAGTGAACAATCACTTTTTCGCTTGCGGCATAGAAACCTGCTTGGCACGATATCAGAAGCACAATATTCTATGATCATTTGGCCACCCGTTGTCTTTCCACATCAGTTTCTGGACAAGTCATGGCAACCGTCGTTTTTGTGAACCTTAAGTTGAAGTTCTGCTGATTGTAACTATTCAGAAATTATCCGTCTGCCTCTTCACTCAGCGAGCAGTCGCAGCAAGTCAGCTCTATCTTAGCATTGCGTTGTTCACAGGCGGCTGCGGTTCCAACCACAGCGGTGATCTCGCATAATAATCCACACTCTGCACCAAAAGACAACCAACGGGCTCCCGACTTACCGACCTTAGACTCCAGTGATATTCGTGGTCAAGATTGTGCAACGGAGCCTTTGCCTCCAACCACCCCATCAACTCATACTACCATTCGTAGCACTGTCGATCCATTCGCCTCCCGAAATGATAAGCCAACGATTCCGATCCCGGGCTTCAGTTCCAGCCCTCGTCGCGAAGCGGACGAAGCTTTGCTAGGTCCACTTGATACGACGGGATTCGACGATGAGCCTACACAATCAGCACAACACGATCAGAAGGATCCAAATCTCGTCAATCGCTCACGCAATGCGCTCTCTAATGACCAAAACCCAAACAAGCATCGACAAGCCGTCGACGACTCCTCGAAGCTATCCGAAAGCATGCAAGTCTGGATAATAGAGCCAATAATTAGTAAAGCAGAGGATCACAATGGGTACGACATCTGGTGGGAAAGACATCTCTTACCGCTGTCGCCATCGGAATTCAAGCTTGTCAGTCGTGATTTTCGTGATTTTCGAAGGTCCTTCTGGCAAAAGAAGAAAACTATTTCAGAGCAGTTCGCCGACCTAAGCAAATATGAACGCTATGTCCTTGAATACTTCCTGAACAAGGGAAAACTTGGTGCTCTTCCTGGAAACACCTCAATTAGGAGCGTTAAACTCATGAAGATGCAACCGGCAAGGGAACCTATTACTCAGATGCCGTGGCGTGGCATCCATGTGTTGGTCGAAAGAACGGACTTAATGGTCCCTTCTGCTCTCAAGCTCCACGCGCATGCTCAGCCTCAGCATCACGTTGTTAACCGCCCATACCACGATCCAGGCGAAGAGAACGCCCATTTTGAGGAACTCGTGGCCCAGGATCACCGGCTCCACCCGGGAATACTCCCACCGCGCATCATGGAAACCAAGCCTCGAGCGAGGATGCCACCCCACCGGCTTCAGAGGAGCGGAGCACGGGGTCGAACCCAAAGTCGACATGACTGGAGCTCAGACTCGCTGTTCTCGGAGAACGATGTCGGTGATAGGTATTCGCCATTGTGTCCTGCTGATGACGGGTTTGGGTTTCAACATGCAGCCTGGGGAGTGCCGACGAGATCAGGCTCGGGGTTCGCGGGGATCGATGTCGGTGATAGGCATCAAAGCGGTCGTGGAGGGCATCCGCCAGTGTGTTCTGATGATGACAGTTTTTATTCCCCTCATGCAAAGGCGGATCTGGCGACGGTCAACGAAGTGCCGGAGGACCCTACATCACTTTCAGAAGAAGAAGAAATGCAGAACAGCGGAATTGAAGACGAGACAGCGGAAGATCCTATGTCCGAAGAACTTTCAGCGGAAACCTCACGGAGGATCATCGATGATTTGCTAGCGAAATATACGACGATCTACAGCTAATCTGACGCTGCCTGACTGCGATGTCGTAGAGCATGCAGTGAAAAGCCGTTGGGAGGATACCGTGTAACAGGTGGATCGGAGTTGATGGCGAAGTGTTCATTACAATTAGGTCTAAGCAGACAGTGACATGACCATAGTAAAGTATACTCTTACCTCGACAGTAGCTGTTGAGACCAGAGAAGGACTTTGAAGCCCCCAGAGATAATCGCTGCGTATTGCTTTGATTAATTCGAAAACAGGGGCTAGAAAGATTTGGACAGGCGACTCCGAAAGGACAGACATGGCTATGATCTCCCTCGTCCAAGTCTCTTCAGATCACTTCCGTCTCCTCCGTACTCCTGTATCAGCCAGCGTAATGAAAGGGAAGATCTATAGAGCAAAGACGATTGGAAATCGTAGTTAGCGGGCGTGAAAGCGACACGCTCGCGCGCCTGCCCACAGTTAGAATAGGGTAGAGCAGATTGAACGTATATGGATATAACACAGTTGATACTCGAAGATTGATTTTCCGTTTGTTTCCATTATCCCCTTCTATGCTTCTTGACGCTCGTTCCAAGGGGTAAGAGAAGTTGGTGAACCCCTGAGCCCTGAGGCACTTCTGCTTAATCGGGTCTAGAGTCTTGGCAGACCCCTTACTTTGATTGAGCACTGGTGTAAGCGACGTACTTGGACGCAAAACAAGCAGCAGGTCTGAGAAGTAAGGCAACGCAGATACAGTACTCTAGTAGTAGTAATCCCATCCAACAAAAATGATGGGATTATCTCGGTCTATGGGTATGATAATTTCCAATTAGCCCACTGGCGAAACATTGACCTCTTACGGATGACCCAATTGTTGGATGGAGCGCAGCCTTAACGATCAATTCGATACACGCCGACGACACTAGGCGGTTCTCCGAGTCGAGCTACGACCTGGTTAATTCCATAGACGGCAGGAAGGGAAATGGACGATGACTACCTCTAGCAAGTTCTATAGTCTCTCGGAGGAAATTCTGACAGCGATTGTAGAGGAATTGGTCAGAACATGCTACTCATGGGAATCGAAGAGGTACCTATCGCTCGAAGAGTATGTCCCACGCAACACACCTGGCAAGACATCGTTTTCATTGTTTGTACGATAAGCTAACTTAGTTTGAGGGATGATTTCCGAAACCTGAAAGTTTTGCGGTTGAGCAGTCTGCGCTTTGCCTATCTGAACTCGATCTACAAAATTCTTTTTCGCAAGATTGACCTCGTCGCAAGCTCTGAGCATCTCGAGCATATTGCAAAGACTGATTTCAGTCGTATTGCACCTTTCCTGAAGACGGTCACTTTTGTGGCACCGACTAATAGCTGGGCGCTCACCCTTGAAGGCTGTAGGGAGGTGATTCTGGCTCAGGCTATCCAGAGATATGCGAATGATCATGACATTTGGGGAGGCATGAATTCCAATGCTCATGAGCCTGACGGCCACCAGGGATTCATCGAGCAACACTGGAACGGCAAAGGCAAAACACCCTTATCGAAGGATCAAATCCGTGCTGGGTTCGAACAATATCGCAGACAAGCTCAGGCTGCGAAAGACCTTCTTTGTGGCGAAGGATTCAGGGCGACTTGGACCAGCGTGCTCCAAATACTAGCCAATGTCCACAGTGTGTGTTTCGCTACCCCCAAACACGAACAATCTCGGGGCTCGCAAGTGGTCAAATATGGAGACTATATAGTACGACCTCCCCCTCATAACAGTACGCATCCAGATGAGTCATGTAGGAGAGTTATTGCACCAGTAGGAGATGCGCTCTTTGCAGCTGGCATAGCTTGTCTTGCCGAGGCCAATGTTAGAGTACGGGATTTGAAGGTGTCGTGCGCTATGACGGGAGAAGTTGGATGGGAAACACTAGCAGGATGGGTAGACCTTGACCTAAGCCAGATGTGGAGGTTCGAATTTCAACCCAAGGTCCAGTCCTTTAGAGATGGTTTGGGAACAACTCAAGGCGAAAATGCAACCGCTGCATGGGCAGCTACCGCCGTCGCTGCTGTACTCAAGAAATGCGGGAATGAACTTGAGGAATTTAGCTTTGACAGATCCTGTAATATACATTGGCCAGGCGACGAAGTTATCGGCTTACCCAAACTGAAATACCTTAGTCTCGACAAAGGTTCTATCCAACCCAGCAATCTCAGGGCGTGGATGGCCACAATGCCTTCGCTCGAGGACTTGAGACTACATGATACAAGATTATGCGCAGATATCTATCACGGCTGGCGATATATCTTTGATGCTGTAAGGGATCATCCAAAAAGAATGAAGGTCTGGTTTGATCATATCATAACGCATGACGACTCTACGATTTGTCTGAACTATCATACGAATGATTTCGAGAGGGTCCAAAAGCAGAAGGAGCATTGGGATCCATGGAAAGATATCAACCGGAGTCTATCGCTCTATCTGAGTGGGAAAATCGAGTACAACAGGTCCCTAAGAGAATGGCTGCCGGACGAGTGATGTTGAAAATGGTCCGCGCACCGTTCTGCGCAGTCATCTCGCGTTTTTGGTCTTCCAATAATGACATTTAGCTGGGTTTAGCATCGGTATACGGCTTTGCTACCGTTAGAAGTTTCTGGGAACCTTTTTCCATTACCTCCAGTAGAAAAGAATTCTTGAAGTTCACCAGGTACAGATGTTCTAACCCATCCTAAATAATTGAGAGCTAGTAATGATCCAGAAGACTGATTTGTACACCGTGGTAAGCGGCTCGGCACTCGCCGCTCAGTGCACCTATACTGAGAAGTTTTTTGATGGCTGGGCAATCAGATGTTCCATACGCCTATCCCGATGGTCAACTACCCTATTGTCCTATCCATCTCTTGAAGTCTTCTTGTCCCGTACCGCTCGTCGAGCGATGAGAGATATCAACGCGAAATGCACAGAGCTTCCGAGAGTCCATGGAGAAACCGGCCGCGAGCTTCTTGTTAGCGATGACTCGCACAGAAAACACAAAAAATACTGCAATGACCGTCTGGAAATACTGATATAAGTCTATCTAAGCCAGCGGTCTTTCGTTTGACGGGGCTGTCTGGATCTGGAGCAATCTAATTGTTGCATCAGTTTCAATGAACGTTTCCCACAGTCGCTCGACTTCTGGGCTTACACACCTGGTAATGCCTTACGCTTCCATCGCTCGCTCCTTCCCTCACGGGCCCCTCACAGGCAAAAGTAACCTAGTCACGACATTGGCGGACCATGGGCCTCGAGTCTGCAATTTATCGCCACTTGGGTCTGCGTTTACCTTCCTCTTCTCATGTGTCCTTTGGCTATCCTTAGTCACCCTATATTCTCTGCTTTACTCCAGTCAATTCATGATCATGGCTACTTCCGTGGCGAAGGGTCATACTGCTTCGCCCCAGGTACAAAATCATTCATAGCTCTGCCTGTGGTACTACTTGTGACAGTACAACTAATTCATCCATTCCGTGCACTAGCAAAACCAGCCTGTTCGCAAGCGCGCAGCACCGCCTTCTCTCTCATCCCTAGACAACCTCAATCCTTATCGAGCAAGCCCAGCAAGCGCTCGAAGTACTCCGACTCTATCCCCTTCTACCCCAGGCTTTCTCACCCCACCAATCCTCAATAAACCTTTATCAAGTCCTCCACCTCAACTAGAAGTAGGAGATTATCTAACCTCGCATCCACGCTCTACCCAATCACAGAAGCGGCGACATAGACGTAGCAAGAGAGTACCTTCATTCTTGCAAAGTAGTAAAGAGAAGAACCATGGCGTGTCTGCTGCTGCGATTGACAACAAAGGCCCAAATGCAAGCGACAGCGAGTCTGGCGTTAGCAGGAGTGATGCAAATGACATTGGCAGCCCTTCTAGGATCCCGGCAGCACTAGATAACGCAAAGCTCACGATCAGACGGCAGTCAACCAAGTCTTCGCTTGCTCCTACCGAGACGATGACCCGCCAAACCGCGCGAGGAGATTTCACAGCTACTTCCAAAGCCAGCAACGATGCAGAGCAGGACTCTGTTGCCGTTGGCTCACTGCGCCGAATGAGCCATGCAACGAAGGTGCTCTCGGTGTCAAAAGCGCAAGATCTACGCCGGTTTTCCAAGGCTCTGGCTTCCAGATTTCACCACCTACCCGTCAAAGAGCTAGGCCATGGTCCCAGTACTTCACATGATATTGAGCGCATTGTCGCCTCAGGCATTACACGAACTGACGTGGACGACTTCCTAAAACAACACGACGATCGTACGCTTCCAAAAGCAAGCAACGTGAACCATGATCATGCCGTTCAAGCAAGAGTAGCCCTAGAAACCCCTACTACTATCACACTAAGGAAGGCCAGTGATGCGTACTTCTTCGTGATCGGACCTAAAGCAGAGAGGAGACCCCCAAAATTCGACAGAGTCCCAGCAGTCTCCGAACCAGCTGCAGGAAGCGAAGAACCTTCTGTCTCCCTTATGGACTTCAGATCGAAACATGTGTGCGAACCTCGCAAGTCCTTGTGGTACAGTCTGCCCCTGCTTTCCGAGCAGGACGATTCCAAGCCGTCTTACGAGCCTCCAACACCGGAACCATCAGGCGCAGAGACCGACAGATCAACACCCAGAAAGTCTCTCCCAACAATCCAACCTCGTACCATATCGTCTGACACCGCCCTTACATTCTCCTCCGTCCACCGTACCACGCCTACTACTGCTTTAGACCCACCTTCCGTCCGCAGATCAATCTCTACCGTCCACAGACGCCGCCGAACAAGCACCGTCCACATCCACTCCCGCACCAGTGTTCATGAGATCATCTGGGCCGAGGACGAAAACACCAACACCCCCTCCAGCAGCTCTCCAAGCTCCCCAAGTCCTACCCAAACACGCACTCGGAGACCTTCCCTCATATCAGGCAACATCACGCCCAAACAATCCTTCCACTCTGAGCCTGCATCACCCGGCGCGAAACCAATAATCATCGGAAAAACCTCACACTCACCCGAGGAAACCATCTTCGAATGGTCATGGGACGCACCTACTTCATCGCCAGCTCACCAATCTCATATCCTGGACCAGCCTGTGGTATGTTCCCCCATCGAAATCCCACCCGGGACATTGGCAGACCGCACCCGACACCGACCTTCGAAGTCGAAAGACTCGAGTGTAGAGTCCTTTCCGCCGCTGATGGAGCGCAACAACACGACCGAGTGGCGAAGAGCGCCGCTGGTGGATATCAATGATCCGTTGGTGGGGAGAGGGCCGAGGTGGATGCCTGTTATGGGGCGGACGGAAGAGGGTGTGGCTGACATCCCGAAGCTCGGAGGTCTGAACCAAGATACTGGCGTGTGTAAGGACGGTAATGGGCGGGACGGCGAGGAGGGAGGCGACAAGGAGTTGGGCAAAGGAACGGGAAGGAGGGCCAGCAATCGTGCGTTTGCGGGGGCGAGGATGAAAGAGAAGGGGAGGGTGGGGAGCTGTGTCGGGGTCAGTGGGCACAAGCGGGTTAGCTGGACAAAGGACCTGAGAGTCAAGACCTCGGGAGACATGGTTACGTGAATTGCGGACCACCGTGGATTCGTTGCTGGAACGGCGCTGTGTGATCCCTCTTCCCTGTACAATGGTGTAGTTGGGAATTCAAGATACCGGGAACACCGTAGCATCGGAAAACCGGTAAAGCGTATTTCCCATTGCCCCTGCGCACACCCGAGGCGCTGGTGGTAGAAATGCTGGGCCCCCGTAGATGTGAGTAATTTGAGTTCTACAATATTGGGAATACGTGAAGTCCGGACAACGGAAAAGCGTCGTTCTATGGCTCCCTTCCCACCCTATACTGGTGGTTTAAGAATGGTGAAATATCGAAAGTCCTCGCTTACCTATCCGCCTTTTGATCCCCGTAAATTGAGTAATACGGGTGGTCCACTCCTCCAGCTCGTCGGCATCAGCCATGTGATGGTGTGTGTCTTGTGGGCCGATTTCCCACCCGCAACCGGAACACTTTCTCTTCCAAAGTGGGATGTCCTGATCTTGTGCTCCCCCGATTGCCACCCATGAGTTGGGTGGATTGCCCGTTTGCCACTGCACAGAAGAACCCTCTTCCCTCCTGTCCTGTTACCCACGTGCCCGTCAACATCCTTATTCACCAATGCTCACCCCTGATCCTTGCCGGATCACCCAGAGGTACTCGCGGTGCCGGACCCATTCCTGCCGTGTCGAAATCCGCTGGCCGGTTTTGGAAACAAAGATCGGAGGACTCTTGATAACCTTGAGAGAATATTCCACTGCTACGCTATAGGAAATCAACTCTCTTAGGCCCCAGAAACCGAGGAACCGAAAACCAATAGCATCAGGAACACGCCAACCCTGCAAAACGGGAAAACGTCTTCCCATTACTCCCACCCACCCAATGCTGGTGAAAAAGCCCTACCCGAGGAACCGAAACCCCCCAACATCGAGAACACGCCAAACCCTGCAAAAACGGGAAAACGTCTTGTTCACCCCCACAGCCGCCTCATCCCCAGCGCCTCCTCCCTCTCCAACGCCCCCGCCATCTCCAGCTTCCATCCCAGCCGCCTCATCACCGCCTGGATCGCCTCCTGGTTCCCCTCCCCGTCGTCGTCGTCGTCGTCGCTCAGGAGCCCGATCTGGAAATGCGCGTTCTGCACGTAGATCTCGCGGATGGCGGCCCAGTCTGCGGCGTTGGCGGTGAGGTGCTGGGAGTGGGTTGTGGGTGTGGAGGGGGTGGGGGTGGGGGTGGGAGTGGCGATGCGGGAGGGGGGGGGTAAGGTGGCTGAGGAGCAGGAAAAGGGGGAGGGCGAGGGCGAGGGCGAGGGGATGTGAGAGGGTGGG